>Ga0210009_1000461_pt1 | contig 45270 bp, 29 predicted proteins | sample CryGeyCG2114_065_FD_185457 | JGI IMG/M metagenome (GOLD analysis project Ga0210009, IMG submission 185457) | Groundwater microbial communities from aquifer - Crystal Geyser CG12_big_fil_rev_8/21/14_0.65 (SPAdes) (version 2) | ecosystem: Environmental > Aquatic > Deep subsurface > Groundwater ...
ACCAAGATGATCTCCATGCGCATGCGTCAGTACAATAAAATCTGCAAATACTTCATTTGATCGGACAGGTGCATTCGGATTTCCATCTAAGAATGGATCAATAAGAAGACGTACTCCTCCTTTGGTGGTGATTTGAAAAGCTGAGTGAGACAAATATCTTAGTTTCATAACTTGACTCCTTCTAATATTTCAGAATAACTTTTATAAAATTGATTATTGCATTGAAAGCTTTAATTGAACTTTTCTGATTATCATATTTTGTTGAAATATCAATAAATGATATAGCAATTTTATTCCCGGCAGCCTTAAGAATCATTTCACTTTCTGCCTCAAATTCATTAGTTACCGGTAAAATCTTTCTAAGAATTCGAGCGTCGAATCCACGGTAACCGGATTGGCTATCGTAAATTTTTTGTCTGGTTTTAATTGAAAGAACAAGTGATGTTATCGTATTACTTAATACGCGCATAAACGGCATTTTAGAAAAAGAAAAGTTTCTTTTCCCGATCACAAATTGAGAGTTTTTCAAAGCTTCTAAAAAAGTAGGAATATATTTTGGTTCATGTTGATAATCTGAATCGAGAGTTACAATATATTTGCTCCCGAGTTCCAAAGCCTTTTCAAATCCTATTCTTAGTGCGGCGCCTTTTCCTAAATTCGTAAGATTTTTTAGCATAAAAATTTTAGAAGAATTCAACAAGTAATGATCAACATTTTGAGTTGACCCGTCATCCACAAGTATAAGATAATCAACCTTAGCCAGAGTATCTTCAATCACTTCCGCAAAAATCCTTTCCGGATTGTAAAAAGGGATAACTGCCGTAACCAATGATTTAGTGATTGCTGAATTTTCCGAATAAATTAATTAAATTCATTTTATTTTTTATCGGCGGCACATACATTAACTTTTGTCTTAACGCTTCTTTGGCAAGTCCCTTGGTTAAAACGCCGTTCTCAGCAACTGATATACTTCCCGTTTCTTCCGAGACGATAACGCAGATGACGTCTGCTTGCTCTGAGATACCTATCCCAGCGCGGTGACGCATCCCTAATGATTCCCCTTTATAAGTTGTTAAAGAAGTAAGTGGAAGCGTGCACCTGGCTGCCTCAATTACATTTCCTTTGATAATTACTGCACCGTCATGCAAAGCAGTTCTCGGGAAAAATATTGTCCGTAAAAGATCTTTTGATAAAACGGCATTAAGGATATCTCCTGTTTCGGATATTCCGCGAATGCCCTTTGATCTTACCAACACCATCAAAGCGCCGTGTTGAAATTGTGATAACTCAAATGCCGCTTCCGATACAATGGTTGCAACTTCTTGTGACTCCCCTTTTTGCCCAAACCGAAGCCAGGGACTTCTTGCCAGCAACATTAAAATTCTTCTAATTTCAGGCTGAAATAAAATAATAAAAGCAATGATCCAAATTTCAGTAATGAATTTTAACAGCCAGTTGACAGCACGCAAATTTAATATTTGAGCAAAGAAGGAGAGCAAAAAGACCAGCATCAATCCTAAAAATATCTGCGAAGCCACGGTTCCTTTTAACAGTGTATAAAGTTTGTAAACAATAATTCCAACTATGGTAATATCCATTATATCGAAAAAAGATATGGAGATGAACCCTATTTTGAATATTTCAAACATTAGCGTAGAGCCGTAATAAGTTTTTTTGTTAACAAACCAAATTCCATGTTATGAGTACGAATAAGAGAAGCGCCTTTTGTAAACGCCACCGCTTCCATTATTGCAGTAGGAATATCTCGATTAGTAGTGCCAAGTTTCAAAGTTTTTCCTAAGAATGATTTTCGCGAAAGACCGATGAGCACCGGGTAACCAAGCCGCATAAAATCACTCAAGTGATTAATAATTTCAAAATTATGTTTAACTGTTTTTCCAAATCCGATACCGGGATCAATTATTATTTTTTTTACTTTGCAGATTTTCGCAGCAATTACCTGTTTTTCTAAAAAAGAATAAATTTCTTTAGTAAGATTTTTATAAGAAGGTGTATGCTGCATCGTTTTAGGATTTCCCTTCATGTGCATGATAATAAATCCTGCATCAAAAGCGCCGGCAATTTTAAACATGCGATCATCAAATGTACCGCCGCTAATGTCATTAACAATAACTGCGCCTGCCTTAAGAGCTTCTTCAGCTACTTCACTTTTTGTAGTATCAATCGAGATCAGTAACCCTTTTTTCTTTTTTAAAAGAATTTTGATAATCGGGATGGTTCGCGATAATTCTTCTTCGACGGAAATAAATCCTGAACCGGGACGCGTAGATTCGCCGCCTATATCAATTATATCTGCACCTTGCGAGTCTAATAATAATCCATGTTGAACTGCTTTTCTTGAATCAAAATACTTACCGCCGTCAGAGAAAGAATCGGGCGTAACATTAACAATTCCCATAAAAATAGGTTTTGAGAAATCGAGGATTTTATTTCCGAATCTGTATCTTTTCAAGAGAACCTTCTAAGAAGAACAACTTAGTTACTACAATAATACAATTTATTTCTAAACACATTCGCGCCGTGTGAAATGGCTGCACGAAAATGGAAAATGTTGAGTGAGATTTATCTCGTTCATCGCGAAGCGCTAATAATTACTTGTTTTTTCCAAGCGAAATAAATTTCACTCAACAATTCTCACCCACCCTCTGAAGTTCGTGGTGAAAGTAAGAGTAATTTATTACTCAATTTTTTTCTGATAGACAATTTTTCCACCGAGCACGGTCATCACAACTTCGTATAGATCGTTCATAACAACCATATCTGCATCTTTTCCAACAGCTAATATCCCCTTTCTGTTTTCAATATTAAGGACTTTAGCGCCGTTAACTGAAGCCATACGAACTGCATCAGTTAATTTTGCGTTTGCTGTTTCAACTAAGTTTTTTATTGCTTTGTTTAAGGTAAGTGTGCTGCCTGCAAGCGTGCCGTCTGGAAGAAAAGCTTTTTGATCTTTCATAAATATTTTTTGATCTGCAAATTCATATTCGCCTTCGTGCATACCTCCGGCGCGGATCGAATCAGTTATCAGAATAATTCCACTTGCACCTTTTAATTTTAAAAGTAATTCCATAACCGCGGGATGCACATGAAGTTTATCCGCAATTAATTCTATTTTTAATTCATTGCGTAATAAAGCGCCGAGGATGACGCCGCCGTCCCTATGGTGAAAAGGTTTCATCGCATTGAAAATATGAGTTACATGAGCTGCGCCATTGTCTATAGCTAATTCGATCTCATCGTATGTTGCCATAGAATGTCCGATTGAAAGGACAACCCCTCTTTTTGCCGCTGCGCGCATTACTCCAATTGAACCCGGCAATTCCGGTGCAATGGTCATTATTTTCATCAAACCCTTAGAAGCTTCCCACATTGCATCAAACGAAGCTACCGTTGGTTCCCACAAATAACTTTCGTTCATGGCGCCTTTTAAACCTTTATTTAGATATGGTCCTTCCATGTGAATTCCGTAAATATTAGAGTCGGGATTAGTTTGAATATAAGTTGCAACTCTATTCAGATCATCAAGCAATTGCTTGTACGGTTTTGCAAATAAGGAAGCTAGTATGGTGGTAGAACCATTCCTTAAGAAATAATCACTAACCTTTTTTATGCTTTGATCATTTGCATCGGCAAAACCATTCCCACCACCTCCGTGAACGAGAAGATCCACAAATCCGGGTGCTATAGTATGACCGCTAATATCAATAATTTCGCAGTTATCGGGGATTTTTACATCCGAAGCTTTTCCTAATTCCTGAATAACTCCCTCTTTAAAAAGAATAACTCCATTTTTAACGATGCGGAAGGGAGTAACAATTTTCCCGCCAACTAATGCTTGACTCATTATTTCCTCTAGAAAATTTTATAAAATTGAATTTTTCAATTCAGTTGTTGCCGCTGTAATATTTTTAGCGTGGAATATGGAAGACCCGGCGACAAAGATTTCGCAGCCTGCTTCTTTAATTTTTTGAACAGTGTTTTTATTTACTCCACCATCAATTTCAATTTGATAAGAATATTTGTATTTCTCTCGAATATTTTTCAATTCTTCAATTTTGCGTAATGATGAAGGGATAAATTTCTGCCCGCCGAAACCTGGATTGACAGACATTACTAAAACTAAGTCAGCCTCTTCTAAAATATTTAATAAAGTAGAAACCGGAGTCGCCGGATTTATTGCTACGCCTGATTTACAATTGAATGACTTGATGAACTGAATTGTCCGATGTAAATGGGGAACGGCTTCCTGATGTACTGTAAGATAAGCGGCGCCTGCTTTTGCAAATTCCGGTATTAACGCATCCGGTGAAGTGATCATTAAATGAACATCTAAGGGCAATGATGTAGTTCGTTTTACCGCTTCAACAATTAAAGGACCGATGGTTAGGTTTGGGACAAAATGTCCGTCCATAACATCACAATGAATGATGTCTGCCCCACCAATTTCCGTCATACGAATTTGGCGGGAAAGATTTGAAAAATCTGCAGATAATATTGACGGTGCTAATAAGTTCATTGTTCTCTTGGATTTAGTTCTTCTTTTGTCTCAACATTTTTTGTAACGAAGAGATCTACTGCATCCCCTTGATTTAACTTGCCTCCGGGACTTGGATACTGATCCTTGACAGTGTTTGGAAGTAAATCAAAGGATGGTTGATAATTAATTTTACCAATCTTTAGGAAGGCTTCATTCAATATTTTTTCTGCTTCGTTCAGAGATTTTCCTAAAAGATTGGGAATTAAAATATCACCTTCCGTTCGCCCTGCGCTGACACTTACATTAAGAAAAGTTCCTTTTTTAATTTTAACGCCGGCAATAAACTGCTGGGCAATAATAATATCTTTCGGATTATCGGAGGAGACTTCCATAATTTCACCGATCTTCAATCCCACTCTCTCAAGAGCAAAGCGTGCGTTCGTAATAGATTTACCTAAGATAGTGGGGACAACAACCGTAGGTTCTCCACCGCTTAAAACTAAAAATATTCTTCTTCCCTTTTTAACCGTTTCTCCCGCTGAGGGTTTTTGTAGAATTATTGCATCCCTGGCAAAGCCTGTTTCAACAAAAGTAGTATCTCCAATTATAGGGTTTAAACCCGCTTCCTCCAAAATCTTCATCGCCTCCGACTGCTGCATATTCACAACTCCTGGGACTTGAACTTCTGCGGAATAAACAAACCAAGGCATGAACAAATAATTAAAGAGAAGCATAACAATAAATACCCCTGCGAAAAAGTAGAGTGTTTTTTTTACTTTTGGATTTTTTAAAAATTTATTCATCACTGCAAATATATCAATTCATAAAAAGTCTAACAAAAGAAGATTAAGCTTTTGTCGGTTTTCTGTAAATAAAGTTGTAAATCAGCATTAATAATGTGGCAACAACGCCAATCCCGAAAATAGAAAGGAAGATCAGTCCCGGATTATTACCCTTCGTAGCAAAATTATGATAGAGCAATCCGCCGATCGTTCCGCCGAATCCCCACGCAATAGCAATGGGTAAAAATGCATATCCCTGAAATAAAGCAGCCTGCCCTTGCGGAGCTAAATCGGCTATATATTCATAAAATCTTGGAGCTTGTGTTTGTTCACCGATTGAAAAGATGAAAATCCCGATCGCTAAAACCGGAATTGCCATATCGAAACTACCCAAAAAGCCGAAGGAAACTTTTTGTCCAATTGCTAAAGGAAGTGCAAGATACATAAAAAGCCAGCTCACTGCTGCTAAAACAAATCCGAAAACGATGGCTTGTCTTGTTGGAATATTCTTCGTCAAACGGTTCACCGGAATCTGAAAGAGAATAATCGTCCATGCACCAATTGAAATGATGATTTCGATCGGAGCTTCTTTTGAAATATAATCTGCTACATAAAATGGGAGGACAATAAATTCCTGCCAAAACACCAACCAGTAGAGAGAAAAAATGAGAAGGAACAGCATAAACTTTAAATTCTTCAAGACGACAAATAAATTTCTAAAAACGATGAGCAACCCGTCACTCTTTCTTATTAAATTTTCTTCAGGCTCTTTATAAAAAATTAATGTAGCAACAAACATCAGCGTGCAGCTTACTGCCGAAACAATGTAAACATATTGAATCCCGATTAAATCCCTTACAAAAAAAGCTAACAATGGACCGATAGCGGCGCCAATATTTACAAGCCAATAATAGATAGCGTACCCGAGCGATTTCGATTCCGGTGTGGAAGTTAACGCTACTGTACCAAGAACACTCGGTTTAATAAATGAACCACCGGTAGCGGTAAAAATTAAAATTACAGTTAACAGCCAATAAAGATTTTCTTTTGGATAGAAGGAAGAAAACATTTCCATCCCTGTTGAACCGATAAGAAAATAGCCGATAGCTAAAACAAAAAACGCGAAAGAAAAAGCTTTCCTAAATCCGAATTTATCTGCTAACGCGCCGGCAAAGACAGGAAGGAGATAAATTAATCCGCCGAATATTGACGAAAGTTGTCCCGCTTCCACTTCACTAAAATTTAGGTGATCGCGTAAGAAAAGGCTGAGAATGGTAGCTTGACCATAGTAAGCCAGGCGCTCAAACAATTCCATTACATTAGCTACCCAAAAGGAGGGTTTGAACCCGGACTTTACTTTTTGTAAACTGGCGGAAATATTCACGAAAAATGCTCCTTTTTCTTATTTTTTGTTTTAAGTAAAAGTTTTTAATTATTTTTGTGTAAGATAAAGAATTTGCAGCAAGTCTGAAAGAACTATGAAACTTTGTGTGGTTTGAATGATAAATAATTATTTTTTTCTCGTCCGTTTTGTAAAAGAATTACAGACAAAATTAACCGGTTGCCGTTTACATTCTGTCTTTTCTCAAGAAAAGGGTAAACTGCTGCTCTCTTTTACTAAGAATAAAAATGAGGTTTTCGTAGAATTCAGTACGGGCACGCAACTTCCCTACCTACAGGTAAGAGATTCATTTCACCGAGCAAAGAAAAATACCGGCTCTTTTTTTGAAGAATTTTACGACTCTGAATTACAAAATATTCAAGTAGCTAAGTTTGAACGGGTAATAAAATTCACTTTCAATAATTTTTCACTTTTTCTTCTTCTTCGTGGAAAAGACTCAAACGCTCTCCTCATTTCAAATACCGGGAGGAGAGAAGTATTTAAAGATTATACAACCGAAACGTGCAGCAAAATTGTCAATGAGCTTAATGAAACTGATTTTGCCGATTCTTTTGCTTTTTCAAATGAATTGGAACCATCCCCCGGCATTAAAGAATTTAAGAGCAGGTATCCTTTCTTTGGGAAGAAAATAATTGCCGAACTTCTTTTAAGAAGTGAAAAGGGACAGAAAACAATGAATGGGATTATTGTTGATATCCTTTTTGATGTTATGAGTAACAAACTGGGGTTATTCCTTAACCGGAAGACTAAGGAGTATTCTCTTTTACCGGAATCTTTTTTAACCGCGCAAGCCATGGAAAAAGAAAAATCATTTGACTATTGTAAAGAAGCAATTCACGAGTTTCTCCTTGTTCAAATGCAATACCATTTATTCCAATCTCTTTATAAACAAGCGGTAAAATTTCTGGAAAAGGAGTCCACCTATACTATTGCAAAACTTAAAGCCATAAAGAGTAAGGTAGAAGAAGGTTCGAACGAAAGCATTTATACTGAATATGCAAATTTACTGCTCATCAATCTTCCCAATATTTCTAAAGGAATGTCGGCAATTGAAGTTGATAATGTTTATCACGACGGACTGAGTGAAAAAATCATTTTAAAAGAAAATCTCTCTCCGAATGAGAATGTAAATTATTATTTTAGTAAAGCGAAATCGGAAAAAGTTTTTTTTATTCGCGCTAAAAGTGAGATTTTACAATTATCAAAAAGATTAGAAATAGTAACTTCGCAGGAAAAACAGATGGTAGGTATCTCTTCTCTTGCAGGGTTAAAACAAGTTACGAAAGTATTACCTTTGAAAAATGATATCCGGAAAAATGACACCCCAAAAATAAATTTTAAACAATTTCTTGTTGACGGGAAATACAAAGTCTATGTGGGCAAAGACAGTAAGAATAACGATCTGCTTACTACTAAATTTGCAAAGCAAAATGATTTCTGGTTTCATGCAAGAAGCGTTTCCGGTTCGCATGTTGTTCTGCGTGTAGAAAATACGAAGGAAGCCGTTCCTAAACCGGTACTTAAAAAGGTCGCTCAAATTGCAGCATTTTTTAGCAAAGCAAAAACAGCAGGAACAGCACCGGTTTCCTATACTTTAAAGAAATTCGTTGTGAAAAGAAAAGGGATGGAAGTTGGAATGGTTTCCATGCTCAAAGAAGATACGTTATTAGTAAAACCGGAAATTCCGCAAGGCTGCGAAATGATTTTTGAAGAGAAGGAAGTATAAAGTCAGACGCCTAATATTCTCTAGGTAACTTTCGATTAAATACTTTATATTTGTAAAAATATCTAAAAGAAATGATGCAAAAGTTTAAACCTCCTGAAGAATGGTTCTTGCAGGCAGAATACGATATGGATACTGCTGATGCAATGTTTCAAAGTGGAAGATACACGTATGCAGTTTTTATGTCTCATCTCTGTATAGAAAAGGCGCTCAAAGGCTTTTACGCTAAAGTGCATTGCAACGATGCCCCAAAGACCCGTAATCTTTTATACTTGTTAGAGTTGATGAATGCAAAGGAAGATTTAATAATTCCCGATGAGTTCGAAGATTTTTTTAAGATTTTGAATGAAAAAAGTGTTCCCACAAGATACCCTGATATGCTTTTTGGTATATTGAAAGAATTCAAAAAGACAAACACGAAACATTTTATTACTAAAGGGAAAAAGGTTCTTAAGTGGATAAAAGAAAAATCAGTTTAATAAAAGATACGGTCAGCGGTGTTTTAGATCGCAGCAAAGTTGAATTAAATAGAATTGTTCTCTTCGGCTCTTATGCTAAAAATGAACAAAAGGAGGATAGTGATATTGATCTAATCATTGTATCTAAGAATTTTAGAAATGACACCTACTTCAAACGGATTGATAAAGTTTTAAACTTGAACTCAACACTTGTAAAAACGTTAAAAAAACCATTTGATGTTCTTCTTTATTCGGATATTGAATGGAATGACTCCGCTACTATGATGATCCGTGAAGCTAAAAAGAACGGAAAAACACTTTATTGCAATTAGCAGTGTTTACATATTTCGAGCAACTATAAAATAATTTAGCAGACTGGAAGAATGGTGCTCTTTCGATCATTAAGGTAAATGATTTTAAGAATAATGTTCAGTGATATGTGACTTTTTGAAAAATGATCAGCAAGTACTTTAATAATAAAGGAGATTCACTATGAGACTTATCATTCAACCATCGTACGATTCCGCATCTAAGTGGGCTGCACATTATGTGGCAGCTAAGATTCTTGAATTTCAACCAACCGCAAAAAAACGTTTTGTGCTCGGACTTCCAACCGGCTCTTCCCCGCTTGGTCTTTACAAAGAGCTTATTAAGTTGAACAAGAAAGGAATTGTTTCTTTTCAATATGTTACAACTTTTAATATGGATGAATACGTCGGCTTGGCAGAAAATCACCCGCAAAGTTATCACTACTTTATGTATCATAATTTTTTCAATCACATTGATATTGATAAAAAGTATATCAACATTTTAAACGGTAATGCGAAAGACCTGGAAAAAGAATGTCTTGCTTACGAAAAGAGAATTTCAAAAAGCGGCGGCATTAATTTATTTATCGGCGGAATTGGTCCCGATGGACACATTGCTTTTAATGAACCGGGTTCTTCTCTCGGTTCGTTAACAAGAGTAAAAACGCTTACGCTGGATACAATTATTGCCAATTCAAGATTCTTTGATAATGATGTAAATAAAGTTCCAAAGACTGCTTTAACCGTGGGAGTAAAAACTGTTCTTGATGCTGATGAAATCTTACTCATTATCAGCGGACATGCAAAAGCACGCGCCCTTGCAAAAGTTGTGGAAGAAGGAGTAAACCATATGTGGACTGTCAGCGCTATGCAGCTTCATCCAAAAAGTATCATCGTGTGTGATGATGCTTCAACTGTGGAATTGAAAGTGGGTACGGTAAATTATTTTAAAGATATTGAAGCGTCGAATTTGAATCCCGATTCGCAGCTACATTTTCGAAAGTAAAGATTAAGTTGAAGAAACCTAACCCGGATAAACCCCGCAATAAGCGGGGTAAACCGGGGATCACATAAAAAACAAATACCTAATAATTTTAGATGAATGAGAATCATGCATCCATTCATCCTCATTCCATCATGCTATCACTTAATTTGCCTCATTACTATTCTGCCAAAAATTACACGAATTTTAGTGTTAAGGTGCCACGTTTTTTCTTTTGAAAAAAAACTAAAAAGGGAAAGAATAATTTTTCCCTCTCGTCGTCTGCTAAATCCTGAAGGATATAGCTGAACGAAAATATATCCCGATAAATCTCATAGGCGTCAACCTAAGAATATCAATTTCTGTTTTGATTCACAGTTAATTGTTTAATTGTTCGATTGATTAAGCATTTTATTAATGTCATGCCTTCGGCATTTAGTTCTGCTCTTTTCAGGTGTTGTTATAATAATTTCATCCTTTCGGGATTGAGAAAATAAATCCCGAAGGGATAACATAATTATAGAGAAACGAATAAAAGAGCAAAGAAAATCCCTTTAGGGATGACATATAAAACCTTCATTTTTTTCAAATAACAAATCAATTGTACCAATTATGATTGAAGAACGTAGTCGTTAAGTTGACGCCTATGTGATAAATCTGGATGGTTTTATTTGGCATTTCGCTTTAGCGGTATTTGTTCGTGCAGCTCAATCCATTAATGGTTGTGAGGAATTAGAATTACGTTATCCCCTATACAATTATCGTTAACATGTTCGTAATAACAGATTTCTAAGCGTCCAATCATTTCTTCAACTCTCTCACTTCCTTAAAAAAGTTCTGTAGCAGCTTTTGAGATTCTTTTTCCATTAACCCGGAATAGACTTTAATGGAATGATTATACTTCCCTTCGGCAGGTAAGTTATAAAGTGATCCGCAAGCGCCGAATTTTATATCGAAGGCTGCAAAGTAAATATTAGATATTCGTGAGAGCAGAGCAGCGCCGGCACACATAAGGCAAGGCTCTAAAGTAACATAAAGATCACAGCCGGTTAGTCTCTCTTCGTGCAACGTATTCGCAGCGGCTGTAACAGCGATCATTTCCGCGTGAGCTGTCGGGTCTTTTAATCGTTCTGTTTGATTATGCCCTTTCCCAAGAATTCTTCCATCTTTCACAATAACAGCGCCAACGGGAATTTCTTTTTCATCAAAAGCTATTTCAGCTTCTTGAAATGCGGCATACATAAAACGGTAATTTTCTTCACTAAAAAGCATTGTGTTAAATAATTAGATTGTTACTAAAAATATTCTGCGCAAAATGCTAAGAACATTAACTGGTATCTCACGTTACGCAAAAGTGAGAAATTATATTGTAAATCGAAGCGAAGCTTCGATAAAATGCTTGTTTTTTACGAAGCTACCGCTTCGTATTACAAATTCTGCGTAAGGTGACCTGGTATAAAATAAGAGCATGGATGAATGAAAGTGAATGGTTGAATGTTTTCCATCTCGTCAACCAATCTCACATCTATTCGTTCAATTTGGTTCCGGTTGTGCCTGATTACAAAAAAGGAATTATTAGAAACATTTCAAGTTGCAGACTTAACTTTTATGTGTTTCGTTTTCAATCTAAGAAATCTTGCTACTATTTAAATAAAAATTCGACTTATAAAACCATTGGACAAAAAAAAAGGTTGCACAAAAGGCAACCTTTTTTTATTGAAAGAACTATTTTATTTCATTAAGATCAACTTCATCGCTTTAACAAAGTTCCCTGCAGTAATCTTATAAATGTAAGCTCCGCTGGAAACTTTCTGACCGAATTCATTGTCTCCATTCCATTGAACCGAATACGTACCGGCATTCTTCTGCTCACTGACAAGAGTTTTAATCTTTTGTCCGAGCATATTGTAAACCGATAAAGTAACTACGGCATTCTGAGGAATGGCATACTTAATTATCGTCGTTGGGTTAAACGGATTTGGATAATTCTGTGATAAATCAAAGGCTTGAGGTACTACGTTTTCAGGTGTTACATCGGTAGCCTGGTTTGGGACAAAACTTTCCGGTTGTGAGTATCCTGATACACTTCCGTCTTTTCCGGTTGCCCTTACTCTCCAGTAATATTTTGTTCCATTCGTTAAATTATTAACTGCATAAGTTCTCGATGTTATATTGCTGACTGTTGTGGCAGCGCTAAAGTCAGAGCTTGTTGCATATTGTAGATCATACTTCTCTTGATTTTGAGTTCTGATCGGGTCAAACCAATTGAGATTTATATCAGAAGCATAGACATTTACGCCGTTGGATGGTCCGCCGATTCTTGGCTGGATTGCACTGAAGCCAGGATCGGTAATAAAGTAGGTAGATACCCATGAACCCCAATCTTCATGACCAACTCCAATCCTGGATCTTACTCTCCAGTAATAAGTATAACCTGATTCTAATGAAACCGGGATAGCAAAGGAAGTTGCATAGACACCTGCAGCAGTATCTGCAGCATTTGAAGCTGTCAAAACTGAGAAGTTTCCATAAATACTTACTTGAACTTGGAAATTAGTTCCCGCCGGATTATCATTTGTGTACCAGAACAATGATTGCGTATTTGTCCAGACTATTGTTCCGTTTATTGGATAGTCTAGAATTGGTGTTGGAGCAACAGTTCCAATTGGATTAACCGTAAATGCTGTCGCAGTAGTTGCATAAGCCGATTGTTCTGTAGTAACAGGGTTTCTGCTTCTTACTCTCCATAAATAACTTGCAAGAGAATTAGGCAATACCGCGCTATAATATAATGTTGATAAACCGGTCCATGAAAGCACAGGAGCTGCGAATCCCGGGTCGGTATCTGTGGTAATATCTCCGTCAAAAACCAACCCATCGGTTGGACCATTTAAGTACCAGTTCATATCATGGTTAAATGTAAAAATTGTACTTCCGGCTGTTGGCCAGGAAATTATAGGAACGGTGGGATAGCCGCTTGCTGCAGGATCAACAGTAAAACTTTCAGGAGTTGTCCATGCACCAGGTCCGGTAAGCGGGCTGGTTGCTTGTACACGCCAATAATAAGTAGTTCCAGGAACAACATAGATCGGGAAAGTCATATACTGATTAGCTGTACTGCCGGCACTTATTCCCGGGAATGTATTCGAGGTATTATATTCAACATTGAAGGTTACACCGGTATAAGCAGAATCTAAGTACCAATTTAATACCGGCTGAACAGTGTAAACTTTTTCTCCACTGATAGGCCAGGACAACTTAACATCCGGCGTAGTAATAAAGTAAACTAAAAATGAACCGCTTGACCAACCAGAGATCGTTTCCGTAATGGTTGAGGTTGCATGAACTCTCCAATAATAATATGCGGGAAGCAATGCAGTAGTTGTTATATTCTGATTACCCGTTGAATCTTTGAAAACGGGAGACCCTGTCCAGGTTGGGTTATCGTAAACCTCTACCAAATATCTATTCGTTAATTGTGGTTCATTGTGATACCAATATAACGTTGGTGTAGTTGTATAAACTGTTTGGGCGCCTAAGGGCCAAGAAGCAACAGGGTCACCACCAAAAGCAGTCTTAAATGTTGCACTTGCTGAATAAGAAGCTACCCTGCCGTCTGAACGTTTTGCAATAACTCTCCAAACGTAGGTAGTGTTCGGGTCTAATGTTGGGAGTATCACCGTCTGTACAGCAATATTGCTTGCAATTTGGATAAAATTTACGTCTGTACTTCTACGATATTGCACATCATAGATAATATTTGCAATAGGTTGATTTAAGTGCCAGTACAAGGTAGGTGTCTGAGTAAAAACGGTTGCGTTGCCAATCGGGCTGTTGGGCTGCGGCATTGCAGCGGGTAATGTCATGAAACTTGAAATCGAAGAATAGGGAGTATTATCTGCCTTAACTCTCCAATAATAATTTGTGACGTTAGTTAATATTTCTGTGCTATCCAACGTATAGGAATTAGTTACAAGTCCCACTTTACTAAGCAATGTAGTAGCAAAGTTATCAAGTGAGATATCTAAATCATAGGTTACGGCTCCAGGAACTGTCGTCCATCCAAATGCGGTTTGAATGGAAACTCCTGAAATTGTATTTGCAGGCGACGTTAATGTTGGGGGTCCTAAAGTCGTAAAAGTACTAGTAGCAGAATTTGAACCTGTCCCTAAAAAATTGGTACCGCGAACTCTCCAGTAATAAACAGTCGAAACAGATAAACCTGCAACTGAAGCAGTAGGACTAACTAATCCCGACTGTGTATTAATGATGGAAGAAAATCCGGCATCAGTAGCTAATTCAAAAGTATAGGAATCTGTTTGGGATGTAGCGCCCCAAGTAAATGTAAGTGAAAGCGCTTGTCCCGTTGCTCCATCGACTGGTGTGCCAAGTGTTGGTGCAACCGGCGTTGCCGAAGGGAGTGTCCTAAAGGTAAATGTAGATGAATAGGCTCCTGTTGTCGGCGCTGATTGTCTCACATGCCAATAATAAAGAGTATAATTAGCTAAACTCAAAGGGACTAAATGTGATGTTCCAATTACACCATCATTGGTATATGATAACGATGTAAATCCTGCATCGGTTGCAACTTCAACTCGATATGTTGTTGAACCAATATCAGTCCAAGAAAGTGTAGGGGATAAAGCGACATTCGTTGCTCCATCTGTGGGAGTTAGCAATGTTGGCTGCGCTAAAGCACTTGGCAGCACAAACAATAATGCTAAAAAAGCAAATTTAAACTGTTGAATTATTCTCATTTTATTTTCCTCTTAGTTAATTGAAACTTTGTATTTACTTCTCTTTTATCTGAACTAAAAAAATAATTATTTTTTATTTTTCTCATGCTTCCCTTTTATTTTTTATTAACAATAATTTATTCTACTAAGTTCCCTCTTTATACTAATCAAATATTTAGTAAAACCATAGGGGAAAAATAACGCGCAGATTGAATAATAACAAGCAAAATATTTACCTGTTTCCTATCCATCTATGGCTTTGAGGGTCGTTAAATTGTTCTGAAATTAAGATGAGACTTTTTTATGTGGTGAATTTAGGTATTCTTTCTCTATTTGTCAAGAGAAATCTTTATAAATTTAATTTTAAAATAAGGTACAAGATAGAGATCACACCAACTAATCTTTCCGGAAATGCCCCATTTTAAAATTGAGAATTTACCAACATCAACTTACCAATGACCTTTGACCAATAAAGCGTTGTTAATTAACTATTCCTGCCTTTTCGCACAAAATATTTTTGCTAATTATTTAATGCACCGGACACTGAAACCGTAAACCTTATCGAAATCGTAAAAGAAGAGAAAACTTCCATTACTGTAGAAATAAATGCTGCTTGCAAAAGGAGTTTGTCCTTCGCTGGAACTCCAGAAATAAGTATCGTAACCTAAATAGTAGAAGTATCCATAATAACCCCGGTAGCCGCCCAACAAAGCTGAGAAACCGGTTGTGTTCGTTCCCGCTCCGAGCCCGCTTCCCTCTCCGACTGCTTTAAGTTTAGTAGAACTATCGTTCACTGCTGTCTGCAGCTCAAGGAACTCACTTCGCGCTGGGATACGCCAACCCTCCGGCGCTAATCCCCTTGGATCATTTACGGCATACCAATTATAAAGTTTACCGTATTTTTCGCCGTTCTTCGGATCGTTTTTATAGTAGCACCAGGCGCCCGTTTTAAGATTCCTCCATTCATACTGTGCTTTCACTTCGGGAATGGTGTCGCCATTGCGATAACGGGAAACATTAAGATTTTCCGACATCCATTCTTGCGCACCAATTTTTACAGACTTCATTTCTTGCCCCTGGCTAAAATTAAAAGGGAAGAGAAGAACTACATTTAGTGTTAACAAGAGCAAGAACTTATTTAATATGATCATCTTGATCACCCTAAAATAATAGAATAGGAGAAAATATTTTATAGATACTCGTTGAAACTGATCCTTAAAAAGACCAGCTTCTTTAAATCGTTGTCTGTAACTTAGAGAATCCTGATTAAGTTTACAACAGATAAAAAAAATCCCTCAGTACTGAGGGATTTAATTCCTAATTCCTAATTCCTAACCTGGACGAGCCAGAACCAATTTATCACATTAGAATAATTGAATGGCTGTATGGTTGAATGAAAAACATCCATCCATTCATTCTTTCGCTTTATTTATCATGGGCATCTCTAAAAACCTTCAAGGTTTATCTTTACCATATTTTGTTATGTTAAAATTTTATCGAACTTAGCTAAAATAAAAACCTTGAAGGTTTCTTAGCAAGATTTTAGAGGTGCCCTCATGTTAATATTCTGCCAAATAGTACACGAACTTTACTGATAAGGTACTACGTTTTTCCCAAGACCCTGCTTGTGAAAAAAGCTAAAGGAAAAAATGAATAATGAATATCGAACAAGGAATTTCGAATGATGAAGTTAAAATACGGATTGCATTCACTTCGAAATTCATTATTCCTTGTTCAATATTCGATATTTAATTATCGTTAACATGTTAGCGCTAACAAGAATCTAAGAGCCTAATTATTTTAAGAGGATCATCTTCTTCGTCTGCACAAAATCTCCTGCCTGTAAGCGGTAGAGGTAAACGCCGCCGGATAAGTTTGCCGATGAAAAATTAACCGTATAAACGCCAGGTTCCTGCTTCTCATTTACAAGTACTGCAACTTCTTTACCGAGTACGTTAAATACTTTGAGGCTAACATACTGACTACCAACAACTGAATACTCAATACTCGTTGTAGGGTTAAACGGGTTTGGATAATTCTGGTTTAATGCAAAGGTTGTAGGTTTGCCAAGATCAACTTCTACTTCTTTGCTGTATTCATACTTACCGTCGTTATCAATTTGTTTTAGGCGGTAAATGTATTTGCCGGTTGCAACTGTTTTATCTGTATAGCTATATTCATTGGCTGAGTTACTATTTCCACTTCCTTTAACAAAGCCAACTTTAACCCAACCTCTCCCGGCTTCGCCACCCTCTCCTTGGTAAGGAGAGGGACGGGGTGAGGTCTTCTCAACTTCAAACCCATAATTATTTACTTCCGTAGCTGTATGCCATACAAGGTTTACAGATTTGTTTTTGATTGAGGCGTAGAAGGAAGTGAGCTCGACGGGAAGAGGCGATACCGGAGTAGAATGATAAGACCCCGTCCCAATTGATGTCGAGTCATCCTCTCTTAAATTAGAATTGAAGTTAGGATTATTACCTGGATTGCCACTAATATCACCAGGGACAGAAACGTCTGAAAAATATCCAGAGTTACTTACCACAAACGCAAAAACAGAAATATCCATTGCAGACGTAGCACCAATTTCAGAAAATGGGATTTTTAACTCTAATCCTTGATTTGCGCCGCCTCCATTATTAAACGCCCAAGTTAAACTATTTAAACTAAAAACTGTACCATTTTCATTATCATTAGTTGCAGAAGTACCTGTTTGGTTAGTCGTTCCTTGATAGTGCCCGGCAGGAGTCCCAACCATTTTTGCAGCATCAAAATAAACGTTCGAACTAGCTCCCCCCGGATTAAAAGCAAACTGATAATCAACTTCAAAATCTGCTTTATAATTATTATTACCCGCACCTATAAAACCTGAAAATCCATTTACGCCAATTTTAGCACCAGCTGCTACCCCAGTTGGGGAACCTGTGCCTGTAACATTTAGCCAAATTCCTATTTCATCGTTATTGGCAATATTCAATTTTCCAACAACACCAAGATATAAGATTGAGTTTGTTACATCAGGATAGTAAACAATTTTACTAACATCAATACTACCTCCAAACCCACTATTAGAATTTTGTTTCGTAGCAACAGTAATATAATTCGCATCAGATAAAACACCATCAATAACAGGTTGTGCAAAAAGTAAAACCGGTAACAAAACTAAAAGCGTAACTAATATTTTCATTTTTTTCTCCTTAAAGTAAAAATGCTATGAATAATTTTTAATAAATAGTCTAATTGAAATTAGAAACTGAACTAATATAATACTGAGGCGAATAAAATACAAGAAAAAATCTGAGCATAAAATAATTTAATACTGCCGTAATGAATGAATGAATGACCATTGACAATTGACTACTCGTGTCTTAGCGCTTCTATCGGGTCGAGGTTTGCGGCTTTGTATGCGGGGTACGTTCCAAAGACCACTCCAACAAAAATACATAAGCCGATGCCGATCATAACCCAATCAACAGGAATTGCCATTTGCGCGTTAAGAAAACTTCCGGCAAAGTTACCGAGTCCGACACCGATAATAATTCCTATTAATCCGCCAAAGATGGAAAGGATGACCGCTTCGGAGAGAAACTGAATGAGGATATAACTTTTTCTTGCGCCGATCGCTTTTCTAATTCCGATCTCGCGTGTTCTTTCCGTAACGGAGACAAGCATAATATTCATAATGCCAACACCGGCGGCAAGCAGCGCAATTAATGAAATGACAAGCGCCCCAATTTTAATCGGTTCGTTGATATTGTTGATCTGCCCCATGATTGATTCGTTACTAAAAATATCGAAATTATTATCTTCACCCGGTTTAACATTTCTAATTGTTCGCATGTAACCAATTGAGGCTTCGATCACTCTGTTATAATCTGCCTGACTGTTTGACATCACCGTAATATTAATACTGCGGCTTCTTTTACCGTACATTGTTTGGAAAGTAGAAATCGGCATTATTACGTAGCTGTCCTGGCTCTGCCCGAACAAAGCCTGTTTCGGCTCAAGTGTGCCGATAACGGTTAAAGGTCTTCCCGCAACTCGTACTACCTGTCCAACGGGATCAATATTTAAAAACAATTTATCTACAATGTCTTTACCAAGCAGACAAACATTGTTGGTGTACTGCACATCGGTTTTGTTGATCGGTCTTCCAAATTGAGTGATCATCTCATTAGTTTCGAGCGCTTCTTCGGTCATCCCGGCTACTTGAATATTAGGGTTCGTTTCTTTATTCCCATATTGAACAACAATCCCGTACTGCCATTGTTCAGCGCCAACAAACTTAGCGTCGTTCAACTTCTCTTTAAATTGATAAAACTCATCGAGCGTAATGTCTTTCCTATTTCGATATTTATCGCGGGCGCCGGGACCGCCGGTCATGATTGCAGGATATTTTTGGATCTGAAAAGTATTTTTCGCAAGCGAAGCTAAACCGCTTTCAATGCTATTTTGAAGCATCGTTATGATCGTCATTATCACAATAATCGAAAAGATGCCGACGACCACACCAAGCACGGTTAAAAACGTTCGCAGTTTATTTGTGCGCAACGATTGAAAAGACATTTTAAATATTTCAGTTGTTTTCATTATTCATACCTTAAAGCGTCAACTGGATCCATTTTTGCGGCGGTGTATGCAGGAGCAAACCCCGCAACCACACCGGTTATTAACGAAATTGAAATTGCAAGAATTACTGAATCATATTGAATGGTTGTAGGCAGAACCTGATTTACCGCCATACTTAGCAATATCGCAATTAGCAATCCGATGAGACCTCCGAACAAACAAATGAAGGAAGATTCAAGAATAAATTGTCCGAGGATAGTTCTTCTTTTAGCACCGATGGCTTTGCGCACACCAATTTCCTTTGTTCTCTCTTTAACGGAAACGAACATAATATTCATAATTCCGATAGCACCGACAAAGAGTGAAAGTCCGGTGATAAAAAGACCGGCGATCTGAATAACGCCAACAATTTTATCAATATTTGCTTTTAAACTTTCTTGCTGATTGATCGAGAAATCATTCGGTTCATCATAACTTAGACCGCGAACTTTGCGCATCGCGCTTTCAACTTCGTCTTTTGTATCTTCAATTAATGTTGGGCTTGGCGCTTTAACATTGAAGGTAACCGAACCAAAAGCCTGCCCCATAAAATTTCTAAAAACCGTACCGATAGGAATATAAACCTGTCTATCAGGGTTAAAACTCCCGAGGATAAAACTTCCCTGTTCATCCAACACGCCAACGATTCTGAAATTTTGTCCGCCGATTTTAATGGTTTTATCAAGCGCATTTCCGTTCGGGAAAAGACTTTTTGAAATTTCACTGCCAATTACCGCAACGTAGCGTGAGCCTTTACTTTCAATTTCAGAATAGAATCTCCCCTGCTCAAAAGTAAAATTAGTTGTTTTCACGTAATCCGCAGTAGAACCGCTGATGAAAATATTATCTGTTTTTTTATTTTGATATTTTACTACCTGACGGGTGGCAATAGTAGGCGCAGTTGCAGCGGGAAGTTTCACCAAATCTTTAAATTTATAGTATTCTTCGATTGTCATATTGCTGCGGTTTTTCATCTTCCAAAAATCGGTATTAGAGAACCAGGCATATTTATCAATGTATAACACATCAGAGCCAAGCGCGCTCATTCCTTTTTGAAAAGAGTCATCAATCCCCTTAATTGCGGTAGTCATCAGCACCACGGAAGCAACGCCGATTACAATACCAAGCATCGTTAAGATCGAGCGGATTTTATTAGCCTGTATAGCCCTGAGAGCTATAATCATCGCTTCTTTAAATTCTAAAAGAATAATTGTCATAATTTTTTTATCTAATTTAATAAATCAGCACAACCATAAACGGATTGTACTAGGCGAACAAATCACGCTAAAGCGTGATAGATAATTCCTAATTCCTAATTCCTAATTCCTAATTTTTGGAACATATCTTTTTGCTACCGGTGCATCAGATTCGATAAGTCCATCTTTAAGTCTGATAATTCGAGCCGCATGTTCGGCAATATACTCCTCATGCGTAACAAGAATAATGGTGTTCCCAGCCTCGTAAATCTGGTTGAAGAGAAGCATAATTTCTTCGCCTGTTTTAGAGTCGAGATTTCCGGTTGGTTCATCCGCCAAAATAATTGAAGGTCTCGTTACCAAAGCGCGTGCAACAGCAACCCGTTGGCGCTGCCCGCCGGAAAGTTCATTGGGTTTGTGGTGAATTCTATCTCCCAGCCCGACACTCTCAAGTGCTTCTTTTGCTCTTTCTTTTCTTTCTACGGAGGGCAAACCTGCATAGATCAACGGGAGTTCCACATTATGCAGCGCATCCGAACGAGGAAGAAGATTGAATGTTTGAAAGACGAATCCTATTTCTTTGTTTCTAATTTGGGCAAGTTCATTATCCGACATTTGACTTACATTACTTCCGGTAAATTCATATTTTCCTGAAGAAGGAGTGTCTAAACATCCCAGCATATTCATTAAAGTAGATTTGCCTGAACCGGATGGTCCCATGATGGCAACATATTCATTCTTATCAATCTTCAAAGAAACATCGCGTAGAGCGTGTACTTCTTCCGACCCGACCTTATAGACTTTGGCAATACTTTCAATATTAATAATATTCATTTTACATCCGAGATAAATTATTTTTTCTTTTCAGTAAAAGATTTTTTCTTGCCTTCTACCTTTACCAATGAACCATCCTTCAACTCTCTCGAAATAGCGCGGTAACTGCCATTCACCACTTCTTCTCCCCCTTTCAAGCCCTCTTTAACTTCGATATAATTATCATCACTTAACCCGGTTTTAACTTTTTTCGATTTGGCTTTACCGTTATCAATAATAAAAACTATTTCGTCGGGTTTATTCCCGTTCGATTTCTTTTCAACAACTTTCGCCATACTCTGTTCTTCCCCGTCTTCTTCCTTAGGCATATTGAAATCCCCGCGCGCAGTAACGCTTTGCAGAGGAACAGAAATTACGTTCTCGACTGTTTCGGTGCGGATATCGGCGTTGCATGACATTCCCGGACGCAAATTGCTTTCCATATTGGTAACCCTGATCCTCACCTCAAAATTTACGACTTGTTCTTGTGAACCCAGTCCCGAAGTTTTAGCGCTGTTCCCTATCTGCGTAACGATACCTTTAATATCTTTATCGCCAAAAGCATCAACTTTAATGTAGGCAGTATCTCCTACAGAAATCAAAACAACATCATTTTCATCAACATCAACTCTTGCTTCCATGCTGCTTAAATCGGAGACAGTCATAATGTCTGTACCTTGACTAAACCCGCTTCCCAAAACCCGTTCGCCTAATTCCACGTTTAACTGGGTAATAACGCCCGCCATAGGTGAATAGATCGTTGTTTTATTGAGTGATTCAATTGTTTCTCTTAATGATGCTTCGCTCTGCTGCACGTTTGCTTTTGAAGCTTCATACCCGGCAGCCGCAGAAAGAAAGGTGCTTTTTGCTGCTTCTAAATCGGCATCACTTGAAAGTTTTTTCGCATGAAGCTCCTTCATTCTATCATAATCTGAAGAAATTTTATCAAGCTCGGCTTTCCGCTGTGCAAGTGAGGATTTTGCCGCCCATAAAGTCGCTTCCGATCTTTGCTTTTGCGCCATGTAAGCATCGGCTTTTATTTTGATAAGCAACTCCCCTTTTTTAACTACCTGTCCTTCTTTAACCGGAAGTTGAACGATCTCTCCGGTCACTTCGGGAGTAATAATAACTTTAAATTCTGGATTAATTTTACCTGTAGCTGAAACCGTTTGGGTTAGAGTACGCTTTTCAACTTTTTCGGTTTGTACATTTATAATTTCTTCCTTATTCCCTTGAAGAATCACAATAACGATGAGGGCTACAAGCAGCAGTCCTAATCCGCCGAAGATAAATAATTTCTTTTTTGATTTTTTTTGTTTACCATTTGCCATGAGTATTTCTCCTGAAATAAATATTATTCAAATTTTTTATAGTCAAGAATGCCGAGTGAATACTCAAGCTGTTCTTTCAGTTTCACATATTCAAATTGGGCATTAACATAATTAGTAAGTGCGGTAGTGTAATCAGAATTAGCAATTAGTACGCTTAAAAGCATTGTTGCGCCAAGTTGATATTTTTCCTGCTCAATTTTTCTATTTTCTTCTGCCGCAGTAACATTCTTCTTACTCACTTCCAACCTTTTTTCGCTTGCCTGTAAATCAAGATAAGTCTTCTGCATCTCTTTTTTGATCAGTCGTTCCAAATCGCTTACATCTAATTCTTTATTCTTTGCATCAACTTCCGCTTGCTGAACGCGGCTCTCTACGCTGAACCCGGAAAAAATAGGAATGTTAAGACTTAATCCAACCGATGTATTGTAGCTTTTAAACAATTCTCCGGCAGAATTAGCATTTGTACCATAACTGTAGTAGTTCGAAAGTGAGGGCAAATGGCCTGATTTTGCAATAGTAATTCCATTTAACGATCCTTGATAATTTAACTTCGCGCTTTTAAGGTCCGACCGGTTGGTTAACGCTTTTTCTACTAAACTATTTAAATTCGGGTCAATAGCGATCATTTCAAGAGTAAGGTCTTTGCCATTAACAGTTGGGTCTTCAAAAGTAAAATTTTCAAGCATATCCAACCCGAGATAATAAAGATATTCTGATTTCGAAGTTTCATAACTGTTTTGTGCGCGGATCAATTCTAATTCCGCGTTGCCCACTTTAACTTGTTGAGCATAAACATCTGCTAAGGTAACATTGCCAAGCTTGTTCCGCTCAACGATGATCTCATAATTTTTCTGATTCCATTTAAGATCCTGTTCTTTCACATCCATCAATTTTTTTGCATTGATCACATCATAAAAACCGCTGATCGCCTGGTAAGTTAAATTTTGTTTTGCCCGTTCCAGGCTATATTTAGCAGCTTCCAAACTGTTTTCACTCCTTGAGATATTCGCATAATTCGAAAGACCGTCAAACAACGTTATATTCGCAGAAGCGCCGGCAGAATAGTTTCTACTTTGCACAATTTGTTTTGGAGTGCTAAAAGGTAAACCGTTATAAATATACTGTCCTCCCTCTTGAACAGAACTAGACCAATTCCAGCCGCCATTTGCCGAAATCGTGGGGAGAAGATCCCCATAAGCGGATTTCACTCCAGATTCGTAAACTTTTATTCCTTCCTCTGTCTGTTGAATAGCGGTGTTTTTTTGTAAAGCGATCTTTACAACTTCAGAAAGTGAGAGAGTTTTCTGCGGAAAAATTGTTGTCGCACAAAAAATAAGTAAACTAAAAATGATTCCTTTTCGCATATGTTTCTCCATTAGAATTTCACTGTTAGAACTCTAAAATATTTACTCATGTTACACAAAACAAAAAAAAGATTTCTTAATCTTACTCTTATTCGTCAGCCTCTGGCTGAATCATTTTCTTAATCTTCAATAATCGATAAAATAACGAGTAGGATTAAGAACACGATTAAGATTAAGAATATCTTACAAGAGTAACCGCATAACAATAATAATTCACAATGAACTGATTTTTTACTGTTTCAAAAATAGAAAAAATACATCTCGTTTATGAGCAATGTTTATAAACGGTAAGATAAAATGATTGGCGGCTGGATGATGGATCCGGTGTAGTAAGTCACCGAGAAAGAAGAAGAATGCTTCCTCAAAATAAAAGAGGCTGCTCTTACAAGCAGCCTCATAACAGATGAATTTATTTCATTAAGATCATTTTCTTAACGACAACTTGATTGTCTGCTTTCAAACGGTAAATGTAGGTGCCGCTTGCAAACACACTTGCATCAAATTTAACTTGTATGTTGCCCGCTTGTCTTAACTGATTCCCAATTAACACGGCAACTTCCTGACCTAACACATTATAAATCCGGAGATCAACAAAACTTTCTTTTGGTAATCCGAAAGAAATTGTTGTGCTTGGATTGAATGGATTAGGATAGTTCTGATTTACGTAAAATTCAGTTGGAATAATATTATCTTTAATACCAACAGCGATCTTTCTAATAAATGTTACATTAAATGTATCTACGCTTGTAACAAGCGCCGCTTCCTTCCCTTTTGTTTTAACGGTCCATCTTGTTGTTAAAGTATCTGCACTTCCCATCCAACTTAGAGCCTTAGTGCCTGTAAAAGAGTAGACAGAATCATTCAATGCAGGACTGGCAAATGCAGGATTTAAAAGAAGGAACTGATAAATGAGGGCGTCGTTATTAAAATCAACGGCTTTATTCCATGTTGCGGTATAAGTAGCATTTGAATCGGTAATTTCAACAACCGCATCGTTTGCAGGAGTTGCGAGATGGAAATAAGGAGATGGAGGAGCTGCTACATTTTGTGAAATATCAGTATAAAATCTAGGTACTAATTGATATGCATCATTTGCTGGAGTACTTGAACTATATTGACCTGCAATACCAAGAGAATTGATAGGATAAGTAGGTTCAGCACCTTCATCTACATCAGTATCAGAATCTACTCGGAATGTAAAAACATTGTAACTATCTGTAAATAAAAAGTTACCAAAACTTACTCCAGTTGGCCATGTTCCGTCTGCTTTAGCAATAGCGTTAATTTGTACTAAGGAGCCTTCGTACTTTTCACCATTGTTATTAAGTTCTTCTACTGTAATAACTTTAGGTTCAGGTATTGTTCCTTTTCCAAGAACAAAAATATCTGCTTTTGGGTCAGCAACTCTAAATTGAGTAGCTCCTTTATAATATTTTACTATACCAGTAACTTGAACCAAATCGCCAACATTAAGAACAACACTAGAATCATTATATGAATGAATCATTAAACCAGCAGTTTCATCTTGAATAAATACTTCCATAGCAGTGCCTTGAAAGTCTGGAGAAGTTACAACGCCTTTAACAACAAAGGCCCCGTCTAGATTGTCAGGTACAAAGTCACCATTATCATCTTTTCTAACTTCCATAATTGGTGTAGCAACTATTTTTTGAAGATCAAGGATTACGATAGGGAATGGTGCATCATCAGCAGTATTTGGACCTCTCGCATAATCAGAAGTATAGAGTACTTCAAGGTCAGGGTCTTCATCAAGGTTAGCAATATTTATTACTTCAAACTGGGTAAATTTATCGTTCATACCGACATCAATAACTTCACCTTTCCAATTTGCAGCATCCATAACATCACCGCCGGTATATTCTACCCTGTAGATTTGACCATTAGGAACGCTACCTCTCGAACCGGTAACGAAATCAATATTTCCATCACCATCAATATCACCTACTGCGCCGCCATTAAGTCGAGATCCGCCGACTGAGGTAAAATCAGTAACTGCAAGAGCAACCCAGGCACCGTTAATCCATTTTAACATATTAACTTTTGCGTCGTACCAATTGCCAACCATAATTTCTTCAATACCATCTTTTTCTATATCGGTAGTTGAGGCGGTTAGGAACGCGCCGTTTACGAGAGCTTTTTGTGTTGGATAAATATTCCATTGACCATTTGCATAATCTACTCTTTGAAGATTACCGCTTCCGTCAAATAATTGGATTGCATTATTTGCAACAGCAATATCCCATCGTGCGCCGACATCTAATTTAAGAATATCAGAATATTTACCAACCGTTAAGGGAGAAGTATTAGAAGCCAGGGCTCTCGGAACGCCGGTGTAAAAAACCTCATCACCGTAAACGCCATCAATGTTAGCAAGTGTAATCATATCCATCTGTCCGACGCCTGCTGCGCCCAGCACACCTGAATCTAAGAGGCTTACTGTATAGCTTGAAGCTAACGTGATATCGGCACCGTTACCATTATACGCAATTCTATAAACTGCATCGGTACCTCTAAAGCCGACAATAAAATCGGCTAAACTATCACCATTAACATCGCCAACTCTTACGTTTGTAATTTGTTTGGCAGTGTTAGCAGAAAAATCGGCTATCTGGTAACCAACTAAACTATCTGCATTCGGAACTAAAACCCAAACACCATGTGATGTAGCACTTCCATAATCACCGGTGACAATTTCCTTTATACCGTTTCCATCAATATCAGCGGGTGTTGCCGATAACCATGAATAGCCAGGATATGCTTTATGTCGAGCAGAAACCGTAAAGACAGTTCCATCATTTGTAATTGTTCTTACATCACCGTTACTAGAAAAAACATAGATGGTTCTATCAATAACGGCGATATCTCTATAATCATTACCGGCATCCGGCGTTCCTTTTGCTTTGAATGACCAAACTTCACTTCCATCACCATTATCAGGGATAGTAGAGACGCCCACAACACCCCATACATAGTAGTTATGTCTTTCAGCAAATACAAATTCTTGATTACCGTCGTTATCAACATCAGCTAAAAGTCCACGGAAGGGTCTCATGCTTGTACTCGGTGTAACATCCATATTCCATCCGGCGTTCGGAGCAAAAGTGCCGTCATTTTTATCAATACCCATCACATCCGAGCCGTCTCCTGGAGTTTCATAAACAACAATTCTATCAGGATCAGGGTTTTCACTGTTCGGACCAAAGTTGTTTACCGGACACCAAATTATCTCACCTTTACCGTCTTTGTCCATGTCACCTGCGGCTAAAACCGGCCAACTATTTTGGAAATCCATTCCCGGAATTTGAGTACTCCAACGTAATACCCAGGCACCGGCAACCAACTCATATTTATATATTTTAGGAATTAACTCCCCACCTCCCAGGTCACTCCAGTCGTCGTTCACAGCATATAAATCCATCAAACCATCAGCATCATAGTCCATTCCTGTAACTACTCCGCCGAAACCACCATCGGGACCGGCGATAACGCTGCTTCTGGCAAAACGGTTATTTAACTCGGTATAATTAGTAATTTTTAAAGACCATGTTTCAGTAGCTCCACCGGCATCAGGGATATCGGTAACAGAAATGACGCCAAAAGTCATGGTGTTTTGACGTCCGGCAAAAATAACTTCTTGCTTGCCGTCATTGTCAATATCTGCTGCATACCATTTAAGGGGGCGTACATTTGTTGATGCAGCTAAACCTAAGTCCCATTTTGCGTTTGGTGTAAAGTTTCCGGCACCATCACTAATACCAAGGATATCGTCGCCATTAGCTTCAAAAACAACAATTCTTGGAGGTGTTGTATTTACTCCAAAATTATTTGTAAAACCCCAAATAATTTCTTTTTTACCATCGCCGTCGAGGTCGCCGATCGTAAGAGCAGCCCAAGTGTTTTGTCTTTCATTAGGCAAAGAAGCAGCCCAAACAGAATCCCATGCGGTGCCGTTTCTTTCATATTTAATAATTTGCGGTATTTCATCACCAGTCATAAAATCTGTCATTCCATCAACAGAATAAATTTCCAGTTTTCCATCGCCATCTAAATCTACACCGGATACTGTTGCACCAAAACCGGAGGGGTAAGTACTTGGCGGATCAAGTACCGCACTTCTAACAAATGAATCTTGAGCGAAAAGACTCGTTGAGAGAAGTAGAGTGAATAAAAATAGTGCATTTCTAAGTTTGAGCATAAAAACTCCTTTATGATTTGTGAATAAATGAATTAATGTAAAAAATTGTCACATGAATTTCACCGGATTGTTTATTTGATAAATTATTTAATTAGCGTCATTTTTTTAGAAATAGTCGTTATTCCATTATTTAACCTATAAATATATGTTCCGGAAGCTAATCTTGAAGCATCAAAAGAAACTTTGTAATTCCCTTTCTCAAAATCAGCTTCATTTAAGAGAGTAGCAACCAAAGCGCCCTTTATATCATAAATTTTCAAACTGATCTTTGATTGTTCCGAAACTCCAAATTTTATTGTAGTTGATGGGTTGAAAGGATTTGGATAATTTTGCGCTAATGTAAAATTATCAGGACTCATCCCTTCCACTTTTTCTATTCCAAGCACGGTAATCGCAATAGTCGGCAGCTGCCCTGTGAATACCCACTTTTCAACAGTCCATCCATTATAGCTTGGGGTATAAACATTTCCGGCAGAATCCACATCAATACCATAAACAGATGTGTAGCCAGAACCGGTTGGGAATTTACCGCCATCAGTTCTATTATTTGTAACACCGAAGGTTTCTAAATTCCATTGTGCAATATCACAAGTATCTAATTTTTCACCCGTGTTTGGATTAACAATATAAAATCTTCCCATGTCATAAGTACCGCTTCCATAAGAATCTACACTAACAAAGAGCAGGTTATTCTTTTTTAAGAAAGCTAAGCCTGTCGGTCCGGCTTTTGTTCCATCAACTAATAAAGTATCAGTAACTACAAAACTAAAATTATTGTTTAAAGAATATCCAGTCGCGGGTCCGCCGGTATAGAGATAAACTTTGCGCGCGCTATAATTTGCAACATAAAGAAGCGAGGCGTCGTCGTTAACGGCAACATCCAAAGCTCTCCCAGGATCAGGCAGCGCAAAAGTTTGTACCGGGCTGGCGATATGTGACTCACTCCATTGAAGGTCGTCTTTAATTCCTTTGAAAACCCTAACCGTGGCAAGAGCAGTGTCTGCACCATAAGTAGTAACAAAAACGTATCCATTATCCGCAACGGTTATTCCATGAATACGGTCGGGTCCGGTTTCCATGCGATATTTTGATGAATAGACGCTGTCGGCGTCCATTTGAAAAACAAGGATGTTATGATACTCATCATTACTGGTTATATAAGCGAGTGAATCGGGAGTCGCCGCAATGCAGAGGGTTCTTTTTGAATAAACATTATCAAATCCATTATCCGGGTTAGTCCAATAGACTTCTAAACTATCCGGCTGATATCCAAAATAACCTAATCTGCCTGTTGAGTCAGTAGCATCTCTATACCCAATGGGGTAAGCTACGGGTCTTGATAATGAACCGATTAGAGCAAAGAAAGTATTTTCTCTTACCACAGCAACATTAACGGTATTGGTTCCGGTTGCATTTGCATCAGGGCTATCCCATGTTGCATATGCGCATTGCCAATCACCATCAAAAGTTTGGGCTGAGGTATATTGAACGGAGATGAGAAAAGAGAAAAGTAGGAACAGAACGAAGTAATTGTTTTTCATAAATCATACCTTCTTATTTTTTTTTGAGAATGGACATCTCATTTTATAAAAATATGTCATTAATGTCAAGCACATTTAAATGTTTTTTGGATTAATCTGGATTGTGGGAGAATGCTTTATTTCAGCACCGTCATTTTTCTTGTTTCTACAAATCCACCTTTGGCGGTATTTATGCGCAATTGATAGAAATATACTCCACTTGATAATTCGTAATTCCTAATTTCTAATTCGTAATTGTATCTGCCTGCTTGCTTCACTTCATTGACTAAAGTGGCAACTTCATTACCTAACAGATCATAAACTTTAAGCGAAACATGACCGCCGGCAACCAACTGCCAACTGATAACTGTAGTTGGATTAAACGGATTCGGGTAGTTCTGATTTAAGGAAAATCCGGTCGGCTTTTGATCTTCTCCGGTCACCGAAGAAATTGAAGAGTTAAAAAAAACAATTGAATTTGAGATAACTTTGTTGAAAAGAGAATCATCTGCAACTGTTTCAAGCGGAAATGCAAGATAGATCAATCTTCCAATTTCTTTTGAATTTCCAAACGTTCCTGCGTACTGATTCCCGGCTCCCACCCCGTTAGCATACTTCAAACACTGGATGCTTCCGCCGGTGGGATTAACTACGTCGGGATAATCTTCTTCATAGGTTTGTCCAAAATAAAATTGTACATCACTCATTGAAGAATTTTGAACGCCGCTGACCGAATTTGCACCGGCATCATCCGACACATAGACGGATTTTAAGTAATTTTTATAAAAATCTTTATCTGCCGCATCACCTTTATTGGAAAGATCCCAGCCAATCTCACTTCCCGAAACAAAGAAGCTCCCCCCATTTTCGAGATAATTTTTTATCAACGTTTGTTCCTTCAGGCTGAAAGATTCGTCAACTGTGCTTTCATCACCGGAGATCCAAAATATCATTTCATAATTATTTAATTGCACTGTTGAATCAATAACTTTTGTGTTACTTACGGTCTCAAATGCAGTAGATGCGGCGGTCAATGCTATCCCATACTTTATTGAAAAAATATGGCCGGGTCCCTGCCAACTTCCCGCTTGATCATTTCGTTTAAAGCCATCAACAATTAAACATTTTTTCAGAGTTGATTTGCTTATTCCCATACTATTTGACCAATTACTTTCAACAATATCAGAGCCGGATTTTTTTACACTTGCAATTCGGAAATACTCAATTTCATTTTCATTGCCGATATTAATCTCAGTTTTGGTACACAATTTTTCATCAAGTGCCAAATTCCATGTAGAACCGTTTAAACTGTGATAAACTCTGTAGCCGATAATGTTTGTTGTATCGCAAGTCCAGCTCAGAGAAACTATCCCCTCCAATTGTTCAATAGCTTGCAGTAAGTTCGGTTGACTTGTATTAGCGGCTGTTTCCATGTTATTGTAATATCTCGGTGTGTAGGTAGTTAAATCCGAAGCTGCATACGACCAGTAGGAAACATCCCACCCGCGCGCAGAAGATTCAACAACTCTAAAGCTCCCATTCGCTGTCCGGTTGACTAATAATCTTACATGCCCAATTTTATGAATTGCATCACCAGGTTGTAGGTCATTCCAACTTGCATATTGAGTTGTAATCGCCGGCATTGAGCTTGTTGAGTAGTGCGAACCCATCTGCCAGCAACGGCTGACAAAACCGGAACAATCAACACCAACTGCGTAAGAAGACACACCGTCTGTGTTGATGTCTGCTGCAAATTTACCGGCTGCCAGGCCAGCATCATATTGTGCTAAGGTATTAAATCCTCCCCATTTGTATGCAACACGAGCATTGCTTCCTACTACCAACCAAGATGGAGTTCTAACAAAATCACCGTCAGGAGCTGAAACATCTGTGGCAGAAAGGTTCTTAGCAGTGCATTTATATTTATGAAGAGCATAACTCTCACCAATTTTCAATGCGGTTACTCTGCTTGCGGAAGTATTGATTCCGGCAATCTGATCCGGTTGGTGTTCATTTAAATTAATTAATTCTTTTGGACGAGAGATTTTATTAAATACAGTTGGATATCGAATTGAAACCGAACTCGAATTTGTCAGTCCACTCCATTTGAATATTTTAATTCCGTTCTCATCAGAATAGAGGTGATACAAATTTCCATCAGCATCAATTTGAAGATCCTTGATCGTGAAAATGAATTTTGCAAGTGGGATTTCCAAAATCGAAAGGACATCACCGGTAACAGAAAAAGTGTACACTTCCCTTTTCACTTCTAATGGTATTTGAGAAAGATACGTTTCGACAACAATAAATGAATTTCCCTTTGCATCAATTCCTACTAAATCTGCACAAGCTAAATTAGATGGGAAACGTAGAACTTTGAGAAAACTTACACCATGGATATTTACCTCAATGGAAAGAGTTCCGCTTTTTTCAACTTCAATCTTGATTTTCTCTCCATCTGTTCCGAGTATAAGTCCGCCGTTATCTTTTAGAAATGCCGGCTTCCCCTTGTATATCTTCTTAAGCAATAAGTCATGAGAAGATTCCGCCGAGGGAAAGTTAAGCGGGGGTTCCGTTAAAGCGATATCCGCTGCAAAATCAAGTGATTTTCTTTCCGCAAGAATATTGAACTCATTCTTTTTTGAGGAAAAGTGGTAAATTTTTAAATCATTGAATGATGAGAATAAAACATCTTTTCCGCTAACCTCAAATGAAGCAGCAGAGTAATTACCTGAATTTTCAATCCGTATCCCAAACGGAAGTTCAACATATTTTTTATCGAAAATTATTTGATGCGACACTTGTGCTAAAAGAAAACTTTGCATGAAAAGAATTATCGTTACCAATAACTGATGACTCCGGGAGCGTTTATAAACATTGTTACTTTTCACGGGATATACTTTTCTTCAATTGATTGAATGGTGTTATGCTGCAAATTAAACTTGAAAGGAATTTGTGAGAACCGCTGTACTTCTTTTGTTGCAAACAGTTTATACAACTGATCTCTGTCAATAATTTCGTTAAACTTGTAATTGCCTAATGCATTGCGGCTAAAAGTCTGCATTACAATTCTGGCTGAAGTGTTGATTAAAAATTGCTCAAAATTTTTCCCTTTCACAGCAACAAAATATTCATTTGGGAGCTCAAAAACCTCCAATGAATCTGCAAATTTGATGACCGATTTTTGTTGCTGCTCTTCATTTTTAATCTGACGTTCAATAAAAACGACGGAAGCGAAGTAGTTCCCATCTTTAATTAATATATTTTTTAGATATCCGAAATGTTCTCCAGAAAGAACGGGAGTTTGCAACACAGTTTTTTGCTCGGGTTTGTTGATTTGAACTTGTTTAGCTGCATCTTTACATCCTAAAAATATGAGGGAGAGGATGATTGAGAAGTTAACAACAAGTTTAGAAGATGATCTAAACATTTTTATTTTCAAACAATAAAATTATACCGTCTATTCGTAAAACTTGAGTGAATACGCATTACATTCAAAATACTCTTAATCATAATTTTAAGCCGGATAAACCGGAGAACTCAACTACCAAATAATTCTGGAAGAATGATTGTATGGTTGAATGAAAAACATTCATCCATTCATTTTCATTAAGTCATTCTATCGCTTTATTTATCTCATTATTATTCTGCCATAGATTGCACGAACTTTAGTTTTAAGGAACTACGTTTTTCCCAAGACGCTGCTTGGGAAAAAAGCTAAAGGAAAAAACAAATAATGAATATCGAACAAGGAATTTCGAATGATGAAGTTAAAATACGGATTGCATTCACTTCGAAATTCATTATTCCTTGTTCAATATTCGATATTTAATTATCGTTAACATGTTAGCGATAGCGATTCTCTAAGAGCCTAATTCTGCTCATTTCATTTTAAAAAACCACAAAGTAATTACGATAAAGAAATCAATCTATCATATTTGCTAAAAGACAATCCCGATATCAAAATATTGAATATTTTTTAACCTTCCGTAATCTCCGTATGCATAATTTACTTTAACATTTAAGCCGGGACTCATTTCATACATCAATCCGGCACCAAGCGTAAAACTTTGTTCACTATCGGTTAAAAAAAGAGATTTATAACCGCCCCTGATAAATAACAATTCATCATATGCAAACTCGATTCCGGCGTTAGCATATTCAACGTTATCGTTAGGATGAGTTGCATCGAAAGCAGCTTTCACTCTGATGTATCTTGTTTTGAGTACATCCATGGAAAATCCGATCCTAAAAGTAAGCGGAAGATCATATTGATCCATTTCATAGCTTGCAGGAACATTATTTGGTCCAGTTAAAGGATCGTTATTAGGGTCATAATTTATCTGAATATCTCTTCCGTCAAGTTTCATTTTGGTTCCAAAGTTTGTAACACTCGCTCCAATGACCAAATCATTGAATGGTGTTACATAATAAGTTCCGACATCGAGGGCAAATCCCCTGGCAGAACTACTCCAAATTGACTCTTGAATATATTTGGCTTGGAAGCCAATAGAAAATCTATCGGTAAGACTCCTTGCAAAGCCAAAACCAAAAGAAACCGAGGCGGCATCCCAAAATTGCCCGTTACCGTCCGGGAATTCAAAAGTTCTTACTTTTTCTTCCGGTACTCTAAGAGATGTAACTGATAAAAATAAAGTGCCGAGCGATTCAACATGCAATGATGCGGCGGCAAAATCATAACTTACATCCGCCAGCCATTGCGTATGACTAAAAGCGGCTTGCCCATTTCCTTCATTGACTGCTATACCTGCGGGATTATAATAGATCGCATAAATATCATCACTAATTCCGACATAAGTTCCGCCCATCGAAAGCGCTCTGGCTCCAGGACCAATTTTTAGAAATTGACCAGCAGTCGTTCCTACTTTCGTAATATCTCTAAATATCTGTGAGTGCAAATAAGTATTACTGAACAGAATGAAGACACTAAATAGTATTAGTAAAAAAAACTTTCTCATACTCGATTTTCTCCGTTGAATTCTTTTTCAAATAGGTAAAGGACAGCTCAAATGCTGTCCCATAAAATCAACAATTTTTATTTTATTACAGCAAATTTTCCAATTTTTTCACCAACTCCCGGAATATCCACGTGGTAAAGGTATACGCCATAAGCTATCCTCATTCCCTCTGAACTTAAAAGATCCCAGCTTGCCATACTGGTAAAATCATCCTTTTCGATCATATCAATCAGTTCCCCGGTTATTGTGTAAATTCTAATTGTACACTTTTGCGGGAGATTTCTGAACTGTATTTCCCGATCTCCTCTTTTGGTAAAAGTTCTTCCGGGATTTTCAGACATACTGTAGGCAACGTAGGGATTCGGGACTACGTAAACATCATTAATACTTTGTTTGATGAGGTCATTCTTAACTTCACCTTTTTTAGTCTCAAATACATAGGAATCATTTTTTTCAAAGGGTTTTCTTGTCTTTATCTGATAGACATCCCCATTTTTCGGAAGCCTTTGAACAGAAGCAGATTTATCTAAAGAAAAAATCACTTCATAACTCGTAGCCGCATTTGTTGCGCCCTGTGGCTGCAGAACTATTCCTTCGCCCCAGTCCCAGCGTTTATTATTTTTTTTGCCGGGGACCAACTCATCTATTACGAAAGTAGCCTGTGCATTTGCAGTAATATTAAATATTTCAAATGGCATAGCAAAGGTACCGGATAAAGTTTTTACAGTATCAGCAAACTGCCAGCTTCCATCTGCTAAAGTATCAACATCCTTCCACCTTACTTCCCAATCGGCGCTAATTTTTGTTCTCAAACTAATTACCCCTACTAATGCCGGATAAAATATCGTATCATTTACCGTTACATCACTATTGTGAATAAATTTTGAATTTTCTAAGTCAAAATTTAATTCATCATTTTGAACGAAGACTCTTAATCCATCAAACGTTGGATTAGCATCTTCACTGTTTAACAATTTGCTCTGATAGACAGGAAAATATCTGTAATATAGTTTATACATATTACCTGCAACAAGATCACCGGCTTTTTTGCTTGCAATCTGTCCTGACTTATAATTAACAATGTATTTTGATGGATCTACCAAAGTGTTTGACGCGTCATAGACCTGGAGACTACCTTCCTCAATATTTTTATTTGGCATGGTAACGAGAATCGTGTCTTTTGATAGTAACGTGGCTTCAACACCAGTGGAATCAAGCACACTATAAGTGAGTGCATCCTCAAAATAAATATTATAGAATTTATTAGTTACTGCTAAATCATCCATTACTTTTACCGTAATTTTCCCTGTAGCATCGGAATTAACTGAAGTCGGCGCACCGGCTAAGCCTACATCTGGCGGAGTCATTCCTTTTGATACAGGTCCGGGAGTTACTTCAGCAGTATTGACATCAAAAATTAATTTACCAGTCAATGGATCTTGTTGAATAACTGATTGAGTTTCCGTCGGCGGTAATTCTGGAGAGCCGTGGTCATAAGCAACTACCGCATAATAATAGGTGATTCCATTTTGAACTGTCGAATCTACATACTCGTGCTGTAGCCCGGTATTAGCTCCTAAATTATATTTTACTCCGCGTCCATCGTATTCTCTTTGTGCTAAACCGGAATAATCATTTATTAAATCGAATTGCGCTCTTTTGCCGGTATTGTCATCTAAAAGCGGCTGACCAAGAAAAGGAACGCCATTTGCATCTGTTATAGTATAAACATCAGAAAAATTGAAGTTTCTGCTTCGATAAATTTTATACCCTTCAAAATCCTTATCCTGTGTTAACGGATCAACTGAATCTTCAGATTTAGCGTCCCAGAATAATTTTACTCTTCCATCTTCGGCAACAACGTTTACGATGGGTTTTGCCGGTGGTTGTGCAAATCTATAATCTGCTTCAAGAATTCTCGTAGAAGTAACAGCATTAAGGATCAAATCATCTCTATTTTCTCCCATAATAATTGCCATCGAAAATCTTTGAGTTTCACCCTTTTTTAAGGTCATCGGACCGGTTGAAAAACAGAAGATGTTGTCGCCCTCTGTTTTTAATAATGGCTGATCAGGATCAATTTCAGGTTTGTTGATCCATTGCCAAATTAATTCGTCTTCTTTTGGGAAATTTGGAGCTCCATATCGAGCAGCAGTGAAGCCTGTTAAACCAAGCATGTCCGACTCAGAAATATCTCTGTACCCAAAGTTTGGTTCGGAACCCGCCCACTTATAACCGGGAAGTTGCATATCATTTAAAGTACCAATTTCTTCTTTATCAAACACGCCATTATTATTCAAATCCTGATAAAACGCTTGTGACGGGTATCCATCACCTTCTCCATAGTCAGGTCCCGGATAATTTGCAGATTCCGGTCCAATACCATCTATACCGATATCATGTTTTTCGATAGCCCAATCACCATCTTCATCACCGGACCATCTTGCTTTTGGCTCACCGTAAACCGCCGTATATTTTGGAAGGTCAAAAATTCCATAATTCAAGGGAGTAGCGACTCCATCTATAAAAACTCCTTTACCATTAAACGGACTTTCGTCCATTATTCCGTCGTCATCATCGTCTATTGCATTATTATCAAATGAAGGTGATTCTAAGAATTTCCATCCGAAATAACCGGGGATTTTGCCACCCATTCCTTTGAAATCAGCATCCCATGCATAGACCATACTCCTTGCTCTTTGATCGTATGACTCCGCAAGTGGACCTACAGGAGGAATAAAAAAGGCACGGTCGTCAATGTAATCTGATGAACCTCCAACGTGCGGATCGCCGAACATTCCAATGTAAACTTTATCCAAATCTTTTTCCGAAGCATTAGTAATTTGATACACCATAAAAATAATATCTTCAGCCATAGGATTATTGAACTGAAGTATTCTTACCGTAGCTTCTAATCCCAAACCACCTTTTGTAAGATCACTTGGGAAAGGCTGATATCTATCAATAAACTCGTAATTAGTATAATCATCAATTCCATAAAAAACTTCTTCATCCGGAGCAGTCGCCATATCACCTAAAAAAGCAGGCCATAGATATTTACCTGCACCGGCAGAATACCATTCATCCGGCCATGTGTCAGGTTTTCCATCTCCATTTTTATCTTCAGCTTTTAAAGAAGCCACCTTTCGCTGGTTGTTATCTGAATAACCTTGTCTTGGCAACCATCCATATTTTAAAGAAGCATCGGGGCTATAATCACCTTCCGTTGATCTAACATGTGAGTCACTAATAATATGAAGAGTATCGCCATTCACATCAATAACTTCCGCACCTGCTAATAAACCAAATTCAAAACCATACCCTAAGCTATTCCAAACCAAATCTTCAACGTTCGATAAAACGCTTGGGGCGCAGACTGAACCATAATTATATAATATGGTAGTAATTTTATTGCCCTTGATAGTGATATCTTTTATTTCTTTTTTCTCACCGGTAATTTTATTGAATTTAACTCCTTTAATCGGTCCAAATATTTCTAAGGATTGCTCCGGTGTTAAATTCCTGTAATAATAAGGGTCAGCCGCTTCTTTTACCTGAGCTAAAGTAACGCCTGATAGCACGAGCAGAGTGAACAGAACTACAATATTTTTCTTTGTCATCATGAATATCCTAAATATCTATTTAGTTAAAAATTAAAGAGAATCCCAATCTTACTTCTCTTGGTTTGTTAACGTTCTCTGAACGTTGAGAGTAATACCGGTCAAGGTTGCTTAGATCAATCATGCCTGGATCCCCCCTGCTAATCCTGGTGCGTAAATCATCAAATTGATGAGCATTCAATTCCTGCTCAACGTTAGATAATGCTTTCCCTGAACTTGCATAGACGTATCTCTCGTTTTGCGTATCAAATACATTATTTACGTTTATAAAGACCGAATAATGAAGTGAACCGATGGAAAAGAACTTCTCAAATTTGAGGTCAACTTCCCACTGCATTGGTTTGGATGCTGAACTTTGTTCATAAGTGATGGTTGATAAACTTGGCGGCAGTACTACAGTATAAGGTGTCCCTGCTTGAATATTATAAATCACTCCTAATGACCATGATTTGGGGTCTGAAAAACTAAAAGTCCCATTAATTAAATGCGATCTATCAAAACTAAGAGGGACTAGAAAAGTTTCCGTTTGTTTCCCGGCAGCTTCACTGAAGAACAAATCTTCAGTAGGTTCGGTCCTGTTCCCTTCTGCGATCTGAAATGTGTAGTCTAAAGTAGCGGCAAACATCCCGTCGGGTGAACGTCTTTTAAGAAAAGAAAGAGTAATTCCTCTAACATTGGAGTAGGCTAAGTTGGTTAAAATACGATATTGTCTTGCTTTTTCGGTATAGACGGTTTGAGTGAAAATGTAATCACGAACATCTTTGTAATAGCCGGTCAAATCAAACTTAAAATCATCAGTTAATTGCTGTTGAAGCCCAATTTCATATTGTATTGATTTTTGAGGATTAACATTTGGGTTACCAAAAGTTGGAATTGTGGAAATATTTGGAACCCACCTTACATCGTTTGCATATAAGCTGGATAAAGACCCGATCTGATAAAAATGTCCGTATGAAAATCTTATAACTCCTCTATCTGTTATAGGATAAGAAACACTGAATCTTGGTGAGAACATATGCTTAACTTCAACAGGTTTGAGATAGGTATTCATAAATCCCGATTGAGATTCCGTAAGGTCTTTTGACATGTCATAGTTATAATTTGATGCAGCGTCAAAGAATTCATATCTAAAACCAATATTTAAAATTAGAGTTTTAGCAAGTTCCATTTTGTCGAGGATATAGGCAGAACCTTGAATAGGATTTTTATTATAAGTTGAAACGCTTTGTATATTTCCCCGGTAGATGGTCAAAGCCGAATCATATAATACGTCATTAACACTTAAAGAAGTATACGTCGAAACACCCCCGATATCTTTAGATTTATAAAAATCTAAGGTAAAACCGCTTCTTTTAACATTATGTTTTCTAAATTCAAATCCAGCTTTAACTTCGTGGACACCAAACATCTGTGAAACCAAATCGCCTTTTACACTATACGTTGAAGTTTGTCTTTTTGCAATATCATTATCTGTCCCGCCTGCATAATAAGTAGTGTTCCCGATAGTTTTTCTGTAAAAACTTGGTAAATATCTTGAATCATTCGGATCGGAATAAAGATAAGACCCGGCTTTATTAGTAGCGTATGACCCCTTTAAGGTATAAAAAGTATTATCATTCAAGGTATGGGTCAAATCTAAAGTGTGAATAATACCGCGGCTATAATCCCAGCTTACTCCATCCGGGTTAAAGAGGTAGCTTCTATCGAATGATTTCGACTTAGCTTTATCATAAACGATCTCATATTTCAATTTTAGTACAGGCGTTAATTTTTGGCTGATGTTAAATTGTAAATTCAGCGTGTTGTTCGGATCCATCGCCACATATTGTTTATCACCGGTTGGTAAACCAGTACTATTTTTATTAAAAGGATTGAACACATATGCGCCGGTCGCGTCACCGTATCGCTCATCTGAACCTTTAAAATTATCCGGTGTTAAATAAGAATCGGATGGATTGTATAAACGATAGCCGTAATAGGATCCTTTAAAATTCTCATAAATCCCGGAGAAGAAAAATCTGGTTGATTCAGTAATCGGGATCGGACCGCCGAAAGTTCCTTCAACTCTTCCCCTATTCAATGCATCAACTTTATCCAAATTTGTAAACAGATTTGTCCTTGACGTTACATAATCGCCGCCATAAGCTCTTAAACTAAATGTATAATCACTCGGACCTTCTTTGGTAACATAGTTGACAACACCGCTAAGAGCATTCCCGAATTCGGCGCTAAAAGTTCCCGTTGATACAGATGCTTCTTGAACTGCATTTGAGGCAAGTCCGACCGCTCTTGAGTTTCCGTAAGGATCGTTTAAAGAAAGACCATTTAAAGTATATGCGACTTCATTACCGTAACCGCCTCTCACGTGTATGCTTCCGTCATCACCGGTAACAACACCAGCCTGCAATTTTATTACATCGCTAATATTATCAACAGGCAAAATATCCAATGTTTCCGAAGTGATTGCGACTATTGGGTTAGTTAAGTCTTGCCTGATCAGAGGGTTTCTTTCACCCTGCACAACTACTGCATCCAAAGTTACTTCACCCGGAGAAAGTTTGATATTCAGAGAAGTGGTAAAGCCAACATTGACTGACACTCCTTTCACCGTAACTTTTTGTGTCCCGATGTATGAGGCTGTAACGTTGTACTTCCCCGGCGGTATATTTAATATTACATAATTTCCATCTGCATCCGATGCGGCGCCTAATGTTGTTCCATCAATCATTACATTGGCAAACGGAATCCCTTCATTCAAGGTTGCATCAATCACTTTGCCCATTATCTTGCCTGTAGATTGGGCGTAAACCGGATCACAATTAATTAAGAAAAATGCCGTGACAATAAATAGTAAAAAAACTTTCTGCATTAGCGCGCCTTTCAAAAGAATTTTGGACTTGCCTTTTGTTGAAAAAACGATAGTCAAATCGAAAACGTCAAAGACTGATCAATTAATTAAAGAAGATATTTAATAGCATAAGAGGCTGTCTCAAAAGTAGCTTAAATCATAAGATAAAAAACTTTTGAATCGCTTTATCCTTGATCAATTTATTACTTTTGATTCAGCCTCGTGCCAAAACATCAACTATTTTATTTCAATAAGGTCATCTTTATGGATTTAGAAAAATTGCCATACGTTAGCGTTGCGATGTAATTACCGCTTGCTACCATCGAACCGCTATTGTTTGTTCCATTCCATGATACCTCAAAATTCCCCTTTTCACGAACTTCATTATTAATAAGTGTTGCCACTTCCCTACCGAGCATGTCAAATATTTTTAGTGATATTTTTTTCTGTAACGGAAGAGTAACTTTTATCATAGTACTTGGGTTGAATGGATTAGGATAATTATTTTCTAATTTATAATCATCAGGGGTCACAATATTATACCCTTTATCAACAAGTCCATTTGGACCGGAATACTCTAAAATACGTACGGTTTTGCGATAAGTATTTACAATTTTATGTTCAGCAGCATTGTCCCGCTCCCAAGTTTTAGATGAATCAACCCAAACGTATTCAATGACCGTTGTTGAGTCATAAACACTTTGCTCTGAAAGAACCATTTCCATATTACCATCTTTATCTATATCAACACTATCGGCAAAAATGTAAGCTGTGAATGGAGTCTCTGTAAAAGATGAATCAATAACGGTAGGATCAAGAACGTAAGTAGTATCTGTAGCGGTTATGACCGTATCAACTTTACCATGATGGATGGTTATCGTAGCAAATACATCACCACCTTCACCTGCATAAACAAGATTGGCAGTATAATTGTTTTTATCAACTAAACTACCGGAGCCATTATACTGAACGGCAATTACATTCAATCCGCGTCCGCCGCCGGTATAGATTTCATCTTTACCATCTTTATTTAGATCGCCTTTTACACAAGGCCAAAGTTCAACTGCGCCTGTTTTTCCTCCTACGGCAGCTAAAGAAGCGTTTGTTGCAATTATTCCATATCTCTTTGCGACCGAATCAGCATCAGCATAAAATAAATTAGCGGAAGTATCAGAAGGTGAAAATTGGAACAAACACATATCAAAACCATTCCCATACATAGTGCCTGCAATTTCACTTCTTCCATCTCCGTTCACATCTGCAGCAGCCAAGCCAAAATAACTATTCCCATCTGCAGGAGTATACCTATTATAGAAACCCGGTTTTGAAGTGTCGGGGTAAGTATACGAGTCTGGACCATTTACTTGAATTGCCCACATTCCAAAATTATCCCAGTGGTGACTTATAACTTCGAGTTTACCATCCCCGTCAATATCCGCAGGAGTTGAGCTCCATTGAGAACCTGTAGCCCAGTTGATACCATTTAATGAAGCGCCCGGAAGTCCTCCTTCAATAACTAAAGAAGCAAATCCGGGGAATTCGTCTACAATTCCCAAAATGTAAACATCTCTGTTACTGTTACCAAATGAATGACCGATGATCTCAGATCTTCCATCACCATCCAAATCTTTTACGGTTAAAACTTCTCTATTGAATCGTAAATTTCCCGAACCACCGGCTGCAACTAACATATCTGAAGTAATTGCATAAGCAGGTTCAGTTCCCCATGAAGTGCCATCCCATTCGTAAAAAACTATTCGGGCTTCACCATTTTGTTCAAAAATAATTTCCGGCATCCCGTCGCCATCACAATCGCCTACCTGCGGGAATCTTGGGGTTGAGCCGCTTGAGGTTGCAGAAAGAGGCGATGACCAAATAATTTCAAGATTACCAGCACCGTCATATTTCATAACATGTACTCTACCGCCGTTTGAGTAATCTGTAGCTACAATTTCTTGCTCTCCATCGTTATTAGGGTCAGCTACAATTACTCTTCTTACACCTAAATCTTTATAGTACGGCATAGCTGTATCTGCTGCTACACCAGCATAAGCGTTAAAGGTAGCCATGTTTGTTGTATTAATTGGAGATTGAGCTTTAAGACTAGTTACTGCTAAGAAAACTAGAGAAAAAAGTAAGTATGTTTTTTTCATTGGTCTTGCCTTTTTTTTTAATGAATATTATTTTTTGAATTATCTCTAAGTGGAAAATAAAGAGTCTCACTCAAAAATCATAGGAAAAATTAAAAAAAATCAATTCAATTTTTTGCTGAACTGTAATAATGCGTTTGGAATTAAGCATTAATGTCAAGCTGTTGTGTTTTTTAATTTTGGAAAGGACAATACTGTTATGAGAAATATTAATAACCAGCGAATTAGTCTAATCAAAATCGTAACCTTAATTCCTAACCTGGACAAGCCAGATCCAAAAAACTTAAAGCTTAGTTGAACTAAGATGTCAGAATACAGAAGTCAGCAGAATTTTCATTCTGAATTCTTACTTCTGATTTCTATTTCAACATATTTAAAATATTCCGCCAATTATTACACGAACTTTTTTGTTAAGGTACTAAAATTGAGGTTACGATTTTTTTTACTTTCTACTTTCTACTTTTAACTTTATACTTTCAACTCACCTACAGCTTCTCAAATCTTCCCTGGAAAAAACGAAGGTATTTTGGTTCGTAAATCATTTTTAATCCACGGATCTTTTTCCGGTCCTCAAAAACCTGGGCGATTGATTCAACCGTAACATCAATATGAGCCTGTGTATAAACCCGGCGGGGAAAAGTTAAACGGACCAATTCCAATTTCGGATAATTGTGGTCACCCGTTTTCGCGTTTCTTCCGGCGGAAACAATTCCTCTTTCCATTCCGCGAACGCCTGAATCAACATAAATTTCAGCCGTTAGTGTTTGAGCGGGAAATTCAATCTGCTTTAAGTGCGGTAGAAATTTTTTGGCGTCAAGAAAAACTGCATGCCCGCCAATCGGTTCAACAATCGGGATGCCGTATCCTTTTAATTTTTCTCCGCAGTATTCAACCTGCCCGATGCGGGCTTTTATGGTGTCGTACTCAACCATCTCTTCAAGACCGCGAGCCATAGCTTCCATATCTCTTCCGGCTAAACCGCCGTAAGTGTGCAGACCTTCATAAACAACACAAAGATTTTTTGCTTCAGCAAAAACTTTTTTGTTTCTTGTTGCAAGGATTCCGCCAATGTTTACCATCAAATCTTTTTTAGCGCTCACCCAAATTCCTTCAAACGGAACAAGCATTTCTTTTAGAATTTGCGCGATGGTTTTGTCTGCAAATTCTTTTTCTCGTTCTTTAATAAAGTAAGCATTCTCAACTGCGCGTGTAGCATCAAACCACATTTTGATTCCCGCTTTTTTGCAGTATTGAGTCAACTCGGAAATGTTTTGCATCGAGATCGGCTGCCCGCCAGCCATATTAACCGGACCGGCGACGCAGATGTAAGGAATTTTTTTCGCGCCTACTTCTTTAACAAGTTTATCAAGTTTCTGTAAATCAACATTCCCTTTAAAGGGATGCAGACTTTGCGGATCGTGAGCTTCATCTACAATTACATCAACAAAAGTTGCACCGGCTAACTCTTGATGTAAACGGGTTGTAGTGAAATACATATTCCCGGGGACATAATCACCAGGTTTAATTAATATTTTTGAAACCAAATGCTCGGCTGCTCTTCCTTGATGGGTCGGAACAAAATACGGCATTCCGTAATACTTTTTAACGTTGTCCCAAAGCGTATAAAAGTTTTTGCTGCCGGCGTATGCTTCGTCACCGATCATCATTCCCGCCCATTGATAATCGCTCATTGCGTTTGTACCGCTGTCGGTTAGTAGATCGATATACACATCTTC
>Ga0210009_1000465_pt1 | contig 44941 bp, 38 predicted proteins | sample CryGeyCG2114_065_FD_185457 | JGI IMG/M metagenome (GOLD analysis project Ga0210009, IMG submission 185457) | Groundwater microbial communities from aquifer - Crystal Geyser CG12_big_fil_rev_8/21/14_0.65 (SPAdes) (version 2) | ecosystem: Environmental > Aquatic > Deep subsurface > Groundwater ...
CTTCCGCTTCGCCGTTAACCGCTTTCTTTTCATTTCTTCCATTGGATGACCCCTTTCTTCCTGCGGGGCCTTACTCTATCAAAAACTTACTCCCAAATCATGCGATATGTTTCAGCTTAACATCGGGGTGCTTCCGGTACTGACCACTAGCCGCTGACCACTCACGTAGACACCACAAATAAACGGAGATAAAATAAAAGGGGAAAATAAAATGCAAATAAACACCAACACCAACACAAATACCAATACCATTCGGCTGCACCGCGTGCTGCGCACAACGCCCGATAAAGTTTACCGGGCATTTCTGGATGCTGATGCGATGGCCAAATGGCTGCCCCCGCATGGGTTTACCGGCAAGGTTCATCACTTGGAAGCCAAGGCTGGCGGCACTTACAAGATGTCATTTACAAATTTCACTACAGGGAAGGGCCACACCTTCGGCGGCAAATATCTTGAATTGGTACCGGACGCGCGCATTTGTCATACGGACCAGTTTGACGACCCGAATCTGCCCGGTGAAATGAAGACGACCATTACGCTTAAACCAGTTTCTTGCGGCACCGAAGTCAACATCGTCCAAGAAGGCGTGCCCGGAGTTATTCCGCCGGATGGATGTTATGTCGGCTGGCAGGAATCGCTGACGCTTCTGGCGCAACTCATTGAACCCAACATTCCGGATTAGCGCCAAGCGGTTAGCGGCTAGTGCCGTTAGACAATTGAAATTAGCCGCTCGGCGGGGGTCCGTTAGAGGCTCTGTCAACGCCGCTTTAGTGTCACTTTGACAACTACCAATATCAATTGTCTAACGGCACTAGAAGCGGTTTTCGCCAAACAAAGTTGGACGGATCCGTTCTCCGGTACTCGGCGCATCCAAAATACTCGACGTCGAGTATTTTGAATTTAAAAGCGGTACCTAACCTGCGCGACGCCGGGCTCAAGTTAATCCCCACAAGGGGGATGTGCCCTCGCGCCATCCGTATAAGCTTAAAATAAAGTGTCAATCTGGCCCTTGTGATAATTCATTTATTCCTTTTGACAAACGAAGTCTTTTTGGTATAATTCAGACTCTTTTTTAGAAGAAAAGGATGAAATATTAACAGATGCCAAATAGAACGTTTATTCCAAAAACCGGTGATTTAGAGAAAAAGTGGTATGTCATTGATGCCAAAGGGCAGATCCTGGGCCGTATGGCAACCAGAATTGCCACGCTCCTGATGGGAAAACACAAACCGACCTATACCCCGTACCAAGATGGCGGTGATTACGTCATTGTGATCAATGCCAAAGAAGTGCAGGTGAGCGGCAATAAAGCGAAAGACAAAATCTACAAACATTACACGGGTTACCCGTCAGGTTTAAAACAATATAATTATGAAACCTTGATGGAGCGTAAACCTGAAGAAATTATCGAACGTGCCGTTGAGCGCATGCTTCCCAAGAATCGTTTAGGCAGTAAATTAATCAAACATTTACACGTGTATGCAGGTGATGCACATCACCAGCAGGCGCAAAAACCAGTTCCGCTAACCGTTTAAATACTATGGCAGCCAAAAAAGCAAGCAAATCAACTTTTTATGCAACCGGCAGACGCAAAGAAGCCACCGCACGCGTGTGGTTAAGCGCAGAGGGTGAAAAAAGTTTTTCCGTCAACGGCAGCCCCATGGCGGAATATTTTAGCCGCGAAACATCACGCATGATTGTCAATCAACCGCTGGAATTGTCCAAGATGACGGATAAGTTTCAAATCAAAGCTTCCGTTACGGGCGGCGGCCATTCGGGGCAGGCAGGCGCGATTCGGCTGGGCATTTCCCGTGCGCTTTTGCAATATCAGGATAGTTTGCGCCCGTCACTCAGGCGCACAGGGCTTTTGACGCGCGATCCGAGAGAAAAAGAACGTAAGAAATTCGGCCGTAAAGGCGCGCGCCGCAGTTTTCAATTTACCAAGCGTTAATCTCATCATGTATTTCCGCCGGGCGTTGTTTGGATTTCTTCTCGCGTTCGTGACCGTCCTCTTGTTCCAAGGTTGTGCTGCTTTCTTAGAAGATTACCAGTACAATCCGGCAGGTTCTTATTACGGATCAAGCGGATCAGGCGGATACTGATTTAACCGTAGAGACCATTATTGCCAATGGGTTTGCGTCTATTGAAATGGCTTTCCATTGCCGCCGTCAGCTTACTGATTCTCGGCATCATCCTCACGTTTACCTTGCCGCTTTTCATTCATCCCGATTTTCTGGCAAAAACCATCACGCAGTTAATTGAAAAGAATTCGGATTACGTCGTTGCCTTGGAAAATCCAAGCGTCACATTGTTTCCGACACCGGCTTTTAATTTTGAGCGTGTAAGCATTCAATCCAAAAAAGCGGCCGCGGCCGCCGCGCCGCCCTTGATGCAAGCCGGTAAACTTAAATTACAATTAAAACTCCTACCTCTTTTGGTAAAACAGATTGAATTTTCGAAAATCAAAGCAGAGCAGGCAACCCTCGGCCTTTCTTTCGTCTCACCCCTCAGTCACGGCAAGCCCATTCCGCCTTTGGAAAACGCTGCCGTCGTTTTAGAAAACGTGCGTTCCAATCATTGGGTTCATTTTAAATTGGAAGGGACTTTTTTATCCCACGAGCGCAATTTAAGCGCACAAGGGCGCGTGAAAGTTGATTTGACACAACCCGGCTGGGACCAATCGGCTTTCGATATGGCGGCGCACCTCAGGCAAGTGCCGTTATCCAAAGCCGTTCCCTTGCTTTTACCCAATGCGCCTGTACAAATTGAAAATGGCACCGGTCATTTGGAAGTCACGCTGGCCAAAGAGCAAGGCCGTTCTAATTTCACGAGCGGCGGCAAAATTCAAATTCAGGAACTCACTTATCATTTGCCGGCAATGCCCGGAAAGGCGAGCCAACCGGCTGATTACCAATTTGATTATGAAACCGAAATCGATTTATTGTCTCAAGTCGTTAATTTTGGCCGGTTTAATTTGCAAGCGCCTTTTACCGCCCTCTCGGGGAAAGGACAGATTAATATTCGTCATCAGCAGTTAGATGGTCTGCAAATTTCAACCACGCGCTTTGTCTTTGACGGTTTGCCGCAGTACATCTTATCCGTTGAAAACTACATGCCGCTTCATTTTGGATTTTCCGGTGAAGGACAATTTAATATGGCGCTGAACGGCGGTTGGGACCAAATCATGCTGGATGCCCGCCTTGATTTAACCGACTCCGTTTTTACTTATTCGAAGTACTTTGAGAAACCCAAATCGGTTCCTTTCTTTATCTCCACCGATGATTTTGTATTGAAGAATAAAAAAGAATTAGACGGCGGTTTGAATCTGCGCTTGGCGGACATGCGGTTAAAAGGCACCTTGGTTTCCTACGATGTCACCTCAGGCGTGGGCGAGATGACGTTTGTGACCAATTTATTTCCCTTGGAAGGCTGGCAAGCTTTCCTGCCGCCTTTAAAGGGTTATTCGGTTACCGGCGGCATCAAATTTTTCCTCAATGGCAAAGGCGAGTTGGGCCGGGTGGGTTCCAACATCTTTATGTACCACATGGCCATGGAAAATATCAAAGCCGTCTCGAAAGAGCAAATTCCTCTTTTTGATCAATTAAGCGGCAGCATTGACGGCGGACCGCTCAATATGGATTCCAAAGATTTGACGATTCAAATCGGCAATTCAGTTTTGGATCTTGATATCAAGGTCTTTTTACACCGCGCCCCGGATTTGATGATCAAAATCCAATCCAAAGCGCTGGATATCCGCAATTTTATTTTGCAGCTGCGCGCACTGCTGGAAGTTTTTCAATGGGTGCCCGATGGGTTTAACTGGGATCAGTTGGAAGCAAACATCAATCAGTTTGTGCCGCCCGCCGCGCAGCTTGAAAATCTTTCGGCCATCGTGCAATACACGGAAGGCAAGTGGATGCTGCAAAATTTGGACTTTGATGTTTTTGGCGGCCGCGTCAACATGATCGGGCAGTTGGATTTAACCAATCCCAAAGAACCCGTTTATGGGTTAGATGCGGAAGCCGAGAAAATCAGTTTGGCCAGGATGTTCCGCCACAATCTCCGCACACCCATTGAGGGCAACTTGTTTACCATTCTTCATTTGACCGGCAAAGGTTTTTCCGCCGAAGCCGTGGCGCAAAATCTAAAGGGAGAAGGTTCTGTTTCGGTGACCAACGGCGAACTTTACACCATGGATGTGTTAGGATCCATCGGCCGTGTGGCCCAGTTTGCGGGACTCAATCCTTTTGCTTCCGGCTCGACCCTTTTTACCGATTTGATTGCCAAATTCACTTTTCACGCCGGCCATCTTCAAGTGGAATCGCTTTATACCCACTCCAACGATTTTGATATTGATGGTGCCGGTTCGGTTGGTTTTGACGGCAAACTTAATTTTAGGCTGGATACGGTTTTATCGAATGAAATGACCAAAAAGATTGATCCCGAGGCAAAGCCCGACGCCCGTTTGGGGCCGATTCCTTTGCTGTTAACCGGTTCGGTTGATAGTCCAAAATTAGCGCCTGATCCCGGTTTGATTCCGGCCTTTGTGGCCAATCTGCTGGCAGGCAAGGTGAAGAAGGTGATTGCCGAGAAAGACTGGTTTGGGGATTTGTCGCAGCGGGTGTCGCGTTCGGCTGATGAGTTTAAAAATCAGGGGCAAGATCAGGCCGTTCAATCCGGACTGACGCTTTTGGAATCTCTTTTCCAGAAACGCGAATAGCTTTTTCGCGTTCTGAATTTCTTCAGCAAATCTTGCGCCGCTTCCGCCTCGGCTTCCTGCTTGCTTTTCCCGTTTCCTTTTCCCATCATTTGACGCTGCAGCCGAACCGTGGCCTGAAAACCGTTTTGATTTGGCTGTGTGGTGTAATGCGGCAAATGATGAAAAAGCCGTTGCGAGATTTCCTGCAGGGTGCTCTTAGGATTCGGATCGACCTGATAAATTTTCTTTTGATTCAGATAAGGATGCCAATGTTTGATGATGAATTGCTTGGTCACCGCCAAACCGCGGTCTTGATACATCACGCCGATCAAAGCCTCCAGTGCATCGGTAATTAATTTTGATTGATAGCCGGCCTGATGTTTTTCTTCTTTGCCCAAGAGGATAAATTTCTTTAAGCTCATCCGCCGCGCAATCAAACTGAGTACTTTCCGCGACACCAACGTGGAGCGCAATCGGCTCAGAGCGCCTTCGTTGGCGTTCGGGAAACGGCGGTATAACTCCTGGCAAATGATGAAATTGAGAATCGCATCCCCAAAGAATTCCAAACGCTCATAAGTCATCGCATGTTTTTCGCGATGCGCTTGACCCGGATAAGAAGCATGAATCAGCGCAAAAGCCAGTTTGCCCGGGTGTTTGAACCTGATTTTAATCTTCTTTTGAATACGCTTAATGTGTTGATGGATCAAACGATCGGTCATAGATAACCTTTTATCGACAAAACCGCTTTTAATCTGTAAGAAAGACGGCAAAGCCAAGAATTGAGAGCGCGTTAAATGTTCCGTCACAACCCCTTATTTTTAACTGCTTAGGATTTTTGACAAACCTCCCTCTATTCCTTATAATATACGCTTTCGTGAATGGTGTCATTTTGCTCTGACAAATGAGGTGCATGTCACTTCATGCAGTTGTCATTCTGATCCCGCCATAGGCGGGAGAAGAATCTATGCTTGCAGATCCTTCGCGGAGTTTACCCTGAGATGCTTCGCTTCGCTCAGCATGACATCGAAGGGTCCAGGATGACATGAAAACAACTGTATCAAGTGATATGCACCCGACAAACATTAAGTATTTTCATCATCATTAATGTAAAAGTCAGAATCGCGCTAACATTCCTTAAAATAAGGGAGGGGATGGTTAGCCAGAATTTCTCATCGATTTGATGAGAAATTCGCTCGAAGAGTTTTTGCGAAAAATAAGGTATGTTCTTTTCGCAAAAAGGCTTATCTTTTGCGCGCTGATTCAACAGCACGCAAAACTCGGAATAACCCATCGTCGCTAATATCAGCGCGATGGGTCATTTTTGTTTAGGAGGAATTGACTGTGCTGCAGTGTTCGGTAGTAGGGGCGACGGGTTACACGGGTGCGGAGCTGATTCGATTACTGGCTTTTCATCCGCAGGTGAAGATTGCCCATCTGACAACCCGAAGCGAAGAAAAAATAAAGGCCAGCACGCTGGTGCCGGGTTTGCCCAAAGGCACCGACTATGTTATTCAAAAAACAAGCCTGAAAAAAATCGGCGAGGATTCACAAGTCATTTTCTTGGCATTGCCTCATACGACGGCCATGGATGCGGTTGCGGCGTTACGAAAATATGATCGCATCATCATTGATTTATCAGCGGACTTTAGATTAACCAACGTGCGGGATTTTAAAACCTGGTACGGTGTGTCCCATCAGCATAAAGCGCTTTTGAAGCACGCGGTTTACGGGCTGCCGGAATTTTATCGCCATAAAATCAGGCAGGCGCAGCTCATTGCTAATCCGGGCTGCTACCCGACGAGTGTTATCTTGGGTTTGCTGCCTTTGGTGCGGGAACGATTGATCGAATTCGACGCCATTATCGCCGATTGCAAATCGGGTACGAGCGGTGCCGGCAAGAAACTCTCGATGAAATCACATTTTTCTGAAGTAAACGAAAATTTTAATGCTTACAAAGTCAATCAGCATCAGCATACGCCTGAAATGAATCAAGTGTTAAGCGATGCGGCGGTGCGGGAGAAAGTATCCGTCACGTTTGTCCCTCACTTGCTGCCGGTGACGAGGGGCATTTTGTCAACGCTCTATGCAAAACTCAGGCAAGGGGTGAAGGCCGCGCATGTTTTAAAAGCATACGAGAAACATTATCACAGCGAGCCGTTTGTCAGGTTTTACGGCGAAGGCAGCTTTCCTTCGCTGAGAGAAGTGCAGTACACGAATTTTTGCGACATCGGCGTTCAAGTGAATGAATCGAATGGGCAGGTGATCGTGATTTCGGCCATTGATAATTTGTTGAAAGGCGCCAGCGGCCAGGCGGTCCAGAACATGAACATTCGGTCGGGATTCGCAGAAGATTTGGGTTTGCTTAACTAAGGATATCTATTGATGCACATCACAGAAATAAAAGATGGGTCAGTGACGTCGCCTTTGGGATTTCTGGCAAGCGGCATGCGCGCGGGCATTAAAAAGTCCAAACGTAAATTTGATTCTTCTTTGATTTTTTCGGCGGCACCGGCAATTAGCGCGGGTGTGTTTACGACCAATAAAGCCAAAGCATGGCCGTTGCTTTATAATGAATCAATCCTGTCAAGATCAACCCATCGGGCGATTTTGGCAAACAGCGGCAATGCCAATTGTTTTAACGGTGAAATCGGCCGCAAAACAGTGCAGGCGTCCGTTAAGTTGGCTGCGGCTAAACTCAAAGTAAAGCAGCAAGACGTTTTGGTGGCATCGACAGGGATCATCGGCAAAGCGTTTCCGTTGGAAAAATTTAAGGCGGCGATTCCCGTTTTGGTCAAAAAGTTGTCGCAGGCAGGCGGCTTGGATGCGGCCAAAGGTATTTTGACGACCGATACGGTCGAAAAACAAATGGCTGTCCAGTTTCACATCGGCGGCAAGTTGGTCACCATGGGAGCCATGGCCAAAGGCGCCGGCATGGTTTACCCGCACATGGTCTTGCCGGGGAAACGGCATGCCACGATGCTTTGTTTTGTGACGACCGACTTGGCCATATCCAAATCGATGTTAAGGCGGGCTTTGGATGGCGCGGTGCAGAAGACTTTTAATAACATTGCGATTGATAACGACATCAGCACCAATGACATGGTGCTCGTGCTGGCAAACGGGGTCGCCGGCAATGTCCGGATTACCGGTCCCGGTCAGTCGTTGGATTTGGTGGAGGCGGCGATGACGCATCTGTTTGCTTATCTGTCGCGGGAAATGGTTAAAGACGGCGAAGGCGTTCAGCACGTGTGCGAAATTCGGGTGAAAGGCGCCCGCTCACAAGCCGAAGCACGAAAAGCAGCCAGCCAGATCGGTACATCGATGCTGGTGAAAACCATGTTTGCCGGCGAAGATCCGAATTGGGGCCGTGTGGTAGCGGCCGTTGGCGCCAGCCAGGTGAGTTTTTCAAAACAGCTTGATATTTCGTTTGACGGGATTTACATTCTCAAGAACGGGAAAGAATTAACGCGGAACCGTTCCAAAACAAGGCTTGTGCTTAAAAAGAAAATGTTTGTTTTGCAGGTTGATTTAAAGAAAGGCCCCTTTGAAGAAACGTTTTTAACGACCGATTTAACCAAGTTTTACGTTTGGATTAATTCGGCGTATTCAACTTAAAGGGTATAAAATAGTGTCAGAAGTTATTTCAATGTAATCATGGCATGTCATTGCGAGGAGGCCGTAAGGCCGACGAAGCAATCCTTCGACTTCGCTCAGAATAACCCTGAGCCTGTCGAAGGGCAATCTTAGATGGAAAATCGGGATTGCTTCGCTCCCTCCGGTCGCTCGCAATGACAAATAAACAGCCAGCGATAACTGATGTCACTACCGCTGATAACTTATGAAACAATTAGTTGAAAAAGCCAGTATCTTAATTGAAGCGCTGCCGTACATCAAACGGTTTCGGGGCAAAGAAATCGTCATTAAGTACGGCGGTGCGGTGATGACGGATCCGGAAGATTTGCTCAATTTTCTGCAGGATCTTGTGTTCATGAACTACGTCGGGATCAAACCCATTTTAGTTCATGGCGGCGGACCGAGCATTACGGCCAATTTAAAAAAATCGGGTTTGCAGTCAAAATTTGTCAACGGGCTGCGCGTGACGGATGAAAAGACGATGGAGGTTGTCATCGATACGCTGGCGGATTTAAATAAATCCCTTGTCCATGACTTAAATCGGCTGGGCGCCCGGGCGATCGGTTTCTCGGGTCACGATGCGGAGATTTTTCATGTTGAAAAACACAAAGCCAGCGGCGATGTGGGTTTTGTGGGTGATGTGGTTTCGGTGAATTTTGCACCCATCCGGGAAATGACCGATTTGAATATCATTCCGGTCATTTATGCGGTTGGGATTGATGACGATTTTAAAACTTACAACGTCAATGCCGATGAAGCCGCTTCTAAATTGGCGGTTGCCATGCAAGTTCAGAAAATTATGATTTTAACCAATGTGGACGGCATTCTGCGCGATGCGCAAGATCCGCAGTCACTCATTTCCTCTATTCAGACTGATGAGGTCCAGGATTTAATTGACCGTAAAATTATCCAAGGCGGCATGATCCCGAAGATCAAAGCGGGCATTGAAGCGCTCCAGGGCGGTGTGAAGAAAGCGCACATTATCAATGGCAACATCACCCATTCGCTTCTTTTGGAAGTATTTACGGATCGTGGTATCGGAACAGAAATCATTTTACCGTCTTAAATCTTTTTGGATTTATCAGTTGTCAAGGTTTTCTCGCAGCCGTGCGTTGTCATAGTGTGGTAAGCCATGAAAAATAAAGACATTGATCACATGTATAAAACTTACGTATTGCCAACCTATACACAAAAGCCCATTTGTTTTGTGAAGGGGAAGGGTTCGCGCATTTGGGATATTGAAGGCAAGTCTTACCTGGATTTTTTTCCGGGCTGGGCGGTCTCCGGGCTGGGACATTGTCATCCGATGGTCAGCCAAGCCATTAAAGAGCAAGCGCGGAAGCTTTTGCATGTGCCGAATAATTTTCAGAATCTTAAACAGGCACAGTTGGCTCAGGAAATTGTGAAAAGGTCTTTTCCGGGGCGGGTTTTCTTTTGCAACAGCGGTGCCGAGGCCAATGAAGCCGCCATCAAGTTCGCAAGAAAATGGGGATCAAAATCGGGCCGTTACGAAATCATTACGATGAATCAATCGTTTCACGGACGGACACTGGCGACCCTGACCGCGACCGGCCAAAAAAAGTTTCATGAAGGCTTTGACCCGCTGCCGGGCGGTTTTCAGTATGGCGAGTTTAATCGTTTTGACCAAATTCAAAAATTAGTCAGCGGCAAAACCGCTGCCATTATGTTGGAACCCATTCAAGGGGAAGGCGGTATTCGGGTGGCCGAACCGGATTTCTTGAAAAAAATAAAAGTCCTGTGCGAAGAAAAGAAATTGCTGCTCATTTTTGATGAAGTGCAAACAGGGATGGGACGAACGGGCAAATGGTTCGCTTATCAGCATTACGATCTGGAGCCTGATTTAATGACGTTAGCCAAAACGCTGGGAGGCGGGGCGCCGATCGGGGCTTTGGTGGCTCATTCGCGCATCAAAGAAGAAGTTCTAACGCCGGGCACGCACGCGTCTACTTACGGCGGCAATCCTTTGGCGGCCGGCGCTTCGTTGGCGGTTTTTAAAGCCATTGCCAGAGAGCGCCTTTTGGAGAACGTCAAACACATGGGAACCTATTTGAAAGATGCTTTGCTTGAATTAAAAAAGAAGCATGCCGTGATTCGGGACGTGCGCGGTTTGGGCTTGATGCTGGGGCTTGAGCTGGCGGTGCCGGGTACCGCGATTGTCGACCGGTGTTTGGCAAACGGGCTTTTAATTAATTGCACGCAAGGCAATGTGCTCAGAATTATGCCGGCCATGACGGTTTCAAAACGGTTAATTGATCAGGCCATGCGTATTTTAGATGCAGCACTGGGTGAGGCGAATGAAGGTTAGAAATTTTATTCAGAGTTTTGATTTTGATGCGGCCGAAATGAAGACCATTTTGGAGCTTGCCCGCAAAATCAAAGCATCGCCTTTGGGTTATCGCGATTATTTGCATGGGCGTGTTGCGGCGCTTATTTTTGAAAAACCATCAACGCGGACTCGGGTGTCTTTTGAAGCCGGGTATGTGTCAATGGGCGGACATGTGATTTACCTGGGGCCGAATGATGTGAAATTAGGCGTCAGGGAAGACATTGCCGATATGGCGCGTTCATTGAGCCGTTATATTGATGTGGCGATTCTCCGGACTTTCTCGCACCGGGCCATCCTTGAATTTGCCAGGCATTTCGGCAAACCCGTGGTCAATGGGTTGAGTGATATGGAACATCCGTGCCAGGCTTTGTCGGATTTTTTTACGATTCAAGAATCATTGGGCGGCATCAAAGGCAAAAAAATTGCTTATGTGGGCGACGGCAACAATGTTTGTCACTCGCTTTTGTTGACGGCTGCCCGCTTGGGGGCTCAGGTGGTCTACGCCACCCCCAAAGCGCATGCACCGAATCCTAAAATCATGCAAGTGGTGCGTCATGAAGCCAAACGAACGGGCGCTAAAATACAAGGATTTACGTCGCCTGCACCGGCCGTGCGGGGTGCTGATATTCTTTACACCGATGTGTGGGTGAGCATGGGAGAAGAATCGAAAGCGGCTTCGAAAAAAGAACAGTTTAAGGATTTTCAAGTGAATCAAGCGTTGGTTCGCAAGGCCAAGAAAACGGTTAAAATCATGCATTGCCTGCCGGCGCACCGGGGCGAAGAAATTACCAATGAGGTGTTGGAAGGTTCTAATTCAATTGTATTTGACCAGGCAGAAAATCGTTTGCACGTGCAAAAAGCTATTTTAATTTATTTATCCGGCTCAAACGTGGGCCGATTACATGGGGTCAGGTCCGGGACCTGACCCCAAGGTCTGGGTGTGACCCCAAGGTGAAGAAGGAGATCAAAGTGGAAAAGTTAGTTCTTGCTTATTCGGGCGGGTTAGATACCTCGTGCGCAGTCAAGTGGCTGATCGAACGTTACGGCGTTGAGGTTATTTGTTTCTCTGCATTTATCGGCGAAACACCGAATCGTCAGCTGCTTGAGCGAAAAGCCAAATCGGCGGGTGCCAGCAAAGTTTATATCGAGGACCTTAAAAATGAGTTCGCCGAATCGTTTATTTTGCCGGCCCTTTGGGCGCATGCCCGGTATGAAGGAAAATATCCCATGGCGACTGCTTTGGGCAGGCCGCTGATTGCCAAACACTTGGTTCGGATTGCGCAAAAGGAAAAAGCAAAATACATTGCCCATGGCTGTACCGGCAAGGGGAATGATCAAGTGAGGCTGGAAGTCGGTATTCGGACACTGGATCCGTCTTTTAAAATCATTGCGCCGCTTCGGGAATGGGAATTTAAAACCCGCGAAGAAGAAATTGAATATGCAGCTAAAAATCAGATCATTGTGAGTGCGACCAAGAAAAGCCCCTATTCGATTGATAAAAATATTTGGGGCATTGCCATTGAAGCCGGCATTCTGGAAGATGCCTGGCGGGAAGCGCCGGAAAGTGCGTTTGTCATGACCCGTCCGCCTGCCAAAACGCCCGCCAAGCCCGCTTACTTGAATATCGGATTTGAAAATGGAAAGCCGGTTTCACTCAATGGTAAACGGATGCCGATTGTAAAACTGATTGAATCACTCAACCGCACCGGCGGACGATACGGTGTCGGCCGGATGGATCAAATTGAAAACCGGCTGGTGGGGATTAAGTCGCGCGAAGTGTATGAAGCGCCGGCAGCCGTTCTTTTATTGACGGCGCACGAAGAGCTCGAAGGGCTTGTGATGGATAGAACGTTCCTGCACTATAAACGGGTGATTTCTGAGCGTTATGCCGAATTGGTTTATGACGGGATGTGGTTTTCACCTTTAAAACAAGCGCTCGATGCATTTTTTGCGGCGCATCAATCAAAGGTGACAGGTTTCGTCCGAATCAAATTAGACCGCGGCAATGCCATGGTGGTGGGCCGGAAATCGCCTTACTCGCTTTATTCGGAAGCATTGGCGACTTACGGCAAAGGCGATACATTTGACCGGAAGGCGGCGGAAGGTTTTATGAAAATCTGGGGATTGCCTTACGAAGGACAAGGGGCGTCCGTTAAAAGGAAAAAACCATGAGTCAGAAATTGTGGGGAGCGCGCTTCAAAGAAGATTTGCATCCTGCGGCGAAGTGTTTTTCATATTCGCTTGCGACGGACTATGCTTTGCTCAGTTCGGATGTGAAAGTCAGCATGGCACATGTTTCCATGCTGGGCAAAGTCGGCCTGATTTCAAAGCAAGATACCAAGAAAATGATCCGCGGCCTCTGGCAAATCCTGGCGATCCTGAAGCGCAAAGACATCAGCGCTCTCATGCTTGAGGTGGAAGATATTCACACGCTCATTCAGGAAACACTGGAAAAGAAGATCGGAAAATTGGCTAAGAAATTACATACCGCGAGGTCGCGCAATGACTTGGTGGCGACATCGACCCGTTTGTATGTCATCAACAAATCCAAAGCCTTGGCATTGCGGATTACGCAGTTGCAATCAGCCCTTCTCCGTCAGGCGGAGAAGAATGAAAAAGTATTGGTGCCGGGTTATACGCATTTACAACATGCCCAAATTGTGCTGTTGGCGCATCATCTGCTGGCTTATGTTGAAATGTTTCGCCGTGATTTTGAAAGAGTCATTTCGATCAGGGAGCGTTTGAGCGAATGTCCTTTGGGTTCTGGCGCTCTGGCAGGGAGCGGACTCCCCATTGATCGGGCCTATGTTGCCAAGTTATTGGGATTTAAGCGCCCCAGCGCTAATAGCATGGATGCGGTGAGCGATCGTGATTTTGTGATTGAGACCATTTCACACCTGGCTATTTTAATGATGCACGCGTCGCGTTTGTCTGAGGATTTGATCCTTTGGAATTCATCCGAATTTCGTTTTGTGACGCTTTCAGACCAATATTCAACGGGATCCAGTTTGATGCCGCACAAGAAAAATCCGGATATGCTCGAATTAATCAAAGGCCGGACGGGGGAAGCTTACGGGCATCTGATGTCGGTGTTGACAACGATGAAAGGTCTGCCGCTCACTTACAACCGGGATATGCAAGCGGACAAAAAGCCGCTTTTTGAAGCGCTGGACTTGGCCGAACTCACCCTTGAAGTACTGACAGGCGTGATAGGTACGATGGATGTGAATAAAGAGGCGTGTCAGCAAGCGCTGCAGGACAGTTTTTTGTATGCCACGGACTTATTGGAATACTTGGTCGGCCAAAAAGTTGCTTTTCGCGATGCCCACGACGCGGTTGGCCGTCTGGTACAGTATGCCTTGGATTCGCATACACACTTAAGCGGTCTTAAGCTGGTGGATTTTCAAAAGTTTTCTCCGAAATTTAAAAAAGACGTGTTGGATATTTTTGAACCCCAGGCGTCGGTGGCACGCAAGGTCTCAAGCGGCAGCACCAATCCTAAAATGGTGAAGGCATCGATTACGAAATGGAAAAAGCAGATCAAACAAACGTCGGCGAAGCTTAGGAAAAGCAGGCAATTCCATGCATGATTTTGAATATCGCAATGGGGAACTGTATTGTGAAAAGGTGCGCGTTCAGGATATCGCCGGACGTGTCGGAACACCTTTTTATTTGTACAGTTATAAGACGTTTACGGATCACTTCTTAAAAATCAAAAAAGCGTTTGAGCCTGTGAAGCCGCTCATTTGTTTTGCCATGAAAGCCAACGGTAATTTGGCGGTGCTGCGTGCGTTGGTGCAAAAAGGAGCGGGGCTTGATATTGTGTCGGGCGGTGAACTTTTTAAGGCAAGGAAGGCCGGGTGTCCGGGCGCACGCATTGTTTATGCCGGTGTCGGAAAGACTGATCAAGAAATTGCCGATGCGATTCGGGCCAATATTTTACTTTTTAATGTCGAATCAATTCCCGAACTTGAAAACATTCAACGGGTCGCCCATCAATTGAAGCGGCGAGTGAATGTGTCGCTGCGCATTAATCCGGGCATTGATCCGCACACACACGATTATATTGCGACCGGAAAATCGGAATCAAAGTTTGGCATTGATTTGGATACGGCGCATTTGACCTTTATGCGGTCTATGCGTTATCCGAATGTGTCGATTTGCGGTCTGCATGTCCACATTGGATCGCAGATTACGGACGGCGAGCCTTTTGTTAAGGCTTTCAGAAAAGTACTGATTTTTGTCACCAGTCTTGAAAAAGAAGGGCATCGCATTCAATATCTTAACTTGGGCGGCGGACTCGGTATTATTTATTCGGATGAAAAGCCTCAAACGGCCGCTGAATTTGCCAAAAAGGTACTGCCTTTGTTTAAAGGACGCCGCTACAAGCTCATTTTTGAACCCGGTCGGTTTATTGCCGGTAACGGCGGACTCTTCGTCACAAAAGTACTTTACATCAAGCAGGCGGCTTCTAAGCACTATGCGATCGTAGACGGCGGCATGAATGATTTGCTGCGTCCGGCACTTTACGGGGCTTATCATGAAATCTTGCCCTTAACAAAAGCGACCATGGGTAAAGTTCAGAAATATGATTTGGTCGGACCTATTTGTGAAAGCGGCGATTTTCTGGCTACCAACCGGAAAATCCAAAGTTTACGTTCGGGTGATGCGGTTGGTTTGTTGGGTGCAGGCGCCTACGGCTTTACCATGTCTTCCCAGTACAATGCCAGGCCGCGCGTAGCAGAAGTCTTGGTGAAAGGGAATCGTTTTGACATCGTGCGCGAACGGGAAACTTATCAGGATTTGATTCAGCGAGAACGCGTTCCCGCTTATCTTAAGTAAGGAAGCGTGTGAGGAGATTATGAAGGAGAGAAGAGACACAGCGCGATATGAGGTTGAGATACCGATTGTTCTCGCAACCATCGGGCTGAGGCCTAATATTGATACGCCGGCCTGCATTGTGAATCTGAGCCGAATTGGGGCAAAAATTGTAAGTCCGCTCTATTTTGAATCCGACCAACCGATCCATGTTCGCGTCGAAATGATCGGCGGGCCTTTTAAGCTGAGCGCTCATTTGTTGAGATGTACGCAGGATGACAACCAAAAAGTCCGTTATGAAAAAACTTATGTTTTACACGTTTCATTTCAAGAAAAATTAAACGATCAAAATTGGCAAACACTGCTTGATTTAGGAAAATGTTAATGACCCGCGTTCCTTTTTATAAAATGGAAGCATCCGGAAACGATTTTGTGATCATTGATAACCGCAAGGGCGAAATCCGCGATCCGAAAGCGTTTGGACGGACTGTTTGTGCTTGGCACCGCGGGATCGGCGCGGACGGTGTTCTTTTTATTGAACCTTCGGATCAACACGACTTCTTTCTTCGCATTGTGAATGCAGACGGTTCGGAGGCGGAAGCTTGCGGCAATGGCTATCGGTGTGTCGGAAGGTTTGCACATGAAGTTTTAGGCTTAAAGCCCAAAATGACTTTTGATACCCTGGCAGGGCCTGTCACGGCGGAAATGAAAAAAAAGAGCGTTAAAGTTCAGATGGTGCAGCCTCAGGATTTACGGGAAGGCATTTCATTGACGGTGCAAAATCGAACATTTGAAATGGCATCGATTAATACGGGTGTGCCGCACGTGGTGATTTGGACAAAAGATCTGGCGAACGTTCAAGTGAAAGAGTGGGGCAGGGCCATTCGGTTTCATGAGAAGTTTCAACCCAAAGGAACCAATGTTAATTTTGTTCAATTGGCCCAAGACGGACTGCTGCAAGTAAGAACCTATGAGCGCGGGGTTGAAGATGAGACGCTCGCCTGCGGGACAGGCTCCGTGGCGGCGGCGGTGACGGCTTGGACGCAAAAGAAGGCAAGTTCTCCTGTTTATGTGGAAACTCGCAGTGGCGAACACCTGATAATTCATATAGAATCCTCAGGCTCAAGCCTCAAAAAAGTGTTCTTGGAAGGCAGCGCCCAATTTGTATTTGAGGGTAAAATTTTGATGGAGGCATTAAGGCATATCAATGGTTCTCACGCGTAAAAATTTAAAAGGTTCAATCGTTGCTTTGGTTAGTCCTTTTCGTCAGGGTAAAATTGACGAAGCGGGCTTTCAAAAGCTGATCGATTGGCATATTGCCAATGGCACGGACATGATTGTCCCGTGCGGCACGACCGGTGAAGCGGCGACCATGAGTCATGATGAGCACAAGCGCGTCATGTCGCTTGTCATCGACTATGTCAATCAGCGTGTTCCCGTTATTTGCGGCGCAGGATCAAATGCGACGGCCGAAGCCATCGAATTGTGCGAATATGCTGAAAAAATAGGTGCGGACGGACTTTTGATCGTGACGCCTTACTATAACAAGCCGCCCCAAGAAGGACTTTACCGCCATTACGAAGCCATTGCGAAAAAAGTGAATGTTCCGATCATTATTTACAATGTGCCGGGCAGAACGGGCATTTGCATTTCACCGAAAACCATTCAACGGTTATCGAAGATAGATCAGTTTATCGGCGTCAAAGAAGCAAGCGGACAACTTGATATGACGAATGAGATTGTGGCCATGACCGATTTGGCTGTCTTATCGGGCGATGATGCTTTGACGTTACCGCTCCTCTCGGCGGGCGCACGAGGCGTTATTTCGGTGACGGCCAATGTGGCGCCCAAACTGATGCGCGATATGGTTCATGCCGCTTTGGACGGTGATCTTGGAAAAGCGTCCAAAATCCATCAGGCGCTTTTTCCGTTATCCAAAACACTTTTTATCGAAACCAATCCCATCCCGGTCAAGACAGCGCTGGAAGAGATGGGTTTAATTCATGCCGAATTTCGATTGCCTTTGTGTGAGATGGGCGCGGAGAACAGGAAAAAATTAAAAGCCGTTTTACAATCATCCGGTTTGCTGGAAGGAGCACAAGCACGTGGTTAAGATTATTGTGGCAGGCGCCGGCGGCCGAATGGGACAGGCTATTTTGCAGTTGGCGGCCGCGGATCCGCAGGTCAAAATTGCCGGAGCTTTTGAGAAATCAGATCATCCGTCGATCGGGCGGGATGTCGGTGAATTATTGGGCCGGCGGAGCATGCGTGTGCCCATTCATCCTGATTTGCGGGAATGTATCCGCCACGGACAGGTCATGATTGATTTTACCGATCCGACTTGCACTTACCAGAATCTAAAATTGGCTTCAGAGTATGGTACGGCGATGGTCATCGGTACCACCGGTTTAACCGATACGGTCAAGAAAGCGATTAAGAGCGCTTCTAAGAAAATTCCCATCGTTCAATCTCCCAACATGAGTGTCGGCGTCAATCTTTTGTTTAAGCTGGCCCAATTGACGGCGTCCATTCTTGACCCCACTTATGACATTGAAATTGTTGAAGCGCATCACCGCCATAAAAAGGATGCGCCGAGCGGAACAGCGCTTGAATTAGTCCGGCAGATTGCCGAAGCGCGAAAAGTCTTGATCGAAGACAAGGTGATTTATGGCCGTCACGGAGAAACGGGAGCCCGTCCCAGCGGCACCATCGGCGTGCATGCGCTGCGCGGCGGTGATATTGTCGGGGATCACATTGTTTCTTTCATGACAGAAGGCGAAAAAATTGAAATTTCCCACCGTGCTACCTCCCGGAATGCCTTTGCCAAAGGGGCCATTCAGGCTGCAAAGTTTCTTGCGAAAAAGCGTCCCGGCACATATAATATGCAGCAAGTGCTTGGACTGTAGGACTTTACAGCTTTTCTTTAATTTAGCAAGTCGATCATTCATAAAAGTTTAGCTAAATCAACCAATCGTCTTTATTAAGAATGTCACGGCCAAAGTCCGCATGAAATTTTCTATTCGCTGCTTTCTTACCTTTTTTCTTATCCCTTTTACTTTGTATTTTTGCCTGCCTTTGACTGCTGGTTATGCCGAAGATGCCGCTTCTAATCAAAATGTCCAATACCTATTGCGTGATAGTTACTTTTTATCACCGGAACTTCAATTTCGGTTCAATACGTATTCAACCGAGGGATTCCTGCTGACGGGGGAGAGCCGCCCGAATTTTAATTCTGATTTCTCAATTGTCACAGGCTTTGAAGGCAGCGTGATAGCCTCTCAAGTGCTGCCTCACGCACACTCCATTGAAGACGCGCAAAAGATCATCGCTCCCAACGTTAAAACACACCGTTTTATGGACGTGATGATTAAAGAACTTGCCGTTCCTTTGATGTCCGGTCAAACCGAGACGCGGTATTGGATCGGACAGCAGTCGTTTGCGACTTTTGAACAAGCGCAAGCCGGCATTGTTTCCGTCAAAACAGCGATTGAATCACAGGGCGGCGATTTTAAGAAAGCCATCGAAGCGATTGAGACCTACGCACCATTTGAGCCCAAACAAACCACCGCAGAAGCCCTTGTTTCCCGGTCCCAACGTGAGGAAGCCCTCGCCATCAAAGCCATGGACTATTTGGGAATTGGCGAGAAACTTTTCGGTCCTTTGCAGGCACCGTCGCCTTTCGGCGAGAAGATTTTATGGCAATCATTCGGTGAAACCAGTTACCGCCCCAATAATCTTGAAAGGGATAACTACGATTCGCAAGTATTTTTCTGGACCAACCGCATTGTTTTCAAAGGCATCTGGGGACCGTTCGATACTTCTTTTGATCCTTACCTCGAAGTAACGCCTACGCTCGAGACAAACGGCACCGATTTCAAATCCAATTTGCAGCTCCAAGCTGGTATTCAGTGGTATCCATTTATCCGTCATAAAACATTTACCAATTTTCAGCCCTTTGGCTTATCCCTGCTGGATTTTGCTCATAATTTTAGATTCTTTGTGCAATACGGTGTCCGGGAGAATCTGAAAGATGAAATTACAAGCAGTTCGGATACCGACATTAAAGGCGGCGTGGATATCTTCTATGAATGGGGACTTGATTTACCCCCCTTGGGACAAAAACCCATTCGTCATGGTGCGGCTGATTATATTCATGATTACGTGTGGGGCGAATTCTTTGGCAGTTACACGATTAAGCGGACCGATTTCTCATCGATCGAAGGTTATAACTCTTTTGTGATGAATAGCTCACTCATTTTGGGTGCGAAATGGCCCACCATTCCGCTGCCGTCCAATCCGGTGAATGACGAATTAACCCTCATGCCTTATTTTAAATTTGAGCATGTCAACAATGCCAACCACCCGCTTTATTACCAAAATCAGTTCCTCGTCTCTGCCGGCATCAGAGTCATGCCGTTTCGTTCTTATCGATTCTCGGAGAATGAGTGGCTTTATAAAACAAAATTGTATGTGGAATATGTCGGCATTGGCGGCGGGATTTGGCCGATTGAAAGCGCGCCGTCCACCGTTCCCAATCACGATATACGTTTTGGCATGTCTTTTTCACAAAAGCGGTTTTAAAGATGAAATGGTCGTTGATTCAAAAATCTATTTTGTTATTCGTGCTCATGACGGTTGGCGTCATGACGCCTGCTTTTGCAAACGAATTAGGCAATCCCAGTTTTGAAATACCAAACCTGGGGGGTTCAAGCAATTGGGATAACACTGCCAACCGCGGTATTACGGTACGCGTTGCTAGCGATGCGCCGGACGGTCAACGGGTTCTCACATTGAGCGAAGCGCTCATCCAGGGCGCGGAAATGTTTACCTTTACGTTTCAAACGGTTCCTAATCCAGTGAAACCAGGTGACCATGTAGCAGCAAACGCCTTTATCCGTCTTAATTCCGCAAATGATGGCAATGAAATTGCTCAAATCCGACTTGAATGCAAAGATTCGAGATCCGGTGACGTAGTAGCAGAAGCACTGAACGGCACTGACACCGTCTCGTCAAGTTTTGCGCGTTTTGAAGCAGGAGGTCCCATACCGGACGGCTGTGATCAAATTGTTGTTACTTTACGTATCCAGAATGGACTAATCGGCGGTACGAGTACGGCAGATTTTGATGACATCAATCTCACGATCAATGGAGAGCCGATTGGTTTGGGCGTCGAAGTAACCAAAAACCATGTCCCGCAAGGCGGTGGTTCGTATGCCAGTATTTTGGTTGAAAATCAATCAGCCATCGCACAAAGCAATTTAGAATTGGTATTGAATGTCCCCAACGGTCTCAACATTGTTGATGATAAAACGCGTTTAAATCAAGAAATACCTGATATCGTTGATAGCGGTCAAGAAACCCGGTTATACACCATCGGTAATATCGGGATTCAAGATGATCGCTTACTTTCTTTCTTAATTGTTGTCTCACCGGGTGCGATTGTCGGACATACGTATACATTGACACTTTATGTGCGTGATGCCACTGCACTCACGGGTGATGCGCGTGAGCGGCTTTCACAATTGCGAAGCATTCCGATCACCGTCATTGCCGATCCTTTTTTCACCGAAGGAACGGTGATTGGTAAAGTTTTTGACGATCAAAATGAAAACGGCATTCAAGACAAGGGAGAATCCGGTGTGCCGAGCGTTCAATTGGCAACCGAAGAGGGCATTGTGATCCGAACGGACTTCGACGGCAAATATCATATTCCCGCCGTGCAGCCAGGCCGGCACGTGATCAAAATCGATGCGCATTCGTTGCCGAGCGGCACCCATTTTGTGACAGAAGAAACGCGTTTGATTAAAATGACGGACGGCATGATCACACAGGCCGATTTTGCGGTTAAGCTGCCGGAGTCTATGATCGGCGAACAATTTCAAGACGATCTCCGTGTCATGGTGAGTCAAGGCAGTGATTTTGCCCGTCCGCATCTTTCGATTCAAATGATGCCTGCCGTTTTGCGTAAAGGTGAAGGCCTATTGGAACAAAACCCGGTTTTTCTGATTGATCTTAATTATGCGGATCTCGTTACCTCTTGGCGCATTGAGGTGCGGGATGAGAGGGGCGAGGAAATTTGGAACGGATACGGCATCGGTGCACCGCCCAAACAAGCGCCTTGGCAGGGTAAAATGCGGAGCCGTCAGTTGATTGAGCCGGGCGTTTATGCCTACCGATTGGCTGTGCAAGACAGCGAAGGACGCGAAGACTGGACCGCTTTGCAATTCTTTAAAGTGATTGATAAACGCGCGGCTGATCCCGATGTCGTGAACATCGATATCCCCGAAACCGGTTTTGGCAATATCGCACGTGACGGAAAGAGGGGCATTCCCATCGCGGCCAAACCAACCATTTTAGTGCGCGGTCAAACGGCGCCCGATTGCGAAGTCAGTGTTAACGGACAAAAAGCGACGAGCGGCGCAGACGGCTCCTTTCAAATCGAAATATTTACGGAACCCGGTCCTCAAGCGGTCTTGGTTAGCGCTTTAAGTCCGGAAGGGAAAACGGTTACTTATCAGGAAGATGTGGTTGTGAAAGATACGACTTTCTTCATGGTAGGTTTAGCGGAAGAAGAGATCGGCTTTAACATCACGAACGGCAACTTAGAAGCCGTGGGGCGGGACGATCAATTTCATCAAAGTTTTTATCAAGACGGTCGCGCAGCTTATTATCTCAAAGGTAAAATCAAAGGCAGGTTTCTGGTAACTTCACGTTACGATACGCAAGAACCGCTCCGCCATAAATTATTTACCAATTTGGATCCCGATCATTATTATCCCGTTTACGGGGACGATTCCCAAATTTCTTATGAGGCGCGGGATACGCAGGAACGGCTTTACGTGCTCGCGGAAATGGACCGCTCTTTCATCAAAGTCGGCAGTTATCGGTCTGATTTCAATGAAACAGAGCTTGCCACTTTTGACCGGACGCTTTCGGGCCTTAAAGTTCATTTTGAAACACTCGGCACAACCCCTTATGGGGATGCCAAGCGCGGTTTTACGGTTTTTGCGGCCAAAGCCCGCTCACTTGCCGATCATAACGAATTTGTCGGAACCGGCGGTTCTCTCTATTATCTTCGTAACAAGCAGGTGATCGAAGGCAGTGAGCAGGTGAAAATCGAAGCGCGCGATGAATTGCAAGGTTTGACGATTAAACAGCAAGATCTCTCGCCCGGGACGGATTACGAAATTGATTACGTTCAAGGCCGCGTTCTTTTGCGCCAGCCCCTTTCCTCCGTTTGGTTCAATGAAACGATTTTGGACAATCAAATCTTGGACGGTCATCAAGTTTATCTTGTCGTGGATTACGAATTTGAAGCGCAGGATCTTTTCGGCGATCAGCCTGCGGGGATTCGGGGCTTTACGCACTTGGGAGATCACCTGCGGGTAGGCGGGACTGCCGTTCGCGAAAGACGGCAGGATCAGGATTATGATTTGCGCGGCGTTGATGCGGTTCTGAAAGTCGGCAAGAATACAAAGATTTCGGCCGAATACGCTAAATCCAAATTAGCCCAAACCCGTAACGCCGTTTCCTACAACGGCGGCATCACCTTCCAAAATATCGCAACCGGCGTCAAGCGATTCAAGAATGACGGCCGCGAGTTTGACGGAGCCTGGTCATTCAAAGCCGAATCGCGTCCCATCCGCGGCATGGAATTATCCGGTTACGTTCAGCAGTTTTCAAACGGCTTTTCCAATGCCGATGACATCAGCCAAAAAGGTTACCGGAAAGCGGGGATTGCCGTTTCTCAAAAATTCAGCGATGCCTTGACGGCCAATTATCGGTTTGACGAAATAAAAAACCGCGAAGGCCATACGGATCCCGATTTATTTTCACATTCGCTTCAGGTCCGCTATGACGACGGCCGTTATGTCGGGATCGGCGAATACCGCCACGAAAGTTTTCATATCACGGATGATTTTAACAGAGGGTTGGAACCTATTTTTGAACGCCAGGAATTTAGCGATGGTTTGGGTCTGAAACTGGGATATCGTTTGGACCAAACCTGGCTGCCTTACATCAAAGGTCAACTGACACGGGGAGAAACCAAACCTAACCATAAAATCGGAGGCGGCATCGAAGCGAATCTTGAAGGTGTGGGCAAAGTCCGCTTTGAAGAAATGGTCGGGAATTTGGGCGATTCCGCGCTCATCGGATTTGAACGGCAGGTGAATGACACGACAACCGTTTACACGCAAATTGAATCGGGCGCGATTGGAAGCGACGGAACCGGCAAAGGCGTCAGTACCACCATCGGCAGTTCGCAGCAGGTCAATCAGCACAGCCGCCTTTATTCGGAACGGGAATATTCTTCTTATGATGCCGGCGGACAGCGGACGGCTGATACGCTGGGTTACGATGTTCATTTAAACGAACATTGGAACATCGGTGTTTCGGGTGAGCGTGCGCGCATCCGCGATCTCAAAGACGCAGCCGAAATTAAAGATGATCCCGATGTTGCAGGCGGCATCTTAAACGTCGAGCGGACAGCGGGCGCTGTTGAATTTAGTTATATGGATGTCGAGAAACTTAAATTTGTCAACCGCTTGGAACTGAGGTTTGACAGGGGAGACACCAACCGGAATCAATGGCTGAGCAGCCACTCCATCGAATGGCAGATGCACCAGGATTACAAATTTCTCACACGCCTCAATCGTTCCATGACGATTCGAACGAGCGATGAAGGTAATCTGGATAATGATTATGTAGAGTTAAGCGCCGGCATCGCTTATCGTCCCGCGGCTCACAATAAACTCAATCTATTAGCGCGCTACACCTGGCTGCGCGACATTGGTGTTCCGGGGCAGTTTGGTAATCTTGACAACGCCGGTATTGAACTTGATGAAATGTCGCAAATTTTAGGTTTGGAAGGCATTTATCAAATCTCTCGCTATTTGACGCTGGGGCAGAAGCTTGGTTATAAATGGGGTCATTTGCGCTCCGGTGCAGCGGATGGCTGGATTAATTTTGGCACCTTTTTAACTGCCACACGCCTTAATTTCCACGTGACGAAAAAATGGGATCTCATCGGTGAATACCGGATTCGATTTGATCACCGCAGTTTAGACTCTGTTAAAAGCGGTGTTGTGGTTGAAATTGACCGTGAATTCTTTGATTATGCCCTCTTAGGGGTCGGATATAACTTTACAGATTTTGGCGATGATATCCGACAGTCTAATGGTTACACACGGCAGGGTTTTTATACCCGTGTGTCCGGGAAGTTTTAAGCAAAAGATCAAAAGTCCTTGTGTCATGCCCGCGTGCTGTTAGCGGGCATCTCAGTTCATAGATCCCCGCACTTAACTTCCGATTTAATGTTAATCGGTTGTTAAGTGCGGCACTGCTCTTTAACTCCCCGATGGCTCAGATATTTAATGAAAGCATGTGCCGCCTAAGACATGTCCGCCAGAGGACGGATCCGTCCAACGCTGTGTGGCGGACGGGGATGACACGCTGAAATATCAGGAGACTTTTGATCTCTTACCTAGCAGCGGGTTAGTTTGGCAGTTAGATTTTCTTGTTGCGATCTTAAGGAAGAGTAGTTAGAATTCATTAACCACGGAGCTAATCTATGAAGAAAAACGCAATCGTATTGTCAATTCTTTTTCTAATGGCAGTCACTGGCTGTGTTCATTCCGATATTCTGGAACCGGTTCAATATCCTACTTATGTTTATAAACAACCTCTTGATTTGGTTTATTTGAAAACACTCGAAACGGTCGATAGTTATGAAGGTTGGATTCTGAATCCGACGCATAAAGCCGAAGGCTATATCGAAGCACGTAATGTGGTTTACGGTAATCTCTTTGACCGCGACACCCAATATGTCCGCTTTGTGGTTAAACCGGTTGACCGCGACCGGACTTCTTTAGAAATTGATTTGGATAAGTCGCGCTGCAAAGAAACCGTTTGCTTAGACATGTTGGAGAAAATCCATTCCGTCATTGATGCTTTGCCGAAGCGGGAATTAACCGAAGAAGCATCTCAGGAGCCGGCTCCGGAAGAAGAGCCGATGAACATGCCGCCTGATACGGCATCTGCCGAATATTAGAAATCGTTGGTCATCACATGGCTGTGCCCGTCTTTTCTGCATGAACGGCATACATCTCAAAGGGGTCCGTACTCACAATCTCCGTCATTTGGATATTGATATTCCTTATCAATCACTCACCGTCATTACCGGCGTGAGCGGCTCCGGAAAATCATCACTTGCGTTTGACACGCTGTACGCAGAAGGCCAGCGCCGCTATGTCGAATCCATTTCTTCCTATGCGCGTCAGTTTCTGGAACGCATGGAAAAACCCGACATCGAAACCGTGCGGGGCATTCTGCCTTCCATTGCCATTGAAGCTAAAAACGTTATTACCAACGCACGTTCCACGGTTGCGACGCAAACCGAACTGAGCGATTATCTCAGGCTTTTATTTGCCCGGATCGGACAAACCTACTGTCCGGATTGTCATACGGAAGTTAAAATTGATTCACCCGAGTCTGTTGTTAAAACACTTTTTGAAAAACACGAATCAAAATCCATCGCCATCGGCTTTCAATTAAAAATTAACCCAAAAAACAAACGGCATCTCAAAAGCATTCTTCATGAATACGAACGTCAGGGCTTTACGCAAGCCGTGATAGACGGTCATCCCATCGATTTGACACAGGATAAAATACCGGCCAACGGTTCGGATGTTTGGGTTCAAGTAGATCAGCTGAATGTGATCGGCAAAAACCGGCCGCGGTTGATTGAATCATTGGAAACAGCATTCAAGTACGGGCACGGCGAAACGCAGGTGATGATCGGATCGTCGCGCCAACACTATTCAAACCAATTTGCTTGCACATCATGCGCCCGCCGGTTTAAACAGCCGTCTCCGAATCTTTTTTCCTTTAACAGCCCGCTCGGCGCATGCGCCGCTTGCCAGGGATTCGGCCGGATCATTACGATTGATTGGGATTTGGTGATTCCGGACAAAAAAAAGTCAATTTTAGAGGGCGCCATTCATCCGTGGACCAAACCAAGCGCTGCCTGGGAGTTTAAGCAGCTCAAAGCTTTCTGTAAACGGCGGTCCATTCCGATGCATAAACCTTTTGACGAACTAAGCGAACGCCATCGGCATTTGATCTTGGAAGGCGGGGAGGATGAGGCGTATCACAGCGTCAAAGGTTTTTTCCGTTATTTGGAAAAGAAAACCTACAAAATGCACGTCCGTATTTTTCTGAGTAAATACCGGGGCTACCACGTGTGCCCGGATTGCAGCGGAACGCGGCTGAAACCGGAGGCGTTATTTGTGAAAGTCAACGGATTGGATGTGGCGGCCATCAGCCGGTTTTCCATTGCAGCGTTGAGGCAATTTTTTCAAGAGATTCATTTAAATGCTTATCAGGAAGAAATTGCGGCGCCTATCTTGTTGGAAATCCGCAATCGTGTGCGCTTCTTAGATGAAGTTGGTTTGGGATATCTCACTTTAGACCGATCCTCCAGGACTTTATCGGGCGGGGAAGCGCAGAGAATCAATTTGGCTACTTCATTGGGTTCGGCTCTGGTGGAAACCCTGTATGTGTTGGATGAACCCAGCATCGGCCTTCACGAACGTGATAATCAGCTTTTAATTCGATTGTTGCACGAGTTAAGGGACTTGGGAAACACCGTGGTCATCGTTGAACACGACCGTGCGATGATTGAAGCGGCGGATTGGGTCATTGATTTGGGGCCGCTGGGCGGTGATGAAGGCGGGCAAATGACCTTTGCCGGTTCTTTTGCTGATTTAAAGCACGCCGAATCCTCGATGACAGGTAAATATTTTAGAAAGCAGCTGGTTCTTAATCGGGAAATTCTACCGGCCAACGGCAATATTGAATACACCATTAGCGTGGCGGGCGCTTCTCATCATAATTTGAAGAATTTATCCGTTGAAATTCCATTGAACCGCTTGGTTGTGATGACGGGGGTTTCAGGTTCCGGTAAAAGCACGTTTTTGTATGATATTTTGTATGCCAATTATTTACGGTATCGAGGGCGGCCCGTTTCTGAGATGGGCGCTGTCAAACGCATTGAAGGATTTGAACATGTTCGAGATCTTGTGCTGATCGATCAATCTCCCATCGGCAGAACGCCTCGGTCGAATCCGGCAACTTACTTAAAAGCTTTTGACGATATTCGAAAAGTTTTTGCCAGGACGCGTGATGCGAAGGTCCGGAAACTAACCCCCAGTTATTTCTCGTTTAATGTCGCCGGCGGCCGCTGTGAACGGTGCCGCGGGGAGGGTTCGATCAAAGTCGAGATGCATTTTCTGGCCGATGTTTATATGACTTGTGATTACTGCCAAGGGTCTCGGTACCAGAAAGAAACGCTCGATATTCGTTATCGCGATAAAAATATTCAAGAAGTGCTAAATATGCCGATTGATACTGCCTTAAGACATTTTGAAGGTGAAAGAGCCATCGTTGAAAAATTGACTATTTTATCTCAAATGGGTTTGGGTTACTTACGGTTAGGTCAGCCGGCAACAACACTTTCCGGCGGTGAAGCGCAGCGGATGAAACTGGCGGCAGAAATGACAAATTCCAAACAAGAAAATCTTTTATATTTATTTGATGAACCAACGACAGGGCTCCATTATCGTGATATCTCTTATTTGTTAAGCGCTTTTGACCGGCTGTTGGAACGCGGCCATTCGATTTGTGTGATCGAACATAATATGGAAGTCATCAAATGTGCCGATTACGTTATTGATTTAGGCCCTGAAGGCGGTGATCAAGGCGGCCGGTTGGTTTTTGCGGGCACCGTCAAACAATTGCTCCGCCAAAACGCTTCCCACACAGGCGTTTATTTGAAACGTTATTTATCTGAGCCATCGGGGAGTTAATCTTTCCGCCAGCCGCCTGTGGCGAGCCTCGCCTTTGGCGGAATCAATCCCCGCTTGATCGCGGCTGGTATAGGGTGAAGGGTCGGGAGAACTCCCCGACCCTTATTTATCTGCCTAAACCCATTCCTTTGAAAATGGAGCCACACGGGTTAACACCCGCGGCGGCTGATGAATACCCGCCTTCGCTCTTTGAGTTTCTGCGTAGGCGGATAAACTGATTTTTACCTGATATCGCGCGAGACCGCGGCGGAGCGGCTTGACCCCTTCTTAAAAGGCTATTATGATTAATGAGGAGGAAATAGGATGCCGATACATGGTAAGGCCGTTACGGCAATAATAAAGCCAGCCGGACTGCAGTTTGTTTTGTTCTTTTGCATCAGCATTATTTTGGCTGGGCCGGCGGAAGCAAGTTTGTTTAATGACGATCCGGTCAAAGATACGCAAACAACGCCTGTCGCAGTCACTGAAGAAACGCTCCAATATGAAGGCCAAAGCGGCGCACCGGCGCCTTCATTTAAAATGCTGAAAGATACCGGAAAGTTTTTTGTCGAAGAGCCTATGGAAGATTCTGAGACAGAGAAGACAGTTGAGTCAAATGATCAACAGCAGCCGTGGGTTTGGCCGTGGTTGTCCCATCCGTCTGAAGATGGTGAAGAAGATCAAAATGAGACGGCAGAAATAAGGCCCGTAAACTAGCCCTAAGTTGTTACCAGTAAATAAGATGCGGCTGAGAGAAGACTTCCTTCCTGACAGTTGCTTTACTTGACAATAAAGATTCAGATCATGTATAGTTAAAAAACGGGAGACGTGTTTCTTAAAAAGTGACTATATTTTTAAAGTGTGCGATTAGGAGTTTATCAGATGGATCCGACTAAAAAAACGTACCGCCGCATCAAAATGCATTTCTTGAATCACCGTACCAAGATTTTAATTGCGCTTGCCGCGATTATCCTAATTATTCTGGCTATTTGGGGCATGATGTCACTGGAATCTTATTACCGCAATATTACTTTAGCGACCATGCCGCTTCAAATGGTGATGGTGGCTTTAAATGCCATGATCTTTGTTTACATGTACATGGTTGTTTTAAGGGGCGGTTTTGCGAAACTTGACAAAAAGTCCATTAAAGGCAGCGAAGTTAATGTTCGCTTTAGCGACGTGATTGGAATTGATGAAGCCAAGCAGGAAGCTTGGGAAGTCGTACAATTGATTACGGACCATGCACGTCTCAAACGGATCGGCGGTAAAATCTTGCGCGGGATTCTCATGATCGGGCCTCCCGGATGCGGTAAAACTTATTTAGCCAAAGCCATTGCGACAGAAGCCGGGCTTCCTTTTATTTCCATGTCAGCGAGTGAATTTGTGGAAATTTTTGTCGGCGTCGGCGCCTCGCGCGTGCGCGCTTTGTTTAAAAAAGCCAATTCCTTGGCTTATGGATTCGGCGGCTGCATCATTTTTATCGATGAATTGGATGCCATGGGTAAAAACCGTACGTTTAATCAGTTCGGGAATTCAGAAACCAACTCCACTCAGAACCAATTGCTGGTTGAAATGGATGGATTGGGTTCGCGCGAAGAGAACGTCATTATTATCGGCGCCACCAACTCACCGGAAGAAACGCTTGATCCCGCGCTCCTTCGTCCCGGCCGTTTTGACCGCAAAGTCTACGTTGGTAAACCGGGTTTGGAAGAGCGGGAAAAAGTTTTCCAATACTATTTGAAAAAGGTGAAACACGATCCTGCCATCGATGCGCGTAAGTTAGCGCGCAAAGCTGTGGAGAAATCGCCTGCGGATATTGAAAGCATTGTGAAAGAAGCAGCGCTGATTGCCACCCGTAACGGAAAAGACGTGGTGACCTACAAAGAAATTTCAGATGCCATTGAACGCATTGAACTGGGAGTTAAGCATAAAATCAAGATGACGCCGCGTGAACGGGAAATGACGGCTTACCATGAGGCCGGACATCTGCTCGCGACCTATCTTTTGCATCCCCGCAAGGATGTCTTTAAAGCTTCCATCATCCCGCGTAAATCGTCTTTGGGTGTAGTCCATCCGACATCGCGCGAAGAATGGTTTACTGAGGACAGGGAAAGTTTGTTGGCCGATATCAAGATTGCGTTGGCCGGTTATGTGGGCGAAAAAATAAAATTTGGCACCACCTCAAGCGGTGTTTCTGCCGATTTTCAAATGGCCATGCGCTCAGCACACTCAATGGTGTGGCGGATCGGCATGGGCAGCAACGGATTTGTCGGCGATTTTACGTCAATTCCGGATGAACAAATGTCAGAATCTTTAAGGGAGAAACTGAATAACGAAACGACCAAGATCATTGAAAAATGTTTGCATGATGTCGAAGATCTCTTGACCAAGGAAAAGCAAATTCATGAGCGTTTTGCCCACGAGTTGCTGACAAAAGAAGAGTTGGAATACGATGAGATTGAGGCTATTTTTAATGAGTACGGCAAACCCAATCCGCGTATTTTTACGGTTGAAGATACGGGCGCTAAGGCAGAAGGGACATCTTCCGACGTTCAGTCAGAGTAATGGTTGGCTGCAAAAGCGCCCGAGGGAAGACTTTGGGCGCTTTTGTTTTTGGGAAGGAATCGAAGGAATCAATGAAACGAACGGCGTTGCCAAAAATCATATTAAGCGGCATCATCGGCTGTGCGGTGCTTGCCGGTTTGAGTGCATGCAGTAAAACGTATCGGGAAGATACGATGGCCGGCGAACTGGCTAAAATTTGCCGCGACGAATACGGTGTTGATCACATTCAGGTAAAAATAGCCGGTAAAACCATCGGTGTCCTTTTGCCGCTCGATAATTTATTCAGCGCTAATTTCCAAGAAGCACTTGCCAACCGGCAGATTCAAAACCTCGAGTCTCTTCTCCAGCCTTCCCAAGAAGCTTTGGATAAAGTAGAAGATGTCTTGTTCTCAACCTCGCGCGTGGTCTTGAGTGCGGACAAAGATATCGACTTTTATGTTTTGCAGGCTGCCGACCGCAAAACCGGATTACAGTTGGTTTTAACTGGTTATGTCCAGGACATTAAGCGTGTGCGGCTTTGGGATATTCCGCGTTCGGAGTACCGCAAACGTGTCTTGCACGACCTCAAGCTTAACCGGACAATGATTTGGTCTTCTATCGTACAGTCCCTTTTTGAAGAAATTGGGCATAAACCCGCGCATGATCTTTTGAGCGAACATTTCTCAGAAGAGGGTATTCAAGCGCTTGAAACTTCGCCCTTGTACCAAATATTTTTGGATGCAGCCCGCAAAAATAATCTTCACTACGATTTAATTGATATTCGCAGCGAAGCTTCAGCCAATAACGAGTTTTTGGTTTATGTCAAAGTTAAAGAAACCTATGAACCCAAGCCGGGCTTTTTGGCTAGTAGTTTTGCATATCAGTCGGGAACGGAGCTTGAATTTATTTTTGTGGTTCATGGTCCGGCGCCCAATCAATATGAATTGATAAGGGTGATCCCGTTTTTCTATATTGATGATCACGATAATTTTAAACGGATTCAGATGCCTGCCAATTTGCAGTTAGAAGAAAATTTAAGCGAATGGCAGTCGCTTTTTGATGTAGAGGACGTTCAGCTGGGTGATTTTTTGGCACGGCAGTTATCCAGGCGCTTTGACGCGTTGTTAACGACTGATGAGCGTGTTTTTAATACTTTCAACGCTACCAGGGTGCTGGCCACGTATCACCGGACCACTGATAGGAATCCGGCTCATTTTTCTCTCGATTTTGATTTAGAACCCAAACACTCAGATGCCGGATTAGTGGCGAGTGATTGGGTCAGCGAAGAAGATTCTCTGTATGTGATGAATTTGGTTTTACGCGAATTTGTCACGCTGCTTCGAAGTTACAGTTTTACGGATTTCAGTCATTTTGAGTTGATCAATGTCACGTCCCCGGCGGCGGGTGCCATTTTAACGAAGTCAGATTTAGAATTATTCCGCCAAGGGAAGATTGATATTGGTCATTTGCTTAATCCGGTCCGTCCGACTTTTTAAACCGGCCTTCATTGACACTCTCTTCTCATCACGATAGAATACGCCGATTTTTCCGCTGCGGGGGATCAGCCAAAAGACTGATCTCCGCCGGAGGACAGATCGGTCCTCCGGTCGAAGTCCTTTGCTGACGTCCGCCGGCGGAGATTCGTCCCGAAAGGCGAATAAGGAGTTTATGAATGAAGCTTAAATTAGCCCTGCCAAAAGGCAGTTTAGAAGAAGCAACTTATCAATTATTTCGAAAAGCAGGCTTTAACATTGTCACGACAAGCCGTTCTTATTATCCGGCAGTCGACGATGAAGAGCTGGAGCTTGTCTTATACCGTCCGCAAGAAATGTCACGCTACATAGAAGACGGGGTGGTGGACTGCGGTTTAACGGGCCTGGATTGGGTATTGGAAAACGGTTCTAAAATACATGAGGTGGCGGAACTCCACTATTCAAAACGAACTGCCCGCCCGGTCAAATGGGTTCTCGCCGTTCATGAATCTTCTAAGATTAAATCTGTCAAAGACTTGGAAGGGAAAAAAATTGCGACTGAACTGATGAATGTGGCCAAACACTACCTCAAAAAACATAAAGTACATGCTGAGGTTGAGTTTTCGTGGGGGGCGACGGAAGTCAAGCCGCCCGTGCTGGCCGATGCCATTATCGAAGCCACCGAGACCGGCTCAAGCCTGCACGCTAACCATTTGCGTGTGATTGATACCGTTTTGGTATCGACCACACGTTTTATTGCCAACAAACAGAGTTATCAAGATGCCTGGAAACAGCACAAAATTGACAATTTGGTCATGCTGCTCAAAGGGGCAATTCAAGCGCAGCAAAAAGTCGGCTTGAAAATGAATGTCGCTAAAAAAGATTTAGAGAAAGTCCTTAAGATTTTACCGGCGCTCAAGCGGCCGACGATTTCGTCGCTGACCGATGATGATTGGTTTGATGTCGAAACCATTATTGATGAGAAAATTGTGCGCGAGATTATCCCGAAACTTAAGAAATTCGGCGCATCCGGTATCATCGAGTATCCGTTAAATAAGGTAATATATTAGAAGAGGAGAGTAGCGAGTAAAGAGTAGAGAGAACCGTAACATTTTTTCTCTCTACTCTTTACTTTCTACTCTCTACTCAACCAGGGAGATTATCCATGCCGTGCGGCAGAAAACGCAAAAAGCGCAAGATGAACAAACATAAGTGGAAGAAAAAACGGCGCAAGCACCGTCACATGAAAAAAGCTTGGTCGTAAACTAGTTGAATAGCGGATAGCGTATAGCGTTTAGGAAACATGGCTCATTCCTATAACCTATACGCTATCCGCTGGTTACCATGAAATCTCTCACGATCACCTCACCCGCCAAAGTTAATTTACACTTAGAAGTTCTCAAAAAACGCGCGGATGGTTATCATGAGCTTCTTACTATTTTTCACCGCATTTCACTCGCTGACACATTAACTCTTCAAAAAAAACCGGCGGGCATCACCATTCAAACCAACCATCCAGGCGTTCCGACCGGCCATCGGAATATGATTTGGAAAGCCTTTGAAATGGTAAAAAAAGATTTTCCTTTCGAGGGCGGAGTCACTGTCCGTTTAAAAAAAAGAATTCCTGTGGCAGGCGGACTGGGCGGCGGTTCAAGCAACGCAGCTTCTTTTTTGTTGGGCTTGAAACGTTTATACCGGCTTCCTCTGACTCAAAAGGCATTATTGAAAATGGGGGCTCGTTTAGGTGCTGACGTGAACTTTTTCTTGTTAAATACCCGTCAGGCATTGGGAGAAGGGGCTGGGGAAAGATTAAAATCGCTGTCCTGCCAAAAACGTTTTTGGTTTGTCCTGGTGACCATGCCAAAAGCACTTTCAACGGCTCGGGTATACAGCGTTTTACAGCCCGCGGATTACCGCGAGCCTTCCTTGACAAAGAAAATTCAAATTGCTAAACTTCCTCACGGATTGAGCAAATATCTGCTTGCCCAGAAACAGGTGTCCTTAAGGAATGATCTCCAGGCGGCAAGTATCCGTTGTTATCCGGCCTTGAGCCGTGTTTTAAAGCTCTTTGATTCTTTAAATGTGAAAGCGCGTCTTATTTCCGGCAGCGGTCCTTCGGTTTTTGGCGTCACCACGTCAAAAAATAAGGCGGCAGAGTTGGCAAAACAAATCAGAAAATCCTTAAGGACTTATAAGCAAATCATCGTTTGTCATTCTCTGTAATTTCTTCATGACTTGCTGAACCAGAAGGGGGAGCCGGTAATATGAAGATTACCGAAGTCCGGATCTTTAAACGAGAAGATCAGGATAAAAAATTGCGTGCTTTTGCTACCGTTACCTTTGATGATTGTTTTGTGATCCGTGACATTAAAATTATCGAAGGCAGCCGCGGGCTTTTTGTCGCCATGCCTTCGCGCAAAGTGAAGGTAAAGTGCCAAAAGTGTCAGCACGCCAACCCCATTCGAAGTGCTTATTGCAATCATTGCGGCGCTCATATGCCTATGGATAAAAAGGCGCGGGATGAAGCGTGTGACGAGACGCTCGAACGGCAAAGCGAACACAAAGATATTGCGCATCCCATTACCGGCGAATGCCGTGAATACGTTCAAAAGAAGATTTTGGAAGCTTACAACATGCAAGGTGCAAACAAAGTCAGCTGAGTTTCGTATGACTTACGCCTTAAGAGACAGGTGACGGGCGCTTACCCGTCATTTTTTTTTAGTGATCAGTGCCCGATGGTCAGTGTTCAGTGATGAGAATTGAAAAAAATTATTTTCAGTTTTACTATTCATTCTGGACACCGACCACTGATCACTGACCGCTCAATATTCATTGCCCGATGGTGTAATGGTAACACACCGCTCCGCCAAACTGCGCGGCGGATTCGCCTCTGGCGAAGGAGGCGAGGTTCTTATTCTAGTTTGTTTTTTGACTGACCACTGACCGCTGGTCACCGATCACTGCTTTATTGCCCGATGGTGTAATGGTAACACACCGCCCTTTGGAGGCGAGGTTCTTGGTTCGAATCCAGGTCGGGCAGCCAGTTTGGCATCCCACAGCGTGCTTCTTCCGTCTCGGGATTTAAGGTGTTTTCGAGGTTCCCGGGGCGTCCGTAGAGGGCTACCTTCAGGTGGTCAGGGCCTATGATCGCTTTGGCCAATACGAGTTTCATCAGCTCCTTCTGCTGGTAGGGCTCGATGTTATCAAAGACTTCTCCAAACTTTTTCAAGGCTTCCAGTACGATTTCCTTGTCCACGGCTTCGCGCTCAATTTGATCAATCGTCAGTTGCACCATCTCGATGCCGTGTTCGATTTGCTTTCGGCGCTTGCCAAGGTCATCGAGCTTTTCTTTCAAGAAGAGTCCGTTGTCGCCATTTGCCATCGGAGCGAGTTTGTCGATGATGCCGGAGGCCGTGTCTTTCACTTCCGTGAGTTCCTTATCAAGCATTTCCCGTTCGGTCTTGAGGCGCGGGAGTTCACTCTGGAGGTAAGCATTGGCGTTTTCGATTGATTTGTCGATAGCGTCTTTTTCGTTTGAAAGTTGCCTGATGCGCTCGATCACGATGCGCTCGAGTTCGTCCGCAGGGACTTTGAAACGGCATTCCTTGTTTTTGCAGACGTAGTAAAAATACTTTTGCCCGAGCCGTCCGGTCCCGCAGATTCCTTCCATCTGGTTGCCGCATTTTTCGCACCAGACGAGTCCGCCGTTCAAAAGATAGACGTGTTTGATCAAAGCGGTTTCGTTGTGCTTGCTCCGGGCGTTTTTCTTGAGAAGGTCTTGGACTTTGTAGAACGTGGCTTCATCGACGAGGGGTTCCCACACGGATTTGACGGTTTTGTACTTTTGATTTTCGGGAAGCTTGGATTGATCGAGGGGCTTATTCTTTTTGTTGATTTCCTTGAGGCCAATGTAAGCACAGTTCATCAGGAATTGGTTGATGGTGGTTCTGCCGAAAGTCCGCGCGGGGTTTACCTTGTGGCGTCTTGAGGTATAGGCCTTCGTCCGGTAGCCACGCTCGTTCATTTCCCGCGTCGTTTGAATCAAGGATCCGCACTCGAGATATCGTTTAAACGCAAATTGAACGATCGATTTTTCTTTTTCGTTCGGGACAACATAACCTTTCTTTCCGGGGATGATGTCATAGCCCAAGAGCTGGCCGCCGTTCCAGAGACCGCGCTCTGCCCGGGCGAGCGTCGCGTCTTTATTGCGTTCAGAGGTTTGCTCACGTTCAAACTCGGCCAAGGCCATCATGATCGTGATGAAAAGTTTTCCTTGCGGCGAGGTCGTATCGTAGTTTTGTTTGAGGCATACGAATTCGACGTTGTGCTTGGCGAGGATCTCAAAGAAATTGAGGAAGTCTTTGACCGAGCGGCTCACACGATCAAGCGCCGTGCAGACGACCGTGTTCACTTTCCCGGATTTAATATCCTCAAAGAGCTGGGCGAATTCAGGGCTCCTGAAAGCGTCTTTGCCCGAGACGCCTTTTAAGACGTAGCGGCCGCACTCGATCCAGTTTTCACCACAGGCCTTGTTCTTATATTCAATGTGAGCGTTAAGGCGCTGGAGCTGGTTTTTGAGGGAACCTTCGGGATTTCGGGCTTGGACGTCGGTGCTCACTCGAATTACAAAGCCGCATCGCTTCATTCGGTCTCCTTTTCAAGTGCACAGAAATATGTGCAATTCTGGTTTTTTGGTATTTTTCGCATGCGCCCAGACCCTATCCAAACCCCGCAAAATATCAAGCTGAATCGACGCAGTCGGTTTCAGCGTCCTCTTTTAAGCGAAGTCTGATCTCGCGCGCCTCTTTAAGCGTGTCTTCAAGGCGTTTTTCGCGCGTGGGGCTTTTCCGGAGAAGACCTTTTTCTTTCAAAGTCTTGAAGATGGCATGAGAAAGGATCTCAATGATTTTTTTCGAGCGCCCTTCCTCGTCCGGATGATCCACAAAAACGCATTCAATCTTTCGCGGCATGTCTCCCTCTTTAGGGATACATATGCCGTTTGTGAAAAAGTGTCGCAAAGATTCTTCATTTTTTAAGAGGTGAATTGCCGCTTATGATGGAGCGCAAAATCCCAATCCACATGTTTAATGGATGCGCCATGACTACGGCAGTCTATTTGAGCCATGGGAAATTGCGATTGCGAAGAAACTTGTGCGGGAGTTTAAAGGCAAATGGAGCTACCTGAAGAAGGAAGATTTCCTTGATTTGATGCAGGAAGTGCTTGCTCACTGGCATTTTGTGAGGGATCGTTACGATTCAACAAGGGATGCCTCGAAAGCCACTTTCATGGCGAAAGTGGTTCGCGCCAAGCTTCAAGAAATTGTACGTTCCCTCAGTGCGATGAAGAGAAAGGCGGATCAAACCGCCGTCTCGCTTGATGAGCCATTCTCTAAAGAAGAAGATGCGAGAACGCTCATCGAAGAAATCTCCGAAGAAAAACCAACCCCAGCGGATATCGTCTCACAAAAAGAATTAAAAGAAAAAATGAGGAAAGCAAACCGCAAACTCACTCCAGAACAGAAAGCGATCTGCCGGTTGCTCAAAGACGGACTCGATGTCACAAAAATAAGCCGGAAACTTCACAAACACCGAAGCTCGATTCATTATCAGATTAAGCGCATTAAGGGAGTTTTTGAAGCAGAAGGCTTAAACGAGTTCTTAAAATAATTTCCAGCTTATTTCCCGCCTTTCTTTGCGACACTTTTTTACAAGTTGCATATATATCCATCGGCTCTATATCCACGTTCAAGCAAAAAAGGAGGAGACGATGCGAGTACAAAAAGGGTTGAAAAAAATTTACAAAGGAATGAGCGGTTACAACCGGGAGAAGCTCAGGGAGGCGAATTTTAAGAAAACCCGCGCGAAGGAAGAAAGCAAAAAGAAAAAAGCAAGGCGCGAAGTGGAATGACGGACAAACCAATTGAGATCAGGGATCTGCGTGACGGTAAATTTCTCTGGATCGATAAATCGGCGCTTAAAGCGATCAGTGAAAAGGCGAGCCCGATGGAAGTCGCCGTCTATTCTTGGCTTTGTTATTACGCCAATTACAAAGCGCAGGATTGTTTTCCCTCGGTAGCGACCCTTGCCAAGCATGCCGGTGTCAGTCGTCGCACCATCATGCGGGCTTTAAAGCGGCTTGAAGAACTTCGCGCGGTCTCGATTGAACGCACGAATGGAAAAGTAAGCGTTTATAAACTCCTTAACGTAACCGGTGACTCTCGTGTCACCGGTGACATGCCTGTCACGGGAGCGGTGACACCCGTGTCACTGGTACCGGTGACACCCATGTCACACGAACAAGAGATAATTGAACAAGAGATATTTAAAGAAACAACACGCGCGTGGACAAATTCAAGAAAACTTCCTTACCCTACTCCCTCAAAGCAAGAAATCAATCACATGATTGCTCTCGGAAAAGAACTCTTTCCTCGGTTCAATCTCTTTCAGTTCATTCAGGCTTTTAAGAAAGAAGTAGGTTACCCACCCCACCCACAGGTGGTTACCCGTGTGGTTAACCAACTCACAACCACCAAGGTTAAGGTCACGAACGTGTGGGCTTGGTTTAGTAAAGCCTTAGCCAAAGAGATGGAACAGTTCTTTGCGAATCAAAACATAAAACAAAATGAAACTGACAAGCACACACCCACAAAAATTGGAAACATTTTATCTACCATGACGAGGAGCGAGTGAAAATATTTAATCAATCAACGGGTCCTTGGAGCGGGGGTGTCCGGCGCGGGTCGGCGGCGGCGCGGGCGGTCTCTGATGATGAAGTTCATTTTTGTGATTTCGTGTTCATATCGGTTTTTAGGTGTTATCGGGGGTCAGAAATGGGGTCACATTTCGTGTTAGGGGCAATATCTCGGCTAAGATGGGGTTACGGGCTCACCCCCGATTTCGTGTTTAACCCGGGGGCATTTCGTTGAAACTCAAGATTGAGCCAGTCATCAAAAAGCTTCCGCTTTCCCGGCTCGCTCCGGATCCGGAGAATCCGCGTGACATCTCGAAAGAGGCGTTGTCAGGCCTCCGCGCTTCAATCCACAAATTCGGGTACCTCGATTTGATCGTAGTCAATAAACGCACGATGCAGATCGTCTCGGGGCATCAGCGTTTTAAAGTCTTAAAAGACGCCGGTGCCGAAGAAGCCCTCTGCATTGTGGTGGATGTCGACGCCGTCCAGCAGAAAGCGATTTCCCTTTCGATGAACAACCAAGCCATCATGGGGCACTGGACGGAAGCGATCACGTCCATCATCGAAAAATTAAGGCAGATGGCGCCGGAAGATTACATCAACCTTCGCTTAAATGAGCTTCGAGAGGAAGTTGCCGAGTTTGAAAAAGAAAGCACGGGCGCCGGGAAGACGCTTCCCGACGACGTTCCGGAAACCCCGAAGAAAGCCGAGACGAAGCCCGGGGACATTTGGCAGCTTGGTGAACACCGGCTCATGTGCGGCGACAGCACGAACCCCGAACACGTCGCAAAATTAATCGGAAGAGAAAAAATCAAACTCCTTGCGACAGACCCCCCTTACTGCGTGGATTACGATGGCACGGGCAGGCCTTCCGGTCCCGGCCGCAAGTATAAAGAGGGCGGAAAGAATTGGTCTCACGTTTATCACGAAGTCGACATCAAAGACGCCGGAAAGTTTTACGAGTCCTATCTCAAGCTCGGGCTCGAATACTCCATCCCGAACGTTCCCGTTTACATGTGGCATGCGTCAAAAAGAGCAGGCGACGTTCAAAACGTCTTTGACAAACTCGGGCTTCTTCTTCATCAGCCCATCATTTGGGTAAAGCCCTGTCACTTGATGACGTATTCCGTTTACTCGTGGCGTCATGAGCCCTGCGCGTTCGGCTGGCCGGAAGGAAAAAAGCCCAAGTACCGGCCTGCGATGAAAAACGTCTCAAGCGTCTGGGAGATTGGGCTTTTCAGGTCAGGCGACCCGACAAATCCGGAATACTACACCGACATTTGGCCTCTTGATTGGGAAGGAAAGAAACGGGCAACGGCCAAAGAACACCCGACCGTAAAGCCGACGGAAGTCTTCGCCATTCCCATGCGGATTCACACCTCACCCGGCGACCTTTGCTACGAACCTTTCTCGGGATCGGGAACGCAGATCATTGCGGGCGAGCGGCTTTACCGGAAGGTCTTCGCCATGGAAATTGAGCCCGTCTTCTGCGACGTGGCCATCAGGCGCTTTGAGGAATTTACGGGAAGGCACGCCAAGCTCATCCAAAAGACAAGCCCATGATATGGCGGAAGATCTCAAGCCAAAAGTTCCAAACGTTCTTGAGCTTGCGAAAAAGAAACGTCACATCCACCTCTTAGAAAAAGTTCAAGCCGGGAAAGCACTTACCGCATCTGAACTCGCCGAACTCAAAGAATACGAAGGCCATAAAGAAGAACCTCAAAACTTCGGCGTCGTCAAAACCTTAGTCGAAGTCTCCAAGGCTTTTAAAGTTTCCTACCGGAACGTTCAGTATTGGGTTTTAGACGGAATGCCCAAGACTCCCGATGGCCATTACGACTTAAATGAAATTGAAATATGGCGTATTTCAAAACTTCAGGAGAAAAAGGGTCTCAAAGATCCCGAAAGCATCAAATGGGTAGACCGTTACCGCCAATTCAAAGCACTTGAAGCGGAACTCGATTACAAACAAAAGCTTGCCACTCTTGTCTCACGCGAAGAGATCGAGCAGGGACGCGTTCAAAGAATTCTTGCCTTAAAGAAAGCGTTTCTTTCGCTCGGGAAACGCATTGCGCCTCAGGCTTACGGACGTGAGATCCGCGAAATTCAGGACATCGTGGACAAGCGGGTCAAGCAAATCCTAAGCGAATTTGCCGAGGGTTTGAGATGAAAATCAAAATTCCCTCGTTTGATTCGGAGCCGGAGCGCCGGGTTTTTCAAGTTCCGAAGGATCTCTTGGTATCAGATTGGGCAAACAAAAGCCGGTATCTTGATCCTTTGACTTCAGCAGAGCCCGGCCAATGGATGACGGACAGGACACCCTACATCAAGGGCATCATGGATGCCTTTATCGATCCCGTCGTTGAAGAGATCGTCATCATGGCGTCCACGCAAGTGGGAAAAACAGAATCGATGCTTAACATGCTGGGTTACGTCGTGGATCAGGATCCGGCACCTGCCTTGTGGGTGATGCCGCGTGAGACAGACGCAAAAAGCATCTCAAAAGACCGGGTCATTCCGATGATCGATCTTTCGCCCGCGCTTTCGGCGCACAGAACGCAGGACAAAGACGACGTGACGCGCCTTGAGATCACGCTGGATCGGATGATTGTTTATTTGGTGGGCGCGAATTCTCCCGCGGGCCTTGCTCAAAAACCAATCCGATATCTTTTCCTTGATGAAACGGACAAATACCCGAAGTTCTCGGGACGCGAAGCGGACCCGATCAAGCTTGCAACTGAAAGAACCCGGACCTTCTGGAACCGGAAAGTAGTCAAATGCTCGACGCCCACCACAAGAGAAGGCTACATTGCAAGCGAATATGAGCGCACGGACAGGTGCCGTTACTACGTTCCGTGTCCTCATTGCAATGAATATCAAGTGCTCGTCTTTTCCCAGATCAAATGGCCGCAGGAGGAAAGGGATCCTGAAATCATCAAAGCAGACAAGCTTGCGTGGTACGAGTGTCTGTTTTGTCATGAAAAGATCACGGACTCACATAAACAGAAAATGCTTCCTCAAGGAAAATGGATCCAGTCGGGTCAAGAGATAAGCCGGAACGGTAAAGTCACGGGAAAGCTTAAAGTAGCTTCAAAGAAAGGTTTCTGGATCAACGCGGTCTATTCCCCGTGGCTTACGATCTCTGAAATCGCAGCCGAGTTTATTCACTCAAAAGACGAGCCCAACCTCTTAATGAACTTCGTGAACTCTTGGCTTGCCGAAGTCTGGGAAGAAAAAACGGAAGAGCGCGAACCCGACAAAATCAAAGTGCTTGCACTCGATTATGACGAAGGAACGCTCCCGGGAGGCGTGATTGTTTTAACGGGAGGCGTTGACGTTCAAAAGGATCATTTTTATTTGGTGATTCGGGGATGGGGCGTTGGGCTTGAATCATGGCTCATCCGCGCTTTGAGAGTTGAGTCATGGGAAGAAGTTCTTTCCATTCTTTTTGAGACCGAGTACAGGCGTGAAGACAGATCGCTTCTAACGGTGCGGCTTGCCTGCGTTGACTCGGGTTTCAGAACGGATGAAGTCTATGAAATCTCGCGCAGATGGCGCGAAGTTTTAAGACCGACCAAGGGTGACGCTTCCGTTACGGGCGTTCCTTTCAAAATCACGAGAATCGATAGAAATCCAAAAACCGGCGCCGTGATCGAGGGCGGTATCACGCTCTGGCGCGTTGACGTTTCGTTTTACAAGGACAAGATCGCGCGTCTTGTTTCAACGAAAGATCCGGTTAAATGGCATTTGTTTAAGAATCCCACTGAGGATTATTTAAAGCAATTCTGCGCCGAGCACAAAATCATCATCAGAAACAAAAAAACAGGCGAAGCAAAAGAACTGTGGCAGAAAAAAACGCACTCGACGCCCAACCATTACCTCGATAGCGAAGTGTGCGCGGTTGCGGCAGCCGACATGCTTTACGTGTCCACGTTGCGCGAAGAGGATAAAAAAGAAATCTTTGAACCTGAAAAACACGAGGAACGTGCAAGCAGCCCGTGGCTCGGGAACCGGAAGGGATGGTTTCAGTGAGTGCATGGGAGCAAAAAAGAGAGGGATGGCTTGGGAATTCTAAATCAAAACAAAGAAGTTTCTCTGAACCAAAAGAAACGCGTGAAGAAGAAGCCGAAGATTACGCTGTCTTTTACGTGCCGGTGAGATGTCCGAGAAAGGCTTGCCGGTCAAAAAATGTCAAATGCTATTCGTCGACGCCGCCTGTCCGCTATCACGTCTGCCGGGTTTGTAAGACCCGCTTCAAATCCATTGAACATTAGGCGCTTTTTTAGGTGGCCGAATTGTGTTGACACCGTGATCACGGTATGGCCCCCTCCCACCCTCAAAGGAAAGGAAGGTCAAAAATGGAACAGAAACAGGTAGATCAAAAGAAAATCGAGAGCTTAAAGCGCATTCAGGATGCCTTGAGGTATTGGACGAGGAAGTGCAAAAACAACTCAAACGAGCTTGCCAAGCACATCGCGTTTCTTAAAGCAATCGATGAGGCGCTTTCAACGGAAGCAAGAAGCGCCTTGAAGGAAATGGAAAAAAACCGTGAATCCGAACTTGAGCTTTTGCGCTTGGAGATGAAATGCCTTGAGCTTGATATCAGGATCGAAAAAGGCGAGGAGGTCGTGAAATGAAACGCACAAAGTTTAAAATCGACATGAAAGGCAAAACAAGCTCAATCGGAACCTCGTATCAAGGCGAGCTTAAAATCAGCTACGCTGATCTTGTCACGATCTTCGGACCTCCGAATTCAACGCGTCACTGCTACAAGATCGACGCCGAGTGGATAGGCGCCATCGATGGCGAAGTGTTCACGATTTATAATTACAAGACTGGCAAAAGTTATCTGGGGACCCAAGGAAAGACGGTTGAGGAAATTACCGACTGGCACATCGGCGCGAAGAAAAGATTGACCGCCGAGAAAGTGCTTTTCCTCATCCTGAAGCACACGTTGAAACAAGGCCGGTCATGAAAAACGATTACCTCCACATGAGAATCTCAAAAGAAGAGAAACGCCAGCTCGCGCGTGATGCGAAGCGTTCGGGGTTCGCAAGCGTTTCTCAATTTCTGATCTGGCTCTGGAAGAATCAGAGGGAAAGGAGCAAAAAGTAGCTGTTTAGCCCCGCGGGGGAGCCCAAACTCCCCCGTTTTTCTTCACCTTATAAATCAAAGTCGTTACTACGCTGTAGTAAAGACCCCCTTTAAGTAAGATTCCATCCGCCGTAGTGTTTTGCCATGAAAGCCATTTTTCTGTTTGCGCTCGCATTCTTTTTTTTCGCAATGAAAGATTCTCGCGCTGATCTCATTTTCAGAAAACAACTCACCGAATTCCGATTTTGTGAGCGCGTCGATTCGCTTTCTGCGATTGACGACAATTTCTCGCTTGGTTCATTCCCTTATGCGGTCACGATTAAAAACGTTGGCTGTCATTGCAAAGGCGCTTGTTCCACAAAAGCAAATCTTCAGCTCAAGGATGACGCGGGAAATCAAATGACGCACACGACGCCTGTTTGTTCAAGCGAAGGCGTGGATGCGGTGTATCAGCAAGTGACGGCAGGCGGAAATCTTTCAGCAGGTGAAAAACTCAAAATGGATGTAACGAACAACCCGAACCCTGAAACGGATGAGTACACAATATGCGGAAGCTACTTAGCGCTCTGACAATTTCTCTTTTTCTTTTCTCGCAAAACTCTTTTGCGATGCGGGAGATTACCTTTTCAGGGCACGGAAGAATTCACCAAACGCTTACGGCTTATAACTTCTGTTGAGCTTCAGCTAAACGTAGACACGGGAGGGGTTTTAGGAGTTTAGGGATTGAGAGGCTTGGTTCGGGCAGGAAGCGGGGTTAGAATAGCCCCCGAAAGGAAGGATTAAGATGGAAAAGCCCGA
>Ga0210009_1000467_pt1 | contig 44897 bp, 41 predicted proteins | sample CryGeyCG2114_065_FD_185457 | JGI IMG/M metagenome (GOLD analysis project Ga0210009, IMG submission 185457) | Groundwater microbial communities from aquifer - Crystal Geyser CG12_big_fil_rev_8/21/14_0.65 (SPAdes) (version 2) | ecosystem: Environmental > Aquatic > Deep subsurface > Groundwater ...
TGAACGATGAGGGTGATGAACCCCAGGGACTTGTGGAAGGAACGCGTACTCTGATCTGGGATCTGGCCGATCTCGACGAGCCGCAGCTGGTGGGCGAATACATTGCCACTACGACGGAAACAGACCACAACCTGTACGTGCGTGACAATATCATGTACCAGTCGAACTATGGTGCCGGATTCCGCGTGCTTGATGTGTCCAACCCCGAGACGCCGGTCGAAATCGGCTACTTTGACACGTCGCCTGTTGGTGGCGGTGGTGGATCCTGGAGCAACTACCCCTACTTCCGCAGTGGCACGATTGTCGTAACGGGTGGATCGAGCGGCCTCTTCATTGTCAAGAAGAAGGAAATAGACACCTGACATGATGCCGTAGCCCTTCGGCAGGAGGGTGTTCCGGATCGTACATTGGGGCGGGCCGCGCATGCGCGGCCCGCCCCTTTTTTGCCGTTCTGACACTGCCTGAATACCCACCCATGCCACGCCCCTTTCCTTCCACACAGACGCCCCCCGGACATACGCTTCTCCACGGCGCCGCTACAGGCCTGATCCTGCTGCTCCTGACAAGTGGCTGTGCGTCAACGAACCTTTCAGACCTCATCGCAGGTGCCCGACCGCTGGACCAGGAAACTGTGGCGTCCGGCCTTCGGGAAGCGCTCACTGTCGGCACGGGGCGGGCGGCCGACAGGTTGTCCACTACCGATGCATTCGCGGGGGTAGCCTCCCGGCGAATAGGGTTGCCCGATGAGCTGGACGGCGTGGCGCGCCGGTTGCGCCAGATCGGACTGGACGAGCAGGTCTCGAATTTCGAGTTGCGTATGAACAGGGCCGCCGAGGCGGCCATTCCCGGGGCGGTTTCCATTTTTTCCGAGGCGGCCCGCACCATGACCATCCAGGATGCGTTTTCCATTCTGAATGGCCCGCCCGATGCCGCAACATCGTTTTTTGAAGAGCGGACGCGCACCGCGCTTTTGGACGCATTCGGTCCGGAAGTGAACCGTGTCATGATGGAAACGGGGGTTTACCAGGTGTACACGGAGCTTTCGGGCCGGTACAATGCCCTGCCCATTGCCAATGCACCAGCCGTAGACTTGACGGCGTACGTCACGGAGAAGGCCACAACTGCACTTTTTGAAGAACTGGCTGTGGAGGAGGCCCGAATCCGCCAGGACCCGGCGGCGCGAACGACGGCGCTCCTGCAACGGGTTTTTGCCTCCAGGTAGCCCATGGATATACGTCGCTTTACCCACATTGGCCGTCCCGTAGACCCCGCATGGCCGACCAATCGCGCCATCGCCCTCATCACGGTCGCGACCGGGCTGATCGCCGGTGGCGTTGTCCTGGCGACAGACAGCCTGAACGTAACAGATACCGCGCTTGTCTCATTCCGCACGGCTGCGGCAGTTTTTCTCGCATGGGCCATGACGAGGGAAATCGATCCGGACCACCAGGCACCGGCATTCGTGGCTGCAGGGCTGGCGCTGCTCGGAATAGTGTATGCGAACATGCCTCCTCCCGTTCTCCCCGTGGTCTGGCTGCTGCTCTGCGTGCGCATCGTCAACAGAAGCACAGGCCTCGCGCCGCGCCTGGCCGATCTGATCCTCGTATCCGGCTTGGGAATCTGGCTCGCAACGAATGGCTATCCGATGGCCGCTGCCGCGACGGGCGCTGCCATCTGGCTGAATCATCGCGTGGATGGCCGTTCGTCCCTCTGGCTACCGGGACTCGCCACAGCCCTTGTTCTGACGACGCCCCTGGCCTGGATGTCGGACGCGGGATCTGCCGCGACCGCAGGGACAGACTGGGCACTCCTGCTCGCAGCCGTTGGTGCCAGTGCGTTGTTCGTCGCATCTACCCGAAAAAGCGGCCCGCCACAGAGCCTGGACGATGAAGGCGTCCACCGCCTGTCGGCGCGCCGGATGCGCTACGCCCGTGCGCTCGGCCTGATCACATGCATTCTTGTCCTATCATTCGCAGGAAATGATGGTTTTACGCCGTTTATTGCGTTCTGGGCCGCTGCCCTGGCTGTGGGTATCCGCATGCCCGGCGCCCCCGATCCTGCATCTACACAAACACACTTGAATGTCTGACCAGAAGATAATTTTCTCCATGGTTGGCGTCGGGAAGACATACCGATCGACCAACAAACAGGTACTCAAAGACATTTACCTGTCGTTCTATCATGGAGCCAAGATTGGCGTCCTGGGGCTGAATGGCTCCGGAAAAAGTACGCTCCTGCGCATCATTGCCGGGCTCGATGAAGATTACAAGGGCCAGATCGACGCGCAAAAGGGAATCCGGTTCGGGTATCTGCCCCAGGAACCGGTGCTCGATCCGGAGAAGACGGTGCGCGACATCGTCGAGGAAGGAGCGGGAGATGCAGTACGGCTGCTTCACGCCTACAACGCCGTGAACGAGAAATTCGCGGAGCCCGATGCCGACTACGAGGCGCTCATGGCCGAGCAGGCCAAGCTCCAGGACAAAATCGATGCCACGAATGCCTGGGACCTGGAAAGCCGGCTCGAAATGGCCATGGACGCACTCCGCTGCCCGCCCGCGGAGCAGAAAACGGGTGTGCTCTCCGGCGGTGAGAAGCGCCGCGTGGCGCTCGTGCGCCTGCTGCTCCAGGAACCGGATGTGCTGTTGCTCGATGAGCCGACCAACCATCTGGACGCCGAGAGCGTGGCTTGGCTCGAACAGCACCTGGCCCGCTACAAAGGCACGGTCATTGCTGTGACGCACGACCGGTATTTCCTGGATAACGTGGCGGGCTGGATTCTCGAACTCGACCGGGGAACGGGCATTCCGTTTGAGGGCAATTATTCATCGTGGCTCGAGCAGAAGAAAAAGCGCCTCGAAATTGAGGAAAAACAGGAATCCAAACGCCAGAAAGCACTCGAGCGCGAACTCGAGTGGGTCCGCCTCTCTCCAAAGGGCCGCCACGCCAAGAGCAAGGCCCGAATTACGTCCTACGAGAAAATGGTCGAGGACCAGCAGGAAGCCCGGAATGAGGAGATGGAAATCCCCATCCAGCCGGGGCCGCGGCTGGGCGACGTAGTCATCCAGGCCGAGAACGTAGCGAAGGGGTACGGCGACCGGCTTCTCTACGACAATCTGACATTTTCCCTTCCGCCAGGTGGAATCATTGGTGTGATTGGACCGAATGGCGCGGGCAAGACGACCCTCTTCCGCATGATTACCGGTCAGGAAACGCCCGACGAGGGCACGTTCCGGATTGGGCAGACCGTAAAACTCGGATACATTGACCAGGAGCGGCCGCTCGATTCGTCAAAAACAGTCTGGCAGGAAATTTCCGGGGGTGCCGACACGCTGCGAATCGGAAACAGGGACATGAATTCGCGTGCCTACGTGGGTCGGTTCAATTTTGGTGGGCAGGATCAACAGAAGCTGGTAACAGAGCTGTCGGGGGGCGAGCGCAACCGCGTACACCTGGCCAAAATGCTCAAGGAAGGTGCCAATGTCCTCCTTCTCGACGAGCCCACGAACGATCTGGACGTGAACACGCTGCGTGCACTCGAAGAGTCGCTGCAGGATTTCGCCGGATGTGCCGTTGTGATTTCGCACGACCGCTGGTTCCTGGACCGTCTGGCAACCCATATCCTGGCCTTCGAGGGCAACAGCGAGGTCGTGTGGTTCGATGGAAACTACTCGGAATATGAGAAAAACCGGAAGGAAAGGCTCGGTATCGAGGCCGACCAGCCCCACCGGATCAAGTACCGCCACCTGACCCGATGACGCAGACATTATAATCTCCCCGGAGGTCCGGGCAGTGGAAGTCGAAAGCTTCGAAGCGCCCGTTCTGGCCTCGGGAACGTACATCACGTCCTTTACGGTATCGTGGTCCGAAGCCCCGGGCGATGCCCCGGCTCTGATCTTCGAATGGGCAGACCGCCAGATACCCGTACCCGTCGTCCCCACGCGGCCTACTGGCCCGACCTGAGTTGTCGCAGCGCGTCCTCCGCCCGTTGATAGACCGGGCTCTCCGAATCTCCGACCAGGCGCTTCACCTTCTCGAACTGCTGGCGAGCCTGCTCCATCCGGTTGATCTGCATGAGCATGACGCCCCGGTTGAAATTGGCCTGCACATGGAGTGAGTCCTGACTCAGTACCGTATTGGTCTCCTGGATGGCCTGCATGGGATTCTCCGGGTCGTACATGTAGGCAATGGCCATATCCGTGCGCACGTCATTGTTGTCCGGATTCAGCGTCAGCGCCCGCTGGTAAGCTGAGATGGCGTCCTTCGCCCACGGCGTGCGCGTCTCGACGGGCTTTGTCTCCATCCAGTCATAGAACATGTTGCCAGCGGCCACCCAGTCCTCTTCCCTGTTTGTCAACTCGGCAATGGACCGGGTCTCCCTGGCCGCCAGATCCAGCCGGGCTGCAGACAGGTATACATCCACAAGGCGCCGATGCAGGCGCTCCCGATCCGTACTGTCGGTAGATGCAGCGAGCCGTGCACGAAGCTCCGCCTCCTGCTCGGCAAATTGGGCCGGAAGAGGGCCTTCACTGAACAGCCCTGACACCGCCGAGTCGGCCGCCGCTTCACCCGGCGACTCCGACCGCTGCTGGAGCGACATGGTGGTTATCAGATACAGCGCAACGATGACCATGATGGCAGCACCCACAATGATGCCTATCTGCCTGCCGACCGCCGTATCGGACTTCCGGCGTACCCTGGTCTCCTCATTCCCCGACGTATCCAGCGGTACCGGTCTCCGGGGTGGGGCCACGTCCGCTCCGGATGCAGCCACATTCCTGCCACACGCATGACAGAAACGCGCGTATTCGAGTACGCGGGTGCCACAACCAGGACAGAATCGAACGTCATCACCCTCCCGGGACGAGGCCCGCGTGCCGGCCTCTCCGACGGGCGTACCGCACAGATCACAGTTGGAAGCATCGCCTGGAAGCGAAGCCCCACAGGACAGGCACGTCTGCTTCATGTCAACTCAGGTTCTTGTCAACTCAGGTTTTCGTCAACTTCCTTGCGGAATTCCTTTGAGGCTTTGAACACGGGAATGGTCGATGCCGGTACCGGAACGGGCGTGTTCGTTCTCGGGTTGCGTGCCGTCCGGGCTGCACGATGCTGCACCGTGAAGGCACCGAAACCGCGCAGGTCAACACGCCCGCCCTCCAGCAATTTTTCCTTGACCACGGAGATGAAGCCGTTCACGACGGCTTCTGTTTCGAGTTTCGTCAGACCGGTTCCAGCAGAAACCTTGTCGATAATGTCAGCTTTTGTCACGATGATCACCCATTGAATGGCTGTCTATGTAGTTGCCGAGCAACACATTACGCCATGAAGTGTGGCTTGATCCATTCCCGCGGGTATATTTGGCCACACCCATCCCGTATTCATGGACACCCGATCACCGGAGAATCTGGCCAGCGCGGCAGCCGAAGTCCTGCTGCGCGCTACCGTCTGCACCGCATCGACAGCCGCCTGGGATGTGAGCATCCGCGGATCCGACCGGCTTCCACCGGGGCCCTGCTTCATATACGGGAATCACTCGAACAATTTCGACCCGTTCATCCTGAACCGGTTTACCGAGTGGGGCCAACCTACCGCGGGAGTCATGACCATGGAATTCGCCGGCAAGGGATTCATTGGCTCCCTCTTTCGCGCAACGGGTATCGAAGCAACGCGCAAATCGGTGCCTGAGCCGCACCTCATCCGGCGCATTTACCGCTTGCTCGAAAAAGGGCGGCGGATTGTGATTTTTCCGGAAGGGGGTCGCAGATGGGACGGACGACCCGCCCCCTGGATTGCGTCAACAGCCAAGTTGTTCTGGCGCATGGGAGTGCCTGTCCATCCCGTGCGGATCCACGGCTCCTACGTCTCCTGGCCCAGGTGGGCACGCTGGCCGCGCCCGGCCCGCATTACGGTAGAGCCCCTTCCCGCGGTGGATTTCGCAGGGTGTCACTCGCTGGAGGCCGCCCTCACTCGGCTTAAGCGTCCTGTTTCTGCTTTTGAGGATGTCTTCGATAATGCATCCTGGCCACATTCGCGTCCTCCATGGTCTTTCCGCCCTGCCGATGGATTCAACAAACTGGCCTACCGCTGCCCGAAAACGGGTGCATTCAATGCACTTCGCAGTCCGGACGGTCGCCATGTTCTCGATGGCACCGGTAGGGTGTGCTGGCAGATGCAGCCCGACAGTACACTTGTCTCGCCGGATGGCACCCGCCACGCATCGGGCGATGTGTACGCGCGCATAAAAAGCATGGGAGACCTTTCGACGGGCAGCAGGCCCATCATCCGGCATATGGCGGAAATTCGCATCACGGCCTTTGATGACCTCGCGAATGAACCCCTTCAACGGCTCCAGGTCGCCCTCTACCCGGACCGTGTCGAGATGGGCGCCCTCACGCTGCCTGTCGACGAAATAAGGTACATGGGTCTTGAGAGGAGTGATCGAATCTGGTTGGCAGGCAGGGGAAAACAGGTATATTGCCGCTTCCCTGACACCTGCAGCACGTTGGCTTGGTATGACACGCTGCTTCGCATCAACCCGCATATCAATACCTGAAACCGGTTTCCCAGACCATGGATGCCTGGACACTCGAGCTTACTGTTGGCGATCTGTTGTTGGATATTTCCATCCTCGGCGCGCTCCTTCTTCTGGGAACGGTCCTCAGGAGACAGGTTCGCTTTTTCCAGCGATACATGGTGCCGAACAGCCTGATAGCTGGATTCATGGGTCTTTTCCTGGGATCGGAGCTTTTCAATGTGCTTCCTCTCGACCCGGAGCGTATGGGGGCCTACGTCTATCACCTTCTGGCGGTCACATTCATCGGGATCGGGCTGTATCCCACGTCAAGCAGGCATACCACAGGAGCCGTTCACCTGGGATTCATGCAGGTCAGCATCATGCTGATTCAGGGCATAGTGGGTGTTGGAATTGCCCTGGCAGCAACGTGGCTGGTACTGCCCGACCTGAACCCGGCCATGGGGCTGCTGCTCCCGCTGGGCTTCGCCATGGGGCCCGGAATTGCATACTCTGTCGGTCAGTCCTGGTCGGCATTCGGATACGAAGACGGTGGTAATGCTGGTCTTTCCATTGCCGCCATTGGTTTCCTGGTCGCCTATTTCCTCGGAATGTATCTCATAAACGGGACACGGGCGCACGCCGCGGATCCCGCCCTCCTGGACTCAGGTTTTCTGCCGGCCACCGATCGGCCGGTCGGCTCCCGACTTTCCTTTTCCGGAGCAGCCATAGAACCTCTGGCTGTACACGTCGCCCTCGTCGGAGGTATTTATTGTCTCACATACCTCCTCGTAAGCAGCCTGGCCGTGCTGTTGACCCTTGCCGGTCTGAGCCAGGAAATTCCGGTTCTCTGGTCCTTCCACTTCATACTGGCCAACCTCATGGCTGTGGGGATGCGTCGACTTGTGCTGCGTGGCTGGGCCGGAGACTGGATAGACGAGGGAATGGTACGCCGAATGACCGGTACGTTTGCCGATTACCTGATCACCGCTTCGATCGTCGGAATCAGTCTGAGCGTATCGTGGGATTTCGTTGCCCCGATCCTGGCCATTTCTGCAGGTGGCACGCTCGCCACGTACCTGTTCCTGAAGCTCGTTGTCCGCCGTGTTTTCGGTGCGCACGTATTGGAGCGATTCATAGCCATGTTCGCGCAGATGACCGGGACCATCAGTTCGGGTCTTGCACTGCTTCGCGTGACCGATCCGGAATATCGTACACCCGTCGCGGAAGAATTGGTTCTGGCCAGTGGAATGGCTCTCGGCATGGGATTCCCGCTGCTTCTGGCCATCAACATGCCATTCTCCCTCTTCGATGGCAGCACGCCTGGCTTTCTGATTCTCTCAGGCGTGCTTCTTGTCTACCTGGCCGTCCTTCTCGTCTGCTGGAACAGATTCGCCCGCACGAATCCGGGAACGCATACTCCGGAGTGATCGTTGCTGTGACTCGCAACCCATCCAGTGCCTGCATGTCTTCCCGCCTCGTGCTTGCCGTATTTACCGTCCTTTTCCTGCTGTCGGCCTGCACAAACGGAGCCGACGACGAACCTGCCCGGAAAGCCGATCCCGCACAGCAGGTCATTGACCGCGCCATTGCGGCCCACGGCGGCGATACGATCAACAACAGTCGCATTACCTTCGATTTCCGTGGGTTTGAATTCGTACTGGAACGCGAAAACGGCCGTTTCCAGTACGAGCGCAGCTTCCTGAGCGATGGAGGAGCTCGAATCCGGGAAGGGCTCAGCAACGATGGATATTTCCGTTTTGTTGATGGCAAGGAGGTGCCGCCCGACTCGTTGGAGCGACGGCGAATTGGTGACAACGTCAACTCGATGGCCTATTTCACGCTGCTTCCCGTGAACCTGAACGATCCCGCCGTCATCAAGGAATATCTCGGTGAGGTCACCATCAAAGGATCTCCGTATCATAGAATCGGCGTTACATACCGCTCGGAAGGGGGGGGACGTGATTACCAGGACAGATTCCTGGTCTGGATCAACGCCGAAACGTTTACCATGGACTATTATGCCTACTGGTATTTCACCGACGAGACAGGATCACGATTTCGGAGTATGGACACCATCCACGAGGTGAGTGGTATCCGCCTCCGGGATGAGTTGAACTGGACATATGACGACCTTACTGTCAATACGATTGACCGATATGACGCGCTCTTCGACGCGGACAGCCTCCGATTGGTCTCTGAAATCCGTCTTGAGAACATCACTGTTACCCCATACTGACATGACGCACCTGCAACGCCCTTTTTTCCTCGCTTCACTGGTTCTCTTCTTCACGTGGTCGGCGCTCCTGCCCACCGCCAGCGCGCAGGTAGAGACCGTGGCGGCGCCTGAACCACGGGCAAGTCCCATGGCTCTGGCGTCTATATCGATTGGTGATGCCTATATCAAAGTCGTATACAGCTCACCCCGGAAACGGGATCGGGAAATTTTCGGCGGTCTGGTTCCGTTCGGTGAAACATGGCGTACAGGAGCCAATGAGGCCACGGAAGTCACGTTCACGAGCGACGTGATGTTCGGTAGCGCCCATGTCGAGGCGGGAACCTACGCTCTTTTCACGGTGCCCGGCCCCACTCAGTGGACCATCCTGCTCAACAGCGAGCTGGGAATGTGGGGAGAGTTCAGCCATGATCCCGAGAAAGACGTGCACCGGATAACGGTCCCCTCGCGAGAGACGAATACCATGCATGAGGCTTTCACGATCAGCTTCCGTGAAAACGGCAGCGGGCACGAGATGGTTTTCGCATGGGATCGTACCGAAGTGGCAGTTCCCATCATGGTGCACTGAGCGCCTACGTTCCGGTGACACGGATGGCTTCCTCGACACTCGTTTCTCCAAGCGTTACGAGTTGGCGCGCCGCGTGATTGAGTGTCGTCATCCCATCGGCCACAGCCGCGGCGCGCAGCCGCTCCTCATCGACCATGTCTTTTGATGCCATGATGATGGAGCGTATTTCGGGTGTAAACAACATGGTTTCAGCAATGGCCCTGCGCCCCTTGTAACCGGCCCCCTTGCAGGTGCGGCAGCTGTCATACCCGCCGGCCTGATAGAACGTGGCCCCGTAGACGTCGGATTGCTTGAATCCGATGTGTTCCAGGAACGTGAAGTCCGGGTTTGGATCGGGTATTTTGCACGCGGGACACAGCTTCCTGACCAGACGCTGGGCAACAACAATATTGATGGCATAGGCAATCAGGAACGGCTCCACGCCCATTTTGAAAAGGCGTGAAACGGCGCTCGGTGCGTCATTGGTGTGCAATGTAGAGAACGTGATATGGCCCGTGTTGGCCAACTTGATAGCGAGCTCGGCAGTCGGCCGGTCACGCATCTCTCCCACCATGACAACATCCGGATCGTGACGCAGTATGGCGCGCAACGCACCCTCCAGATCCAATCGGGGACCGAGCTTGATCTGACGAATGCCCCGCATGAGGTATTCCACGGGATCCTCGACCGTGAGTACGTTGACCTTCGGGGTCACCACCTCGTGCAGTGCCGCAACAAGCGTCGTGCTTTTCCCCGACCCGGTTGGTCCAGTCAGAATGACCATCCCGTGGGGTTGCCGGATGGCCTGCTGAAACCTCGCAAAGGCATCGTCCTGCAATCCAATCTGCCGCAGATCGGTCAGCACCTTGCGGTCATCCAGTACCCGGATGACCACACTCTCGGCGTGAAGTCCTTCCTGCTGGCTCGCAATGGGCAGTACGGAGACCCTGAACCGGATGAGTGTATTGTCAATCCAGCGCTGGATGGCACCGTCCTGGGCCACATCCCGGTCAAACCGGTCCACGTTGGTCGTATTGTCCTTGACTACGGCGAGAAACGCCTCGGGACGGATGGTACCGTCGACGTGCCACTCCTGTAATTCTCCGTCTACCCGGAGGTGTATTTCAATCCTGCCATCCGCATTGGGATATATGTGCAGGTCGGACGCACCCATTTTGACCGCATCTGTCAGGGCGGCTTCGAACAGGTTGATCAGCCGTGATCGGCTCATCTCGGCTTCCAGCGCATCCTCGTCCAGGGCACTGTGATCCTGCTCGAAGGTCGAACCCATGTCGAGCGCCCCCTCCGTATCTCCCAGTTTTTCCAGGAATTCGTTGCGACCACCGATGGTCTCACTGATCAGCCTCGCGACCACGGACTCCTCGGCGTATTGAAGCTCAAAGCGGCGCAGACGCATACTCTGGATAAGCTGATGTACTTCCGGACGCGTCGGATCGTGCGTCACGAAAATCCAGCGCGCTTCGCCAAGGATGGGATCCTTTTCGCGGGCGACGGGCATGACGAAGAGCTCGACCATGCTGTCCCAGGCATCGTCATCGAATGTGTCTTCGTGGCGTCGGATGAACTCAATAGCCTCATCCTCCTCAACGGAGGCAAAGTCGAATGCATAGACGCGTGCCGCCTGTTCGAAGACGGTCGACGGCTCAATAAATTCGGACGTGGCCAGCACGCGCCAGAAGGGCACGTGTACGCCGCCAGATTTGAGCGATACCCACTCGCTCCAGGCCGATCTCAGGGACGCGTCTTCCACAAGACCCATCTTGCGGAGGCGCATGACGACACGGTCGCGAACGAGGGCCTGTTCGAATGTGTCGTCTGTTGTGGTTTCGAGTCGTTGCATGGGGTCATTGGCCCCACGTGCGGGGCGTATCAGGCTGCGCGTCCAAACCTGTTATCGGCATCAAGGCGGACTTTCTTCAGCGCGGGTCTGTGCGGTGTGGACAAGCCGCCGAGCATCGGAATACTCTTCATCATGACTCCCTGCAACGCGTGTACGATATCGAGATCGGCGTATACGAGACGGGGTTTTACGCTGCGGATCTGCTCGACAGCCGTGCGCACGTCGGGGTTTCCGGGATCGTGGGATGCGAAGGTGACCCGGCCGTCCTGTAGCGGCGTGCGTCCGTGCTCCACTACGGGAACGATTCCAGTGCTGAAAAGCCTCTCCCACTCGTCGGAGGAGAGCCGGACCGTCAACAGGTCAGCCTGTACGACGGTGCTCATTTCACATATCATGATTTTGCGATATCCATACGTATCCGCTGCGAGCCGGTGCAACACGTCATGAAGATCGGGATTTTCTGCTGCCGCCCGGCGCCATGAACCACCTTTCGGCACGTGCCCCGGCTGGGCAAGACCGCTGTTGATGGCGGCGGTCAATACGCGGTCCGGCAACGTGGTTTCTCTCGATTGCCCCACCAGACGGGCAATTTCCCGCGCGTGAGCAACCGTGACGGACGCCGTTCCACCGCGACCTGTCAGTCTGGATATCGTATTGGACATTCCCATACCTGTGGTATCGGTCGAAATCCACAGGGGTTAACCCGCCGCCTCGGACGGTGAAACAATCATTCTCCCGGCGTGCCCACCGGCCAGAATGCGTTTGCAGGCCCCTTCGATGTCCCCGAAAGGCACCTCTTCCGCGAGGGAATCAAAGTCGTAGACGGAGGTCAGAACCGCTATCCGTTTCCAGACTTTGCGGCGAACAATGTTCGGACACGTGTTGGAATCAATACCCTGCAGACGAATGCCGCGAAGAATGAACGGATACACGGTCGATGAGAACTGCTCTCCTCCAACCAGTCCGCATGCGGCTACGCACCCGTGTCGCGCAGTCTGGCTGATCAGCGCCTCGAGTGTGGTACCGCCGACCGTATCGATAGCCCCCGCCCAGTGACCGGAGTCAAGCGGGCGCGCCGCCCCCGCTTCCAGAATGCTGCGATCCATTACGCGGCTTGCACCCATGCTTTCCAGATACTCTTGATTCGATGCCGAACCACTGGAGGCTACAACCCGATACCCGGCGTGGGCCAGTGCCATGACAGCAAACGTACCAACACCTCCCGAGGCGCCCGTAACCACGATATCACCGGACTCCGGCGTGATGCCTGCCTCCTCCAGAGCGATCACGGCCAGCACCGCCGTGAAACCTGCCGTACCGGCTATCATGGCATGTTTCGACGAGAGCCCCGTGGGTAGCCGGACCAGGTGGCGAGCGTGGACCCGCTGCACGCCACTGTATGCGCCCCACTGGGTTTCTCCAAGTCCCCAGCCAGTCTGGAGTACGCAGTCACCCGTGCGCCACTCGTCGGCACTCGTCTCCAGGATTTCACCGGACAGATCAATTCCCGGAATGAAGGGTAAAGCTCCGCGGATTATCGGCGCATGTCCCTTTACGGCAAGGGCATCCTTGTAGTTTATACCACTCCATGCGACGCGCACCAGTGTATCACCGTCCGACGGGAGGTCGTCGGCGGAAATCCGGCGGATTCTGACGCGTGGGGCTGTATCGTGGACAAACAGGGCTGGAAACGTCATCGGGTGTGCAGACTGTCAAGGAAAACGGTTGAGTCAGGCCAGGCAGAAAACCATTTCCCATGCCCTCTGGAACTGGCCCGGACGAGCCTGGCGACTCCCCGCGAGCCGTCGAAACGGATGGCAAGGCGAAGTGTCACATCCGACCAACGCCTGCGCAGGCCGTCCTGCCATTGCAACTCGATTTCGGCATCATAGGTCCGCTCGAGGGCGACGTACGACCATTCGTTGATGAAAACGAATGCGCGGCCGAGTGCCAGACGCCCTTGCAATTCGTTGAGAAGGTGACTGCCGGCAGACTCCACGAGCCGGGACAACTCTTCCTTCCGCTCCTCCACGGTTCGAGCCCGTACCATTACCGAGTCGCGGGCCAGCAGACTCCTCTGCATGGCGTTTCGCCCGTGCAGTTCAAAAACAACGAGTGTGGAATCGTTGTCCAGAAGTCCGGATTGGATGTCGTACCGGAAGTCCCGGAAACCCGGCCGACGGTCCAGGTTGACGCGGTTCATACCCGGGCGTACCGGCACGTCAATCGACGGGGAAGAACCGTCCGGTACATATACGCGCAACAACGCATCGGGAACGTATCTGGAATCCAGGGTCTTCCAAAGAGAATCGGAGTAACCCATTCGTTCGCGCCGCAAGCCAAACTGGTACCGGACCAGTCCGTATTCGGAATCGGCGATCGGATACGTCACGGCACTCTCGACCACGGCCCGCTTGCGCGACGCACGAATACCCACCTGGTCGCATGCCGTTACACGCTTCCACTGCGCACAGACTTCCACCAGGAGACGTTCGTCGCTGAAGAGTGGTTCGTCATCGACCGTAACCGTACCGGGCTGACCGTGGAAAAGCGTATCGTAATTGGCGCGGAAGATGGTTACCGTCAAGGCGTCCCCGGGCACCGGCCTGGGTGGCCCGAACAGGGGGTCGCGCTCGAATGTGGCATCCACGATAAGGGAATCCCATGATGCGCGTTCTACCTGCAGCCGGGTCGCCTCGATGCGTGAAAATCCACTGTCGCATGCACCTGCAATCAGTCCGGCACCGAATACGAGCACGCCCACGAGCCTCATCACAGCCCCTCCGCCAATGCCTTGTAGAAGGCAGCCACATGCATTCCATGCAGTATGCGGCCGGAGGCTATGGCCTCCATCACACCATCGCGGTCGAGCAGAACTACGCGGAGATCCTCCGTGTCATCCCGTTGGAGCACACCTGTGCACGCGGCACGCCGTGCAAGAAACACGTGTCCGCTGTTGTTGTGACGGGACGGATCGGGCGCCCAGCTGCCAAGGTGGGTCCAATCGGGCGACAAAAAACCAGTCTCTTCTTCCAACTCCCGAGCGGCACCGCGCGCGGGATCCTCACCCTCTTCCAACATGCCGGAAGCAAACTCGAGTGAGAGTGTCCCCACAGCATGCCGATACTGCTCTACGAGCACGAACATGTTGTCCGTGGTCACGCAGAGTGACAGGGTCCAGTCCGGATATTCCAATACGTGATATTCGGGCAATATCGTCCCGTCAGGCAACGCGACTTCATCAACCCGTAATTTCATCCACCAGCGGTCCAGGACGACGCGCTGCGACAGGATTTTCCACGGTGCTGGTTTCATAGTGCACTCGAACACGATCCACGGCCCACTGATCCCGCCTGTGGAACGCATGCCTACCCGTACCGTGTAAGAATCCAATACAAAAATTTCCAGTGCACCATGACGAAAGACTTTCTCCCCATCAATGGCACGGACTACGTGGAGTTTTACGTTGGAAACGCGAAGCAGGCGGCCCACTACTATATGTCCGCCTTCGGATTCCAACCTGTCGCCTATTCTGGACTCGAAACGGGAAACAAGGAGAAAACAAGTTATGTGGTGGGGCAGGACAAGAGCCGGTTCGTACTCACCTCTGCGCTCGTCCCGGAGTCCGACGTGGCGGCTCATGTCCGGGAGCACGGCGACGGTGTGAAGGACCTTGCCATGTGGGTAGATGACGCACGTTCGGCCTGGGAAGAGACCACCCGGCGGGGAGCACGAAGCGTTCGTGAGCCGCGCGAAAAGAAGGATGATTACGGTACGGTCACTACGGCCAGTATTGCGACGTACGGGGAAACCATCCACACATTCGTGGAGCGCAAAGATTACCGGGGCGTATTCATGCCCGGATTCGAAGCCTGGGCCAATGATTGGTACAAGCCGGAGCCCGTCGGCCTGAAATACATAGACCACTGCGTCGGCAACGTTCATCTCGGTGACATGAACAAGTACGTTGACTTTTACTCGGACGTACTCGGTTTCCGCAATCTGCTCTCCTTTGATGACAAAGATATCTCGACCGAGTACACGGCTCTCATGTCCAAGGTGATGGCCAACGGCAACGACCGTATCAAATTTCCCATCAACGAGCCGGCTGCAGGGAAAAAAAAGAGTCAGATTGAAGAATACCTCGACTTCTACCGGGGGGCCGGCGTGCAGCACATTGCCATGGCAACAGACAACATCATCCAGACAGTGACGGAACTTCGTCGTCGGGGGGTCGAGTTTCTGCAGGTACCCAAGACCTACTACGACATCCTGCCGGACAGGGTTGGTGAGATCGACGAGGACATTGCGCCGCTTCGGGAGCTCGGAATACTCGTGGACCGCGACCCCGATGGATATCTGTTGCAGATCTTCACGCGTCCCGTGCAGGATCGCCCGACTGTGTTTTACGAAATCATTCAGCGAAAGGGTGCCCGCTCATTCGGCAAGGGCAACTTCAAGGCGCTCTTCGAAGCCATTGAACGTGAGCAGGAGCGCCGCGGCAACCTGTAACAACCCACTGGAACCATGCCCCATTACACGCGACTCGGACACATCCCCCACAAACGGCACACGCAGTTCCGCAAGCCTGACGGCACGCTATACAGCGAGGAAGTGGTCGGTGCCGAAGGTTTCAGCGGCATTTCAACGATTGCCTACCATGTCCACCCACCTACCGTCGTAGAGCGCGTGGACAGTCCGCTGCCGTGGGACGTTGCGTACTCGGATCTTGATTTCCTTCGACACCGCCACGTAAAGGGTGCCGCTGTCGCGTCGTCAGGCGACTGGCTGGCCGCGCGCCGCTACATCATGGGTAATGAGGATGTCCGCCTGGCGCTGGCCTCGCCGACCGAACCCATGCCCTTCTTCTACCGCAATGCCGTCGCCGATGAAATGGTCTTCGTACATGATGGTGAAGGCGTTCTTGAGTCGCCGTTTGGCGAGGTGCCGTTCCGCCAGGGTGACTATGTCCATATCCCGCGCACCATTACGCACCGCTGGCGCGTAACAAGCACCGAGTGCCGCTTCCTCGTCATTGAATCCTTTTCTGAGATCCAGTTCCCGAAACGCTATCGCAACGCATTCGGTCAACTTCTGGAGCACAGTCCCTATTGCGAGCGTGACATCCGTCCGCCGTCAAACCTTGTAACCATCGATGAAGAGGGCGAGTTCGAAGTCCGAATTGCCAAACATGGTTACCTGCACCGGCTCATTTACCGGTACCATCCATATGACATTGTCGGGTGGGACGGCTGTATGTACCCGTACGCCACGTCCATCCACGACTTCGAACCCATCACGGGCCGGATCCATCAACCACCACCGGTCCATCAGCACTTCGCCGGACGAAATTTCGTGATATGCTCCTTCGTGCCCCGTAAATACGATTACCATCCGGAGAGCATTCCGGCGCCGTACAACCACTCCAATATCGACTCTGATGAGGTTCTATACTATGCCGAGGGCAACTTCATGAGTCGCAAGGACATAGACCGGGGGTCATTCACGCTCCATCCTGGAGGTATTGCGCATGGTCCCCACCCGGGAACGGTCGAGGCATCCATTGGCAAGGAGGCTACCGATGAACTTGCGGTCATGGTCGATACCTTCCGCCCGCTGCGCCTGACACAGGAAGCCCTGGACAACGAAGACCCAGACTACATGCTCTCCTGGCGCACCTGAAGGCACCAGAACTCACGACCGTGATCGTCGTCCGATGCAGCGAAACAGAGCTGATCTCCAAGCCGATGGAAGGGCCCCGGGCTGGATCCGCCCTCGCCCGGAAACAGATCCCGGTAGAGCTCCACGCCATCGGGACTCGATTTCCAGAGCTCTGTACCGGTAGATTCCGTGCGGGCAGCGAAGAACACGGTGTCCTCGTCATACCGGAAAAAATTGATCGGCGACGACGATGCCGAACCGGGGTTGGCGTCGACCAGCATTCGGAGTCCGTCCGAATCCAGGACCCACGGTTCCATGCCATGCTCCCCGTCGTCCGCGGAAAAATACAGCTGGTCTCCTCCCACAACGGTCAGCTGGTCCGGTGAGCTGCCTGCAGCGCCCGGGCGAATATCGGACACGAGCTCGACCCCCGTGTGATCGGACGTCGTTCGGAAGAGCTCTCGTCCCAGCGTATCCGACGCCGCAGAGAAGTAAACGTGCTCCCCGAACTGAATGAGCCCCCGGGGCGATGAACTGGAAGGGCCCGGAGCGATGTCTGCCACCAGACGGACTTCTCCCCCATCGAATACCCAGAGCTCAATACCAGTGTCTTCCGTATACGCTGAGAAGTAGATCCTGCCATCGACCGCCGTCAGATACTCCGGGCGTGACGACCCGGCGCCGGGATTCAGGTCCGAAACGAGCTGTACATCGCCCTGACCGTCCCACACATACAGTTCGGAGCCCGCCTCGCGCGTCGTTGCCGCGAAATACACCGCCTCCCCGAGAACCGTAATGCTGCGAGGGTTGGAGCTGCCGCTACCAGGCTCGATATCGGCCACCTGCCATACATCCTCTCCGTCGTAGGCCCAGAGCTCAAATCCTGTCTTGTTGTCATTGGCGGAAAAAAGCAGCAGGTCGCCAAAATTCGTCCATCCTTTCGGATCACTTCCCCCCCGGTCTCCACCAATGTTCTCGACAAGCGTCGCACCACCGCGATCCAGCCGATACATTTCCCGGCCCTCAGGTACACGCGTTGCGGAGAAATACAGTCGGTCCTGGAAGATGTGGAACCGGTTGGGAACGGCATGCCCTCCTCCGGGCGCCACATCAGTCAACCGCTTGAGATTGCGTCCATCATAGCTCCAAACCTCCGAGCCGAATACACCGTCATTGAGGGACATGTAGAGCACATCACCCATCCGGGTGATTTCAGTCGGATTTCCAGCATCCGGACCCTCGAGAATGTCCGCAACCATGCCATCCGGTTCCTCGACACGGCCACATGATACCAGGATCACACAACAGAGAAAAACAGTAACACGACTCATCATGGGTTTTCGCATCTTCTTTGATTCAGGGGCCGTTCAGAACGAATTACATCGTGTAAGGTTTACGAAATCCGAACCAACCACCGTCCAACATGTCCCACACACCCAACCCGACGTTTCCATTTGACCAGACAACAGCCTGGGAGCCGAACCCTCAATGGATACGCGACTCCAACCTGCAGTCCTTCATGGATGAACACGGTGTCGAGTCGTTAGATGCGCTCGTCGAGCGGGCCGCGGCCGACCCGACCTGGTTCTGGGATGCGGTCATCCGGGACCTCGATTTGCGATTTGAGCATCCATACACGTCCGTCATGGATACATCGAAAGGCGTGCCATTCACGGAATGGTGCGTGGGTGGCCGGATGAACATTGTCCAGAACCTGTTGGACAGGTGGATGGAATCCGAAGAAACACGGTCTCGGGTGGCCCTGTCCTGGGAGGGCGAAGACGGAACGACCTGCCGCTATACATATGGAGAACTCAATGAGCGCGTATGCAACGTGGCCCGACAACTTCAGTCCCTGGATATCGGACCGGGCCGCGTAGCTGGACTTTTCATGCCCATGACGCCGGAGCTCGCCATCGCTTTCCTCGCCGTGCTCAAAGTGGGCGCCATCATTCTCCCGCTGTTCTCCGGATACGGACCGTCCGCCATTGCCACCCGGCTGGAAGATGCCGGTGCGAGCGTCCTTTTTACCGCAGATGGATTCCGGCGCCGGGGGAAGATCGTTCCGATGAAGGAAACGGCCGATGAGGCGCTGGAACTGTGCCCGCATATTGAGCACGTGTTCGTGCACCGGTATGCAGACCGTGCGGACGTTCCCATGACCGACGGGCGTGACCATGAATGGTCGGAGCTGGAGCGCGGTGACGGCAGCGACCCCGGTACGGCGACAACGTCGGCCGAAGACGTGGCCATGATCATTTACACATCGGGAACGACAGGTAAACCCAAAGGTGCCGTCCATACCCACTGTGGTTTTCCCGTCAAGGCCGCCCAGGACATGTATCATGCCATGGACGTAAAGCCTGGAGACGTCGTTTATTGGATGACCGACATGGGGTGGATGATGGGCCCGTGGCTGGTTTTCGGATCATTGGTCATCGGGTCCACCATGGTGTTCTACGACGGTGCACCGGACACACCGGATGCAGGGCGTGTCTGGCAGCTGTTGCAGCGGCACGGTGTCACTCATTTCGGGCTCTCTCCGGTGCTCGTACGCGTGCTCATGCCGAACGGACCCGCGCCCGTTGAGCGCTGCGACCTGTCGGCACTGCGCGCCGTGTGTTCCACCGGAAGTCCATGGGACCCGGAGTCCTGGAACTGGGTTTTCCGTCATGTCCTTGATGGGCGGAAACCTATTCTGAATTATTCCGGTGGCACGGAGATCAGTGGCGGTATCGTGTGTGGCAACTTTTTCAGGCCCCTCAAGCCCTGCTCATTCTCCGGGCCGGTTCCCGGCATGGACGCTGACGTTGTAGACGAGGCCGGGCACCCGATCCGGGAGCAGGTCGGCGAACTCATCATCAGAGGACCGTGGATCGGAATGACCCGCGGCTTCTGGAACGATAGGCAACGCTACCTGGACTCCTACTGGTCGAGGCTCGAGGGCGTCTGGATGCACGGCGACTTCGCGGCCATTGACAAGGACGGTCTGTGGTACATTCTTGGCCGCAGCGATGACACCATAAAGGTCGCAGGCAAGCGTGTGGGTCCGGCCGAAATCGAGTCCATTGTCAACGCACTCGACGACGTGCTCGAGAGTGCCGCCATTGGTATTCCGCATGATGTAAAAGGGCAGGAAATCGGCATTTACTGCGTTCCTTCCAAGGGACATGCGTCAACAGAAGCACTGCGCCGTAACATCATCGACACGGTTGCATCGGAGCTGGGGAAGCCATTGCGTCCCCGATTCGTGAAGTTCTGCAGCCAGCTCCCGAAAACCCGCAACGCCAAGATCATGCGCCGCGTGATCAAGGCCATCCACCTCGACGAACCTCCCGGAGATGTCTCCAGTATGGAAGATCCGGCAGCCATGGACGCCATCCGGAGTGCCCATTAGCGTATTCCATCAACCCTTCCCCTATTACGATGCACCGAAAACTGATTTTCGTACTGAGTCTGATGATCGTTGTCACCTCCCAGATCGGCATGGCGAGGCAACAGGGAGCGCCTGCCCGTCTGCAGGGTATGGTAACCGATTCGACTACCGGCCTGCCGCTCCAGGGTGCACACGTCTTCATTGCCGGATCCATGATTGGCAGCATTACGGACAGCGAAGGCAGGTACGAGCTTGAACGTGTACCGACGGGAGCCCACCGCCTCTACGTTTCCATGCTGGGCTTCAAACCTGATTTCCGGGATATCATGCTCCGCGCACCCCGCGTGTACACGTTCGACTTCGATCTGGCGGAAGACATCATTGAGGCGGGCCAGATCGTGGTCGAGGCCGAACGAGACGACAAATGGCTCGAACGACTCCGACGCTTCGAAGAAATGTTCATCGGGGAAACACCCAACGCCGAGGAAACTGAAATACTGAATCCTGAAGTGCTGGATTTCGAATCCAACAGGGGTACGTTTACTGCCGTCGCATCTGAACCGCTGATCATCGAAAACCGTGCACTGGGGTATCGCATACAGTACTTCCTCCGGGACTTCCAGTCAACACCAAATCGTGTGCAATATGACGGTGAACCTCTCTACGAGGAGATGGAACCAGATTCTCCACAGCAGGCTGCAGAGTGGGACAAGAAACGCCGCGATTCATTCATGGGCTCGTTCCGGCATTTCGCCCTGGCGTTGATTGCCGGACGGACGGAGCCACAGGGATTCAAGACGTACACGCGCCCCTCGGTTCAGCGTGTGAATGGAGGAACATTCGGTGGTGGCGCCATGCAGGGGCAACAGCGTTTTCCGCTGGATCCAGCCAACATCATCCGCCCGGGCGACAATCCGAATGAGTATATCCTGGACATCGACGGTGTGGTGGAAATCGTGTACATGGGGGAAGAAGAAGACGAGGCCTTCCTGAAATGGCGGACGGGTGCCGGACGAGCCCGGCCCGGCTTCCAGACATCCTGGATCACCATGGACAACGGCCCAACCATCCTGGACTACAAGGGCGACACACTCGACCCATACGGCGTAACGTTCATGGGGTATCTTGCGTGGCAACGTGTCGCGGATGACGTGCCGAGAGAATACCGGCCGGGGCGCTGACGCGGCCTTCTTATTCTGCCATGAATGCGTGTTCGTAGTGGCGGATATCCACATTGGGCGACTCGCCCCGTATAGCAACAACATCAAAGCGGCACGGTGTTCCCTCGAGCTTCCGTTCATGTAGATACGCTTCGGCCGCCACCGTCAGGTTGCGGCGTTTGTCCCTGTTCACAGCCGCTTCGGGTGAACCGCTGCCACTTTGCCGGCGCCATTTGACCTCGACGAAAACCAGATCACCCCCGCGCTCGTACTCCTCTGTGGGAAGAAATGCAATCAGGTCCACCTCTGACCGCATGAACCTGTAATTGCGCTCCAGAATCACGTAGCCCTTCCGCTGCAGGAATGTGGCTGCATACTGTTCGCCTTTCTGTCCCGTCATTTGTTTTTTGGATGGCATGGAAGAGGCGGGAAACGCGCAGTTGCAAAGTGTGTTCGTGGCTATCTTGCACCCATTCAACCCGAAACCCGCGTGCCCATAACCTCGCGAATCATTACACTCACGACAGATTTTGGCCTCCAGGACGGCTATGTAGCCTCCATGAAAGGAGTCATGTTGAGCCTGGCGCCCGATAGTCGCCTGGTTGACGTGACACATGAAATTCCCGCGCAGGACGTAATGAGTGCAGCATTCGTCCTGAAAAGTGCCTACCGGTATTTTCCGGAAGGAACCGTTCATTTGGCCGTTGTGGATCCAGGTGTGGGTTCGTCCCGGCATGCCATTGCACTGGAGCACGAGGGACACATGTTTGTTGGCCCCGACAACGGACTGTTTTCACTTGTACTTGGAGACCAGGTGCCCCCTTCGGTCGTGCTCCTGGACCAGGTAGCAGCCTGGCGCCCTGCCCCCGTCAGCTCGACGTTCCATGGCAGGGACATATTCGCACCTGTGGCCGCGCGGCTGGCTTCCGGGCTACCACTGGAGGATGTGGGGACACGGACCGACGGGTTCAAGCGCATGAGCTGGGCCCTGCCCATTTCCGATCCGGAAGGAATCCGGGGGTGGGTCGTACACATTGACCGGTTCGGAAACTGCATCACCAATATCACCCGCCGGGAACTGGAGCAGCACAGGGACGGTCGGGGCGTGAAGTGCTATGCCGGCAATACCGTCGTATCGCATGTCGTCAGTACCTACTCTGATGTTTCCGATGGCGAGCCTGTCATGCTGATCAACAGCGAGGAATTACTCGAGGTTGCCGTTCATGGAGGATCTGCCGAGCGCCTCCTGGGCCTTCATCGCGGTGCACCTGTGAATATTCTCTTTACCGAAGACGTTGTTGCATGAAGAAGGAGCCTGAAGATATCGTCCAGACCACATACGCTGCCGCCCAACTCGTCGCGGACGACCTGGATGAGGCTGCCCGCCTGGTCGAGCGCGTGTTCACCGCCCCCCAGCCTGCAACCACACAGGAAGCCTTGCATCGCCTCTCGACGCTTGCCTCGGGAATGAGTGCCCGTCGCACGGGCCTGCTCGCCGACCGCCTGCTTCGGGAACGCCTGGACGATGTGGTGGAGCGTGCGTTGGTCGCGCTACCGGCCGAGCGTCGGCTGGCTGTCTATAATGCATTTCTCCATGCGGATGAGGAGAATCCGGAACGGACTGTGTTCCTCTATGCGGTCGAGCGTGGAATGGACCAGGGAGGATCCCCCCCCGTCTCAAGCAACTTGGTCGCAGAAGCCCTGGGGCGTACCGTTACGCGGAATGCGGAGAAGGTGCCGCCCGAACTGCGCGACGCCGTTGCGACAAGGTTGACTTCTTCCAATACGGTTGAAGAAACGTCCGCCACGCCCCGCCGGGCCGCCTTTCGTTTTGTAACGGCCGTAGCCGTCATCGTTGCAGCATCGTTTCTCGGCATGTGGCTTGGGCGTCCTGCGCCCGTTCCTGATGCACCGGGACAGGAGTCAAAAAACCTGCTGGATCTCCTGGAAGAGAGTCTTGAACGTGCAGGAACCCCGATTTTTTCCGGCGGCAGCACAGAACAGGCGGAAACCATGCTCCAGGAACGTTTTCTGATACGCGCGTCTGTACCACGCCTGGACGGGGCCACACTCGATGCGTTGTGGAGCACACGCGTTGCCGGGATTGACATTCCGGCGCTGACCTATGCGGATGACGGAGGCCATGCCGTGCACATGTTCATCGTTTCCTACGACCTGTTGAATGCAAACCGCCGCGTACTCCCCTTTCCAACCGATATATTGAACCAGATTGCCGCGCCGGACGGCGTCGATATTATCACGGGCGACACGACGAGCCGTGTCATCTGGCGTCATCGCGATGACGTCTATATTGCCTATACACGTGGTGATGCCCTGTCCCTGCACCCCCGACTTACCTATTGACAGGTACGCGTATCCTGAATGTTGTACCCTCACCCGGGCGTGAATAGAGCAGGACAAGTTGTCCACCGTGATAGTCTTCCACAATGCGTTTGGCCAGCGACAAGCCCAGTCCCCATCCACGCTTTTTTGTCGAGTACCCGGGCCGGAAGACGTTTTTGTGCTGGCGACGGTCAATTCCCCGTCCCGTGTCACTGACATCAATCTGTATCTGATCTCCACGCCCTGTGGCCACCACGTCAATACGACCACGGTCCGAGTTCATGGCATCTATGGCGTTCTTGAGCAGATTCTCAATGACCCACTCGAACAGATCAGCGTTCAGCGGCGCCTGGAGCGACGGAGTAGCCGAAACGGTCATGCGCACGAGCGTACCGCGACGAGGCAACCTGCGGCGCATATACTCGATTGTGTTTTCCAGAATGGGTTTAATGGGTTGAACTTCCAGTTTGGGCAGTGAACCAATGTCCGAAAAACGACCGGTTACACGTTCCAGTCGCTGAATGTCGGCTTCAATCTCCTCCGATATCTGTTGGATGGATCCGGACGTATCATCGTGCATCCGAAGCATTTCGAGCCAACCCATGAGCGATGAAATGGGTGTTCCCAGCTGGTGCGCAGCTTCTTTTGCCATCCCCACCCAAAGACTGCTCTGTTCGCTCCTGCGGACATATGAAAATCCAACATATGCCACGAAGGCGAACAGCCCTACGAACACCAGTTGTACAACCGGAAACCAACGAAGATAGCGTACCATGTCCGACTCTCCGTAGTACAGTGTCTGTACCAGGCGCTGGTCAGGGAGACCCCCGAAGTCCACCACGAACTGGATGGGCTCATACTGACTTGCCATTTCTGCCCGGATCCGCTGTAGCTTCGTCTCAAGAGCGCTGGCCTCGGAACTGTCGAGATCCACGAAGCTGTCATGTGGTACGTCAACGTTCAGCCAGCTGTAGAACGTATTTCGCGTCGAATCGTACACGAGTGTCGGGATGCCAAATACATTGGGCTCGAGAAACGCATTGTAGATGAATTCGGGTTGGCCAGATGTCGGCATGGACATGGCCCAGACAATGGCTTGGCGCAGGCGTTCCCGCTCGTCCCTCGGGAGATTCAGCCCTGCGCCGGAACCAACAATCCGCTCAAGCTCCTGCAGATCCTCACGATGCGGATTCATGATGTCGGCTCCCTTGGGAAGCTCGGCCAGAGCCGACGCCCAGAGCTGCGCAATCACGGTTTCACGTTCACGTAGCCGCTCGACCAGAAAATTGGTATACCACAGCGAGGCCAGGGAAATCAATACCGCAAACACGATCAGCCCAAGCTTCAGGTTGATCGATATACGATATGCTTTCACAGGTGTTTACTTACTGTGGATGCGAACGGATTATGGTTTCTTCGCGCTTCGGACCTGAAGATACAATGGACGACCGGACTCCCAGGAATTCCGAAATGAAGTCCAGGTAGGCGCGCGCCTCGGATGGCAACTTGTCGTACGAGGAAATTCCGGAAATGTCCCTCTTCCAGCCGGGAAGCGTTTCATACACCGGTACCGCACGCTGGAGAGTGTGTAGATCGCTCGGGAACCGCTGCGTACGCTTTCCATCAAGCTCATAGGCGGTGCACACTTTGATTTCCCGCAGTGAAGAGAGCACATCGAGTTTCGTGATGGCCAATTCCGTGAATCCATTGATCATGGACGTATACCGCAGTGCGACAAGGTCGAGCCATCCACAACGCCTTGGCCGTCCGGTTGTCGCCCCGAATTCGTGCCCCGCCTTACGCAACGCCTCTCCGGCATCGTTGTCCAGTTCTGTCGGAAAAGGGCCGTTCCCCACCCGTGTGCAATAGGCCTTCACAATGCCTATGACACGATCAATTTCCATGGGAGGTACACCCAGACCCGTGCAACAGCCACCGACCGTCGGGTGACTGCTTGTCACGAACGGATAGGTACCGAAATCCACGTCAAGCAGTGAGCCCTGGGCACCCTCTGCCAGTATACGCTTGCCATCCTTGAGCGCATGACACAGATACTGGGTCGTATCCGTAATGTATGGGTCGATCTGCTTGTCAAACTCCACATACTCTTCGATCATGGCGTCGACGTCGAGTTCGTCCGCTCCGTACACGTTTTTCAGGATGGAATTCTTCTCCTCCAGGGCAAGCTCCATCTTGTGGCGCAGAACGTCCCGGTCCAGAAGATCCACCACACGCACACCCGTCCGGGCGAATTTATCTACGTAGGCTGGCCCAATACCACGTCCCGTTGTGCCAATGGCACCGGCATCCCTCCACCGCTCCCGGGCCTCTTCCACCTTCTTGTGGTAGGGCATGATCATGTGGGCATTGTGCGAAATAAGCAGTCGACCTTCCACATCGTAGCCCAGGTCCTTGATCATCCTGATCTCCTCCATGACGGCGACCGGATCAATGACAACGCCGTTTCCGATCACACACGTAACGTCCTTCTGGAATATGCCACTGGGTACCAGGTGGAGAACAAAGGTCTCGTCTCCCCAACAGATGGTATGACCGGCATTGGCACCACCCTGGTAGCGCGCCACGATATCAACGTTTTCGCTGAGAAGGTCGACGATCTTTCCCTTCCCTTCATCACCCCATTGACTGCCTATTACGACGCTGATGGGCATATAGAGTACCTGTAAACAATGAAACACAAGAAAGGCGGCGGATGGTACATCCGCCGCCTTTCCCCATGGTTATGCAGCGATCTGCTACGCTTCGAAGCTCTTGGCCGCTTCATCCACAGACGGGAAGTGCTTGAACACGGTTATCAGCTTGGTCACCACAAGCAACGACTGTATCCTGTCAGCAACGTTGGCCAGACGCAGGTCACCACCCGCGTTGCGCATTGTCGTCATAGCACTGATGAGCATACCGAGACCGCTCGAATTCATGAACTTCACCTTGGACAGATCAACCACAACATTGGTTTTTCCAGCCTCCTTGAGTTCATGCAACTTGTCGTGAAGTTTGGACCCGTCCGGGCCACCCATCACATTTCCTTTGAGTGTAATGACGACGCTGTTGTAGCGTTCGTCCAGATTGAAATTCATGCTTCCTCCAATATATCAGATGGTTCGCTGGCGCAGGGCCAAAACGACGGGTGACGCCACAAAAACCGAGGAGTAGGTACCGATTACTATGCCTACCATCAGCGCAAACGCAAATCCGCGCAGGACCTCGCCGCCGAATATAAACAGGATAAGCACCACGATCAAGGTCGTGCCTGACGTTATGACTGTACGGCTGAGCGTATTGTTGACGGAACGGTTGACGACGGTGGCGTATTTCTCCGCTTTGAAGAGCCCTGTGTATTCCCGGATTCGGTCAAACACCACCACCGTGTCATTCAGTGAATACCCTACGATGGTCAGGAATGCCGCAATGATCGTCTGGTCCACCTGCAACGAAAACGGTACAATGAACCGCAGAAGAGAGAACACGCCCAGCGTGATGAGCACGTCGTGGAAGAGCGCCGCCACCGCACCGACTCCGAAGCGCCACTCGAAACGGATCAGGATATAGACAAAGATCACGAGCAACGATCCAAGGATGGAGTAGATGGCACCCTGTTGCAGGTCCTTTGCGAACCGGGGACCCACAATGTCCGTTTTGAGGATCTCTGGATTGGAACCAGGGAACGCCTGTTCGATGGTGGCCACGATCAGAGCCTGGACCTCACGCATCTCCCGTGTATCGGCGGTTCTGATAAGCAGGTCATTCGGGGATCCGAACGTTTTCACCTCCGGCTCCTGATCCAGAACGTCGGCAAGGACAGAGCGAATCTCGGTTGCCGAGTGGACCTCGTCAAGCTCCACAATGAATTCCATACCCCCCCGGAAATCAATGCCGAGTTCGAGGCCGTTGAAAACGAGGGAAAACAGACTCACGATGAGCAACACGCCGGATATGATGTACCCGATTTTACGGCTGCCTATAAGGTCATAATTGGCATTTTCAAATATTCTCATGATGTATTCCGTATGGATCAGCCGAAGGAGACCGTCATGCGACGTTCGGCGATCATGTAATCAAAAATGATACGGGTAAAGACGATAGCCGTGAACATGGAGGACAGAATACCTGCCATGAGCGTGACGGCGAAGCCCTGGATGGGTCCAAGACCGAACGAGTAAAGAATGACACCCACAAAGAAGGTGGTGATATTGGCATCGAAGATGGCAGACAGTGCTTTCCCGTATCCACCCTCAATGGCTGCCTTGAGTGTCTTTCCCGTCGACTGTTCCTCCCGGATGCGTTCAAAAATCAGTACGTTCGCATCTACCGCCATACCGATGGTAAGCACAATACCGGCAATACCGGGCAGCGTCAGCGTGGCCTGGAAGCCCGACAGGATTCCCAGGATGAATATCAGGTTCAGCACGAGTGCCAGGTTGGCAACGGCTCCACCCGTACGGTAATAGAACATCATGAACAGCGCCACGAGGACCAGGCCGAGCAGAACGGAATTCAAACCGGACCGGATGGAGCGGGCTCCGAGGCTGGGACCGACCGTCCGCTCCTGGACAATTTCCACCGGAGCGGGCAATGCACCTGACTTCAGCACCGTCACGATATCGGACGCCTCCTCCCGTGAGTCGAGCCCGGTGATATTGGTCCGACCTCCCGAAATACGTTCCTGGATGACGGGATAGGAGTAGACCACGCCATCAAGGACAACAGCAACGGACTTGCCCACGTTGGCACCCGTGAGGCGGGCCCACGTGCGGGCGCCTTCCGAATTCATGGTCATGGACACTTCCGGAACGTTGGTGAACGGGTCGAACTCGACGCGGGCATCGGTCACGACTTCTCCCGTGATTTCTTCCGTATCACGGACCCCGAGCAGATAGAATATCTCCCGGCCGTCCGACGTCGTTCCCACCGGGCTGGCCGTATACATCAGTTCCACGCCAGGAGGAAGCAGTTCCTTCGCGCCAGGACGCCTGAGCAGTGCATTTACACGGGCCGTGTCCTGAACGGCCGCCGAACCGAAAATGACCCCTTGGCCGATCGGCTGGAATACATCCAGGAATTCATTGCCGGAACCCGCATTGTCCCCCTCAAGCAGGGCGTTGATGTCAAACGTCGTGTCGGGTTCAGCCGCCGCATTGCCCAGCGAATCCGCATCGACCGAGTCCGGTTCGGACGTCTCGTAGAACTCGATCATGCGCTGCAGTGCCCGGGTCAGATCGGTCGGTTCTGCCATCAGGCGGAATTCGAGCCGTGCCGTACCCCTGAGCAACCCCCGGACACGTTCTTCGTCGTCCACACCCGGAAGCTCCACGACAACCCGACGGCTTCCCTGTCGCTGGATGGCCGGCTCCGTAACACCATACCGGTCAACACGGTCGCGAATGATTTCAATGGCCCGGAGAACGGCTTCGTCCGCTTCGGTTCGGAGATAGGCTGCGACCTCGTCATTGGATGAGCGCCGCGTAATACCGGCCGCCTCGTTACGAAAATAGCGTGACAGGAGCGCGTTCGGGTCCCGTTCCTCAAAGGCGTTGACGAAGGCATCGATGGCCGACACATCCGAATCGAAAGCCGCTGCCTGGGCTTCTGCCAATACCTCCTCGAATATGTCGTCCGTATCGACAGCCAGCGCACGGATCAGGGCGTCGACCCGGATTTCAAGCGTAGCGTGCATTCCGCCCTGAAGGTCGAGTCCCAGTTTCAGGGAGCGCTCCCGCACGGAGTTGATTTTGGCCGCATTCTCGGACTCATATTCCGACCGCTCTTCGGCGGTCATGGAATTGAGGTTGGAATTAATGAAGTACCACTGGATGGTAGGGTAGAGATAATACGCGGTCAGCACAAAGAAGAATGCGACCAGGAATATCTTGAATCCGTTTTTTTGCATGATGGATACGCGTTTTGTCCCTGCCATCAGGGACGCGATGATGATATCGGATGTTCGGGAGATTCCCGTCTGGGCAGACCCGAAGACGCCGGGTCTGGACTGGATACGAAGACTAGGGTCCTTTGGGCTGCAACGTCAGAAGAAAGACCGGGAACGGCAGTGTGCCCACGGCATCCACGCGGCGGCCTGGCGTGGTACGCGCCGACGCCAGGCGATCCTGCAGTATTGAATCCAGTACGGATACGCGCAGCGATGACAGGCCGGGAGCACTCCCGGCTACAAGTACCGGTTGCACCAGAAGGTTTGACAAGTCCGACGTGGACTGCATGCCTCCATCCTGAACGGGCTCGCGGCTTGTCGACCCATCCATGAAATGCTGCACCCACCCACCGGTATCGGACGACGTTGAAGCGGCAAAAGCCTGTGGGACAATGAGCCAAAGAACGGCGCCCACAAGCAGCGCAGAGCTGCAGATGCGCACGATCCAGATATGTCTGAACAGGGTCAACCGGGTGTCGGGCTGTGAATTGTGTCTCCAGCCCACGAATATACGCCATGCGGGTACTGCATTCCACTCCACATGGGAGCGGGATCATTTCGCACGCTCTTGATATTTTCTGAAGAACGAAATGATTACCGAGCGGGTTGTTCTGCCCATGAAACGCCGCAACCGTTTTACCGTCTCCACGTGGTGCGTAGCCATCGTGCTCCTGACATGGGGTGCGTTCGTAACGAGTATAAACGCAGGCATGTCCGTTCCCGACTGGCCGTCGTCCTTCAACTCATACGATCCATTCAACCCGTGGCCCAACTGGTGGACGGTCACACCGGTTCTTGCCGAACACGGTCACCGTCTGGTTGGGGCGCTTGTGGGTATGATGACCCTCGTTCTGGCCGTCTGGACGTGGTTCGCAGACAGCCGGCGCTGGATGAAGTGGACATCACTCGCGGCACTCGTCCTGGTCTCACTCCAGGGTATCCTGGGGGGGTTGCGCGTCGTGTTCGTATCGCTCGACCTCGCGATTGTGCACGCCGGCACGGCTCAGTTGTATTTTGCGCTTCTGACGGCCATGATCGTATTCACGTCTTCGTCCTGGTTTTCGAGGCCCGTCTTCCCGCTGACCGCTGGTATGGAGCGCGAAATGGAGCTCCGGCCACTTCTGCTCTTCGCACCCGCGGCCCTCTACGTCCAGATCCTGCTGGGGGCCCTCCTGCGTCACCCGGGTGCGGGAATCAACGCGTTCCTGGTAGCGCTCCACATGGCCTGGGCGTTTTTTGTGACCGTTCTGATTGTGCTCCTGGCAACACGCGTTCGGAGTCTGTTCAAAAAGGGCATCGCCGCATCGAATTGGGCTGGAATCGTCCTGACCGTCGTCACCGTGCAGATATTACTCGGCATTTTGGCCTACTTTGTGACGTTGAATGAAGACGGTTGGCTTGTACCAAGCAACTTCCAAATCGTCATTAATACGGCGCACATGGTTGTTGGCGCCCTCCTATTCGCCGGCGTAGTTACCGTTTGCATCCAGGCAGCTCGCACCCTTCATACTGCTCACACCACGACCTGATGCGGCATCACTTACATACCACCGTCACGACAGCGAGCCTGACGAGCGGGACGACATCGCTGAAGGACTGGCTCACGCTGACCAAACCGGAAATCACATTTCTCGTGACGATTTCTGCGTTGGCCGGGTTCATCATGGCCTCCCCCGGCGCAATCGAGGGATGGACACTCCTATGGGCGCTGGTAGGGATTTCCATGGCTTCCGCGGGTGGGTGTGCGCTCAACCACTTTCTGGAGCGCGATCTGGACGGTCACATGAAGCGGACCGCGAACCGTCCGATTCCGTCGGGCAGAATATCTTCCCGGGCTGCCATGTGGTTCGGGATCGTGCTGGTGGGGGCTGGTGTGGGCATTCTCTGTCCGCTGACAAATCCACTCACGGGCGTTCTGGCGGCAGGAACCGTACTGCTCTACCTGTTTGTCTATACACCCATGAAGCGCCTCACCCCGTTGAATACGCTCATGGGTACCATCCCCGGCGCTCTTCCGGCACTTGGAGGATGGACGGCGGCGTCTGGCGCATTCGGAATGGGAGGCTGGGTGCTTTTTGGCGTTCTGCTGTGTTGGCAAATGCCCCACTTCTACTCACTGGCGTGGATGTATCGGAAGGACTATGCGCGGGCCGGCTACGCCATGAAAACCGTCACGGACACGTCCGGCACATCCACAGCCAATCAGATGATTGTCTGGACCGTGGGGATGATCCTGTTCAGCCTGGCCCCCGTTGGTCTCGGTCTTCTCGGGTTGTGGTACGGTGCGGCTGCGCTGGTGCTTGGACTGTGGTTCATGCGGCGCGTCCTTCGCTTTCATGGCAGCCGCTCGTCGGAAGACGCCCGGCGTGTCCTCAAGGTCAGTGTATACTACATCCCTCTGCTGCTGGCCATCATTGTACTCGACCGGCTCCTTTCCTGAAAGCGCATGTCTTCCGCGTCTGAATTGACGTCCCTTTCCCGCGCGGCCCTTACTCAGGCCGTATCGAAGCATTCCCCGGCCTGGCGCGCTTCACAGATATACCGGTGGCTGTATCATCACGGTGTCAGGTCATGGAATGACATGACGAACGTTCCTGGTGCGCTCAGAACGTCTCTCTCAAACGAATATGCACTCCATCCGCCACGGCTCGTGGCCGAGCAGCAGTCCCGCGACAAGACCATCAAGATGCTGTTCGAGTTGCCGTCGGGCAACCGGTATGAGACCGTGCTCATACCGGATTTCCATGACGACGGCGCGCCGCGAAGAATGACCGTCTGCGTATCATCGCAGGTCGGTTGTGCCATGGGCTGTACTTTCTGCGCCACAGGCAGGATGGGCTTCAGGGAGAACCTCTCGAGCGGTGATATTTTCGACCAGGTATGGCATTGCGGAGTCAAAGCCAAGGACCATTATGGAATGGGAGTCACCAACGTCGTGTTCATGGGTATGGGAGAGCCTCTTCTGAACACGGCCAGTGTCCTGGATGCCATCGAAAAAATGACGTCGGAAGATGGCCTGGGGCTCGGTGCGCGTCGTATCACGTTGTCGACCGTTGGCCTGGCCGGGCGGATCCGCTCCCTCGCCGACGCCGGCTTTCGCTCGCGACTGGCAGTTTCGTTGCACGCCGCCACCGGGGAGAAGCGCTCGGCCATCATGCCTGTGAACCGGAGCGAGCGGACCGACCTCGACGCGCTGGTCGAAGCCATCGTGTATTTCACGGACAGGACAGGGGGACGTGTTACGTATGAGTACTGCATGTTCCATGGACACAACGACTCCCTGGAAGACGCAGATGCCCTGGCGGCCATCTGCGCCAGGGCACCGTCCAAGGTAAACCTGATCATGTACAACCCCGTGGAGGGACTCGGGTTTGACCGCACGCCGGAGCCTCAGCTGCATGCTTTCATTGAACGACTTGTCTCGCTCGGCGTTACCGTCACCGTGCGTCGCAGTCGCGGACAGGATATAGACGCCGCGTGCGGACAACTCGCCATCAGGAACAAGCAGGCATCACCCTCATGAAAAACAGATCCGTCAACAGTCCTCTGGTCCAGTCCGTGGCCGGCTTCCTCGCTGCACTCGTGATTGGTGCCCTTGTACCACGTACGTTCACCTTTCTCGTGCGCCGTATTTTTACGCGCACGGTGCGCGAGGTACTTGTCGTCGTTGCAGCCACTTGGCTGACGGAGCGCCTGGCCCACTGGATCGTGTCCCCGGAACTCGACGAAAACGAATAAACACCCACACTCATGGATCTTTCGAATATCGATGAATCACTTCTCGCGCTACTGACGGAATTTGTGCCCAGGGTAGCCGGTGTCATTGCACTGCTCATTCTGGCTTGGATTGTCTCCGGATGGCTGGGGCGCAGTGTGAGCCGGGCCATAGGAGCCCGCATTGATCAGACGATTGCCAATTTTTTCGGCAGTCTGGCCAAATACGGCGTGCTGGTCATGGCCGTACTCAGTGTGTTGCAGATTTTTGGCGTTGGTACTACCAGTTTTGCTGCCCTGATCGGTGCCGCTGGTCTTGCCATTGGTTTCGCCGTGCAGGGCACGCTCGGGAATTTCTCCTCGGGCATCATGCTACTTGCGTTCCGCCCCTTCAAGGTCGGTGATGTCGTAAGCTCAGGGGGTGTCACGGGCAAAGTAGCTGAAATAGGCCTTTTCAGTACTGAAATAGACACATTTGACAACCGTCGTTTTACGGTACCCAACGGTTCCATCTACGGATCTACCATCGAGAATATTTCCTACCACCCCACGCGGCGCGTGGATGTCGTTGTGGGCACCGAATACCCCGCAAGCATTGCCGATACACGAGAGGTATTGCTCGGTGCCGTCGCAGACGTGGACAACGTACTGAGCGAGCCGGCACCCGCTGCCGTGCTGACCGGACTGGGCGACTCATCCATCGATTGGGTGGTTCGCGCATGGGTCAATTCGGAGAACTTCTGGCTCGTCAAGGAAGCCCTCACGCAACGGGTCAAGGAGCGCCTGGATGAAGCGGGAATCGGTATCCCCTATCCACAGATGGATGTGCATCTGGACAAATAGACCAGACGTACTCAATCATTGCTGTAGCGGTGAAGGCCGGCCCGTTCGGCCGGCGCATTCTTGAGCAGCAGCCCGATGCCGGCCATAAAAAGCGTCAGGGCACCTATGCCGGCAAATGCCGTCGTGTATCCGAGTACGGGATCGGACGTCGAGGCGGCGATGGCGCCGACGGCCGTACCCGTAAGGAGCTGGCCAACAGAAATGAACAGTGTTATAAGCCCTTGGGACACAGCACGTTCTGCCTTGCGTGCTTCGTGAATCAGGATATAACTGAGAGCGGAGCCCATAAGTCCGGCCAGCCCCAGACCAATCATGACGCTTCCACCGTAGAACCAGACTGCATGGTCGGGGGCAAACGACACGCTGAACATGCCCCCGGCCAGTACCGCATTACAGGCAATCACGACACGACGCGATCCCCACACGTCGAGCAGCCGACCTGCAAGCGGTGAACCGAGCGCGACGGCCAGCATGAGCGGCAACAACATGAACGATGCGGCCGATTTGGTCACACCGAAAGCCAGCACCGCCAATGTCGGGAAATAGATGAATGCTGCTTCGCTGATCCCGGCGCCCACGGCCTGAATGCATGCAATGGATACCTGCCGGTTCTTGAGCAGTCCGAGCCGCAGTATGACATCGTGGCCGAGGCGCTCACCGCGCCGCTCTGCAAATACGAAGAGCAGCAGGAATGCCAATGCCATGGCAATGAGCAAAGGCACTTCGAGTGATATTCCGGCAGCCAGCGATACCAGGGCCAGGGCCAGCGTCACGAGCCCGGCCGCATCGAACGTTTTCCTGTCGGGGCGCATCCCTGTTTTCGGCAAATTCCGCATACCGAACCAGGCAATGAGCAGCGAGACGGGCACGAAAACGGCGTATACCCATCGCCATCCGACAAGAAGCAACATACCGGCGGCAATGGGACCGATAATGAAGGCCACACCGAACACGGAACCCAGCACACCGAATGCCCTGCCCCGCCGCTCCGGAGGAAAACTGTCGCCAACAAATGCACCCGCCACAGGAAAGAGGCCTGACACAGCCAGTCCCTGAATGGCCCTGCCAACCAGCAATACAGGAAACGACCAGGACAGGGCAACCATACCGGCTCCCAATCCGAAAAGCCCGATATCCATCAGGTAAATGCGCTTGCGACCGAAACTGTCCGCGAGCTTCGACATGACCGGCACGCCTACGAGGTTGGCCAGCACCCAGATCGTGAATACCCATGAAACCCCCCGCTCACCGAGATCATAGGCTTCCCGTATCGCCGGAATGACGGGACCCAGGATGGCAATATCCAACGCCGCCATGAGAACCCCCAGAAACAGAACAGTCAAAATGCGTTTCACAGCAAATCAGGGATTGGATGGCATGACGTTCAGATACCGGAGGAACAGCGCGGGTTTACACGTTGAAACCTATTTTGTCCCTATGAACACCCCGACTTCTCCCGCGTTTCGAGTGGCCGCAATGCTGTCGCTTCTCGCCCTTTTTTCGGGTGGATGCGACCGCCCCGCCGACGAACACCGCGCCGAACAGCCTTCCCTGCTGGAAGAAATCTCAGGCCACTCTCTCGTCCGACGGGCCTCCTCCCTCTTCATGATCCCCATCCCGGCCAACATGGACATCCGGTCCGAGGACGACCGAATGCGCCTTCAGCGGGACGTGCTCGATTTTGGTGCCGGAGGCATTGTGCTCTTCCAGGGAGATCCGCTGAAACAGGCGGCAATCGTGGCCTGGCTGCAGGCGAAGTCAACCGAGCCGCTGCTCGTGGCGGTGGACGCCGAATGGGGTGCAGGAATGCGCATGGACGGCATGCCCGTATTTCCACGGGCAATGGGTATTTCGGCCACCTGGGACCATGACCTGGCCTACGCCCTCGGGCGGCGAACAGGCCTCGATGCCCGGGCAGCCGGCGTCAACATGGTGTTCGCACCTGTTGCCGACGTCAACTCCGAATCGCGAAACCCGGTCATCGGGACGCGCGCCTGGTCTGATGATCCCGACACGACGGGCCACTACGCCACAGCATTCATGAGAGGACTCACCGACGCGGGCGTACTGGCCGTCCCGAAACATTTTCCCGGTCATGGTTCCACCACGACCGATTCCCATTCCGGCATCACACGTGCTGAAATCGGCCTGCGGGACCTGCTCCCGTTTCGCCGGCTTGCAGAAGCGGGGGCACCGGCCATGATGAGTGGTCATATCGTGTGGTCCGACTCACTACCCGCTTCCCTCTCGCACCGCGTATCGACTGCCGTTCTGAGAGACTCCCTCCACTTTCAAGGCCTGCTTGTCACGGATGCGCTTAATATGGTGGGCGCCACCGCCTTCGGATCACCACCCGACGTGGCACTCGCGGCCGTGCGCGCCGGTGCGGACTTGCTGCTGATGTCGCCACGCCCGGAGGCCGCCCGCGCACGACTCGTGCAGGCCGTCCGCGATTCGACGCTTCGTCCCGAGCGCCTCAATGAGGGGGCGGCGCGCGTGCTGAAGGCACGGCGCGCGGCGGGCCGCGTCATGCCTGAGATGGGACTGCTCGCCAGACGGATGACGGAAACGGACCTGGAGGCCGCGGACGCCGCGCGTCGCGCCGTGACACTCGTCACGGCGCCCGCGCCGCCCCCTCACGCCCTTCCCATCCGCCTCGAGGGACGTCCCGTCGTGCTTGTGCAGACCGACTTCCGGCTGCAACCCGTTGCGCCCTCATCCGTCGCCGATCCGGCGACTGTACTGCAGCGCGAGCTACAGCGGGAGACGAAGAGAGACGTACGCATTGTGCGCGTGTCGGCGCGTGACTGGGCGCGCGGCCTGGCGAATGCCCGAGGGGATATCGAGCGCGCTGGAACCGTCATCTGGATCGATGCCGTGGGAACCGTACCCGTTGCCGGGTGGGACGGAGAAGTGTTTTCACGCCGTCTTGCAGATCTCGTACGGTCTGCAGATTCCATACCCCCGCAACGCAGCCTGACAGGCATTGCCCTCGAAAACCCCTGGCTGTCCGCCAGCATGGCAGCCCACCTGCCCACTGTACTCGTCGCCTATGACCGGCACGAACCCACTCTTGTCGCGCTCGCGGAAGTTCTGACGGGGCGTTCGGGCACCACCGGGCGCTTGCCTGTCCATGTCTCGACCACCCTTCCCCGGGGTACGGGACATGTTCTCAAGGCATCGCGCCCCCACGTGGGCCCTGCTGAATCGGTGGGAATGGACGCAGCCGCTTTGGATAACGTTCTCAACATCCTGCGCGAAGCCCGGGCAGACAGCGCGTTCCCTGCCGCCACGGTAGCCATTGGCCGCCACGGCACCGTGGTACTTTCCGAAGCGGTAGGTACCCCATCCTGGGTGACGGACAGACGCGTTACGACACGCGACATATTCGACCTCGCCTCCATGACGAAGGTCGTCGCCACCACCACACTGGCCATGCTCCTCGTCGAAGAGGGGCGGCTGGAACTGGACAGGCCCGTTGCCGAGTACCTGCCTGCGTTCGGAGCGGCCGGCAAAGGCCTGGTCACCGTACGGGATCTCCTGGCCCATCACTCCGGCCTTGTCCCATTCATCCCATTTCATGCACAAGGCGTGCGTACTGCGGCAGGCGTGCGCGCACGCATTCTCGCGGACAGCCTGGTCTATGCCCCGGGCGATGATGTGCGCTACTCGGACTTCGGCCCCATCACGCTGGCCTGGGTCATGGAAGAGATCACCGGCAAACCCTTTGACGTACTCGCCAGGGAACGGGTTTTTGAACCGCTGGGCATGCTCCATACCGGGTTTCGGCCGAACAGACCCTCGAACCGCCCCGATATCGTGCCGACTGAACTGGACGACTACTTCCGTCGTCGCCTGCTCCGCGGCGAAGTGCACGATGAGAATGCCTGGATCCTGGGAGGCACCGCCGGTCACGCCGGCCTGTTTTCAACCGTCGAGGATCTGGCCATTTTCGCATCGATGATGGTAAATGAGGGCAGAACAGGGGCCCACCAATTCCTGAAACCCGAAACCATAAGGTCCTTCACGACCCGCATCAATCCGAGCGGGCCCGGGACGCGTGCGCTTGGTTGGGACACACGAAGCCTTTCCGGGTACTCTTCCGCGGGTGCGCATTTCGGGCCGCGCGCCTACGGTCATACAGGATATACGGGAACATCCATGTGGATCGACCCCGACCAGGGACTCTATGTGATTCTGCTGACCAACCGGGTGCACCCGACCCGAAACAACAGTCGCCTTGTCCCGGTGCGCCCGGCCGTCGCCGACGCCGCCTTTCTTGGCCTTGTTGATCGCGACCACCGGGGAAATGAACAGCGGCAATCTGAATGTTCCGAGGAGACAGGAACCGGCACGTGCTGACGGGACTTGAACGCAGGGTTCCATCAACCGCGGCCCTGCGCCGTGCCTGCACAATGCCTACCTATACGTACCGAAGGAAAGACGGCACGACGTTCGACATCGAACAGCGGATCACGGACGATCGCCTCACCACGTGCCCCACGACCGGGCAACCCGTAGAGCGTCTCATTTCCGGAGGCGGCGGCCTCGTTTTCAAAGGGTCCGGCTTCTATCAGACCGACTACGTCCGCTCGGGTCAGAAGAGCCATTCTGACGAAAAGGCCGACAACGCGTCCTCCAGCGACAAAAGCGCTACGCCCGCATTGCCGCCCGCACAATAGCCAGGAACGATTCGGCCTGCAGGCTCGCGCCCCCGATAAGGCCACCGTCAATGTCCGGCTCTGAAAGCAGGGCATCGGCATTTTCCGGTTTCATGCTTCCGCCATACAGGATGTTGATGTGCGCCGCATCTCCCGCATTGAACAGCGTCGCCAGTTCAGAGCGGATATGTGCATGGATGGCCTGCGCCTCACCCGGACTCGCTGTTCTTCCGGTACCGATAGCCCATACCGGTTCGTACGCCACGACGAGCCGCCCCTTTCCCGGATATTCAATACCTTCGAGGGCGCCGCGGATCTGGTCGCTCACCACCTTCTCCGCACGACCGGCATCGCGCTCCTTGAGCGACTCGCCGACACACACCACAGGGACAAGCCCGTGACGAAGAGCCTGCGCCACCTTGTCTCGAACCGACGCGTCGGTCTCGCCGAAGTACTGGCGCCGCTCCGAATGACCCAGGATGACGTGTGAGCAGCCCACTGACCGGAGCATGGAGGCCGATATTTCACCCGTGAAGGCGCCGGATTCCTCGGCGTGCATGTTCTGCGCCCCCACGGAGACGGGAGATCCATGCACGAGTCCGTACACGGCATCCAGATAGGCAAAAGGCGGACAGAGGACGACCTGTACCTGCCCGGGGTCTTCCAGATTATTCCGGATGGAACCCGCCAACTGGCGCGCGGCGGGCATGTCCAGGTTCATTTTCCAGTTTCCGGCAATCAACATGGCACTATTCGCCCCCGGCGAGTTCGTTCAGACGCGTTACAATGGAAATCAGATCGTTCTGGAGCTCGTTCAGTGTGCGCCCCACGTACTTCGACACAATACGCCCGTCCGGATCGATCAGAAAGCGCGTGGACGTGGCATGCACGTTGTATGCGGAAACCACCGGGCTGTCTTTACCCGACGGTAGCCAGACGAAGGTTCCCGGATGACTTTCCCCGCCATCAAACAGGGCTTCGTTCACATCCTCGTCCGGCTCAAGAGAGACCGAAACCACACGGAAGACATTGTCCTGGAGCGCGCCGAACAGGCCGTCCCTCATGGGCATGTCCTGCCGGAACGCGGTGTCCCATGGATCGAAAAACTCCAGTATCACGAATACACCGCGCATTTCTTCGAGTACGACCCGCTCACCCGTCCGGGAAGTCACATCAAACGTCGGAGCAAGCATTCCGGGTTGCAGGTTCTCGAGATCATAACTCGCACGCGAAGCCCAGTCCGCCCATGACGACCCAGGATACGTACTCCTGAGGAGCGATGCCGTCTCGAGGGCCTTTTCCACGTCACCACTGTCCGAATAGGCCACCACCAATTCAGACATCAGGCCTGCTTTCTGCTCATCCCGCGAGACGCGCTCCAGATACGTTTCCACGACGTCAAGGGCTGCATCCTGGCCCCGTTCGCGAGCTACTGCCCGACGAGCCGCACGGATGACCTCGGTAATACTCGGATTGTCCAGGCCGATCTCCGTGTACCGGGCTACCACGAGGGAATCGTTCCATCCTTCCACCATGAGGACCGATTCAGCGCGGGCTATACGTGCGCCCATGGTCTGCGGGTAGGTATCTCCGATCCCCCACAGGATGGATGCCGTCTGCTCGACCTGGGCGCGGACGGCGACGGGCTCCGGATTTCCGTCGGAGGCCAGTGCGGACAGGCGCTCGCTGTGTACAGCTTTGGTATTCCGGTACGCCGACCACGATGCATTCTCCGGCGAGCGGATGATCAGTGGCCGGTTTCCGAGTGGATAGGTTCCAGAGATGCGGATCGAATCGCCATCGACAATAACCAGCTGGTCGAGCGACATCTGCTCACCCGATCTTTCCACAACGAGCGGGTAAATTCCTGACTCGGGAGCACGTACCTGCATGGAAAAGAATCCGCTTGCGTCCGTTTCTGCCGTTGCCAGTGTGTCCACATCTCCTTCCACCTGGTTGAGCACCGATACCAGGAAACCCCTGTAATCTCCTGTCTCGTCCACGTTCCCCCGGACGCGGAGCGTGCCCTCGACGTAACTGCTGACGGGTGGCTCTGACTGGCCACATGCCATCATGGTGTGGGCGAGTAGAATGACCAGTACGGGGAACAAGCGGCTCAAAGAGGGTACATACATATTGATGTGATTTGCGTAATTGTCAGCGGCGCGTGTACCCGGCAGCGGGCGAACTGATCCTCACAGGGCTCTCGCTGCAGACATGACCGGCACGACCCGACCACATCGTACGGGTCCCGTGTTACCATGCCACGAGCCGTTCCAGGGACCCGGCTACGCGCGACTCGGCCGAGTATATATCCTTTTCCAGCGCTGCGGAGAAAGGTACCGGCATGTGTTCGGCACCCAATCGGACCGGCGGCGCATCCAGGTGCTCGAACGCTATCTCGGCAATTTCAGCGGCAATCTCCGCCCCGAAACCACCCGTCCGCGACGCCTCGTGGACCACCATCAGGCGGTGCGTCCGGCGGACCGAAGCCAGGACCGTTTCACGGTCCCACGGAACGAGTGTGCCCAGATCCACCACGTCTACATCCAACCCGGTCTCCTCCGCCGCCGCCTCGGCCCACCACCGGGCCACGCCCCATGTTACGATCGTCGCCCTGTTCCCCCGCCGCACGAACCGCGCACGGCCGAGTGGCATTCTTTCCGGAGCATCGGTCACCGGGGCCTTGATGGACCTGTAAAGCTTCTTGTGTTCGAGGAACAGCACGGGATTCGGATCGTCGAGCGCTGAAAGCAGCAACCCCTTCGCACTTTCGGGGTCGGATGGAAAGACGACCTTGAGTCCCGGAACGTGGCAGAACCAGGCCTCCATGCTCTGGCTGTGGAACGGCCCGGCACCAATGCCACCGCCAATCGGCGCGCGAAGCGTCACATTCAGGGGAGCCCCCCACCGGTAGTGGGTCGTTGCCAGATTGTTGACGATCTGGTTGAACCCACAGGTAATGAAGTCGAAATACTGTATTTCCAGAACCGTCCGGTATCCGCCCAGAGCAAGTCCCATGGCGGCTCCCACGGCACCGCTTTCGATAATGGGTGTATTGCGCACGCGCTCCGGCCCGAAGGCCTCCAGAAATCCCGATGTGACCTTGAAAACCCCTCCGTATTCTGCAATATCCTGGCCCATGAGCACGGTCCTCTCGTCCTCTTCCATTGCCGTTCGGAGTCCGTCCGTAATGGCGTCAATGAACCGCTTCTCACTCGAGGTCGCCACGGCCCCGCCGCTGATCGGAGCGGCCCGATCCGGGTCGCTGTCCCTCGACACGGCGAACACATCCTTGCGCTCGGCCTCTGAGGTGCTCGTCACATGCGGTTGCGTGAGTGCCCACTCGGCCACATCATCCACTTCGCGGGTTATTTCTTCACGGATCCGCTCGCGCAGACCCGGTGATAGGTTGGAGCCTGGTCCTGCCTCAAAACGTTCAATCGGGTCTTTCTGGGCCCAGGAATCCATGAGTTCCGCGGGAACATACTTCGTTCCGGACGCCTCCTCATGTCCACGCATCCGGAACGTTTCCAGGTCCAGCAGTGTCGGTCCATCGCCACGTACGCCCCGTTCGCGGGCCCGCCGCACGGCCGCACGCACCGCCTCGAGGTCATTCCCGTTCACACGTTCGGAGGCCATTCCGTAGGCCGGACCACTGAGACTCACATCCCGCTCTGGCAGCGCCTGCCGCGTCGGTGTACTGAGCCCGTACCCATTGTTTTCCACGATGAATATGACGGGTAACTTCCACAACGAGGCCAGACTGAGCGCCTCGTGGAAATCTCCTTCGCGTGTAGCCCCCTCCCCCACGAATGCCGCAGCAACGCGCAACCGTCCATCCAGATGCGATGCCAGGGCAAGCCCGTTGGCGACCGGCAACATCGCGGCCAGGTGCGAGATCATGCCCACCAGATGGTGTGAAGGCAACCCGAAATGGAACGTCCGGTCCCGCCCTTTCGTGAATCCGCCTTCCCGACCCATGAGTTGACAGAAAAGGGGCCGCAGGGGAACGCCACGCGTCGTCCAGACACCCACGTTCCGGTGCATGGGAAGCACCCAGTCTTCGTCATCCAACTCCCATGTGACCCCCACCGCAATAGCTTCCTGTCCGTAGCCACTGAACCACTTCGATATCCGGCCCTGCCGAATGAGACGCAACATTTTTTCCTCGATCAGTCGAGGCGTGAGGAGCGCCCGGTACAACTTCTCGAGATCCTGTTCTCTGGTCACTGTCCACTACCCCTCAGGGCCGTATAAATCGTTCTGAAGAGAATCTGGAAGTCTCTCTTCAGGCTCATGTTCTCAATGTAGAAAAGGTCGTATTTCACCTTCTGGCGCACATCCTCGAGGCTTGTATCGTACTTCCACTTGACCTGGGCCCACCCCGTGATACCCGGCTTTACCCTGTGCCGACGGTTGTAAAGGGGAATGTCCCGCGCCAACTTCTCGACAAAATACGGACGTTCGGGCCGTGGACCAACGAGCGACATGTCTCCGCGCAGCACGTTCACGAACTGGGGGATTTCGTCGAGACGCGTACGGCGAAGCCAGCGGCCCAGCGCGGTATAGCGCGGATCGTTCGCCTGTGCCCATACGGGGCCCGTACCCGCTTCAGCGTTGTTCTTCATGGTCCGGAATTTATACATGGTAAACGGCTTCCCATGCCTTCCAATACGCTTCTGCCGGTAAATGGCCGGTCCGTGACTCGTGACGCGGACGAGGAGCCCGATGACGATCCAGAGCGGCAGGCCAATGAGCAGCACCACGAGCGATACCACAACATCCAGGAGTCGCTTCACGACGTACTCCCAGACCTGCATGGGTTCGGGCTGCACTTCAATGAGCGGCAGTCCGTACATATGCTCCGTGCGCGCCATCCCACCGATGATGCTGTAAAAATCCGGCACCAATTTCAGGTGCACATTCTTTCCGTCGCAGAGCGTGAGCACTTTCATGAGGGCCTCCCCGTCGCTCGACCCGAGGGCAATCAGAACGTCCTGGATATCGAGCCGGTCAATGAGATGCGGCAGGTCCTCGATGTCGTGAAACGGCACAGGCGCTTCCCGGCCGCCGTGCTCCGGAGCCAATCCGTCGTCCTCTCGAAGCACATCGGCAGCGCTTTCCGGCCCATCTTCCAAGCCGGTACCGAGCCGTACCGCCCCCACAATATCCAGACCGGCTTCCGGGTAACGGGCCACTTCCTCATGCAGCGCATAGAGCGCATTGCTCCAGCCTACAATCAGCGCCCTGTGGAGGCCTTTTCCCTGCAGGATGAGCACTTTCTGCAGGGAGCGGACCACGATCCGGCCGAAGGACACGAAGACCACGATGGCCAGCCAGTATGCAGCCAGGTTCGTTCGCGCCCCCAGCGCATCGAGGCTCTCAATGAAGAGCACGAAAAACAATACCAGGATGCCAAGCGTGGCGGCCTGCAGAATGGACACGAACTCATCGAATCGGGATCCGGCGTAGCGCTCCCGGTACAGTCCCAGAAACAGAAAGAACAGCAGCCAGAACACCGTAAGCAGGGCAATCACGAGCCACGCAATGCCCGCTTCCGGCCGAAACACCGGCGCAGGCAGCCATCCCCAGTCGAAGCGCGCCTTGTACCATAGCGCATTGGCCAATGCCACGGCAATGGCGTCGACAAACAGCAGGGCCAGCAGTTCTACGCGTCTACTCACGCAGTGTGGGGATGGATGTGAAAAAGCAATATCCGAACGACGATCCTGACAAACCGGAGATGCGTGGCTACGTTCCTGTCTCTACCTTACACGGCCGCAACCTGCTGCAGGACCACGTTCAACGATCCCTTCATCAGAGCACATGCTTTTCAACACGCGCCACGTCCCGTTCACGCCGGGTATGATCCTGCTCTTCGCCGTGTTCGCATCGTATTTTCCGGTGGATGCGTCCGCCCAAGACGCGCCACCGCCGAAAGACGACCGCACGGAAAGGGCCCCTGCAATGCAGCCCGGATTGGCTTCGGCCCCACTGCCGGCCGATGATCCAATCTGGGATGTGCTTCGTCCCCTTC
>Ga0210009_1000475_pt1 | contig 44490 bp, 36 predicted proteins | sample CryGeyCG2114_065_FD_185457 | JGI IMG/M metagenome (GOLD analysis project Ga0210009, IMG submission 185457) | Groundwater microbial communities from aquifer - Crystal Geyser CG12_big_fil_rev_8/21/14_0.65 (SPAdes) (version 2) | ecosystem: Environmental > Aquatic > Deep subsurface > Groundwater ...
CGTGGACATTGATTATGTTGTCCAATGGAAAGTGAAAGACGCAAAGGATTATCTTTTCAAGATAAGGGATCCACAGACCGCGCTTCGGAACGCATCTGATTCTGTGATGCGTCGTATCGTCGGAGATTACGGCATTGATGAAATATTGACAACAGGAAAGAATGAAGTCGAGGTCGCAGTCAGGATGAATCTCCAGACAGCGCTTGATAGTTATGAATCCGGAATCCAAGTCGTCGCTGTGGACCTGAAGAGCGTACAGCCGCCGCAGGCAGTCAAAGACGCATTCGACGCTGTCAACTCGGCAAAACAAGTGAGAGCAAAGCTGATCGATCAGGCACGAGCAGAATACAATAGCGTCATACCAGCTGCGAGAGGAAAGGCCGAGCTAATGAAAAGACAGGCAGACGCATATGCGATCAGCAAGGTCAACAACGCAGATGGTGATATAGCAAGATTCCTAAAAGTTCGTGAGGAATTCAAGAAACAACCAGACATAACGAGGAAACGGATGTATCTTGATACAATGGAAGAAGTGCTAAGAGATGCAAAAGAAGTGAAAGTCATCGATGGCAAGGTCGGCGAAAGAACGCTGCCAGTATTGAAATATTGATGAGGTGGATGAAGATGAAACTGAAAACGATGCTATATGGAATAGGTGCGGCAGTCGGACTGTCGCTTGTGGCAAACAGTATAGTATACACTGTCGACGAACAAGAACAGGTATTGATAACCAGGATGGGTGATCCGGTCAGGACTGAGAAAGATGCAGGCCTGCATGTGAAAATCCCATGGCCAATAGAAGTCGCCAACAAATTCGATAAACGGCTTCTTGAATACAAAGATAGCCCGGTGAGGATGGCAACAAAAGACAAGAAATTCCTCATCATCGATAATTTCGCTCTTTGGCGGATAGATGACGCGGCGAAGTTCTATCAATCTGTCCACAGTGAAGAAGGCGGGCAGGGAGCACTTGATGCGTTGATCAATCCCGGTGTGCAGCAGACAGTCAGCAGATATGATCTTATCGAGATTGTCAGGAGCTCGAACAGGCAGATCAAGAGAACTGCTGAACTTGGTGACTACAAGCTGGAGAATGTCGAGAGAGGCAGACAGCAATTGATGCAGGAAGTGACTAAATACAGCACCAAAGAGAGCCACAACAGAAACTATGGGATGAAGATACAGGATGTAAGGGTCATAAAGACTGAATATCCAAAACGTATCAGGACAGGAGTGTTTGAGAGGATGCAGGCTGAGAGGCAGAAGATAGCTAAGCTCTATATCTCTCAGGGACAAGAACAGGCTCAGGGCATCAAGGGAAAGATGGAATTCGAACAGAAGAAGATACTCTCTGAAGCAGAGAAAGTAGCAAAGACCACGATGGGACAGGCTGATGCAGAGAACCTGAAGATTAGGGCAAAAGGCCTTAACACCGACCCAGAGTTCTATGACTTCCAAAGATCGCTCGAAGTCTATAAGGAAGGTCTCAAGGGAAAATCGACATTGGTGTTGTCGAAAGATGCTCCGATCTTCAAGTATCTAGATGGTCCGAAGAAGTAATTTTTTATTTCTTTTTTTGCGTTTTCTATTGCAGCCATTATATAATAGTAAACAAACTTAATAAAGGAATCTTATGATTATATTATGTAACTATTGCCGGATAGGAAACATGGGGTGCACATTTGGAATTTGACATCGAAAAAAAAGAAGCCCAGAATAAGGAAAAATATGCAGAGAAGCATATCCAATTAGCCTATAAATTCTCCGGTAAGCTTGTGAAAGAGTTTGGACCTTTCATCAAAGGCATCATGATATTTGGCAGCACTGCCCGTGGAAGCAAAGATGCAGATGATATAGATATCCTGGCCATAGTAGATGACATCTCGATTGTTATAAGCAAAGAAGTCGCAGAAGCCTACAGGATCATCACAGAGAAACTTATTGTTGAGACAACAAACAAACTTCACGTGACCACATTGAAATTCACGACATTCTGGGAATATATCAGAGCTGGTGATCCAGTCGGAATCAATATATTAAGAGAAGGATATCCGATACTTGATACTGGTTTCATAACGCCTTTGCAGGCGCTTCTTGTGCAAGGACGGATAAGGCCATCACCAGAATCAGTATGGAATTATTTCTCAAGATCGCCTAAGACACTCAACAATGCGCAGTGGCATATATTGCAGGGGATATTAGATTTATACTGGGCAGTGATCGACTCTTCACATGCTGCCCTGATGAAGATCGGTGAAGTGCCTCCATCTCCAAGATATGCTTCGAATATGCTTGATGAGAAACTTGTGAAAACAGGACATCTGAAACCAAAGCATGTGAAAACCATGAAAAAGTTCTATTATCTCATGAAAAAGATAACACATAAAGAACTGCAGGTCCTTCCAGGCAGACATTTTGATAAGCTCTATCTTGAAGCTGAGGAATTCGTAAAAGACATCAGGAAATTTCTAGAGAAGAAATTGGTGTAATATTCTTCCGAATGTCTCGGATTTATTTTGTTATTTTATCGTATTATCAATGATTCTCTGTCTAAATATGTAAAATTTCTGAATATTTCGTAGACTCTTCGTAGAAAGCACCCCCACATTACATTAAGCACCCCTACTTTATTGTTTCAGACCAGAAAAGTTTATATGTATGTTTTAAAATATAACATTATATGTTAGAAAATATAACAATGATGGACCTTAAAATAATGAGTCTTTTTGTGAAAGATTATACAAAAACGATATCGATTAGGCAGATAACTAAATCACTTGATATCAATTATTCACATACTTTCAAGAGGATCAAGATATTAGTCGATGAAAAGATATTATTCCAACAAAAACAAGGTTCGATGAATATGATATCTGTGAACATAATGAATCTAAAAGCAGTGCAATTATTAAGCTTTGTCGAAGAGCAAGAAAGCCAGAAATTTAAGAAGAATATCCTTAGATTGATGATCATTGAGATGGTGGTTATAGACCCATCAGCTACACTTGGCATTTTTGGAAGCCAGGTTTCTGGAAATGCCACAAAGAATTCAGACTGGGATATCTTTATCATAACACAGCAAGTCAAACAAATGAAGAAGATTATGTCTAGATTCCCATATGAAACCCAGATAGATTTATCTGTCTTCTCTATGGAAGAATTCCAAGAAAGCTTGAAATCTCCTGAAGAGACAGTAGTAAAGCATATCATCCGAAATAAACAGATAATATACAATCCACACCCATTTTATAATGCAATCCGAATACTGGAGAAGATCAAATATGCTCCAAACTAAAGAGATTGAGAAATAATATAGTCGGCTTTTAGCAGAGAAAAAAGTATAAAAGAGAATTCTGAAGTACGCAGCAATCTGAAATGGATGAAATCAAAAAATGATCTTATGCTTGCGAAAGGATTATTGAGAATCAGTATCGACAACGAGATAAAAGACAGATTGGATTACCCTAAGGATGCGACTTTCTATGACTGGGTGATAGTGTGCTCATATTATTCCATCTTCCATTCAGCACAATCCCTCCTTGGGATAAAGAGACTCAAAATAATCAACAGAATGCACCATGCGACAATGATTGCCTTTGCAAAACATTTCATTGTGAATGATGAACTTGCAGAAGAACTTTTTTTGTTATATGAAGACGTTGAAGCAAAAGCATCAGAATTAATGGATATCTTTGAAGAAGAAAAAGCAAAAAGAGGCATTTACCAATACCATCGATTATCACGAAATAATCTTGAACCAGCAGAAGAATCGATAAAGAATGCAGAGATATTCTTAAAAACAGTACAGGATGTGTTAGTAAATAAAAGGATAATTTGAATGATCACCGACAACAATTATAAACCCAAAGAGAGGACTATTTAAAAAATGCACAAGAAAATAGAGATAAAATCGGAACGAAGAGAGAGCATGATCGATATCACTGATGATGTACAGAAGATTGTCGATGAGTCAGGTGTGAAAGATGGATTATGCAACATATTTGTCCCGCATGCAACTGCTGCGATAACATTGAACGAGAACGCAGACCCGAACGTGGGTGCTGATATCTTGGATTTTCTGGCAAAACACATACCTAAAGGTACATGGCGACATGACAGAATCGACGGCAATGCTGATGCACATATCAAGGCATCCATAATCGGGCCATCAGAGACTATACCAATCAGTGACGGAAAACTGGTGCTTGGCACGTGGCAGGACATCTTTCTGTGTTGTTTTGATGGTCCAAGAAAAAGAGATGTTGTCGTAAGCATACTTAAATAAAAAAATAAAGAAAGACCAAAAGCGGCCGGCCCCTTCCTTAGGCCAGCACTTCTTTGAACGCTTTTATGCCTCCTGGCAGTTGGTCTGGGGTGTCGGGTACCGAATATTTCGGTTCCTCGTAGATCACAAATCGGACAAGCTCCCTGTAATCCTTTGCTCCTCTTGAAGCTTTGTCATATTCGAAGATCGATGCCTTCTTCTTTGGAGCTTCTTTGAGCTTTGAATTGATCCGTATTGGATTCGAGACAAGCTCGTAATAATCATTCTGGAGCTCAGCAAGCGTCTCTTTGCAGATCTTGTTACGTCTGTCATACATCGACGGTATGACTTTTGTCATCCTGATGTTATGATCGAAGACTTTCTCGATCACTCTGACTGCGTTCTCCATCTTCTTAAGTCCGACCATGCCTAATGGATCAGTCGAGACAGGTACGAATGCTTCATTTGCGAAAAGCATCGCGTTCTGATTCAATAGCCCAAGCGATGGCGGGCAATCGACGATTATATAATCATATCCTCTGATATCTTCAAGCCTTCTTCGCAGCACAGTCTCTCTGAACTGCTCACCAGCAAGGATGATCTCTGCCTTTGTCAGAGTCTCTCTGCCAGGCATGACATCAAGATTCTTCGCGACATTCACGATGCATTCTTTCCAGTGCGCATTCTCGATTATGAGGCTATATGCATCTTTCTGTGGTTCGACCTTCAGACAATGGCTGATGTTTCCTTGCGGATCCAGATCGATCAGAAGGACCTTCTTTCCTTCAGCTGCGAGCCCTGCTCCTAGGTTCACTGTTGTTGTTGTCTTTCCTACTCCACCCTTCTGGTTGATTACGCAGATTCTTCTCATTACTCTCACCTTTAGTTCCTAAAAATAATTGTGCGCGCTAACGACAATCTGTATACAGAAAAGGCTACTGATATATAAACCTTTGTTTTTTGTATATTAAGATACCCAAGAAGATATTTCTGATCAAATAGATTAAATCGCCACCGCTTAAATAAAACCAAGGAATTAAAAACAATCGCCATATCAACATGGAAATGGATCTTGGTGACACGGTCAATTCGATTGTCGATGGGTATCAATACCTGCAACAGAATCATAGGATACTTAGCACGATCATAACTAGCGAGATCACTTATGTTTTAGGGGATGTCGTGTCCCAGCTTATCACAGACAAGAAAATCGCTGCCAATAAGATCAAATACACTGCTGCACTTGCTCCATCATATGGCCTATGTCTCGATGCATTGATGAAGAGCGGAGATATCGTTGGTAAGTATATCTCAAATCACCCGTTGGCAAAAGCAGCACTTGGCCCAAATCTATTTGGAAATTTCATGAACACTTATTTCTTTGTGAACAATACAGTAGGAGAGAAAAATGGATATGGTCTAAGAAAACTCCTGTCACATTACGGAGGCATCATCCCAAGAAAAACAAAGGGTTTTTTCAAGGGATTATGGAATAATATCAAAGAGAGATATATCAAAAATATCCCTGCTAAAGAATATTTATATAGCGTCGGAGCGACAGTCACGCTTTGGAATGGTTTTCAATATCTCAATTACAGCGAAGTCCCTGAACACATGAGAACTCCAACATCATTGGCTGCAGGGATGGTGTGGATGTCTATTATGAGTATTTGGTCTCTTAAAGGCAGAAGGAAAGTAGTAAAACAACTAGAAGACAAAATTGAATAGACTACTTCTTATCAAACAGTTCAGAGATAAGCTGGTCGTTCTTCTCTTTCTCATCGAGATCTGCGTATTCATCTTCAGAAGGAGATGCTGTCCTATTCTCGATTACTTCGACATCTGGTTTCTTCTTCTTGCTTGACTTGATATAATTTATAGTGCCGACTTTTTTCTTTATCTTCTCAAGCTTCTCAGGATCATGCTTCTCGCCTTTTGGCTCTGGCGGAGCAAGGTCTTTGTCATCGCCTTTGTGCTTATGGAAGACAGTCGATTTGACAGCCAGGTTCCTGCACATCTTGATCATTTCTTGAGGATTATTGTTCGCTTTCATTGCTATCTTCTTTAGGAGCGTATCTGTGAATGGAACAATATCTTCACCGCCAAAGAACTCGATACGTCTCTTGATCATGTCACGAAGGTCTTCATATGATAGCTTCTGTAGCTCGATACCTAAATCGTCTTTATGATAATGAAGCTTGACCTTCTCTATATGCGCCTTTGTCCCTGCGACGATTATCTGCATGTTAAGATCTGCATCAAGGAGATAATTGACTGTCTTTGCTATGTGTTTCTCTAGCTTGTCCACATTGTCTATCAGAAGCACAAGCCTTCGTCTTTTGAGTTTAGGTTTGAGGTATCCTGGAAGCGAACTTGAATCAAGCATACCCCATCTGCGCCTGCTGAATATCTTCTCAAAGAACCCAAGATGCGGCTTCACCACTGCTTGTATGAACGCATGTTCATCATGAAGCAAGGCACCATCCATCATCAGACAATTCACACGATCAGTATGTTCATGCAATTGATTGATCAACCATTTGAAGAGCATCGTTTTGCCTGTGCCTTTTGGCCCTTTGAGTATCCCGAATGGATTCTTGCTGATGACAAAGATGTTAAGTTTGCCCCTTTCCTCATTATAGCCTGCGATGAAGTCATCTATCGGCTCGAGTAGCCCGTCATCGAATGGATTCGCATCCCAACCGAGCTCTTCCATCCAGTCCATGACGAATTTGTCTTCTTTTTCCAGGACGAACTTTATAAGTGGCATATCTATTAGAATTGGTGTTGTAATCTTATAAAACTTTCTGTAATTCAAGGAAAAAATAAAAAAAATGCCTTATGGGCACTTGCCGGCCGAGCAACTGCATGTATGGAAACTGTTCTTCACAGCGTTTCCGTCGCAATAGTACTCATACAGTGTGTTTGAGTTCTGGCAGTAATCTGAATATGAACTGCCATCTTTTGTAACAGTGCCTTGGTTTTGCGCATCATCACCACCATCTGTCTCAGAACAGACCGGTTCTGTCACACATATCGCATCCTTGCACCATTGGCCTGTCGGACAGAGCTGGTAATCGGTCGTGATCTGGTTGTTCACGCAGATGGCCTCATTGATGTGATAATTGTCCTGTCCACCGCAGTAATCCACCTGAGTATATGTCCCTTTTGTGACAGTCGTCTTCTGTGTCACATCATTTCCATCAGGATCACTGCAAGGTGTATCAGGCACGCACGCGCCACTGTCGCAGACTTTTCCGCTTGGACATTCCCATTCTTCCCATTTGTCTACATCATCATCACAATAACCTTCCATCAGATGAGTAATGTTCTGGCATGAGTCCTGGCTTATGGATGCTCCTCCGACAGCGTAAGTCGCAGTCGCTGTTCCAACAACATCGTATATCTTGCCACCATCTGTATCGACACATGTCGACTGTGCTGCTGCCTGTACCTGGCATACGCCGCCATTGCAGACATCTCCGCTCTGGCATGGCTGATCAATGACTTTGATCTGGTCATTCTCACAGTATACTTCTGACACGGTAGTCGAATCGGCGCAGTCATCTTCTTTCATCGAGACCTGGTTGCTCTGGGAATCAAGCATCTGGGCTTCGCCATAGATATCAAATACTTTTCCACCGTCGCTGTCGACACACGTGAGCCCGCTTTGTGCTGGCGGTGATGCGCTCGTGACGCATCTTCCATTGGCGCATTGCTCTCCTGCACCGCATGACATCAGGACCTCTTTTTGTTTTTTGTCTTCGCAGAAGAATTCAAGCACCTGTATCGGATCCACGCAGACATCATTGTATTTATCTACCTGCGTCCCTGTTGTCACCTGCACCTCTCCTTCTGTCGTGATATCCTTGCCACCATCTGAATCAGAGCATGCGCTTGGTGCCTCTTTGCATCTTCCATCGTCGCAGACTGCGCCAGCCATACATGTCTCGATCTGGCTAATCACTGCGTTTCCATTGCAGAGATATTCTTTCACCTCATTTGGAGATGTGCAAAAATCTGGATAATCTTTTCCATCAAGATTCACTGCTCCTTTGACATCGGTTGTGACTCCGTTGTCTGAATCGACGCATTGAGTGCCTTTTATTGATGACAATGAAACACATGCGCCATCAGCACATGAATATCCCATCGGGCAATTGAGGAGTCCGGAAATTATGCTTGTGCCTTCACAGATATGTTCTATCACATTTGGCCCGACACATGAATCTTCTTTTGATTCAGTTCCGGACTTTGTCTTGCCTTTTTTAAAGATATCATCGCCATCGCTATCAGTACATGTCTTCGTCTCAGCGCAAGGGCTGAAAGCGACAATCTCAACACTAGCTGCATTCGCTTCGCATTCATTCGAATATGTCTTCTTATCATTGCCGCAGACAGGATCATAGTTCGCCGGGCATTGAGCAGGCACTTCATTTTGTATCTCATCCATCTCAGATGGTCTATCTTCATTGTTGTCAGTGAAAGCGTCATCTGTCACAGGCGTCACCATAGTAGCAGATGATTTTTCCTGCATGTCATTATCAGCATCCTGATGTCCTTCGCTTCCAGATTCCATCACCTCATCACCAGACCAGAATAATAATAATAATAACGCAGCTGCGGACACAATTATTATGATAAGCACAAGAATCATGAAGGCAGGCCGCCATTTTGGTTTCATATTTGATCTATTTTGAATCGTTTTAGTGGGGTTTTTAGTTTCCATCCTCTTTTTTCCTCCGATATAATATGATAAGTACTGCCTAAGTACTGAAGTAATATAAAAGCTTCGTATGGGCGAAATTATCATGCAAGCATTCTCATTTCCAGTATTGCGGCTTGTTTTGATTATTATTCTGTGATTCTCGACCAGGCACAATGATTATCATGTCAATCTACTGTTGATTCTAGTTGCAGCGTATCTGCCATGATGATTAGATAGCGTGAAACACCAGAATATAGCATCAGGGCACCTGCTGAATGGATAATTATGATCCCTCAAATAGACATAAGTTTTATAAACCATGAGCAATTTCACAACCAAGTACGAGCTCTTGGTCTAGTGGCTATGACTCCTCGTTGACGAGGATCAATCGTGCAGACGGTTATCCATCAAAATCGAGGCGATCCCCGGTTCGAGTCCGGGAGGGCTCATATCAAACGATTCAATGTGTATCAATCCGAATGAATTGATGCATTGCAAGATCGCCCTCACGGTCCCGAACGACAGTGAGACTACCGGGAGGGTTCATAATTTTAGTCACATTATTTTTGCCGCGGTCGCATGCCGCGCTAACCTTTGGCATCAAAGGTTAATCAAATGCGGGGGTTTCCCTGAAGGTCAAGCCCCCTGAAAAAGAGTATATTGCCGGGAGAACATATTTGCCGCGGTCGCATAGCCCGGCTATTGCGGAGGATTGCTAATCCTCTGTCCTTCGGGACACGGGAGTTCAAAAAGAGTTTTGAGCTATGAGCGATGTGCTTTGAGAGATCAAGGCTCATAGCTGGCAACTCACTACTCGTTGAAAGTCTCCCCCGCGGCGTGTTTTTTCATTTTGTGAGAGATGTATCATGGATAAAAAACAAGAATTGATATGGATTGTCGAGAAAGATTCGAAAAAAGATGATCTGGACATGATCATCAATACGATACATGATCGAATCAAGGACTTGGACGAAGGAGCAGTTGTTCTCAATCACAGTTTCGACAACATATACAACGTCAATGGCCCAAAAAAATACATTATGGGTATTGCCAGAGACCTGCGGACTTATGACCTTACAAAAGCCGCATACATCAAGCCGACTTCAGATGCTCCTGGATGTTAAAGCCAGAAGCAACTGAAACGATGGCTGCCGGACTTGGCATAGACGATAAAAACACGACTTTCTACAAAGCCTTGAAGACCCATAGATTTTTTAATATATCACCAATAGCCCAAGAAACATTTATATAACGAATTCAATAAGATATGACTATGCCGAAGCGAAACCAGAAGGGCAAGAAAAAGACAACTTCTAAGCAGATCAATACGAAAGCCATAGACAAAAAGCTCAACCAAATAATCGATAATCAGAAAAAGATCCTGAACAAAGAGACTGAGATCGAGTCCATGGAAGAATCTGATATGGATGAAGAGAAGAGGATCGAGAGGCTTGACAAAGAAGAGATTGAAGAATTGCATCATGTCGAGGATATGGAGAGAGAAGAGATCGACGAACTCAGACATCTTGAGCATCTGGAAGATGAGATAAAGAAAGAGGTAGGGCCGCATCCACTCCGGAAGATAACTTATCGGGATTTTGTCAAAGCGGTAATTGGTGCGGTCTTTGGTATCGTCGGACATTTCGCATTCTTATATGGGACGCACCTTGCAGAGGATATCTCTGTCTTCCGCGCGACTATATTATATCTGATTTCATTTCTGATCGCAGTAGGATTTATCTATTATAGCGGCTTTAGGAAAGTCAAGGGATATAGGGTATTACGTTTCATACCTGTCCGTGTTGTCACGATATATTTTATTTCACTTCTTGTGATCGTGCTTGTGCTTTTAGCTTTCGGGCTTGTCGATATCTCAAATGGCTTTGAAAGACTTTATAAAGAAGTCGGAGCTATCAGCATACTTGCGATACTTGGAGCCTGCACAGCAGATCTTGTTGGAAGAGAATAAGATGGAAAATAATCATATCGGACTGAAGCATCTCGCAGAGAGAATATTTAACATATATCCCGCGATATCGAAGATGATACATGATTACCTCACTCTTGCAAGCGAAGGCATAATCGATTCAGACACAAAGCATCTTGAAGAGAAGATATTGCATTTCTTAGAAGAGCTCGTAAAGCTTGAGAACATAGAAGCAAGCTATGCGTTCAAAGAGAAGAACAAGGCTGTTCTTGAGAATATACATTCGCAGATCGATAAGATCAAAAAATTAGAGCATTTCATCAGGGTCTCGGAAAGCAAATTGAACAGGCATATAGTCGAGCTTATAGATTCCATCGATAAGGAGATCAAAAGACTGATTCTTGAAGAGCAGAATAAGCTGTGAAGGGTTTTGAAGATTTTCAGCAACCCTTAAATAGTTCTCATATCATCCCGCGAGAGATGAATGAGAAAAAAATGAATCCAGACAGGCTGGAGCAATATCTCAACTGCGAGCGTTTGCTCAATGAATTTTTCAGCCAGACTGATTTCTGTCTGGAAAATTGTATCAGACTGGAGAAAAGCCTTTACGTAAATAGATTTGAGAGTCTTCCTGGGTGGATAGGCTGCTGCGCCTTAGATTACTACAATAGCACTTCTAATCTTCCGGTCGATATCAGAACCAGATTAAGATCTGAGCAAATCAGATTGTATGGTGAACCAAAAAACAAAGAAGATTCCATAAGATTCAAGGAAAAGACAAAAAAACCATGCGATTATCATACTGAATACGGATGCGCCTTAAAGTCCCATAAAGCCCCATTGTGTATTGCTTGGGTATGTAAGGATCTCAAGTCTTATCTGCATAAGACATTTTACATAGATTATAATCCTTCTGACGTCCAATGTCACCTTGAAGCTATTTTGACTGGAAAGATCGATAATAATAGGTATGATCGATTCATCGACAAATTGATTCAAGATACAGATACTCTCAGATATGGAAGATTACTGCAGAAAAGAAGTTCTGTGAATTCTAGATATTGAGCCACAAAATATAGGAAAATGTCGCTGCGCTCTGTTTTCCTACCTCGGACCGACAAGCGATGTAACTGCAATTAAGACTATTACTTCGTCTATAACTAGAATAAATGAGGTCCGCGATACGGAAAATCGTTAGGATTTTCCTACCTCGGACCGACAAGCGATGTAACTGCAATTAAGGCCATTACTTCGTCTACAATCAGAATAAATGAGGTCCGCGATACGGAAAATCGTTAGGATTTTCCTACCTCGGACCGACAAGCGATGTAACTGCAATTAAGACTATTACTTCGTCTATAACTAGAATAAATGAGGTCCGAGATACGTAAAATCTTTAGGATTTTCCTACCTCGGACCGACAAGAGATGTAACTGCAATTAAGGCCATTACTTCGTCTACAATCAGAATAAATGAGGTCCGAGATACGTAAAATCTTTAGGATTTTTCTACCTCGGACCGACAAGCGATGTAACTGCAATTAAGGCCATTACTTCGTCTATAACTAGAATAAATGAGGTCCGAGGGATTTGAACCCTCGACACCACGGTCTTCAGCCGTGTGCTCTCCCGGGCTGAGCTAGGACCCCATTAGAATCCGGGAATTGTGTTGAGTAGAAGAGCAGCCATATATAATATTTTTGCTTTACCCATGCTTCAGATGAAGATATCAGTCATTTAAGTCGCTTCGCGACAATGCACATCCTTGTTTTTCCAGATCTAAAACTCAGATCCACCACGACACAAGACTCAAGACACACTGCCCACACCTCACACCCCAAAGCCCATAGTCCACACCCCACTGCCCATATCCCCCCACTATTTATATATGAGAATCACTGAAAAATAGCTATATGGCGCGATTTATGGACAAAAGAGGTGTCACACAAGTAGATTGGGCCATCAGCCTTGCCATCTTCCTATTGTTCCTTGTATGGATTTTCTTCTTCACAAAGCCATTGTTCGATTCCACATCCAATCTTGATTCGCTAGCTGATATCGTCGAGAAACATTTCAAGGAGACTGTCACGATAGAGATAGAGAAGATACCATTGATAGTCCATTCCAATTGGACATATGAAAATGAGCCGTTCCTGATAGACTATTCATATGATCCAGATATAACCAATTATTTTCTCGCTGTGAACAAGAGCATCCAGATCAAAGACAACAAAATGGTGTTCCAGCAGGATATCTCAAACACCACAACTATCATAAACCTTATCCATTCAACAGATCTTTCATTTCCGCAATACAAGCTCGCAAATGATCTCACAAGCAACGAGAGATGGGCATCAGTCACCAATTTCATCGCTTATTTCGACAATTCGACATTAGATACAATAAGTTATAGAGGACCGACAAAGATATTCAAGCATCAAATCTTCATCGATGATGTGCTGCAGACAAACCACAGCGGAAGCTACACTAACACAAGTCAATACGCGAAATATGTATATTCAAATCAGGCCTTGAATTTCACGATGTATATATTCACAGAGAATCCAGGGATATCTGGCGAGATAAAACTGAACCAGGTGATCCCTGGCCTGAACAAGACGATGAAAATTTATCTGGAACTTGTGAATTATACTGATTATTACATGGACCGAGTCGAGAAAGGCGAAGTAGATTATTTCTTTGAGACCTGTGAAGAGGCTGATGACCGTAATTTCATTGATCTCTATGATGATGTACTAGGGGGAGTCGCGGTCACAGTAGACACTGCCTCAAAGACAAAGATCTGCGGAGAGCCAAAACGCGCAAATCTCACATTCACATTCCAATTACATAACAGCACGAGATACAGATTGATGTTCCATGACGGGAACTATGAAAACGGCACAAAATACAAAGATTTCAACGAGCCAGTCATCGGCGCGATACAGAGCTACAAGGGAATCGACGTAGAGAAGATGAACAATCTCACTTTAGAGGATTATGTCTCACTTAGGGAAGGATGGAATTTCCCTTTGTCAAATAATTTCCAGATAGAAGTATGGAACAGCACATCGAAGATATTCGCATATGAGCCGGTTGAACAGACGACACAGACAAATATCTATACAAAACAATTCTATAGCTATATTTTGGATAGCGATATCAACCTAAGAAAAGTCAAGGTGTTTGTAAGAGTATGGTAAGATCAAAAAAAGGATTCGTGAAGACCATCGAAGTCATAATCGCGATAGTCATGAGTTTTGTGTTCCTTGTGCTTATATTGCCGACAGAGACACAGAAATCATATCAGGAAAGTCTTCAGATATTGCCTTCGTTCGCAGATGACGATGAATTCAGGAACTGTGTCATCGGATTGAATGATGGCTGCATAAGCCAATTCATAGATCCATTGATGCCGCCATATCTTGGTTATGAGATACTCATCACGACTGACCCAGATGAGATGATAAATATCGCAGATAGGCAGGTCCAAGTCGAAACACATATATTTGCTGGCAATATCACCACATTCTCACCGACAGTATTGAAATTGTTTTACTGGGAGAAAGGTTGATTAGATGGCATATGAATATAAGCAGCACCAGGCAGATGTTGGTATCCGTATCACCGCTGACACCATCGAACATGCATTCATAGATGGCGCGAAAGCCATGTTCGGCGTGATGGTCGAAATAGAAGGGGTCGAGAACAAACAGAAAGTGCATATAGATTGCACAGGCACTGATATACCTTCATTGTTTGTCAATTTCTTAAATGAGCTATTGAGCCAAAAAGATATCGAAGACATGTTCTTCTCTGATTTCAGGATCGACAAGCTAGAAGAGAAAGAAGGAATGTTTTACCTAGAAGCGACCGCATCTGGAGAACGGATAGCTATCGGCAGGCATGAGATACGGACAGAAGTGAAGGCAGCGACATTCCATGGAATCAGGTATGAGAATACAGATGAAGGGATAATGCTCCAGTGCGTACTTGATGTCTAGATCTCTTTCTTCACCTTGACTAGGAATTTTATAAGCTCATCAGACCAGACAAGCGGCACCACATCTGAAAGCAGTATATCAAGCCACTGCAAAAAATCCTGCCTGAAACCATTTCGTTCGCCATCGATGAGCCTCTCGATCTCAAAGGCATAATCTGATGGCAGATTTATCCGTCTTGATACTTTCAGAAGCTGGGTCTTCAGCACATCTTTCTCATCCTGTTTCTTCTCTTCTTTCTGCAGCTCCTCAGCCTTCCAGATATCTTCATAACGAAATTCGACCTTTGCCACACGATCAAGCCCCCGCTTCTTGAGATCTATCTTCGCAAGGACATATTCGTGCATCCTCTTTAGAAATTCATGACGATCCTCGATCTTCATTATATCGGTATAACCATCAGCCATAAGACGAAAAGCGAACGGTGAAGGTACATCTGTCGTTATCTCATGTATCTTCAGGTCGCCAGACTCAAGACCTATGAATATTTTCTTTGCGTTTTCTATGTCCATAAGATCCTCTAGCACTTCACGTCTTGCTTCTTTTAGTATCGGGAAATTCTCTGATATCCGCTTGACAGCAGAAAGCAAGAGCATGGATGAGACCTGCTGCCTGCCGACTTTCTTCTCTCTCCCTTTGTAATTCCTAAGGATCATCAACGATCTGCCTGCGCAGTGCCGAAAACGTCTTTTCAATACTTCTGTCCGATCTATGGCTGCCTGCATCACCTCACGCAGGTTGCCTGAATTGAGCACACGAAGGACACGGAAGACATTTATCTTCTTATCAGTGCTGAGCACGAACCCATTGTCATTTATCCCTATATCCACATCACGCATCTGTGTCCTTGATACAGCGTATGCGAAACCGCGTGACAGGACATCATTCACACGCCTGCCATAGAGTGTGTGGAACACTGCATGTTTCCTGCCATCTTGCACAGTATGTTCAAGCACTAGATCCTTGTCATGGGATATCTTAGCATATTGGAACTGCTCCTTTAGATATTCATATATAGAATTCGCGCCATTCTCGTCAACATAAAGATAGTCATGCATGAAATCGAGTATCTCTGCTTTCGATCTTCCGACAGAAAGTTTCTCTTCCACAAGACGACGGAATCTGTTAATCTCATTCGCAAGCTCAAAAGACAAGGGCAGCATCTCAGAGAACCATCTTGGCACAGTCGGTCTTCTTCCAGAAACGGGAATCACCTGCGCGACCATGCCGCTTGCGTATTTGAACTGATATGTCTGGCCACCAAGGACAAATATATCGCCGACTTTCATCTTCTCAAGGAACGCCTCATCGATCTTTCCGATAGGCATCTCGCCGATCTTGACAGTCACATAGCTTTCATCAGGGATAGTACCTATATTTGTCATGTATATCAGACGGGCCATCCTTCCTCTCTTTCCGATATTTCCGGTCTCTTCATCCACCCAGATCTTCGCATAGACATGCCTGTCTTCAAGCGATACGTATTTGCCTGAGAGAAAATCAAGGACTGATGTGAAATCATCATAAGAGAGGTCACTATAGCAATAACTATTCCTGATGAGATCATAGAGATCATGCCTGGTGGTGACTGCCTGGATGACGATACCGTATATGTGCTGAGAAAGGACATCAAGGCAATTCTTTGGGATGTGTATGCGATCTATTTTTTTTTCAACAGCAGATTTCAATAGGACTGAGCATTCGACAAGATCATCTCTGTCAAGCACAATTATCCTGCCTTTCGTCGTCTCATGCAGTTTATGTCCCGCTCTTCCGCAACGCTGTATCGCCCGCGCGACTGATTTCGGAGACCCAAGAAGTATGACAAGGTCGATGAATCCTATATCGATCCCAAGCTCAAGAGATGTAGAACATACAACGCATCTTAGACGCCCATGCCGTAGATTCTCTTCAGTCTGGAACCTCAATTGTTTTGATAATGAACCGTGATGGGTCGCGATGTTTGAATCATTGTATTCTGCTGGGAACATCTCTTTCAACGTATGCACGACTCTTTCTGTCGCAGATCTTGTGTTTGTGAAGATAAGAGTAGTCTTGTGTTCAGAGATGAGTTTATGTATCAGCTTATATGTCTCTGACTGCTTCTTCTCATATGACGCGGTGATCAGATTCGGAACAGGACTGAGCACTTTTAGATTGAGCATCTTTATGAATTGCACATCGACGATCTTGCATGGTCTTTTTGTCCCGACAAGATACTGCGCCATCTCTTCTATCGGTGAGACTGTAGCAGAGAGTCCGACACGGCACATCCCAGGAGAGATAGACTGCAGTCTTTCCATAGATAACGACAGATGCACACCTCTTTTTGATTCAGCGAGCGCATGGATCTCATCGATGATAAGCCATGATGTATCATTCAGATGCTCTTTGAATTTTATCGAGGAGAGGACTATAGCCAGACTTTCCGGTGTCGTGATGAGGATATGCGGCGGTTTCTTCAGCATCTTTGATTTCTGCGCTTGTGTCGTGTCTCCTGTCCGGACGAGGACCCTTATACCAAGCTCTTTTCCGCACAGTTTCTCGATCTCCTGCAACGGTTCGATAAGGTTCTTCTGGATATCATTGTTGAGCGCCTTTAGTGGAGAGACATACACAGCGTGGATGCTGTCAGTGAGACTGCCGCCTAGTGCGCTGTCGACCAATTCATTGAGGATGGAAAGAAATGATGTCAATGTCTTTGTGGCCCCAGTCGGCGCAGAGATCAGGATATTCTGTCTGGTGTGGATCTCATAGACACCAAAAAGCTGTGGAAGAGAATACTCTTTGAATCTGGAATAGAACCATTGCTTGACATATGGATTCAGGATACGATCTATCTCTGAAATGCTGTTTGGTTCTTTCTTCTCAACAATAAGGGGTTCCATAAACTGAATGGGTCCGACGGAGATTTATATACTTATTGTGTATCATCAAACGGCAAGCCGTCGATTGAATAATTTTTACGAAGAATTTCATATCTGTAGGGTTCCGACCGAATAACGGTCCGAACAATTCTACTGCCTAAGACTCAAATACACAGGACATCGCATCATGACAATGGACCCTGTACGGCTGAGGCGAGAAGCGCGCGTTAGCCTTATGGCCAAGGTGCCCTGTAGATATCACGTAAGCACCACATTCGCAAAATATTTTCTAAAGAGCCTTTCTCCATATCTATAATTATATATACTAAATTCGCCAGATCAATGTCATGCGATCTAAGAACAGCAGGATCCGGACATATATCGAAGAGATCATCCTTGTCATACTTATCTTCATAGATATATTCGGATGGTTAGGTATCCTCCCGCCCGATATGGAGATCGGTGATAAATTGATCGGATGGGCATTGATGGGTTATCTCTTGTACAAAGCGCCGTTATCAAAGATCCTCTTCGGTGTGAGGAACAAGATAGTGGATGTCGGACTTATAATTTCATACTTCCTCATGTTATTCAAAAATCTTATCGTCCTTTCAGAATCATTGCTTGAATATCATCTGCATTTCAAGAACTTCTTCATCTGGATCGTCAACAATGGAAATGCTATAGAAAGCGGTGCCTTTATCACTGGCGCGAGCCTGCTTGTATTCATATCATTGTACGCCACAGGAAGGATAAGGTTAAAAGCGCCTTCTGTCCTGAATATGTTCTTTGAAGATGGCGCGCCGAAACGAAGATTTGGTTACATGCTATTGAGATTCATGAAGATACATCTCACGACCATAGCGTTCTTTGTCATCGTCTTCAATCTTATAATGGAATGGCTCACCATGGTCGAAGATGATCTGGTCACCATAATATCCGTCGTGCTTGTGATGCTGATCATAATAAAATACCGCAAGAAAAGTGGCTGGCACATGCCTTTTGGTAAGGTGATCTTCAACATAGCAGACACAGCAGATGGGTTCTACTCAAAGATGATCGGACTTCTGCAGTCTGGAAAAAAAGCTATGCTGACTGTGAGCGGCCTGCTTGTGCTGCATCTGATCACCGACGTCGCCACGTTCATAGTCCCATCCATAATGTGGAAGTCGGGAGTAGATTATTTCGGTGGGCTTGGGACAGGACACAATCATATATGGAGCATACTTCTGAATGATATATCTTCTGCTGGAACAGTCTTTTCAAAAGTGATTCTCACTTATATCTATTCTATGAACGTTATAGGGATCATAATGCTTATGCTCGCGCCGGCAGTGATATGGTATCTGATCTATACAGTGAGGGAAAAAACTATACCCGCATGGCTCTTCTCACTTTTTTTTATGTCTGCGATGTGCTTCCTTCTTGCGCCGGCATTCGATATCACCGTCATCAAAGAAAGTCTCACTGAGCGCATAATCGGTGCTGATATATTGACGCAGAGCGTGATCGCTTCGATGCATGTCGATCTCATATCTATCTTTATTGCTTCATTGCTGGTCGGAGCCATGTCTTTCCTTGCCACAAGATACGCAAGACGAATGCTTGTCGCATTCGCGGGTCTTGCGACTGCGATATTCTTTGTGAATTATATATATCATTTCTTAAGCGCCATAATATCATACTATCTTTCGATCATTCCGCTTATGTTCTCTGAATTTCAATGGCTGATAGCATATTATTTCTTGGTGTTCTTTCTCTCAAACCTGCTTTTCTACTTTTTCGGCTCTCTTTTTTTCATCTATATGTCGATGAAAGAGCTTAAGTAGCAGATTGTTTTCTCGACGGAGAATTTCATTCATGCACCAAAAGATTTCACTAAAAGAAAATCTTTATATACAACCTTTGTTCATAGTTTGAAAAAGCGAAACATATATATAGAAGTGACTTGTTCTATGGATATATTGCAATAAACATTTTGGAAAATAGATATTTCAAAAAACCTATTGAAGTAGTTAAATCCAACCTGCTTAGATACGGGGGTGTACGAAAAGTGGACGAGAAGATATTCAATGTTTTTTTTAGAGAGAAACCAGTGATGATGCTAGTAAAATTGAAGAATGCAAAGAGCGAAGTGTATGCATCGTCGCTTGCTAAACAGATAGATTGTACATATTCCCACGTAGTCAAGATCCTACAGGAGATGGAGAAATCTGGTCTTGTGCAGTTCAAGAAAGAAGGCCGATTGAAACTGCTCAACTTGACAAACAAAGGGTCAGAGATCGCTGAGCATATCGAACAGATCAGACACCGGTTGTGAGTCTTCTATGAAAGTCGTCACTCTTGGAGTAGGCGAAGCATTCGATGAGATGCAGCCTAACAACTCTCACCTTGTCTTATCTGACAAGGGCAACATCCTTCTTGACTGCGGCTACTCAGTTCCGCATCAGCTATGGAAATACGATAATGATCCAGACATGATAGATGCTGTCTTTCTTAGCCATATACATAGCGATCATACCGGCGGAATCAATGCGATCCTGATGAGGATGTGGGAAGATGGAAGACATAAACTACTTATAATCTTCAGCGCGACGAGCATAATCAAGGATATCGAAGAGCAATTGCTGAATAGATATCCTGGCTTTCGCAAGAGATTTGGCTATGATATAAGATACATCGGAGTAGAACCTGGAAAAAGCGAGAAAGTCGGTGGATTGACACTCAATTTCGCCCAGACTGTGCACTCTGCGTCGAATCTTGCCGTATCGATCACTGATGGAAAAAACAAGATCTCTTACAGTGGAGACGGAGAGTTCACAGATACTTCTATCGCTCTGTATAAAGGATCAGACCTCCTGATACATGAGGCATATCTCATCGATACAGAAGCGAATGGACATGGCAGCATAAAAAAAGTCATCGAGATGGCTGAAAAAAATGAGATCAGTTGTCTTGCGCTCACGCATATCAAACGTAAAGTCAGACAAGAGCAGATGGATGCGATCAAGAAGATAGCCGATGAATCAAGCATCAAAGTCACTGTGCCAGAAGCGCTCGAACAGACATTTGGCTAGCACAAGACTTCTTCAAGCGACTGTCTCTCAAGGATCTTCTTTGCGTTCTCGATGAATGCGACTTCATGCTCGGTCTTTATCATGCCACCAGCCACTTGTTTATGACCACTGCACTCTCCATCCAATGGCCGGATTATGGCATCAAGCAGCTCTGATACATCTATCCCGCATGATCCGCACAGACGTGCAGAGACTTTAGTCGTCAATTCATCTGTCCTTGCCATAGCTATTATGATAGTGCCTTTCAGATAATCCCTTGTCTTCGCAAGGATAGAGCAAAATGAGCTGATAAGTGTCGGCCTTATGTTCTCTTCAGCATTTATAATCAGATAATTCTCGCCCCTTAGATGAGTGTTTCCATCAAACCATGAAAGATTCTTACCAAGTATCTTTTTATAATCCATCTGCAGATGGATCGCGCTCGCTTTCATCTTCTTGTTTCCAAGACAAGCACCCACTCCAATGCTTGGCTGTGACATCTTGCAGCATGAATCAAGGATTGTCGCGAATTCCCTAAGGTCGCGATATGGACTTTGCTGAGTCTCGCCAAGCAAAGTATAGATATTTCCAAAGATCAGGTTTTCATCATGCTCTCCAGGGATACGTCTTAATATCGCATCGACAAGCCTTTTGAGTTCATCGTCAGCTAGATGTATCATCTTTTTCCAGCTGTTCCCGATCTTAGGGTTTATCCTGGTCTCCTTAAGAAGCATCAATGCACCTTTCTCTGATCCAGACACACCTGGAATCAATGGCGCAGAAGAGTTCTCCAAAACTTCATAGAGAGGTTTTGTGTTGATGCCAAACAGACGTAATCCTTCAGATACTTGCATCGATCTTTCATCTATTGCCATGTCAAGTATCTCTTTATTGATGCTGGAGAAACCGCCATTCTCCTGAGCATCTCCTATAGCGCCGACAAGCGCGAGGTATGCCATTGACACATTGTTCTTATTCATCGCATTTGCGAAAAGAAATGCTATTCCAGCAGAAGAGATATCGATTGAACCATCAAAATCATGGAGATGAGGATTGATATGCACAAAATTATCAACGACAAAAAAATCATTCACTTGCTGATGATCAAATATAAATATCTTCTTTCCCGGAAGATTCGATGAGATCTGCTTCAGATATGCCGATCCAAGATCGCAGAATACAAATGCGCCAAATCCACTGTCAAGCTGTCTTGCTAACATCTCTTCAGTGAGTGAATTGACGACAGAAAGGGTATATTGCCTTCTTTCTTTTAGGAATGCCTTGACAAGTATGGCGCTTGCGCTGATGCCGTCGGCACTATTAAGAGAGATTATTTTTATCGGGATATCTTTTGGTATCTCTTTGAAACATGATGCAGCGTCTTGTATTGATCTATGGAAGGTTTCATGCATCACCAATTTTTTTCATACCCCTGTAGAACTGTCCAAAGATATCTAGAGGGGTGTTTTTTATAAGTGTTTATCTCCCAAGAAATAGATTTTCATATGGTATGTATTAGAATGAATATATCAAAAAAAGTAAAATCAAAAAAAGTAAAAATAATTATTTACTCTAAGTAGAATCTTGAGTTCTCTGGCCTGTATTTCCATGACGGAGCAAGCCTTCCACTTCTCTTGTAGTACTTAACGAGTCTGTTGATCTTCGACTCAGTCAGCTTAAGACCTCTCTTCGCGGTCTGGTCTTGTCTGTTTTCTTCACGATGTTTCCTTATCATGACGCTTTTCCTGATGAGAGCGAGAAGATCATCTGGGAGCTCTTTCTCAAGCTTCTTGGCTTTTAAGATTACTCCGATCTTCTTCTTTGTGATAAGTTTGACGTCAGGGATACCGTATATATCCCTCATGTGCAATCCGATCTCGCTTGCAGTCGCTCCTTCTTTTCCAAGTTTCGCGACAAGTATCTCTACTTCCTTTGGCTTATATCGTACCCAACTAGGTAATGTTTTCACAGAAGGTCGTTTACTGCCTGATTTTCCCCGTTTTCGGGAGTGCATTCTTGCCATTTTCATTCCTCCGGCCTCAGCAAGCCTTCATAGACCGGCTGATCCCTTGAATACTGCTAGGAAAGAGAGTTGGTTTATAAACCTTGCGGAATAATTAGGGTGTGGATCTTGGCTCTGGGGTGAGAGGTATGAGGTATGACCTGCTAACACATAGGCCAAAAGAAGAGACTTCAAGTACCGAGATCTCAATGATACTCTACCTGAGCTTGACACTCATGTTGATCATGCCGCGCTTCTCTCCGCTTCTGAAGCGGCCGTTGTTTGTGACAAGTATCTGATATAATCCAAGATTCAAGGTCTTTGCTGTACTGAAATAGATCTTGTCATAATCAAGTGTCAAGCCGATCACTTGGGTATCTTTGCCATCTGGATCACCGAATGATGGTTCTGAAGAATCAAGCAGCATGCCTTTCCTTAGAAGCTCATCCACATCATCGAGCTGTTTCCTGCCGTCTGGATCTGTCAGGAAGATGTAGCCATTCTTGCCTACTTGTCCGCCAAGCCTCAAGGGAGATGAAGTCCTGTTCGAGCGTCCAAGTATCGTCTCTGTCCCGAACCCAAGGACACCATTTGGATTATATCCATACACAATATGGTCGATCGTCTTCTTGTTCGCTATCGTCCCCATGAATTCCATGAAGAATCGTGCTATCGAGACGATGAAAGAATTTCCTGCAGTCGCAGTATCGATATCAAGTTCGATGGAATGAATCCCTTCAGAATCAGGACATAGATAATAGAATTGGTATTGTCCTAGCCCAGTCTCTTTTAAGCTGAATGCTGGAAAATCGAGACCATCTATCTTCATGCTCGCCCGTTCATTTGTTATTCCGCTTATCGGGTTCATACCGACATCATACAAAGTGCCGCTCACATTGCAAAGATTATTTGCGTAGTTCTTATTGCTGACCTTGAAATTCGCTATGCTGTTGACTTGTATCGAAGTGCTTATCAAGAAACTTTCTGTAGATGTCTGATTCACATTCCCTATCGAGTCAGTGCATCTGAACAACACAGTATAATCGCTCTCATCTAGAAAATCACGGCTAGTCTCATGATAATACTGGCCAGTGTAGTCGAACGGATAAGAATAAGTCCCATTTATCAGCATGACACAATCACTTGGTTCGTCTGTCTGCGCTATGAAGACAGGAGTAATCGTGGCGAAGACAGATCCTGGTCTTGGGCTCATCATAGTGATCGAAGGTGGGATCTGATCTATCTCCTGTTTCACCTGATTCGACCATGTGCTGTTGATATCAGCGCCATTTAATGATCGTACCGAACCATACCATGTGCCGTTGGCAGGCATCGATGCGATCGCGGAAGTGACATTTCCTACCCATTGCTCAAATTCCGGAGAGGAAAAATCCAGGTCATCATCGACCCTGAGATAATATCCCTTCACTCCACTTGCGAAGTCGATGGATTCAGTCCACGTGAAAGTGATATCAGGACTGCTGACTGTGTTTGACATAGTGTACATCTGCGGCGTGGATGCGGGAGTGGTATCTATCATCAGACGATAATGCGAAGATGGTCCCCAATTGCCCGCATTATCGACCGCAATGACATGGAACCAGTAGCCACCGTCGCCAAGATAATTATAATCTACCCAAGCATCTTCATGGAACTCTTGATCGCCCACGTGGCTCAGCTTTATCACATCCATCTGCTCAAACCCTGGATCGAGATCATAACCTGCTGTGATGATGCTATCTTTGCTGTTGACAACAATGCCCTCTAATCCATCTGCGTCGACTGAAGGATCGCCAGTCCAGTTCCACAAGAACACTCCGTCCTGATCCAGCTTAATCACTTGCTGCTTGTAATCATCGACTCCACCCATATCAGACATTCCGACAGCGATGATATTATCACGACTATCGATATCAACATCATATAACTCATCCCAAAGCGCAGTCGGATTGAATGTCAAGTTCCAGATATGATTGCCATCATCATCCAGTTTCACAACATAATAAGCAGAGACACCTGCGATCTCTTTTAGACCGACTGCGATTATGTCACCTTCGCTATCGATAGCGACACCATTGAACCGCGCGACCACACCAAGATCAAGCGACCAGTTCCAGGTGTGATTACCTGTGCTATTTATCTTCGCGATGAACAGAGCAGGACTGCCAGCAGGATAATGCACCCCGGCCACAATGATGTCGTTGTCTCTATCGACAGCGATGTCATTGATCATATTCGGATTGATATTCCCCGGATCATAAGTCCAGTTCCAGATGAGATTCCCTGAGCTGGCAAGTTTGATCACTCTGATCCGATAGTGATTGTCTGCAGGAAGCTCATCATGCCCCGCAACGATTATATCACCATGGCTGTCGACAGCGACACTAGTCAACCGATCCAGAGACGCAGGTGGAGAACCAGCAGGGTTATCTGTCCAGTTCCACTGATGGTCTGCGGTCGAATTGAATTTAGCTACATGGAACTGCTCATCGCCAGCATTGCAGTAATCATATCCCGCGACGATGATATTGCTGTCACGATCTATCGCGATCGCGTCAAGCACACCGCCGTTTCCACATGGAGCATATGAGATATTCCATCTGAATACGCCATCGTCATCGAGACTCACGATATGCATATCTGATAGCCCATCATGCATGTCTGTCCCTGCGAAATAAGTGTTATCATCTTTGTCAATAGCCACTGAAACAAGCCGGTCTATACCGGTAGCATTCGGATCATATGTCCAGTTCCAATATGTCTGTGGATAGATAAGTAAATCTTTCGAACGATCAGGCTCACTATTTTTTGTGAGATCGATGAAATAACTGTATCCTGCAACATGCGAAAGATTATCTGTGCAATTTATATGGAAACTCACAGATTTGTCATTGACCCAGGTGTCATTCAGATGCGTAGTCGAATTGATCACTGGAGTGAATGGCTTTTCTGTGTCTATCGTGATATTATGACTCACCTCATAAGAACAGATCTCATTGTAGTTGCAAGCCTCTAGCTGCACCCGGTAAGAATGATTATGGGCTAATGAAAGACCACTACGGGTGACTTTTTCAGCGAGCCTGAAATCCGGCGCATCTATCCATGAGAAAAGTGCTTGTGTCTCATTCCATATCCTGTATCTGTAATACACATTGGACGCAAAATCAAAAGCAGACCATCTGGCATGCAGCCTATCGATGATATTTGTGTATAATGAATCCAGGAATATCTGCAGATTCTCAGGAGGTGTCATATCACCGAGCAGCACGAGTTCGATCCTGTCCTGCGCAGTCTTCATATTGCCTGCATTGTCTCTTGCCTGGAACCAGACTGTCTTATTGCCCGCGCCATCTGTAAGCAACCAGGGTTTCCTCGATACGCATGTGCTGAATTCATAATTGGAGAGCTCAAGATAATCTTCTGATACGCTGGACTCATTTTTTTGATATGAGAACAACATGAATTCATCAATAAGTTTGTTCCCATATGAATTCCCTGGGCCAGATCCGATCTCAAAAAATTCGACATCTGATACAGGATAATCTGTTCCGTTGAGTGTCTGATTGACAAGACTTCCATCGATGAAAAGTGCGGCTTCATGCGAACCATTAGTGTAGTTCTTATATGTCACAGAGACATGATGCCATTCTCCATCAAGCCAAGGAAATTGCGGGTTGTATCTTAGTGTAGTATTGCCTGTGCCATTGAACCACCTGAACACCACATCATCATCCTCTAAAAAGATATTGAATACAGAATCACCAACAGTATTATTGGCGACGAACAATGTCTTTGTCGTACTTCCGTCAGGCATATCCGCAAACCAAAGCGAAATAGAACCTTCTGCGCGATTGAATTGCCCTCGGTCATTATCGAAGATCAGACGTTCCGGACTTGGTCTAAGTTTCTGTATAACGAACTGGTCATTACCTGGGCTTCTGTCACTGCCTACGACTGCGATCTCATCATTCTTGTTCACTGCGATGTCATAGAATGAATCGCTTGCTGATATCGAATCGGTGTAATTCCAGATGAATCTTCCCATCGGATCAAGTTTTATCACGTGGAACTGTGGCCAGCCTGGTTCATTGCTGTATCCTGCGCAGAATACATCATCATATTGATCGACATCGACAGCCTGGCAGTAATCCGCGCCTGCCGAAGGATCATATACCCATTCCCACATCTGGCTGCCGCCACTAGAAAGCTTGACTACATGGAAACGGCCGCCTGTGACAGCGACAGTACTAAAGCCACTGACTAGGATATTGTTTCCTGAATCTACTGTGGCACCATACAGTCGATCAGAGAGAGCGCCTGAGTTCGAAGTCCATTCCCATTGGAAAGCACCATCAGGGCCCAGCTTGACCACATGGAACTGGTCATTGCCAGGGACATTGCTGTAACCAGAAACGATCACATAATCCATGTCATCTATCGCGACATGCTCAAGACGATCAGTCCCTACGGATGGATTGCTTGTCCATTCCCAAAGGAAATTCCCGTCCTGATCAAGCTTGACGACATGGAACTGATAATTTCCTAATGCGTTGTCATATCCGGCGACGATGATATTATCCTGGCTGTCTATCGCGACAGACTTCAGATAATCGCCAGAACCAGAAGGATTATACGTCCAGTTCCAGATGAGGTTGCCAAGTGGATCCAATTTGATCACATGGAACTGGATATTACCAGGCACATTGCTCGAGCCTGCAGCGATCACCTGATCATAGCTGTCGACTGCGACATCCTCAAGCACATCTGCGCCAGCGGATGGATTGTATCGATAATTCCATTGCAGATTACCTTTTTTGTCCAGTTTGATGACATTGAAGATAGAATTACCACCAGAGGTCTCCGTCCCTGAAGTAATGATATTTCCCATCCCGTCAAAGGCGATACCACTCAACAAGTCTGTACCGACGCTTGGGTTGGACTGCCAGGTGAAATCAGATTGTGACTTCTCAGAAGCATTGAAACCCTGGCCAAGGACACCTTCGATGAATCGTCTTTCCATCTGCCTGTATCTTGGCCAGATCATGTCTTCACATACATATCCATCAGTGAATGTGCATCGTTGAGTCAATGCTGAAAGATTATAATTTGAATATCTGCATCCATAGATACCATTCGCATCGTTATATTGCAGGTCAAGATCGACACTTCTTCCAGTCACGTTCTTTGTGCCGCCATTTATCTGGATGCTCGCGTTAGGGATAATATTATCTACTGTAACATCAGTCGAGAATATGAAATCATTTCCCCTATTGTCGTCCACATAGACATAGACAGTCTTTTTCATGTCAGAATCATTCGTGTTTATGATCTGTCGGGAATATATCGCATCTGATTTTGAGGAATCAGGATAGAATCCATCATCATATAGACGAAGTTTCACAGGTCCATATCCAAACGCACTCAGATTCACGATAGATCTGAGTCCGATTATGCCAGAACTGAACAATTCGAATCGGATTGCAGACCCATTACGAAACACAGACGGCACCGCAGTCAAAGTACCTGTCGCTGGACTTGCTCCGGCGCAGATAGATGAGATATCGAATGGAGCGAAATAATGATATGGATGATGATACAATTCGCCTTCTGTCAATCTGCCGGCTTCCACTTTACCATTCAATATCAACCCATCACATGGAAAGATCGTGTTCTCGATCACTGAGAACTCGACGACAGAATTGTTTATCTTAGAATTTGACAGGAAAGAATCTTTCATTGAGACATTGTACACAGAAGATGAGATCAATGTGACACTGTCTGCGTTCGATATGTTCATCGTACTAGATGTGAGGAAACAGTTACGTGTATACGCGCCAGACCATGTTAGATTGGTCTGGTTGTCCATTGTTGTGGAAGACAGAGTGCAGTTGCTCGATCTTACCTGGAAAACCATCGCGTTCCCTGCGGAGGAATCACCGCCGATGACAAGCCTGTTCTGGGAATCTATCGCGATCCCTCTTCCAACTTCGGCCGCATTCCAGTCGAATGCTTCCTGCCATATGGAATTGCCGCTTTGATCAAGAGCATACACAAAAGCGCTGTTTCCGACTGTCCCGCTGACATAGATATTAGATGCCGGATCGATAGCGACATATGGGTTGCCGACACCACTCAAAGTCGTGCCCCATAAAAAGACGCCATGGCGGTCATATTTCCGGACATGATAGAGCACATTGTTATAACTTCCAACGACGATGACATTGTCCTGCGGGTCTATCGCCACGTCATTCAGATATGCCGCGACTGGTCCAGGATCGAATGTCTGCTGCCAGACAAAAGCCCCATCCGCATCATATTTACGGATGATGAAATCATCGTTTGCGCCGCCGACAATGACGATATCATCTATGAAATCTACAGCCACGCCATATGCCGCGTCGATACCGCCCGAATCATATGTCGCTATCCAGTCCTGCGTGCTGTCTGGCTGATATTTTATGATATGCATGTCTGTCAAACCATTAACTGATCCTACGACGATGACATTGTTGTGCGAGTCATGGACAACACTATAAGCCCTGTCGACACCGCCAACATTATGACTATCAAACCAGATCAGGTTGCCATCTGTATCAACTTTCAAGGTATAAAAGTCATTCCCGAGATATCCTACGAAGATCACATCATTATCGTAATCCACCGTGACATCGTACGCGTCTCCGACGCCGACGGCAGTATTGTCCCATTGATACGTGCCATTCTCATCATATTTGACCATCCCAAAAAATGGTCCGGCATCCTGCGCCGCGAGAAAGACATTATTATCATCATCCACAGCCACGCCCCTGCCAAGATCCAGGACGCCAGAGCGCCACATGACACGCTGATGATAAGCGCTTGCGCTGATGATCGACAAAAAGAAGACAAATAGGCAAAAAAATACGAAACTATGTGCCTTTATCTTCATATCATCGACCTCTTTTTGATATTCTATAATCTACTATATCTCATTTCTTAAAGAGGTTATATATACTTTATGGTAGAAACGTCCGTCAAGCCTATCGATGAGATACTTGATCTATTCTTTCTGCAGGGCACACTGGCCATCAAGACCAGAGTGCGTCTCTTGGTAATACCACAATCAATCTGCTGTCAACCAGCGAGTCTTGGTGGGGTCATGGTTCTGTGGCAAACAATAGTTCGGACCGCAAGCGGTCGGAACTCTGCAGATGAGAATTTTTCATATGATCAATCATCTTATTCACGATTTATATCTGAATCAGGCAGAAAGCAACATTTAAATACTAGTTTTCTGATAGGTAGAAACATCGGAGGAGGTCTCATGAAACAGAGAAAGGCGATAATAGCGATTCTTGTTATGGTGTTCCTTATATGTATAGGTTCCACCATGGCCGCGAAGATCGTCCAGGTGTCTCACAATAATATCAAGGCAGAGGTCCTGCCTGGTGAAGTAGGACAGTATGAGATTTCGATAAAGAATGGTCAGGACATCGATGATACATTCTATATCTCTGTCGACGACATGAGATTTGCTCTTACACTTCTGCCGATAACTGATTTCACTGGCGGGATGAAAGCGAAGGCTGGCGAGACTGTGAAATCCATGATGTATCTTGTGCCATCTGACAAACTACGTATAGGGGAATATAATATACGCGTCGTCGCGCTCTCAAAGAAGACAAATGCAGTTTATAGTGATATATTAAGCATCTATGTCGCGCCAAAACCAGTCGAGAAAGTGGTCATTCCTGATGTGACGACAACAGTCTCTATCAATCCTAAGATCGACCCAAGGATTCCTCTTGATATCGAAGTATCTGTGCAGAACAACAATGCGCTTGACCTTGGTAATGTGCTTGTGGAAGCGAAAAGCGGCCTGTTCAGCAAACAAGGCACGATATCTCTTGGTTCGAATGGCAGCGATTCCATCTCATTCAAGATAAATCTTGACAAGAACCAGATGCCAAGGACAGACCTTCTGGTGGTCTCGGTCTCAAAGGACAATCGGTTCATCGATTTCCAGCAAAAAGATATAGAGATCATGGAATTGAAGATACCATTCAATAAAGGTTTCTCAGAAGAGAATAGTTTTCTAAAGACAAAAAAGACGATATCTATCGAGAATAATGGCAATGTCAAGATGACTGAGACGATAAAAGAGCAGATGCCATTCTATAGACGCTGGTTCACAAAATCAACACCTGATTATATGACCGAAAAAGATAGCGGCAAAAAATATATGACTTATGCTGTGACGCTTGAACCAAAAGAAAAAAAACAGATAATCATCACGACAAGCTATAGGATGCTCCTTTTGTTTGCAGTGCTTGCGATCATTGGGATAATAATCTATTATTCATCAAGAAGCCCGCTTGTTGTGTTGAAACGAGCCCAGATCATCCAGAAAAAAGAAGGCGGTATCTCTAGACTTAAAATATTCCTGCACATCAAGAACAGGACAAAACATGTGTTTGATGATGTGAGGGTAGTCGATAAGGTCCAGAAGATCGCGAAACTCATCAAAGAGGAAGAACATATAGGCACAGTGAAACCTAACCGAGTTGTTCAGAAGAAGAATGAAGCACTTATCGAATGGAAGATACCTAAGCTTGAGGGTGGTGAAGAGAGGATAATCATCTACAAAGTCGAATCTCGTCTGAGCATCCTTGGTGATTTCAAGCTACGAAAAGCCCTTGTCGAATATAGTAAAGACAATGTAAGAGGAAAGACATATTCGAATGAATTCTATGTCGAGATGTGAGATAAGTATTGCGATATGGTTGTCTTATTCTGTTTGTGATTAGTAATGTTGCTTACTTGGGTGTGAGTCCTGGCTATTGCGATATGGTTGTCTTGGTCTGTTCGCTTTTAACGGGATTGTTCATTTAGGTGTGAGGTATGAGCAAAGAGCTGTGAACCCATAGCTCGTAGCCCACACCTAAATAGACAACCCACAGATCACAGATAAAATAGAACAGCACATACGCAATGCTTATCCCATCGCAACATCCAAAGAAACCTTTAAATATCCAGTTTTGCACCTGACCTTGAAAATGACACAAGACGATCTTAAAAACAAAGAGATGCCACAGAACTATGATTTCGCAGAAGCGGAAAAAAAGTGGCAGAGATACTGGGAAGAGAATGACATATACAAATTCGATCCGGCAGGAGACGGCGAGATATACTCTGTCGACACGCCACCGCCAACAGTATCAGGGAACATGCATCTTGGGCATGCATTTAGTTATTCTCAGGAAGATTTTGTCGTGAGATTCCAAAGGATGCTTGGAAAGCGGGTCTTCTATCCATTCGGGACAGATGATAATGGCCTTCCGACTGAACGATTAGTCGAGAAACTTAAGAAAGTCAAATCGACACGCATGACACGGCCGGAATTCGTGAAGCTTTGCCATGAGACCATCACTGAGATAAAGCCGGATTTCATCCAAGACTGGAAAGATATCGGGATGAGCTGCGATTTTAAGAACACCACTTATTCGACGATCGATCCGCATTGCATAAAGACAGCGCAGAGATCGCTTCTTGATCTATACAAAAAAGGGTTGATTGTGAGACAGGCTGCGCCTAGCATGTGGTGTGTCAATTGTCAGACCGCTATCGCACAGGCAGAGCTTGAAGATGCTGATCTTAATTCCACATTCAATGATGTCACCTTCAGGATTGTCGAGAGCAAAGAAGAGATCACTATCGCTACGACAAGACCAGAGCTTCTCGCTGCATGTGTATGCGTGTTTGTACATCCGACAGACAAGAGATATCATCATCTCATCGGAAAGACCGCAATGGTTCCATTATTCCACCAGGAAGTACCTATCTTCGCTGATGAATCAGCAGATCCAGAGAAAGGATCCGGCATCCTGATGATCTGCTCTTATGGAGACAGGTTCGATGTCGATGCAATAAACCGGAAAAGATTGGATCCTCGTGTCTGCATAACAAGACAGGGACTTATGAATGAGAACGCGGGAAAATACGAAGGCATGAAAATAGTCGATGCAAGAAAAGCGATACTCGCTGATCTTGAAGACGCAGGCCTTCTCACTTCGAAGAAGCAGATCACTCACGTCGTGAATGTGCATGACAAATGCGGCACTGCGATTGAGTTCCTTGCGACAGAGCAATGGTTTATCAAGATCCTTGAACACAAACAGCAATTGCTGGAATCAGGGAATTCTATCAACTGGTATCCAAAGTCCATGAAAGCGCGATACGACAACTGGGTACAGAATCTCAATTGGGATTGGTGTATCTCCAGGCAGAGACATTTTGGCGTTCCATTCCCGTTCTGGTTCTCGAAAAAGACAGGAGAAGTTATCCTGGCTGATGAATCACAGCTTCCTGTGGATCCCATCTCAGATATCCCAAAGACACTTCCTGATGGACACATGATCGAAGATATAGAACCAGAAAATGATGTGATGGATACTTGGGCGACAAGCAGCGTCTCACCGCAAATCACGACAAATTGGGTTGATAACAAAGAGAATGCATTGAGTTTCAAAGATATGTATCCTATGACCATGCGGCCACAGGCACATGATATCATCAGGACATGGGCCTTCTATACGATTGTCAAGGGGATGTATCATCATGATATGTCTCCGTGGAAGGATATAGTGATATCTGGACATGTTCTTGATCCAAAAGGCAACAAGATGAGCAAATCAAAAGGGAACGCTATCAATCCGCGAAGCGTCCTTGAGAAATTCGGATCGGATGCACTTCGTTTCTGGGCAGCAGGGTCGAAACTCGGAGACGACCTGCCATTCCTTGAGAAGGATCTTGTGACTGGACGAAAGATGGTGACAAAGCTCTGGAACGCATCTAAATTCGCAATCATGCATCTGCAGGATTTCGACGGAGAGTTCAATGTGGATAATCTGTATCCTGTCGACAGGTGGATATTGTCAAAACTGCATGGGATAATCTCAGCTAGCACAGAGACATTCAGCAGATATGAATACAGCAAGACAAAACTTGAGGTCGAGAAATTCTTCTGGAAGGATTTCTGTGACAACTATCTTGAGATTGTCAAGGACAGATTATACAATCAGGAAGCATATGATCCTGCCGCCGTCAGATCTGCGAAATTCACATTGCATCAATTAGTGTTGGATTCACTTAAGATGATGGCGCCCATCATGCCATTCATCACAGAAGAGATATATCATCTACATTTCGCTGCTATCGAAGGGAAGAAGAGCATCCATATCAGCGACTGGCCGAAGTTCGACAAAGCTTTTGTCGACGCAGAGTCAGAGGTCCCTGGCGAAATGCTTGTCGATATCTTAAATGTCGTGCGCAAGCACAAATCAGAGAAGCAGGTCTCTTTGAAGACACCTATCGAGAACATGTGCATACAATGCAGCAAGGAAGACAAGAAGAAGCTTTCTATAGTCCTCCAGGACCTAAAAGCGGTCACAAAGTCAGAATCTATCGTGTTCTCTGGTGGTGTGCCGGATATCGACTGCGAACGTTTCGCGATGAAGGTAGGGATAGTCCTTGGAGAGGCGCCCCCTAAGAAACAGAAGTGATTTTTTTCCGTTATGCTTAAATATACATGTATTATCCCACCCATATGGAAAGGGGATATTGTTCACGACTCACTAGACTTGAAGATATATTCGATCCGCTCGATCTCGATAGAAAAAGCATGCACCTATTTATCTCAGAGGATATGATCGGGACTGATGAGATGCCGATTCCAAGGTTGATCTTGACATATGAGGGCCTGAATGGATTGTATCTTGTCGAAAAAACATATGATACTTTCGAAGAATCAGAGGAAGCGCTTGAACTATTTGAGGCGCAATTCGATGATATCTTCGGCGCAGAGATTAGGGGAAATATGATCGACAGGGTCAATGGTATTGTCACAAATGAATTTGGCAGCATCATACGGACATATCATTATTTTGCTGGATTGAAACCTGCTGATGGTGAGATCAGTTTCCTGCATTTTGCGGATGGCTTGGCAGAGAGCAACATACGTGACACAGCAGAGTTCAGATACACGATCGAAGATATCGATGATCCTGATGGCAATGGCAGTTTTTACAGTATCAGAGGACATGTCATGTGTAACGATGGATGTGTGATGCTTGATAGTGTGAATCATAGTTCCCTACGTATGAAGGATATAGAGACCCTCATCAGACGTCTGCGTAAAGAAGGTCTGAATCCGCTCGAGATATCTGACTTCCAGTAGGCTTATATAACACCTAATTCTAAAAGAGATTGTGAATAGTGATAACAATGTTAGATGACGATCAGCTGAAGATAGAGACGAAATTCGGGCCACTGACGACAAGGGCGCCAGACCAGAAATTCAAGATGACTGGTGGCCGTGAATATGAGCATCAGATGCTGCAGAAACAATATGTATCAGATTATGAAGCGCAATTGAACAAGTTCAGGCACGCAGCCAGATTCAATTTCACGACGATCCTATTGAAGAGCCTTGGATTCTCTGATCTCATCGCTGGCCTATTCATGGGAAATATGTTCGAGAAACCGCCTGGCTTTGATTTATTTGGAGTCGCTCTTGTATTTGCCGGATATGGATTTGAATGGCTGCATTTCTATCGCGCGAAGAAGAAGCTCATGAAGGCAGAAGATGAAGAAGAAGTTCTTGAAGAAGAGCTAGTCTATGATCGTTAGAGACTGCAGCAATCATCTTTTTTCTCGATATGGATCTTCAGTTCTTCGCAAAGCTCGATCGCCTTTCTTGACGGTATGACTATGCAGTCCAGACCAGCTTTCACAGCCGCGATATCATAGAGCCTTCTTGGTCTCATGCAGCCAAGATTTATGCGCGCATTTTTCAATCTCTCTCTTGCATACCTGAACACGAAAAAGACATCCTCTTCTTTTGGTGGATTGCAATTCTCGAATATTGTCCCCTGGATCGGCATGAACACAAGGAATGTGACTTCAGTTGTACCTTCAGTGAAGAGCGCATCTATCGCCTCTTTCTCGCCGGATAGTTTTCCGCCGTTTAGCCCGATGCAGATATGGGGCACGACTTTCTTTGCATGCTTTTTTAGGAAGCGGTAGGATCTAAGATAATCATCCTTTGTCTTCTTCATCCCATACACTTCATCTATGGTATTATCATCATACACAAAATCAAACGATATCGTGTCAGCATATCTGCCAAGCAACATCGCTTGTTGTTCTGTGACGAGGCCACTATGAATGTTCAGCCGCGCGCCCTTGTTCTTCAGCTTCTTTAGTGTCTTCTCATCGATAGGGACATTGCCATCTTTTGTGCATCCACCGCTTATTAGGTAGCTTTCCGCTTTTGTATCAAGCGCTTCTTTTATCGTCCGCATCCCAAAGAGAAAATGCCTGCCGCAATGCGCGCACTTCAGATCACAGTCAGTCCCGGTCACACTCAATGTGACTGTCTTCTTTGGATTGCATATGATTATCCTTCTCATTAGATATAACCAGGTAATTGGGTATAAAAATTAAGCGATGCGGAGGCTTCGCTTACAAGTTCGAAGAGTATTTCGGGTTTAACGTCTCTTCCATTTTTTGCAGAGTTCCGGCCGCTTGATGCGACCCGAACGATTGCCATCCAGGACCTTTATTTTTATAGATTCTCCGATGCAGTGAGTATGTGACACTGGTCAAAACAAGTAGCGCACGTTGGTCTAAATAAGCAAGGTGCCTTGCAAAATAGAAAGAAAGGTAGATGATCTTTATACGTTAGATATAACTTGCAATCAAGCGATGCGATGCATACATATCTCAATCGACAGATATCTCGCCAAGAAAGATATAAAAAGAGCCAATTGTTCATCTATCTGATGAAAATAAAGAAGAGGACGCTCCAGATCGTTTTCGGGATCGCTTTTGTCGCTGTAGTGATTATATTATTGATGACACGGACACAACCATATGATGATCCTGGGAAAATGAGAGCATCAAGCGGCACAGGTGATATAAAACTGGTTGTGTTCTCTGATTATCAATGCCCAGCATGCGCAAAAGCATATTTTGTTGTAGAACAGATCGCTGAAGAATATAACGATAAGATCAAAGTGACTCATAAGCATTATCCATTAAATTTCCATCCCCTTTCGTTCGATGCAGCCATGGCTGCTGAATGCGCGAATGACCAGGATAAATTCTGGGATTATTCTGCTGAGATATTTCTCATGCAAGATGATCTGAAGAAGTCATCATTCAATGCGGTCGCGAAGGATCTTGGCCTTGATATGAAGCTTTTCAGATCATGCCTTTCTACAGACGCAAAATCAGATATGATCTATAAAGATATGGCTGAGGGAGACAGGCTTGGTATATTAGGGACACCAACAATATATCTGGATGGCAAGTCAGTCGAATCATGGGAATATGAATATTTGAGCCAGCAAATTGAGAAACTATATAAAGAAAACAATATAGAAAGTGATTGAATATGAAATCTGAAAAAGTCATAGTCATCGGTGCGGGATCTATGGGTGAAGCGCTTGCCGATATGTTGGCCGCAGAGGATTATGATGTCGTGCTTGTCGAGAACGATGAAGAAAGAGCTAAAGCCATCGCGAACAAGACCGATTGTCTTGTGATAAAAGGAGATGCCACTGATCTATCGACATTGAAAGACGCTGGCATCGATGAAGCGTCTTCGATAATAATCGCGACACGAGATGACAAGACTAATCTCATGATCTGCGAGATCGCGAAGAACGAGAAAGTGGCGAAAGTCATCTCACGTGTGAATCTGCCTGGCAATGAAGAATTGTTCATCAATCTTGGTATAACTTCTATTGTTCCCATCATGAGCATGGCGTTGACTTCGATCAAGAGGCACTTGCAGGGCAAAGGCGAGACAGTAGTCGCTGAGCTTGGCGGCGGCAAGATCGAACTTATGGAGATAAAGCTCTCGGATAAAAGTCCATATACAGGGAAAGCTATCACATCATTGAAAGACGCTGTTGTATGCTCCATATACCGCAATGGAGAATTATTGATCCCTAACACACGCATGAAATTCAAGGAAGGCGATGTCATAGTCGTGGCGTCGACCGCAAAGGATACGAACAAGATAATGAAAGCTATATCTAAGGAATAGATTTTTTTCTGAAAAAGTATTAACTGGCTATTTGGTCTTTTGACTTATTCTTCTTTCTTTTCTTGCCGAAAGATTCATATATTCCTATTCTATGGATTATATAGGAGGGATATTTATGGCAAAAAAAGTATTGATCATGGGAGCAGCAGGTAGAGACTTCCATAATTTCAACACATGCTTCAGAGACAACGACAAATATGAAGTCGTAGCGTTCACAGCGACACAGATACCGAATATCGACGGTCGGATGTATCCGGCCGCGCTCGCAGGAAAGCTATATCCAAAAGGCATACCTATCAAACCAGAAGATGAGCTTGAAGAGCTGATCTCAAAGCACAAAGTCGATGAAGTCGTGTTCGCATACAGCGATGTGCCATACGAATATGTCATGAGCAGGTCATCACGGGTGAATGCGGCCGGCGCGGATTTCAGGCTTATCGGCGCTAAAGACACGATGATCAAGTCGAAAAAGCCAGTGATCGCCATCTGCGCGATTCGTACTGGATGTGGAAAGAGCCAGACGACAAGGCGAGTGTCCGAGATCCTGAAGGCCATGGGCAAGAAGATCGCAGTGATCAGGCACCCGATGCCGTACGGCGACCTTGTGAAGCAGGAGGTGCAGCGCTTTGACACACTGGAGGATCTCAAGAAGCATGAATGCACGATAGAAGAAATGGAAGAGTACGAGCCGCATATCGTCAATGGCTCTGTCGTCTTCGCCGGCGTCGACTATGAGAAGATACTCCGCGAGGCAGAGAAGATCGCTGATGTAATATTATGGGATGGCGGCAACAATGACATGTCATTCTACAAACCTGATCTGCAGATCACTGTATTTGATCCCCACAGGGTCGGGCATGAGACAGCGTACTATCCTGGCGAAGTCAACGCGCGGCTATGCGATGTCGCTGTCATCAACAAAGAGGATTCAGCTGATCCGAAAGCAGTCGAGCAGGTGAGGAAGAATATCAGGGCGCTTTCGCCTGATGCGATCATAATCGATGCGGATTCTGCTTTGAAAGTCGAGGATGAATCGCTCATAAAAGGCAAGAAGGTCCTTGTCGTAGAAGACGGACCAACGCTCACTCATGGTGGGATGAAGATAGGCGCAGGAGTCGTCGCAGCGAAGAGAGCTGGCGCTTCTGTTCTTGTCGATCCGCGGCCGTTCTGCGTCGGCGAGATAAAAGAGACTTTTGAGAAGTATCCTGCTATCGGCACACTTCTGCCGGCGATGGGATATGGCGACCAGCAGATCGCTGACCTTCAGGAGACCATAAACAAAGTCGATTGCGACGCAGTCGTCATCGGGACACCGATCAATCTGACTCGCTTTGTGGATATCAAGAAACCATCAACCAGGGTCTTTTATGACCTCAAGGAGAAATCTTCTCCTGGGCTAAAAGAGATAATAGAGAAGAAGTTCAGGTGAATCTGAAGAAGAGACAGATGGAACATGAAAGACTGGTTCATCTATTCATTCATTGCTCTGCTTCTTTGGGGACTATGGGGATTCTTCCCAAAACTCGCGATAAGATACATCAGTCCACGGAGCGCTTTTGTGTATGAGTGTTTAGGATCTGTCATTGTCGGGATATTCGCTTTGGTCCTGGTCGGTTTTCGGCCGGAAGTGAAGATGAATGGAATGATCTTTGCGATTCTCACAGGGATCGCGGGGACATTCGGCGCCTTGTTTTTCCTGTATGCCATGGCGCGTGGGAAGACATCTGTCGTCGTCACGACAAGCGCGCTCTATCCGATAGTCACTATACTGCTTGCCTTCATCATATTGAAAGAACCAGTCACATTCAAGGAAGGCATAGGCATATTGTTCGCGCTTATGGCGATAGTGATGTTCTCATTATGAGAAATAAAAAATCAGGAAAAAAGGGATCTACTCCCCATCAAACGGCACATCATCGCCGGTCTTCTTCGGCTTGACATGCGAGCCTGCCTCTTTCTTCAGGACATCGACCTTGTCTGTGTATTCCCATGTGAAATCTGGGTCGTCTCTTCCGAAATGTCCATAGGCCGCTGTCTTTTGATAGATCGGTCTCCTGAGTTTCAGCTCTTTTAGTATCGCTGAAGGTGTTGTCGGGAAATGTTTCTTGACAAGCTCTGCGATCCTCTCTTCTGGGATCTTGTTTGTCTCAAAGCAATGCACCAATATCGAGACAGGTTCTGCGACACCGATAGCGTATCCAAGCTGGACTTCGCATTTGTCTGCGAGACCTGCTGCGACCACGTTCTTTGCTATGTATCTGCATGCGTATGCTGCGCTCCTGTCGACCTTTGTCGGATCCTTCCCTGAGAACGCGCCGCCGCCGTGCGACCCATGTCCGCCGTATGTATCGACGATGATCTTCCTTCCTGTTACACCCGCATCAGCGACTGGCCCGCACTGCACGAACCGTCCTGTCGGATTGATATGGTATTTTGTGTCCTTGTCGAGCCATTTGTCACATACAGGTTTCACGACTTTTTCCACGATATCTTTCCTTATTTGTTCTAAGGTTGCCTCTTCTTTGTGCGAAGCAGATACGACGACTGTGTCGACTCTGAGCGGTTTTCCGTTCTCATATTCGACAGTCACCTGGCTTTTTGCGTCAGGCCAGAGATATGGTAGCTTCTTATCTCTCCTCATCTCATCAAGTTTTCTTAGTATCTTATGCGAGAGGATCAATGGCAATGGCATAAGCTCTTTTGTCTCATTTGTAGCATAGCCAAACATTATGCCCTGGTCGCCAGCGCCCTGCTCTTTGTGAAGACCCATGCCTTCTGTGACTCCTTGTGAGATATCTGGTGATTGTTCTGAGATAGAGACCAATACGCCACATGTGTTCCCATCAAAGCCGCACAGAGGATCATCATATCCTATCTTCTTTATCGTATCTCTTGCTATTTTCTGGACATCGATATAACCGCTTGTCGTCATCTCTCCTGCTACGACGACGAACCCTGTCTTGATCAGGCATTCGATCGCGACTCTTGACGCTGGATCCTGTCTTAGCGCTTCATCAAGGACACCATCAGATATATGGTCGCAGACCTTGTCTGGATGGCCTGGCGCCACTGATTCGCTTGTGAACAGATATTTTCCTTTCAACATTTCTAGCACCTCATTAGTGTTTTAATTTTTTGCAGGATATTCTTTTTATAAAGTTTTGTGCCAGTAATATTCCAATGAGAATAATGGAAAATATTTATACAAGATATGTCTGATACTGTTGAATCGAGGTATTTCACATGAAAATCGCAGTCATAGGTCTTGGGAAAGCGGGCCTTCCGCTCGCAGCAGTCATCGCAGAAGCAGGTATCGAAGTCATCGGTGTCGACACTGATGATAAAAAAGTGAAGCTGATAAATTCAGGCGGAAATCCAGTCCCTGAAGAGCCGGGGCTGTCTGAGATACTGAAGAAACAAGGTGGAAAAGGGATAGTTGCGACGTCGGATTATGGTTTTGCTTTGAAAAAGTGCACTATGTTCATCGTAATCGTCCCTCTTTTCATCGATGACAACAAGAAATGCGATTTCTCCATACTTGACAAGGCATTCTCTGCTTTAGCAAAGGGGCTTAAGAAAGGCGATCTTGTTGTTCTTGAGACCACTGTCCCACCAAAGACGACAGAGAAACATATCCGTAATCTGCTTGAGAAGAACGGCATGAAAGCTGGAGAAGATTTCTATCTCGCATATTCGCCTGAGAGGATCATGACTGGATATTCCATATCACGCTACCGCGAATTCCCAAAAGTCGTCGGTGGTATCGACCCTGAGTCTGGCAAAAGAGCGGCAGAAGCATATGGACAGTTCTGCTCAGATGTGAAAGTCGTGTCTGACTGCAGGACCGCTGAGCTTGTCAAGGTGGCTGAAGGCGTCTATCGCGATGTCAATATCGCTCTTGCGAATGAGCTATCAAAAGTCTGTGAAGAATATGGCGTTGATTTTTGGGAGATGCGAAAGCATGCGAACCATCAGTTCTGTCACATACATGAACCAGGTTCTGTCGGCGGGCATTGCATCCCTGTGTATCCTTGGTTCCTGATAAACAACACAGATGTCCCTTTGATCAAATTTGCGAGAGATCTAAATGATGATATGATCGAGCATTACATCAGCAAATTGCCTGCCGGCATCAAGAAGGTGGGTGTAGTCGGATTCTCATATCGGGCCGGCGTGAAAGAGACAGCATACACACGGTCGATACCATTGCTCAGAAGCCTTGAAAAAAAGGGTTTCGATGCATATGTGTATGACCCGATGTATTCGACTGAAGAGATATCAGGGCTTGGTTTCAAGAAACTTGAAGATTTCTCTGATGTTGACGCAGTCATCGTCATGAACAAAGAAGAGAAAGCGCGAGATGACCTGCTTGAGTTCGATGGCCTTGTCATCGATGTAAAAGGCCTGATCAGGGATGCAGAGAAGAAAGGGTATTCTGAACGGAAGAAGAGGTGAATACTTAGCAGTGCGCTTCTTGTTTAATCGTCTCAGAAGAAGCGCGCTATCTCCTCAATTTCTCTATCAATCGATGATATTGCTCAAAGCCATATAGTATGACGTGATTTTTTCTTGCTTCATTGCCGACATTGAATCTATCAGAATTCGCGGTCATCTCAAGGAAGTCATCCTCTGTGACAACGATTATATCTTTTTTCATCTTCGTATAGCTGTCTTTTATGGCTTCTTCCATCTGCGAGACGTGCTTTCTTTCAGGGACGATCGCAAGCAGATCAAGGTCTGATCTATCATCATTTGTGCCTTTGCTGTAGCTTCCGAAGATCAATAATGCAAAGAAAAGGCTTCCTGCACTTCGTATGACATCCTGCATGAATACCTTGATAAAACCGTTCTTTTCGAGAAATATCTCTGTCCGATACATCTCTGCTTTTAGAAGATATTCAACTGGCGCATATGGAAAAAGGGATATCAATTGTCCAGGAGGGACATTTTCTTTTTCAATGATCTCCAGTTTTTCTAATTTGGGAAGACTGTTATAGATCAACGGATACGATTTGCCTAATTCTCTTGCCAGTCCCCGGATATTTCTGGATTTGGGGCTTGAGATCAGATGCGCGATTATTTCTATCTGTGTTTTTGTTATACTAACCATAGTATCAATCAATACTTTTATTAGTATAAATAGTTTTCTTTCCAGAGACCATCATCCCACGGATCGCATCGATAAAATTTTTTGCAGTCCCAAGAGATTCTTTTGCATTTGTCTTTTCGGCGTTCTTTGTTGCGCTATATGTGAATCTCTCACGTTTTGTTCTTTCAACATCATATTTTTTAGCGATATCATAAGATTCTTTGAGAAAATCGATTTCATTGATTCTGTCGATCAGAATTGTGCTCTCTAGGGCTTTTGCATATTCTGAATAGAGATGTTTAGCTAGTTTCTTTGTCTTGACAAGGTAATATAGCACAATATGGTTTGTTATCGCATGTACTCCACGAATCCCATTTCGCACCTTTTTTAAGTACATATGTGCCATGAATGAATGCACATATAATACATCGCATAGTAGCACGCACTGACAACTTCACCATAATCAGAATATGTGCTTGAATTACTTGAATGTTCATATATTATCCCAGCAGTTTTCAGACGATTCATTGATTTTTCATGATAAATTCTGATAGTTGCGCTGCATGGATATTGCGTATTTTCACCAAGTCATTACGATCCAGAAGCCCTTTGATTATTCTCTCTGAATATTTTATCTTTTCATGCATGTTTTCTTCCATGTTGATTTTAACTTCTGTGTCTGTTTATTATTTTTCACCAAGAATGTCCAGTGAATCCTCTAGGTGTATTTGTTCGGATGCTTTTCGGGTTCTGTTTTTTGGATTGTAAGTAGAGAAGCTAGGGTGGGATTTTTGTGTTCTTTTTTCATTGGACTTTTGGCATTCATGATCCAGAATCCGCTATCTTTTCACGCACTTTCCAATGCCCGCCTTTTGCAGGGCCGATTCGTTCAAGGATACTACAGCCTTTAAGTATTTTCAGGTGTCTCTGGACAGCCGATTGGTTGATATTCAAAGCGGCGGCAAGCTCTTTTCGTGATATCTTCGGATTCAATCTGATTAGTTCTAATATCTTCACCTGCCTCTCCGACAACTGATTTTCTGACCACTTTTCTGACCACTTTTCTGACCACTTTTCCTTCTTCTTCCTTGGAAACACTGTCATGAATATCCCTGCTACTTCTTTGAATTGTGTATTTGGTTCCTTTGACAATATCAAGCTGATCCCTCTCCCCCATCGTTCAACAAAATGCACACGATGGAACATATCGGCGATGAGTTCATTCCTTCTTTTCGAGATCATCTCTTTTCTGATCCTGCTTATTGTAAGTCCATCCAATAAACCACCAGGGCTTCTTATCTCAATACGATCTTTGAATATAGCGATATTCACGGAATCATACTCTCTGTATTCCCTATGGCAAAAAGCATTTATGATGGCCTCTCTGAAAGCCTCTCTGTCGATCTCCGGCATATCGATCCTTCGCAAGCCCTCAAGTCGCATACCAATATTGATATGCCCGAGAATATATTCTTCGGCTTTCTTG
>Ga0210009_1000476_pt1 | contig 44394 bp, 48 predicted proteins | sample CryGeyCG2114_065_FD_185457 | JGI IMG/M metagenome (GOLD analysis project Ga0210009, IMG submission 185457) | Groundwater microbial communities from aquifer - Crystal Geyser CG12_big_fil_rev_8/21/14_0.65 (SPAdes) (version 2) | ecosystem: Environmental > Aquatic > Deep subsurface > Groundwater ...
TTTTAATGAAGCGCCTTGAAGCTTACAATAATAATTGGAACTCATTTCATATGAAGATTGCAAAATCCAATAAAGACGTTGATCGCGGCGTGATTCAAATTGTCGAGACGATGCATAATCGTTGGAATAATGTCTTAAAAGTTATTATGAAAAGATGGTAACTATTCTTTTGAGTCTGATAAAATTTTAAAATTACGAAGTTTTCTTGGCTTATCTAATCCCTTAATTTCTATATTTGATTCTATTTTATCTTTTTCGACTTGATATTTAACAATTGGCTGCCATTCAAAGTTCTTTAATTTAAATTTCGAAAACTCACGACACTCTTTTGCGAAAGGAATCACGACTCCATCTCTTTTTTTAATGGGTTGGGCAGCCGTAATAACTCTAACCCTGAATTCACATACAGAAGGTTTTGCACCATCAAGTATCGATAAAGACATTTTATGACCCAAGTTATCCTCTACAACCTTTATCTTAGCGAAAAAATTTTTCTCTTTATATTCGAACTCAAAATCGCCGGTAAGACCTATAGCTTTTGCATGGACCGAAGTAACCCAAAAAAAAGACAGATAATATATTATGATTTTAAATAAGACTGATTACTCCTTGCAGACCAAAGCGCTATTGGATCCGCAGTGAACTTCCCCTTTAGTGATATGATATTCAATATCCTGAACTTGAGTTGTTTTTACACCAAATGAATCAAGCTGATCCTTTAAATAATTATCAAAGGGTCCATAAAATGTAGACGGAGTCAAAAATGATGAACCTGATCCATCATTCTTACCATTTATTGTTACGCCATTAACTTGATCTGGTAGAATAAAATCTCCACCGTCAACCATAGCAGGCACTTCTAGAATAGGTGGTGACTGACAGCCACTAGCCTCCCTTACCTTATCTAAAATCCTTTCTCTATTCATATACTGCCTAGATGAAAAAGGAGTTAGCTCACTTCCGCCAAAATTTTGATTCTTAAGATTTTCATTTAAAAGGACTTCAGAGGCAGTGAAACCACTTAAACCAAAACATTTAAATTCATTTACTTTTGCATTAATTGAATCCATAGGGACATTTTCTCTAGAGATTTGATCGTAAATTTTAGTATGAGTTAAATCTTTACAATCCTGGACGCTTTCCAATAGATCATAAATGCGTTGATTAGCAGAATCCATATTCTTTGTAATCTCAATGGGAGCTGCAGCCCCAGCTGATGATGCAGATGCAGACTCTGTCGCCATTTCTCCAGATCCGACACCTGAACCAGGAGCTTTGTCAGATGTTGAATGGCCTTCCTGAGCGCTCAACGACTCTCTCGTCAATATCTCTTTTGCTTTAGATGGAGATGCTTCTAAGATTAAGAAGTTGCACTCTTTTGGCAAGCCACGTCTTATTCTTTCTTCTTCACTAATCTTTACTGAATTATAAAGCTCATCTGCATGACCTACGGTTAAAAAATTAGTATCGATTTTAACATAATCTTGACCTGATTTTTTTGAAATGCTTTCAATGATTTCTTTTTGCATTGGATCGAACTCAACAACTCCACTGTCATCATTGTAAGCCCCTCCGGTTAAAATCACCCCTCCAGGTAATACTTCTAAATTACCTCCAGCTCTAAGACCCCCTATCGCTTGAGGGTTATCTTCTAGGACTGATTTATCAAAACTAGAAATAGGCTCCTGCACTATAGGCAGGTCACATGCTTTAGCAATTTGGCAAGCAATCGTCTTATCTAAACTTCTTCCTTCTTCGTCCTCTTGTGACATTTGAAGTATTCCTACTTTTTTATCCATAGTGGTGAATTGCATTGAATCTTGCATCCACTTGATAGCTCCTTTTCTTACTCCTTTAACCGGAATAATTTTTACTCCACCTTTATCTATCAAGTTCTTTAATTTTTCATTTTTTTCGTACATGGAATGGAAATATTCAAGCTCTCCTGATGCTACAACAATATTGACGGTCGCTCCTTCAGTGGAGGCTGATTCTGTTAATTGTTGAATAAAATCTCCGGATTTCATGCCAACATAATACCCAAAAAATATGCCACCTGTAGGATAGCGATTATCTAATAACTGCTCTTCTTGATCACCGCATTTAGGAACTTTAACTCCACTACTTTCCAGCATCGCAGTCGAGGCAATACAAGATGTATTCGCAGCAAAGTTATTAGAAATAAAATTTCTAAGTGTTGTGTCTTTGATACTACAAGGGTTGAAAATATCTCCATCATCTTCACAAGTGTTCTCATTTGCAAAAGAGCCACTGCAAAGACCTATCATTAAGAACAGCGATAATATTTTATTAATCATGGTCCTAGTTTATCGGATATTAAATATTCAAACTAAACAAAAAGTTAACCATTCTAAATGACAAGGGAGTTGGATAAAGCGTGTGACTCAAATCGTTGGCAGTTTTTGGATTTTGTGACAAAAAAAAGCCCGACTTTCGCCGGGCTTTGGAATACTTTTTTAAAATTCGTCTTAGATTTTTGAACCACGATTAAATTTAACTGCAGTTTTCTTACGACGTTTTTCAGCAGCAGCAGTCTTTTCTTTATGACGTACTGAAGGCTTTTTATATTCCTGACGTTTACGGTACTCGCGGATTACGCCGAAAGCTTCGCACATACGCTTGAATTTCTTCAAAGAGCGTTCTACGCCAAGACGGTCGTCAATACTTACCTCGAGTGCTGGATTATTATTCTTATCCATGTCAGATCACCTCCTCTTTCGTTCATTAAGGCCCAGAAACCAGGCGCAAAAGGCTACAATTTCTTGTCCGGGTAAATTAGGATGCAATCACGCTTCAGTCAATGTAATAAAGGGATATGAGCAGGAAAAATGACCAACAAAGCACCTTTTTTGATGAAGACGAGCCAATTATCGCTCAAACAGCCGATTCCGCGCCGCAAAATCAACCCCTCGCCCATAAAGCCCGGCCAGATTCATTGGAATTCTTCCATGGCCAAGACCATGTCTTTGAACGCTTTAGTTTTCTAAAATCAAAGAATTTTCCAAGCCTTATTTTATGGGGACCTCCTGGTACGGGTAAAACGACTCTCGCGGCTTTACTGGCCAAACAAAGTGGTAAAGATCTTTACCGCTTTAATGCTGTTCTTGGTGGTGTCGCCGATTTGAAAAAACTGATCGCCTCTGCGCTTGATATGAAAAAATCTTTAAAGCGTGAATCTATTATTTTCGTCGATGAGATTCATCGTTTTAATAAAGCTCAACAAGACGCTCTTCTTCCTTATGTTGAAGCCGGTGAATTCACTTTTATTGGAGCGACGACAGAGAACCCAAGATCAAGTGTGAATCGTGCGCTCATTTCTCGAGTTAAGATTATTGAATTAAAAAAGCTGACTGAGTCTGCTCTAGTTTCTATTTTAAAAGATGCCAATCAAAAGTTTGAACTCAATCTTCCAGTTAATGTTTTAGAAACGATTGCTGATTATGCTTCGGGTGATGCGCGAGCAGCGCTTGGCACACTTGAGATTGCCGCCGCTTCAAATGTCACCGATACGAATGAAGTTAAAAGACTTATCCTAGAAAACGTTCGCGATTATGATCGTAATCAAAACCGTCATTACGATGTTATCTCAGCATTTATTAAATCCATGCGCGGAAGTGACCCTCAAGCTGCCCTTTTGTGGTTGGCCGTCATGATCGATGGCGGAGAAGACCCAGTCTTTATCGCAAGACGATTAGTCATCTTTGCCAGCGAAGATGTAGGCAATGCTGATCCAACTGCCCTTCAGCTAGCCGTTAATGCCCTTCATACCGTTGAAAAAATTGGTATGCCTGAAGCACGCATCCCACTTGGCCAAGCAACTACTTATCTAGCCAGCACTGTAAAAAGTAATGCCGCTTATAATGGCATCAACGCTGCCCTAGAGTTTGTGCAAGAAAATCCAACGATTGAAGTACCAACACATCTAAGAAATCATCACCCCGATAATTCCAACTACAAATACCCGCATTCATTTCCAGACGCTTTTGTGAAGCAACGTTATACTAATGAGAATATTCCACAATTTTACAAGCCGACAGAATTTGGAGTTGAAAAGAGACTTAAAGATCGCCTAGCCGCACTCTATAGAGACTAATAATTCTTAGTATCTTCTAAGCAGTTTTGATCATACATAATATTATTTCCAGTAAGCATCATCTGCTGAACAAATAGCAGTAGGTCCGACTTACCTTCATTTTTCCAATACATGACACAGTTTGGATTATCGCAGTGATTACCATGCTCAAGATCTTTATGAGGCGTCGACATATTAAGACCATTATCAACAAGGCCTACGACGTGACCGAACTCATGAACGAGGGTTGATTGCTCCATAAATCTCGCTACAGACGAAGGAGATCCTTGAGAGGCATTTTCTACAACGTCCTTAAATATAGCAATGAGAGTTGTTCCCGCAATATTTACGCCGATGATTGCTTGATTCGTCACGCCTTCTTGGGAGTAGAAACCATTCAAGAAAACGACAAAGACAGAAGCCTGTGTACCTGAAGTGATTGATTTTCGATATTTACTTTCTAAGTCCTGAAGATCTTCGATACTCCAGCTTGATTTATTCTGCGCTGGAATCGCCGTCATTTGGGCCAGTGTTTTTGGCACAACAAGTGAGTAATCACCTTCACGAGATTTAAAGACTTCTTTTATATTAGATTCGAACAGATCCCAATATGGCTTACCATTGGAGCGATTACCGGCATAAGGCTCTGCTCCTGGTTCATAAACGACTTCAATCTCCATTAAAGACATCGACTTATACAAAAGCTTTAAATTTTCTTCACTTTGTTTATCGACAAGAATGATTTCAACATCAGAGTGTTTGTTTCCACAGCCAGCAATAAGAAATAAGACGAAAAAAAAGGAGACAATTTTCATGTCTCCTTATCGATCTATTGAGAAATTAAATTAAAAAAGTCAGTTATTAATCCCAACGATTGTAAACAACATGAACCTTTGTCATCTGGTCACGTGTAACAAAGAAGTAACCAAGGTTTGATTCAATATAACAAGCCATTGAAGTTGGGATGTGTGGAGCTAACATTTGGCAACGAGACTTAGAACGACCAAGAGCTCCTCTACCGAAATTAACTTGTGAGCGGCTACAGCCTTTTTTCTCAAGCATTGCCTTAACGTAATGGATGCCAGAAGCAAGGTGGTCATTACCAAAATAACGATCATTGATCTCATCAACGTTTAAAGTGTAGGCAAAGCTATCTGAAGCATTGTTATGAGTAAGAATCTCAAGGCACTCAACAGCTGAGTCGGCTTGGGCATTAAAGCTTAAAGAAACGGCTAATAGGCCTAGAAAGGCTAAAATCTTCATTAATACACTCCTGAAAAGGTGCGACTTTATAGCTTGCGAGTTTTGGATACGCCAAGGAATTCTTGATCTTTTTTATAAGTTACTGAAAATACACAAATATCGAATCTAATTAGCTCAAACTTAAAAAAGGTATTAGCAAAAGTAATACTTTTTTGTATGATGGGCCCGCGAATGAATTAAGCCATGTGCTTTAAACTAGAAGAAGGTTCCACTGTGAAGACCCTTAGCCTCTTAGTTATCCTCTTTGCCCTCATACCTGCTGCTAATGCACTTAGCACTTACTACCCTGCCGAATTTAAATCAAAAATGCATGACATCAAAAACAATGAACTTAAAGAAGAGCTCTTCAAAGTTCTTGATATGAAACATGTTGGTGGAAAAAACGAAGATATTCTTGTCAGCAACTGCGGGGAAGGACAGGGTCGCTGTTACTCTCAACGCGTTCTTGGATACACGGCTGCTAGAAAAGTTCTTTTTGGAAAAATTCATTTAGAACAAACTGAGCGTGGTAGCTACTACGTTAAAGATGTTTACTGTCGTGAAAACTACGGTGAAAGTGCTGGTGTAGGTCCTGAACGCATTCCAAATCATGCAGACATTAACTGCGAGCACACTTGGCCTCAAAGTAAATTTAACTCTCGCTTTCCAAGTGAAATGCAAAAATCAGACATCCATCATCTTTACCCAACAAATTCTAGAGCGAACAGTGTTCGTGGAAACTATGAGTTTGGTGAAGTGAATAACGAAGACTCAGGTCTTTGTGAAGCTTCAGAAATTGGTGGAGAATCTAGAAATGGCGGTGGCCATTATTTTGAACCACCAAGTGAGCACAAAGGTAATGTCGCTAGAGCTCTGTTCTACTTCTCAGTTCGTTATCAATTACCAATTAGTGAGCGCCAAGAAAGAACTCTTAAGGAGTGGCACAAAGCTGATCCCGTCGATGCAGAAGAGATGGAGCGTAATAACCAAATTCATTACATCCAAGGCAATCGTAACCCATTTATCGATATGCCTGAGCTAGCTGATTCAATCGACAACTTCTAAAGGCTATAACTAGTCTCTAACTATCAGTAATTATGTCAAAGTTTTGATTAAGCTTATGATTTCATATGGGCTTACTTGAACTCATTCTTCCTATTGCCATTGCAGCTGCGCCATTTCAAGCTCGAGCTGAACCTAGCTTATGTTCTGACCCTTCATTTGTTATTCATATTATTGTAGCCCAAGCAATCAAAGGTCATCTTGATTGCAGCAGTTGGGGACAAAAGTTAAGAGATAAAGCTTTTGAAAAGTACAGGACATCAGCTAAAGGTAATAGAGATGATAATCCTTTTCATCATGAGCCTTCGATTTTTTTAGTTTATCGATCTCTTGATCAAGTGGATTTATGCGAAGATGATAAGTTTGTTAAAAAAGTTTCAGAAGTTCAAAATAATGTTCGCGAGTTTTGTCATAAAAGAAATAATAACGTTTTAAATCAAGAAGTCATTGAGCCCGATGTTTCAAAAATATATGCTTCAGGCCTGACTCTAGATACAAGTTGCTACCCTACAGAGAATATCAATAATGTCTTTAGACGCTATATGGTTGATGATGCTTTAAATGTTGGGCCCAAAAGAATATGTCAGGCGACAATGAGAGGACTCAAAGAAGCATGGACAACGATTGAAAGCTGTAAGCACGAAAATCAGTGGTTTGACCTAGACCAGTGGAGCAACGGAACTCTTAAAAGCTACGATCATCCATGAAAACAAGCAAAAAAAAGCGTCCCGAAGGACGCTCTTATTTTAGAATAAACTATTGTGATCCATGTTCTCAAGATGATGCTTAACCGAAGCTAAGAACTTACCACCAAGCTCACCATCAACTAAGCGGTGATCGTAAGTATGAGTTCCGTACATCATGCTACGAATAGCGATCATGTCATCATCCATCACCATCGCGCGTTTCTTAATCACGCCCGAAGCGAAGATACCAACTTGTGGTTGAAGAATCACTGGAGTCGCCATCAGCGTTCCAAAAGAGCCCACGTTAGTAAACGTAAACGTTCCACCTGTTAGATCATCCATCGTAAGTTTTTTGTTGCGAGCTTTCTGAGCTAGCTCATTCACCTTACGAGCGATACCAGTAATATTTAGGCTGTCTGCATTTCTGATATTAGGAACAACAAGACCGTTTCCAGGAACTGCAACGGCACAACCAAGATTAATATCTTTTTTGACCACAATATTATCGCCATCAACAGAAGCGTTAACCAGTGGGTGCTCTTTAAGTGATTGCACAAGTGCGTAAAGAATAAAGTGAGTATACGTTAAGCTAAAGCCTTCTTGTTTTTGGAATTCTTTTTTGAAGCCTTCTCTGAACTTAACAAGCTTTGTGAGATCGATTTCATCAATTGAGTTCACATGTGGTGAAGTCAGTTTTGATTGAACCATATTTTTTGCAATGGCCTTTCTCATATTATCCATAGGGATAACTTCAACGCGCTCACCAGAAGCTGTTACAGAAGCAACGCCACCCTGTGGAACGCTTGATCCGGCAGGAGCAGCTTTTGCTGGAGCTGCAGCAGGAGCTGATTTTGTTGGAGCTGCAGCAGGAGCTGATTTTGTTGGAGCTGAGCCACGATTTTTAACAAAGTTTTCAAAGTCGTCTTTATTAACTCTTCCACCAGCACCTGAGCCTTGAATATTTTCAAGCTCAGAAAGGGCAACGCCGGCTTCTTTGGCCATGGCGCGAACAAGTGGAGTGTAAAAGCGACCTGATTCAGATTTAGTTTCGCTTTGAGCTGGTGCTTGAGTCGCTGCTGGCGTCGAGGCTGCAGGAGCATCTGCTTTGGCTGCTGGCTTTGCGGCAGGAGCAGAACCACCACCTAAATCAGCTGAATCATCATCTTCAACTGAAGCGATCTTGATACCAACATCAATCGTCTCGCCTTCCTCGAAAAGAACTTCGGCCATACGACCTGAAAAAGGTGAAGGAATTTCTGATTCAACTTTATCGGTTGAAATCTCTAAAAGGATTTCATCGATTTCAACTTTATCACCAACTTTTTTGTGCCATTTGGTAATGGTACCGTTTGTGATGGATTCGCCCATTTGAGGCATGACGATTTCTTGCTTGGCCATATGTATCTCCTAAAAGGAATTCAAATTAAAAGTTAAGGGCGCGTCCACGTGCCGCCAGTACTGATTCTGCTAAGAACTCACCAAGTGTTGGGTGTGGGTGGACAGTGGCGAAGATTTCTTCGTCGATGCCTTCCATTGTTCTAAACAAAGAGTACTCATGGATAAGTTCAGTCGCTTGAGTTCCCACGATATGAGCTCCTAAAAGCTCTCCGTGTTTACCTAATAATGTTTTAACAAAGCCTGCTGTTTCATTACTGGCAACAGCTTTACCGTTGGCCTGAAATGGCATTTTTCCAACTGAATATTCGATGCCTTTTTCTTTAAGCGCACGTTCAGTGTATCCAACTGATGCAACCTGTGGCTGACAGTAAGTACAACCAGCAATATTCAGTTTATCAATGGCATGTGGGTGAAGACCTGAAAGGTGTTCTGCTGCAAGCACACCTTCGTGTGAAGCTGCGTGAGCAAGTAGTGGTGCACCAGAAACGTCACCGATAGCGTAAACTCCAGGCACATTTGTTTGCATATTTTGATCGACAACAATAAAGCCACGATCAGTTTTGATACCTAAGTTCTCAAGACCGATATTAGCAATATTTCCAGTCATACCTACAGCGATCAAACCAAGTTCAAACTTGTGCTCGATTGTTTTTCCACCTTCAACAGCAGTGATTGTAATATCTTTACCGTTGTTCTTAGCAGAAACTTTTTCAACGCCAAGGTGAAGCTTGATGCCGTATTTTTTATAATATTTTTCAACTTCTTTTGAAGAGTCTTCATCTTCGATTGGAAGAAGATGTTTTTGCATCTCAAAGATATGAACATCAACACCGAAAGCGTTCCAAAAATAAGCAAATTCAACACCGATAGCACCAGCGCCAACAATGCCGACTGATTTTGGAAGCTCTTCAACTTTTAAAGCTTCCCATGCACCAAGAAGGCGTTTGCCGTCGTGCTCAAGGCCAGGAAAAGTTCTGTAGTTTGCACCTGTTGCGATAATGATATTCTTAGCTTGAACAGTTTCAGTTCCAGCTTTTGTTTTAACTTCGATTGTTGTTGCAGTTTTAAGTGTGCCGTAACCAGTGATGACATCAATTTTATTTTTCTTCATCAAGAAGGCGATGCCTTTAGACATACGATCAGCAATTCCATTAGCGCGTTTAACTGCCACAGAACCATCAACGCCTTTAACATCAACGTTAATTCCTAATTCTTTTAAATCATCAACTTCATGAACAGCATGAGCAGACTTAAGAAGTGCTTTCGTTGGAATACATCCACGATTTAAGCAAACACCACCAAGTTTATCAGCTTCAATAATGGCGACACTCTTACCAAGCTGGCTTGCTCTAATAGCAGCGATATATCCACCAGGTCCAGAGCCCACAACAGCGACGTCATAGCTTTTCATTTTGCGTCCTCACCGAATCTACGCTATACCGTGTTTTCAACCGTAATAAGCGCAGCTAAGCGTTTGTAAATAGAACACTTTTTTAGTGGTCAACATGATGGATGTCAACATAAGTCAGGCCCTTGATCTATTCCTAAACGACGCTGAGCGCAGTATTTTACTGGGACAATTTCCTAATGGCATTGTGGCGATCGACCTTGAGACAACTGGCATCTCTCCTTTGGTAGATAAAATCATTGAAATTGCCGCGATAAAGTTTACGCCACAGGGCGTTTCAAGTTTTGAAACACTGATCAATCCTGAGATTGATATTCCTGCCTTTACAACTGATATACATGGCATCACTGACGCGATGGTCAAAGATCAGCCAGTCATCTGCGAAGTGCTTCCTCAATTTGCAGATTTTATCGGCGATCTTCCTCTTGTCGCGCATAACGCTAAATTTGATTTAGGCTTTTTAGTTTTTGATTACCATCAATTAAAAATGCCGCTGCCAAGATCTCAAGTGGTCTGTTCTTGTTTGGCCGCTAGAAAATCCCTTAGACAAGTTGAAAACCATAAGCTTGGTACACTTTGCCGTGAGCTTAACATTCCTCTGATTAATCATCACCGGGCTAGTGATGATGCTTGGGCCTCGCTTTCTGTTTTAGCTAAAAGTTTAGTGGCGCAAAAAGAGCACGCCGGAAAAGTTCATCTTGGTGATGCGCTCATGTTTAAGGCAAAAGATTTTGAAAAAAATAAAGATATGGAAATTCCAACACATCTTCGTATTCTGACGAAGAAAGTTCGAGATAAGCATGTCATCGATATTAAATACAAAGGCGGAAGTTCTAGGCGCGGAGAATACCGTCCGGTGCGCGCCCTAAGTCTTCTTCCAATGCCAGGTGGAAATGTTCTTTATGCCCACTGCCTTTTAAGTGACATGATGAAATCATTTTCACTGAAGAAGATTACAGATGTTCGAGACCTTGATAGCGAAGAAATAAGAGATCGCCTTGCTCATTTTGAAACTATTAAAAAGGATAGATCGAAATGACTCCCAACTGGCTCTATAGATTACAGCAAGCTTTTGTCACCATCATTCATTTCGTTTTACTGGGATGGATTTTCTATACATTGCAAAATGCTGGCAGCATGTCGACCAATGCAGTGATGATGCATTTTACCGGCATGTCTATTTTAGGAGCCGTACTTATTCGCGGCACCGCTTGGTGGGCCAAACGCCATCATCTCAATGAGATTAAGGCAAAGCGCCGTCGAGGACGTGATGCTTAGTCAGACGATTACTTGGCAAGATGAATTAAAAACGGCCCTCAGATCAAATGAGGAGCTTGAAGCTTTTTTTGAAACAAGTTTTGCTAAAACTGACTATCCCATTTTTATCCCGACTCAACTTGCATCACGTATTAAACAGCGTGGAATTGATTCAGCTCTTGCGAAACAATTTCTTCCACATGCTGATGAAAACAATAAAGGTGGCATGCTTGATCCGATCGGTGATCATGCCTACTCGCCTACCAAACAAATTGTTCACCGTTATCATAATCGCCTCTTGTTCTTTCCAACTTCAGTGTGCCCGGTTCAATGTCGTTATTGTTTTAGAAAAAATGAGCTGCACCATAATGACGAATTATTCAAACCGGACTTTGAAGGTGTGCGCACTTATTTAAGTGCGCATCCTGAGGTGGATGAAGTTATTTTTAGCGGCGGCGATCCACTAATGCTTTCAAATGAAAAGCTAGAAAAATGTTTTGATGAGTTTTCGAAGCTAAAAGTTCCGATGCTCAGGCTTCACACAAGAATGCCTGTGATTATGCCTTCAAGACTTGATCAAGACTTCGTTGCCCTGATCAAAAAAGCTGCGACTCAATTTGAACTTATTACCATTGTGATTCATCTCAATCATGTAGATGAGATTACTGATGAATTTAAGACAGTGATGAAAGAGCTTCGCCTTTTACCTATTCAATGGCTGTCGCAAAGCGTGCTCTTAAAGGGCGTTAACGATAATGTAATGACTCTTAAGGATTTATTCTTGGGCCTGGTTAAAATGGGAATTAAGCCTTACTACCTTCATCATCCGGATCAGGTTCGTGGTGGCATGCATTTTTGGCTCGATATTGAAGATGGCAGAAAACTTTTTGCTGCGCTTCGTAATTATATTCCAGGCCACGCTCTACCTGAATACGTCATCGATATTCCCGGCGGGCACGGCAAGACACCGCTTCTAAACCCTGAAGGTTTTGAGTTTAATGGCCAATTGCTAAATAAGCACGGTGAGCTGGTTTCTTATTTTTTAAATTGACAAATTCTGGGCCGTTCAGCATTATGGCTGACAGTTAGCGGCGGTAGCACAGCGGTAGTGCGTCTGCTTGCCATGCAGAAGGTCCCGAGTTCGATCCTCGGTCGCCGCTCCAATTTATACCGTAATTAAAACCACCTCTTTGTAGGTGGTTTTTTTATAACTTGTCGGCAAAATCCGAAAACAAACCATCGACTTCTAATTCTCCCAAAACAAAGCTCATCATTTCTTTTTTATTTTCAAAGGGTTTGAAGATCGCATCATCTCGAATTGTGTAGGGGGCAACTTTAAGATCATATTTATGAGCTAATTTCATCACATCATTTTTAAAGGCACGATCATTTTTAATATCATATAGCTGAGGTAAATAGGGCCCGATATACTTGGCGTATGTGGCGATTTCTTTTAATCCATCATCAGTCAGCATCTTATCGTAATCAGCAGAACTTTCTTTCCATTCATTAACCGCAATAAGTTGAAGCAGTGGAATATTGGTTTTGTTTTTAATCATCTTCAATGTGTTGGGCTCAAAACACTGAATGATGGCTTGGCCATTTTCTTCATAACCATAACTTTTTAAGACAAACAGTGTTTTACTAACAATATCCTTTCCTTCACTTTCATGAAATTCAGGAGCTTTAATCTCTGGAATGATCCCAATTTTTTTACCTGTGGATTTATTAAGACCTTGAACTAATTCAATATATTCAATGAAGCTTGGGACTTCAAAATGCGAGCGACCATGTGGGAACCTACCTGGAAAAACGGCTTCACCTGTTTCTAAATTAACTCTTTCATGAACGCTAAGCTTTTTAATTTCATCAAGACTAAAATCAACAGCGTAAAATCGTCCATCAGCTCTAGCGCGATTAGGAAATAGATCCTTCACATTTGTCGTTGTATCAAGATGTGGATCATGCATGACAATTAACTGATCATCTTTGGTCATGACAAGATCTGGTTCAATATAATCAATATCCCAAGAGTGAGCTAAGGCAACAGCCTCTAGAGTATGCTCTGGCAAATAACCACTTGCTCCTCTATGAGCTACTTTGATTATTTTTTGTTGGCGACACGAAAGACAAAGTAACGTTACAATTACGAATAACAATATTTTTTTCATTAAATACCTTAAGAGAGTTTTTATGAGTAATACTGTACTTCAAGACCCTACCCCAGTCGAGTTAGTAAGACTTAAGCGTTGGAGAATGAGCGTTTTCTGGGTCTGTTTAGTCGGTTATATTGGCTACTATCTTTGTCGAAAAAATCTCTCTGCTGCCTTTCCATTGATGACAGAAGTTTTTGGTTATACCAATTCTCAGCTAGGATTGATCGCCTTCTATTCAGAGCTTGCTTATGCCCTTGGTAAAATTATTAATGGTCCTTTAGCTGATAAATTTGGTGGGCGAAAACTTTTTCTCACAGGTATGATTGGTGCCATCACTTGTAATATTCTTTTCACTCAAGGTACGACTCTCACCTATTTCATCGTCGTCTGGTGTGTCTGTCGCTACTTCCTGGCCATGGGCTGGGGCGGATTAGTCAAGATGATTGGCCACTGGTATGAGCCAGAGAGAAACGGCACCATCATGGGCTTCATTTCACTAAACTTTCAATTTGGTGGCGTTCTTGCAACATTACTCGCTGGTTTTCTGGTCGCGAATGGTGTTGGTTGGCAAGGCGTGTTCTTCTATCCCTCTCTCATTCTATTTGTGATCTTTATCGTTAGTTATTTTTCTTCCAAAGAAACTCCAAGAGATCTAATCCCACATACTAACTTTGGTCACAGCAAGCTAAAACCTAAAGCGGTTTTAGCTCAAGAAGAAGGCGAAGAAGAAATCAAGGAATCACCACTTAAAATAATTAAAGGCCTGCTAGCAATTAAAGTCTTTAGACATATTCTCCTCTTTAGTTTTTTAACAACATTTCTTAGAAGTATTTTTTTCTTTTGGACCCCAAAGCTTTTAGTGGATCTAGGAATGGGTACGGCTAATGCGATTTTAAAATCAGCCTTGTTTCCATTTCTAGGCTGTCTTGGAACAATTCTTCTTGGCTGGTACACAGACAACTATGCCAAAAATGGAGACCGAGCGAAGGCGACTTGGGTTATGCTTACTGGATTAATCGCTTCTTTACTAGGAGTCGTCTATTGTATTCAAGTCGGTGGTATGAACGACACAATTGTAATCCTTCTTGGTGCTTGTGGATTTTTCCTACTAGGCCCATATTCGATGAGTAGTGGATGTCTAACTCTCGATATCGCAGGACCTAATGGCGCAGGTAGTGCATCAGGCATGATTGATTTTCTTGGCTATGTAGGTGGATCAATCGCTGTTTGGGGAGCTGGAAAGCTTTCTGATGTTTTTGGTTGGGGTGAAGTTTTCCAAGTCTTAGCCGTTACCGCCACCCTTGCAACCTTTTCAGCTTGGATGATGAGCCGCGAATACCAAAGAAGAAGCAAAGAAACTAACGCTTAAGCTTGACGCACAGTCATATTTTCTCGTAAATAATAGCTTCTACGGGGAACACTATGACTATTGCGCTTAATCCATCAGACCTATCTGAAGCTCAGAACTTATCAAAACTGGTAAGAACACTTAATCTTACCGGTCATAATCCGGCGACCAGTGGAAACTACTCTTTGCGATCAAAAACAAAAGCTGGTTACGCTTTGGTTTCTGAATCAGGTATCGATAAAAGCACCTTTCAAGAAGATAATTTAATTCTTGTTAATATTGAGTCGGCCAAACAACACGATATCTTTGAAGGCCTAGGCAAAAAGTCTTCTGACGAAACCGCGCTACACTTAGCCATTTATAAAGCAACTGATGCCAACTGTGTGCTTCATAGTCATATGCTGGATGCTATTTTATTCGCTGAACTTTTTAAAAACCAAGATATGCTTAAACTTAGTGGCATGGAACTTTTAAAAGGTCTTGATGGAATTAAAACCCATGAAACTGAAGTGATTATTCCATGTTTTGAAAATACTCAAGATATTGATGCGCTTGGAGAAAAGATCCAACCGATTATTAAATCTCAGCGCTGCTACTCTATTATCCTCAGAGGTCATGGCATGTATGTATGGGGAGATAGTGTTAAGGTTGCTAAGCGCCACTTAGAAGTTTTTGAATATCTCTTTAAGTATGAACTTGCTCTTAGAGGATTAAAGCTATGACTACCCTTTTTCTTGCTGAAAAAAATGAAACGATTACTGATCTAGATCTGATTACAAAATACCTCAATAATCATGGTGTTGAATTTTCGAGATGGAGTGCTTCAAAAGAACTTCACGATGAATCCACTCAAGATGAAATACTCGCGGCCTATGAGCATGAGCTGAAACCGTTTATGAATAAGAAAGGTTTTAAAAGTGCTGATGTTATTAATGTTCACCCTAAAACAGAAAATATCGAAGCTATTCGTCAAAAGTTTTTAAAAGAGCATACTCACTCTGAAGATGAAGTGCGTTTTTTCGTCGATGGTGAAGGTAAGTTTTGGTTCAATTTTGGTGAAAAAGACGTCGTTTGCTTAACATGTGTGCGTGGTGATTTTTTATCTGTACCAAGTGGTTATAAGCATTGGTTTGACTTAGCTCCCAAATACCATGTCAAAGCGATAAGAATCTTCTCCACCATGGAAGGCTGGGTCGCCAATTACACTGAATCAGGTATTGATGAAAAATATAATAAATAAAATTAAATTCATTCTCATGGACGTGGAAGGAACAACGACTTCGATCGATTTCGTTCACGATACACTTTTTCCATACGCCTATGACAAGATGGAGAGCTTCATTAAGGCCAATCCAGAGCTTGTTAGTGGGCTTGATAATCCGACTGCGACTTTAAAACAATGGATTAAAGAAGATAAGAAAGAGCCCCTACTTAAAACGATACAAGGTCATATCTGGAAAGAAGGATATGAAAGCGGAGAACTAAAAGGACATCTCTATGATGATGTTCCTGCCGCTTTTAAAAGATGGAAACAAGATGGATTAGGGCTTGGCATCTACTCTTCGGGTTCAGTGCTTGCTCAAAAACTTCTTTTTACCTATTCGAAGTTTGGTGATCAGGATCAACTGATCGAAGCTAATTTTGATACGAAGATTGGTCATAAGCGTGAGAAGCAATCCTATACCAATATCTTAAATGACCTAAACCTCAGTGGAGATGAAGTTCTCTTTCTTTCTGATATCAGTGAAGAATTAGCTGCTGCCAGTGAAAGTGGTATGCATGTCATACAATTAATTAGAAAAGATCCAGTCAATTCACCCTTTGATCAAATTCGCTCTTTTGACGAAATCTAGAAGTTGTCTAAGTTATAAAGTCTATTTTTTTAGATAAGCTAGCGCCATGAATAAAATAGAAATTGCCACACTCTTACACCATCGTGACCCATACCTTTTAGTCGATGAGGTTATTGAAGTTAATAACAATTCCATTCATGCTGTCGCAAAACCTACGATGAATGATTTTTATCTTCAAGGTCACTTTCCTGGAGCTCCCATTGTTCCAGGCGCTATGATGCAAGAAATGACAACTCAAGCGGCAGGAATACTACTGACGAAATTCTACTCCCCTGTTGAAAATTATAATTCAGATACCACTAAGGGTTATGCTCTTGGAGTTCTTCGAGCCATTCATATGGCCAAGTACAAAAGTATGGCAAGGCCTGATCAAGTGCTTAATATTAAAGTTTCACTGACTGATCAGGTAGAAAATAGTTTTCGCTTTAAAGCGTTCATTGAAGTGAATGATAAGAAAATCATGCAAAATGAGTTTACGCTGGTGAATATTTCTGACGAGCCATTGTTTGAATAGAATTCACCCAAAGAAACTTCTTGGCAGTCGTTGGACCAATACCAAGCCTAAAAATAAAGAAAAGCATTTTGAAATCATCAAAGTAGAATTTGATGAAGATCAAAATGTTATTGAATGTATTATTCAGGCCGTTTTCACAAAAAGCGAATATCCCATCAACTGGCGTGATCTAAAAAACAATGAGTTATGGCTGATGGGATGGAAATAAAAATGGAACACTCTGTTCCATAATATTTCTATTTCAGCTATGCTAAGCCATGGCAAAAAATACAGATGCTTATATTCAGTGGTTAGAAAGTGAACTTGCAAGACGTATGCAAGTTAATCCACTTTATTCTATGCGTGCTTTTGCCAAGCAACTTGCTTTGAGCCCAGGAGCTCTTTCAGAAATAATGGGAGGTAAGCGAAAGCTCACCTATAAGAACGCACTGAAAATCTGTTCATCGTTAGGTCTATCCAAAATCGATACGCAGAATTTTGTAAAGCTTCTGGATGAAACAAAAGATCATGAAAAGCAGAAGAAGACTCGAAAGCAAAAGCAACTCGATGATGACATTTTTTCTCTCATCTCGAATTGGTATTATTTCGCCATTCTAAACCTAGCTGACTGTGACGACTTTAAGTGGTCAGCCACATGGATTGGAAAGCGTTTAGGAATTACGCCTTTTATGGCGCAAGAAGCAATTGCCTTATTAGTAAGAGTTGGTTTGATTGAAAAGACAAAAAACTCCTATAAGGCTATCGATGATACCGTTTTATCACCGGACGACATCCCTTCTGCTGCAGTTAGAACCTATCACCATAGCGTTTTACAAAAAGCTCAAGACGCTCTTGAGATGCAGACCATTGATGAGCGAGAAATAACAGGGCTTTCACTGGCGATTAATCCTAAGGACATCAAGCTCATCAAAAAAGACATACAAGAGTTTCAACATTTATTGATTGATAAGTATTGTAAAGGTAAACGAAGCGAAGTGTATCACTTAGAACTTGCACTTTTTAGACTAACGAGTAAAAAATGAAATTATTTTTATTATTACCTTTTATTTTAATTTTTCAAGCCTTCGCAGGCCCAACCATCGTTGGTAATGGTGACGACGGAAGTGATCTTGAAAACTACAAGCCACTTCAATCAAAAAAAATTCTCTCTGCCCATGCTGAGGCACTAACTATTTTAAAACGTTTGAATGTCCAAGGAATTAGTCATCTTGGCAGTTTAATTCCGGAGTTAGAAAATACGAAAATGTATATGGTTGAAAGTAATATTTCTGCCGAACGCATGCAAGAGTTGGGCGCATTTCACTCTGGTAGTAATAAATTGATCTACGCCAGAACAATAGCGCGTCCCTACGCGACAACAAGATTTTTCCCTGCTGCCGAAAAGCTTGACTCAAATCAACTGATCGCTCTTCATATTCACGAAGCACTTCACCGCTCACTTCCAGAGGCTTTTAGGGAAGATGAGAAGGTCGTTAGTGAAATTACTCTCGCAATTGTTAGCCCCCTAGCAAGTCATGATCAAGTCAAAGAAGTCACCAGAAAAAAAATTGATGATTATACTGGTCAATATAAAGGAAATTTTAAAGATCACACCTCATTTGTGACTCTTTCCTATAAAGGCATTGTAGGTGTGCAAAAGACTGGAACATTTTCACCGCAAACACGCAGTTACCAACTTAGTAACAGAATCTATCCCTTTGATAATAACTGGAGTCTTTTAGGTTTAGGTGTTGATCTTGATTATGCTAAAAATGAAAGACGAACAACTCTTGGTACTTTAGGTCTCTTTTTAAGCATTGATCTTTTTACTCTTCGTGGTTTTGATATTTCCTTCTTTTCTAAATGGAATAGGGCCTTAAGTGACACTCAAGATTTTACAAACTATATGATTAGTCGCGACTCTTTTCACACAGGAGTTACTTTTAAAAAGAAAAGAGGCTCACTCCTATCTGAAAACCTCATCTCCTATACTTGGCAGAGAAAAGATAAGAGAACACTTAATGCCCAATCCTATGAATTTGACTTAGGTTCAATTACAAATTTAAAGTCTCAGCTTCTCTATCAGCGTAACAATAAATATTTCGGGGGATTTATCGACCTACACCTTATTGGTGCTACCGATGTTAAAGTCGAGGCTAAAACAAGTCGATCTTCAGTCCTAGCCCTTGGGCCGGTATTCGAACATCATTTTGATGAGCTTAGTTATCAGATTTATTATCACTACGTCGTTGATTCGTTATCTAAAGGGTCTACTGTTTCAATAAACGATCAACTCATCGGTGTACAGTCACGTAACCATTTGGGTCTCAGTCTTAAGTATAAATTCTAATAGATTCAATTAGATAGACTTGCCTTGATCCAGTTTTGGAACACTTTGTTCCAAAACAGATGGAATATCATCTTTGATTAGGCGATAAATGTTTCAACGGAGGTTCACGATGAAACATTTACTATTACTGCTCTCTTTAACAACAATTTTTGCTTCTTGCGGTCAGGTTTCTTCTGAGGATATTGATCAAGATATCATTGAGACTGATTACTATCTTAACTACAATGGCGAGAACTCTACTTTAGAAGCTTCAGGAAAATTCACGATTGGAGGTAACACTACATACGTGACTTTAGATGGTGAAAGTAACTTAAAGGTTAACAACGAAGTAACTAAAATTGATGTCAATTTATTTGGACAAGTTAGCTATGTGTTTAAACAATCATCGGCTTATCAAATGAACAAGAATTATCAATTTGTTTATACCAACAAAGATCAAGACAAATTTGTAAATAGCTCGACTCTTCCTTCAAGCGCTAGTTTAAGTGTGCCTGCTTCCATCGAAAGCGATGAAAACCTTTTTGTTGATTGGAATGTTGATCAAGTTAATGATCAAGCAACATCTATGTATGTAGGTTTGTCTTATAATAATGGATACACGACTCATCCTGTTTCTGCTAAGAATTCAAATGGTCAGCTTGAATTAGATTCAGTGCAGTTAAGTGAATACCGTGGACAAACGATTAAACTACACCTGTGTAGAACAAGAGTTAAAAGGAACATAGAAAACCCAGGAGCAGGTGGACGCTTGGAAGCCAGATATTGCTCCGCCAACAAGACTGTTGAACTTAAGCTCTAGATTCTAAATCGGTCCACTCTTCTAAAAGACTTTCGAGGTTCTTCTTTTCTAAATCAAGCTGGCTTTGAAGCTGGCTTGTTTTTTGGGCTGAATCGGCTTGTGAGTAATCGATATCAGCAAGTTTTGATTCAAGAGCATCAACTTTTGATTCTTGATCAGCAATTTCTTGCTCGATCTTTTCAAGTCTAAGGCGTTCTTTATTAGACAAACCAGCAGATGACTTTGAACTTGTTGATCCTTTGTTTGGCTTAATTTTGTTCAGTTCTTTTTCAAGTTCTTGAGTTTCAAGATAGATCTCAGCTTGAGGCCATCCTGCTTCAAAGATTTCAATATGCTCATCATAAATAAGCCAACACTTATCAGTTACGTTTTCAATAAATGTTCTATCGTGACCAACGATAATGAGTGCTCCTTCGTAGGCGCGAAGTTCTTCTTCAAGAATTCCAATTGTCTCAAGATCAAGATCGTTGGTAGGTTCATCGAAAATCCATAAGTCTCTAGCATGCTTCATGAACTGAGCAAGTTGGAGTCTATTTTTTTCTCCACCTGAAAAGGTATGAATAGGCCTTTTAATTTCTTCAGTCTTAAACAAGAATCCATCTAGGTAGCTTGCAACGTGACGTTTTTCACCAGTGTTAGACATCACAAAATCAATGCCCTCACCGACGAGCTGCCAAGGAGTTATGTCGTTTGGAAGTGATTCTCTTTTTTGCGAGAAATGGCCTATATCAAGTCCATCAAGGGTTCTAACTTTGCCATTTATGGGTTCTTGCTCTCCCATAAGAACTTTTAATAGGGAACTTTTACCAGCTCCGTTATTACCCATTAAGGCAATTTTATCACCCTTAGCAAGTGCAAACTTAAAATCTTTAATTAAGATCTTATCGCCATAACCAATATCAACTGATTCAGATTCAATAAGCACCTTACTTTTTCGACCAGAGCTTTTTAAGTTGAGATTTACTGTCTTAGAGGCCAGTGCTTTTAATTCTGTAATACTAGATTGCAATGAATCGTAGTCAGCTATTCGCTTTTTACTTTTAGTTCTTCTGGCTTTGGCTCCACGACGAATCCAGGCGGTTTCACGGCGGTTATTATTTTCAAGTCGGTCGAGTTCTTTCACACGCCTAGCATCTTCATTTTGAAGGTGAATCAAGTAATCAGCATAAGTTCCCTGGAAACTAACTAGCTTGCCACTTTGAATATGAACGATACGTTCAACCACGTTATTTAAAAGACTTCTATCGTGGGAGATAACCATGAAGGTTTTCTTCACGTTTGAAAGTTCTTCTTCAAACTTTTGAATTGTCTTAAGGTCAAGATGGTTGGTTGGTTCATCCCAAAGAACGACTTGATGTGGACAAGACAAGCCAAGCGATAACGCAATTTTTCTTTGCTCACCACCTGATAAGCTTTTAACCTTTAGTGAAAGATCATCAATTCCAAACCCCTTGAGGTAGCTGACAAAAGAATTATAGATGCGATCTTCGCCTTCGTGTGCAAGCTCTTCAAAGATAGCCTGTTGCTTTTCAAGCAATTTTTCAAAGTCTTCTTCACCTAGGGCAAGCTTTTCATTAATAATATTGAGCTTTTGCTTTAGCACTTTGAAGCTTGGGTAGTATTCGTAGAGATAATCTTCAATATTTAATTCACCAGGTGGTAATAATTCTTGAGGAACATAAAAAATAGAGAGGTCACGACTTTTATCATAGATAAACGCAGGCACCGTTATGTCTGGAGCTTGAAGGCCCATGATCACTTTAAAAAGTGAAGACTTACCGTGACCGTTAAGTCCAAGGATACCAATTCGATCGCCTTCATTAAGCGTAAAGGTCACTTCTTTAAAAAGCTGCTTATGTGGATGAGAAAGAGTTAAATTTTGTAGCGTTAAGAGTGTACTCATTTATTGATTGATCTTTTTAAGGTTATTAATAAAAGGGACCATGAGTTGTTCATAGCCGGCAAGTTGACTGGGTTCAAGCGAGTCTATGAGTTGAAACAATTCATCTTCTGTTAGCTTTGTATCTGTATTCGTTTCGCCCCATGCATTGGCAAACTTTTTATCTCTTAAACGAATTGGTGAACGACCACCTAACTCAATTCCAAAAACCATAAGATCGGCCATAAACTTGGTAGAAGCTTTTTCAACGCAAGCATGAAGTCTTTGATTGGCTGCTTTTTTTTGTGAAAACTCTCCGCCGGCCCATAAATACAGGTCATGTTCAACGCAACAATGTGACCAGTCATATTGACCAAGTCGATCAGGCCAAGCGGTGCAAATATCTGTTTTAAAAGCGCGCGTAAAAATGCGAGATTCTGCACTGGCCGAAAAGCTCAAAAAAAGAGATATGGTTAGGAATATTATTTTTAACACGCTCGGATATTAATATACGGGCCACAAGAGTAAAAGATTAACTTATGAACAATTCTCACAGTACGACAGTTGGCTATATCTTATGGATTTTTGGCTTTATGGGCTCTCACAGGTTCTATTTTGGTAAGCCTGTGACTGGTACAATCTGGTTTTTAACACTTGGTGTAATGGGGATTGGCTGGATCGTTGACTTGTTCTTAATTCAAAGCATGGATGCTGAGGCTGATAGAAAGTTTAAAACAGGACCTATTGATTACAATATTTGTTGGGCCCTACTGACTTTCTTAGGCTATTTAGGCATTCACCGTTTTTATATGGGTAAGATCTTAACAGGCATTTTATGGCTAGCAACGGGTGGTCTTTTAGGTCTTGGTTGGCTTTATGATCTTTGGACACTTAACGATCAGATCGACGAAGTAAATAGCAGCATCTAAAAAAAAAGCCACTCGAAAGAGTGGCTCTTCTTTATGAATTAAAATTCTTTTAAATCTTATAGACCTTGAAGAGTCTGAAGAAGATTGATTCTTCCACCCGTAACCATTCTTGTTTCGTAGCGTGATACTTTAGTCACGTTATCCATAAGAACTTGTTTAAGTTGAATTGGGCTTAATTCTGGGTGACGAGAAAGAACTTCAGCTGCAACACCAACTGAATTTGGTGAAGCCATTGATGTTCCTGACATATTACCGTAACGATTGCCTGGAGTTGTTGAATAGATTGATGAACCAGGAGCAGCTAAATCAACACCAACAAGACCATAGTTTGAATAAGAAGCCATACCACCTGAAGAAGTTGTTGCTGCAACAACCATCAATGTTTCTGAATCAAATGAAGCCGGGTAAGTTAATCTTCTGTCGATATCTTGAGAAGAGTTACCAGCTGCTGCAATAACAAGAACTCCGTACTCAGCACCAATATGATTAATGGTATCTTTAACTAGATCGCCACCTTCATTATTTGATTTACCAAATGAGCAGTTAATGATTTTTGCACCGTGCTTAGCTGCATAAAGAAATGATTCTGCAACATCAACATCAGTTTCATCACCATTATTTGGAACAGTTCTGATCGCCATGATAGCAACATTTGAAGCCACACCAGCTACGCCAATTCCGTTATTTTGTTTTGCACCGATTGATCCTGAAACGTGAGTTCCGTGTGAGTGCTTATCCATTGGATCACCTGTAGCAACGCCATTAGCATCACGAACAAGAGTGTTAATTCCGTGAACGTCATCGATATAACCATTGTTATCGTCATCGATGCCGTTACCAGCGATTTCGCCTTCGTTAGTCCACATAACGTCTTTTAGATCTTCGTGATTGTAATCAACGCCTGTATCTACAACAGCAACGATAACTTTCTCGCCTTTATTCGCGCCTAAAGTTTCGTAAGCATCGTTCACGGCCATACCGCCACGCTCTGCTGAGTTAAAACCCCAAAGACGTGATAGACCTGGATCATTGAACCCTGTTACAGACTTACCAAAAACTTTTGGCAGCATTTCTGTTTGAGATGCTTGTGGAAGTTTTCTTTTGCCAGCTTTTGCATTGATATCAACACGAAGAACTTCACTTGAGGCTTCAAGCTGAGCTCTAGTCACAGCAACGTCGTTAGTTTGAACAACATAGTACTGACCAAATAAATGCTGAATATTTTTTGCTGATGATACAACTGGAGCGTTGCCAGCTTCTTTCATTTTAACAACAAGTCTTTCTGCGGCACCGGCATGAGATATCATGGCCATCAAGGCAACGCCTGCAAGTAACTTCAATTTCATAAATATGTCCTTATGCTTTGGTTTGATCAGGACATCATAGAAAATCATCTTAGGGATGGGCACAAACAAGTTCTAACTTTCGAAGCAAAAAACTCAACTATTTGCGCTTCATCTCGTTTAAAGTGCGATTAAGTCTAATAAGAGAGCGTTTTTTGAAGCTTATAGGGTCATGCCTATAGTCGAGATAGTTAATAATATCCTCCATTTCAACCTTATCTTGAAAGATTTTTTGAAAAGTCGGCATGATTGTTTTCTTATTATAATTGCTTGGGTTGGCAACATAATCACTAATCCACTCACGTGATTTAGATTCAAAGATATTAGGTTTAATCAGATTAGAAGTTTCTGTTTCGTTATTATGGCAACGAAGACAGTGAGAGTTAAAAAGGATCTCGCCCATCATCACTGTTTGAGGGGCATCTTTAACTTGCGAGACAAATTTCTCAATGGCCAATTTAAAAGATAGGTAGTTAATTTGATAAACCCATCGCAGGTTTTTCTTTTTATCTCTTCTTTTTTGATCTTTCCAAACGAGATAAAGCGGACCTGTTTCAACTAATTCTTCCGTTCTGTAGTCAATAGTATTCATCTTGCCATTAATTTTTTCAAAGGCGAGATAACCTGGTTCATTATTAATATGTTGAGGAGAAATGATTGGAAGATAGCCGTTTTTAGTTTTGATTTGCAGATCGTGACTTATGAGTTTTTCACCAGAAATATACAGAAGAAAATCTTTTAGATTAAAAGCGTTGTACTGTTCGAATTGGCGATTTTTTTGATCGAAAATTTTAACTTGTTCAACCGTTAGAACTTTTTTGAGTTCATCGATTTTAAGTTCTTTTAATTCTCCCGAGGCTGTTTCAAAAGTAATAACTTCAAAAGCCCAACCCTTGGGTATAAACAAAGTTACTAGTAGAAATATTGCTGTTTTGATCATTTTTTTCTTCACATTTAGGGCTTAAATAAATTTAACATATTCTGAAGTATCTTTCATTTTTGGGGAGTTATGCCATCTTGACCATTTTCAAAGGCAATAAGTCCTTAATGTTATCACTCTAAACTACCGAATTATAGAAATTGTGAATATTCGCATACAATTGACTTAAGTCACAAGGAACACAAACAAGCTTATGAACGCTAGAAAAGCCATCCTTATTATCGATGAGCATCCGCAACGAAAGACTGAGCTTAGCTCAAGACTTCGTATGCAAGGATTCACGATCGATGTTGCGACTGGTGGTTTTCACAGTATCCACCTTATGGAGAAAAATCATTACCACTTAGTTCTTATGATTGATGATATGGCAGACCTCTCGACACAAGAAACTGTGAGCCTGATAAAGACAACGGCATTAAAAAAGGAAATTGATGTACCTGTGATGGTCATGCGAAGTGCTGGCAAAGAACTAGATGCTGACGAAATTGAGTATATAAAGAAAGAAAATGTTAGCAAGATCTACGCGTGGCACAACGAGTTTAGAAGCATCCTGAGACAGATAACAGCCAATTTAGAGCAAGCAGCGTAATAATTTCACACTAATTCTCAAAGAACAGACTGGCTTCTAACTTGAAGCCATGAAAAAGTTTATTATTTCAAACATTCTCTTTTCTCTTTTCAACGTAGCCTACGCTTTGGACTACTGCGAAGATTTAGCACAAGCTCCAATTATTACGAGAGCCACTTTCAAATCGTTGAATAGGCAACATCGAATCGTCGAGCATGCTTCAATGGGCTCTCTTAATTCGCTGGCATACCTAAGTTTGATGTCACAATTTTATAAGGAACTTTGCAAGATGCCTTATAAGCATCGAAAGATTATTTCATTAAGACGAATAGAAACTCATTTAACCGCCGGACCTATCACTCTGCATCCTTACATGGCCTCATTAACTATGGGTCCAAGAGATCACGACACTGGTTGGGACGTTGTGCCCGGTGCAGCTGCAGTCTCAAGAAATGCACCAACTGTCATCAATATTGAAAGTTTATATAAAGCTCATGGCAGTCAAAACTTAGTTCTGCACGAATTCGCTCATGTGCTTGATCGTTTTTATAATGGATATGAAATTTATCATTTTGATTTATCTCCAGCAGATGAATTTAAACCCATCTATAAAGACACTCCTTGGATACAAGTTTATGGTGCCTTCTTAGTGCCTTATCACAAAAATAATTTAGAAGAACATTTCGCTGAACTTTATGCAAAATGGTATCACTCAGACAATTCAAGAGCAGAACTGAGATCTTTAATTCCAGGAATTGAAGAATACTTTAACTCGCTGCTCTAACAAAAGATCAAAAGCACCGCTTCTCGACGCACAAGACAGTTTTGGCTAAGATAACGCCGTCTTAACTGTAATTCTAGAGAAGGAAGGTCACCATGCAAAAGATCAAAGTTCAAGGAACTGTTGTCGAGCTCGACGGCGATGAAATGACTCGTATCATTTGGAAATTTATTAAAGATAAACTTATTCTACCATACGTAGACGTCAATATTGAATATTACGATCTTGGAATGGAATACCGTGATAAAACTGATGACCAAGTTACTATTGATGCTTCAAACGCTATCAAAAAACATGGTGTTGGTATTAAGTGCGCGACTATCACTCCAGATGAAGATCGAGTGACTGAATTTAAACTTAAAAAAATGTACCGTTCACCAAATGGCACTATCAGAAATATTCTTGGTGGCACAGTTTTTCGTGAACCAATTATTTGTGCCAACGTTCCTCGCCTAGTTCCTAACTGGACAAAACCAATCATGATTGGTCGTCACGCTTTTGGTGATCAATATAAAGCAGTTGATTTTGTCACTAAAGGTAAAGGTAAACTCACGATCACTTATACTCCGGAAGGCGGATCTCCTGAAGTTCATGAAATTTTTGACTTCAAAGGTGATGGCGTTGCTATGGGTATGTATAACACTGATGAAAGTATCAGTGACTTCGCTCACAGCTGTTTCAACATGGCGATGACGAAAAAATGGCCTTTATACCTTTCTACGAAGAATACAATTCTTAAAAAATATGACGGTCGCTTCAAAGATATCTTTCAATCAATCTATGAAAGTGATTATCAAAAGAAATTTGAAAGCCTAGGCATTTCTTACGAACACCGTTTAATTGATGACATGGTTGCTGCTGCTCTCAAGTGGAATGGTGATTTTCTTTGGGCCTGTAAAAACTATGACGGCGACGTTCAATCAGACACAGTTGCTCAAGGTTTCGGATCTCTTGGTCTTATGACTTCGGTTCTTATGACTGCTGATGGCAAAACTGTTGAAGCCGAAGCTGCACACGGAACTGTGACTCGTCACTACCGTGAACATCAAAAAGGTAAGAAGACTTCTACAAACCCAATCGCTTCAATCTTTGCATGGACTAGAGGTCTTGCTCACCGTGCGAAACTTGACGGCAATAATGATCTGACTAAGTTTTGTACGTCTCTTGAGCAAGTTTGCGTAGAGACTGTTGAGTCAGGCAAAATGACCAAGGACTTAGCCCTATGCATCCACGGCAAGCAAATGAATGATTCTCACTGGCTAACCACTGAGGATTTCTTAGCTGCCCTAGATACAAATCTTCAAAACAAGCTTAACACTAAGTAATTACTAGAGAGCCCCTGCAAGTCAGGGGCTTTTTTTTGCCTTTGACGTTTCTATTTCTATGCGTTAAACATAGAGCGTTCAAACTGTTTAATTTCATGAGGTCCGTATGAAGACATTTGCTGCTATTGCTTTCGCTATCGCTATCGCCCTCGCTACCACTGTTAGCGCTGATACAAATATCGATATGGATGAAGCGATTGATGTTTCTGCTAATTTTTCACAACCACAGGTTTCACAATCAGATCGTTTAAAGCAAGTTCGCGCTAAACTTGAAAAACAAAATGAAATGCTAGTTAGAAAGCAAATCGAAACACTTCGTCTAAAAAATGAAATCGAACTAACAAAAAGAACTCAACAAGCTTTTAATCAAATGATGAACAACTTAGAGCAAGTTCAATAATCGTCTGAATTAAAAAAGATTTTGTAACGGCCGTCGAAACTTTCGACGGTTTTTTTTTGCCTTCAATCAAATACTCAGTCACTTAGCTTGTGGCACAAAACTTGTAATACATTCTCCCGAATACTTTTTTTTAGTCCGGGAGGATCTATGTCTTTTTCAATTAAGCATTATGCTTTTGCTGTTACAGCGCTAGCAGGTATCTATAGTGCACAAATCTCAGTTGGCTTTTTTAGTGGTGATCATGCCCAACGAACAATTGCTCAGATTGACGAACAAGTGGTTCTAAGTGCTGAAAATATTGAAGCTGAGATTGCTAAAAAATCAGAGTCAAAACTAGCAAAAATTGAAGCCATTAAAGCTGAACTTGAAAGAATTAGCGAAATTTCCGACTCTAAAGAGTTAAAAGAACTCCTGGCGAATCACAGAGAAGACCTTAAATTTCAAATTGAATCATATGATCTCTTTAAGAAAAACGTAGAGACATTCATCGCCGCTCAAGCTGATGACTTTGATGTCTCAGCGATTGAAGCTTCCATGATTAAACTTAGTGAAGAACAACTTCAGCTTGTTTCTAGCTATGATGCTAAGAAATTTGAAGAAGCGATCGTAGTGGCCAAAGATAAAGAAGAAGCTGCTCGCGATCAAAAAATCAGCTCACTTGAGCAGATGTTATGTCAGCAAAAAGAGAGCCTAACAGCCCTTAAAGACGAGCTTTCAGCTAAGCTTTCAGAGCTTACTGAGCTAATAAGCTCAACAGATAGAAAACCAGAACCTACGATCTATGATCCAGGATTTGCAATGCCTTGGGCACAAATGCCGATGCCATTTCAAATGATGATGAATCCGTTTAGCTTTATGATGGGCTCTCAATTTGGTGGCGCTGAAATGAGCAATCCATATCAGATGGGAATGGATCCAGGATTTGGCTTGATGGATATGTCTGGTTTTGGTCTTGGTAACAGTGGCTATACTCAAAATAATTTTTATGGCCCAACATCGTTTAATGCATTTAATTATCTAAACACCATGAAACGTGAACCATCACAAGCTGAAAAGCCTGCTCACGTTCCGGCGGCTAATGTCTTTGTTCCAAATGTTAATCGCACAACTGTTCCTGAAGTGTCAGCAACACTACAGTGATCAAAGTTTAGTCACTACCATATAATAATTTCAATCATTTAAACCCGTGTCTTATGGCACGGGTTTTGCTCTTAATAGCTGTATATCAATTAAGAATCGGAGCAGTTATGAAGAAGTTTCACCCATTATTTGGTTTTATCCTTTGCCTTAGCTTTGTAAGCTTTGCACCTATGAGTCTACTTGTAGATGACGGTCGCGCACCGGCTTCTAAAGAAGATCCAAAACCACAAGTTGAAACAAGAAGACAACTCTTCGTCTTTGGACCTCTTATCATTTATCAACGTTCAGAAAAAATTAAAGAAGTTCGAATTCAATATAGAAGACTTCAATCTGATGTTGCCTTGATCGAAAAACAAAAAGTAGAAATCGAAAGACTTCTTAGTGACTCACAAGGTTCGATCCAAGAGATTTCATCGCTTAAAAATGAGCTCGCGAAATTGACAGCTTCATATGACCAAACAAAGAATGAGCTAGAAAAACTTAAAACAGACTTTGATTCTGAGCGTGCTGCTCTTGCAGGCGAAATTGAAGCCCTCGTTGCAAGTAACGAAGCAAGTGAGGCTGAAAAAGCTGAAGCCCTTTCTCTTTTAGAGCAAGAACGATCTTTAGCGCAAAACCTATCAAATGATATCTCAAGTCTTACTCGTGAATTAGAGCTTAAAGATTCAGAGCTTTCTGAATCAAAAACGAAGCTAGAAGAAGCACAGGCCGAAATTCTTGCTAAAGAAGAAGAACTTAAAAAGATAAAATGTGAAAATGAAGGAGCGATTGCTTCTTTAAGAGAAGATATTAAAAAGATTGAAAAAGAACGCGATAGTATCTCTGAAATGATGGATACATTACGTTTAGATTATGAGCAACAGATGACTCATCAACAGATGCAACAACAGCAAATGATGATGGCGATGTATATGTTCTCTTATCAATCAATGCTGACACCACAAGGTAACCCATATCTTCAGCAGTCATCAGTGTTTGATCCAAGCTATCAGATGATGCATATTCAGCAGGCTCAACTTATTAAGCAAATGAACAATATGCAGTACAAGCCTCAAGTCGTTAACAATTACTATGGTAGCTACACTGGTATGTACGGCAATGGTGGCGATTTTATGGAAGCTAATCCTTATGAACTTAACCATTACAATATGTTCGCAAACAACACTGTTGATATGAATGCCAATTCGATGCCTGCTTCAATTCAACCGAGTATGATGCCTGGTTATTTCTCTTTTTAAGGAAAATATTTCCTAAATAAATGGCCCATTCTTCCGAAACAATACCAAGACTGCTGCGAATGTAGCGTACTTTGGGGGAAGGCCATGGCCAAAACAATCTTTAAGAAATGTCATATGTGTGGACACGTTATAGAGGCTCAAGTTGAACCTCAGCGCTGTGAAAAATGTAGAAAATCGTTTTTACCAAGTAATTACTTCGAAAAAATTCATAGCAAAGAAAAGATCGAGTTTAACCACTTGTTTTCTTGTAGCGACGATCTTCTTGAAGAAGATTTAGTTAAAGGATTTCACGTCCTTTGGTAAGAATTCAAGGACTTAACGCCTAGCTATATCAGCCTCTTCTCGTCAGGCTTTATCCGACATGCTAATTTTTTAGTATGAACACACAACAAACTACTGAAGCATCTCCCTCTCAAAAACTCCATCCAGTCATCGTTCGCTTGCTTGAAAAGCGCGGACTCGATCACCAGGGCATCACTGATTTTCTTTCCTGGAATCTTAAAGAGCTGCCTGATCTGATGGCCATGCATGATATTGAAAAAGCCGCGCTTCGAATTATCGATGCGATTGATGGCAAAGAAGAAATTGGTGTTTATGGTGACTACGATGTTGATGGCACGACTTCATGTGCGTTGTTTGCTCACTTTTTTAAAATGCTTGGAGTAAAAGCAAAGCTGATTCAACCAAGTCGCTTCGTAGAAGGCTACGGTCTTCACCCACCATCTGTTGATCAAGCCAAAGAATCTGGTATTAAACTTTTAATCACTGTGGATTGTGGCATCACCAATAATGAAGCTGCTATTCACGCTAAGAATATTGGTCTTGATCTCATCATTACCGATCACCATAAAGATGCCCGCGATGAAATGCCTGATGCCTACGCAGTGGTTAATCCTAACCGCCGCGATGAACCGGATACAACTGAGCTTCGTCCACTCGCTGGGGTTGGTGTCGCCTTTGCCATTTGTATGAAGATCAGAGAGCTGCTTATAGCTCGTGGCCAAAAAATAGATACGATCTATCCTCTCTTACAATTTGTTGCGATCGGCACTATTTGTGATTTAGCGAAACTTACTCCTATGAACATCAAACTTGTTCGTCACGGGTTAAAGCAAATTCCTCAAACAACTTATCCAGGAGTAAAAGCTTTCTTTTCTAGAGAAGAAAGAGAAGCTGGTTTTATTCCTGCTGAAAAACTCGCCTTTCACGTCGGCCCGTATATCAATTCAAAAGGCAGACTTGACCATCCTGAAAAAGCGCTCTTGCTTTTAATGAGTGAAACTGAAGAAGAAGCTTCGACTCATTATAATCATCTTGAAGTTTGCAATAACGAACGCAAATGGATTCAAGCGCAAGTCTTTGAAGGCGCCAGAGAACAAGTGATTAAAGATATTAGTGGCGGCGATCATCTTGCCAGTGTTGTTTACAATGCTGAATGGCACGAAGGTGTTATTGGTATTGTCGCTTCAAAACTAGTTGAAACATTCAAAGCTCCTGCCGTGGTTTTCACTAATGCTGAAGAAGAAGGCATGATTAAAGCAAGTGCCAGAAGCTATGGTGTTCTCAATATTTTTGACTGCCTTAAAGAGTGTGAAGACCTCTTTACTCGCTTTGGCGGACACAAAGCTGCTGCAGGTCTTTCTATGCCCAAGTCTAATTTTAGGGCCTTTAGAGAGCGCTTCCTTCGCGCAGTAGCGGCAAGACCTTTGATTGAGCGAACTGTTGCTGAGTCATATGATCTTGAAATTCGTCCTGAAGAAATCAGCTATGAACTAACTAAAGCACTAGATCTTCTTGAACCTTTTGGTATGGGAAATTCTAAACCCGTCTTTAAAGTAACGGGCATGAAGCTTGAAAGTTTTGATCTTTTAAAAGACGTTCACGTCAGATGGAATTTCAAAACACCAAATGGACAATATCTTAAAGGGATTAGTTTTAATTACATCACCAAATGGGGTGTGATTCATCCTGAAGAGATTTATCGTTCACAACAAACTGGACAAGATCAACTGTCAGTGACTTTTACTCTTGGAATTAATCGTTTTAACGGACGAGAGTTTTTACAGTTGATGGTTGATAACGTTTCTATTGGAAATTTAGCCTAAAAAAAAGCCACTCTTTCGAGTGGCTTCGTTTTTTTATCTTACGATTGTAACTTTCTTCATCACAACATCTTCAACCGGACGATCCATTTGTCCTGTTTTAGTGCTGCCGATTTTCTTAATCACATCTAGGCCATCAGTCACGCGACCAAAGACAGTGTGACGACCATCAAGGTGTGGTGTTGGAGCTAGTGTAATAAAGAATTGTGAACCATTTGTACCAGGTCCAGCATTGGCCATTGAAAGCATACCTTCAGCAGAGTGGCGAAGCTGAGATGTACACTCATCTTCAAAACGGTAACCAGGACCGCCACGACCTGTTCCTTCAGGACATCCGCCTTGGATCATGAAGCCATTGATGACTCTGTGAAAAACTAGACCATCATAATAATTGCCTTCTTTAACACATTCTTGGCGACCTTCAGCAAGATTGATGAAGTTCCAAACTGTTTCAGGACATTCTTTTGCGAATAGTTCTACGGTAAAATCACCTAGAGTTGTTTCAAACTTTGCGTTGACTCTTTCAAGATCTTCTTTGTGATCATTTTTTTTAAAACTTTTTCCAAACATAAGTCCTCCTAATAAACTTTTTTCTGATCAAATCCAGTAAGTTCATTCACATGAATTCCCTTTGGTTCGATCAGTCTGATATTTTTATCAATTCCAAAAAACTCTTTTAAATTCATCATTGGTATTGGTTGCAACTGACCATCTTGATTAAACGGCGAAAGTGCTGACATCGGAAGGATGGAATACTCTCCGAGGTAGTTAATCTTTGTTAAGAAATCACGCGTCTTCATATCGCTAAAGCATAACGAAACAAAAACGGGATAAGCCGTTAGAAACTCAGGACTTTTTAATAGTGTTTTTAAGCTCGAAGCTTTAGCTTCATCCATCATAGCCAAATCGACCACGATAAGATTAATTTTTTTAAAAGTTGGCATTTTAAAAGGCACGATACCAGCTTGTACCCTTTCAGAGACTGAATAAAAAAGACGCTCTTCTTCAATAAGACTTTGGTTATTTTCAGAACTTCTAAGCGCTCGATCAATATTGAATGAAAGTTGGAATTGAATACCTTGTTGATAATCTAGACCAAAGCTTTGTCTAAGTTTATTAAGATCAAAAAAACGAACACTAGCTTCACGGGTACAACTTAGTGAAGCGACTGTATCGGCCCAACTTGGAAGATCAGGTAAGAAATATTGAACAACACCTGATCCTGTAAAGTACTCTCCGACATTACGACGTTGAAGTTCTTCTTCTGTCGTCGTACAGCCAACAAAAATAAATAATAGAATCAGGTACTTCATTCGTGCGACACCGGTTTAAACCAATTCATAACATCGGCGATAATCATTTCAATCGTCTTATCTATCATTGAATTTTTAGATAGAGCGTAAAATCCTGGCTCAGACTTAATAATCGTCTGACTCAGATGAGATAACTCAACGGCCAGGCCTGATAGTTTTGAAATATCCCATTGAGGTTTTCTAGCATTAAAGATTTGATCAAACTTAAGCGTGGTAATATTACCATCTGGAACAAGTTCAATCGTCGCAAAGATGCCTGGCTGATCAATCAATAAGTCGAGTGAGATCAATGTGGCCTCATCATGAGTTTCGACGAAGTTCTTTGGCTCGGCCGGCATTGGAACCTTTACTCTGATATAATCTTCAAGCTCGCGCCATTCAAAAATCTTTTGTTGATAGGAGTCTTGCTCACTCTCCCACTGATCTTTGGCCTTATTTAAAAATGAAAACCATTCTTTAGAAATAGTATTTTCTTCAAAGACTTTTAACTGAGTCACTTCACGACATTGTTTTGAGACGATCGTTAGGATTTCATCCATACCGCCAACAACTAAAGTTTTGCCATCTAGTTTTGTATTTGGATCTGGTAAACGATTGAGATGATAAATAGAATCACCAGCACGGTGCTCATTTAAAACCTGGGCACCTGATGGAGATAAACCTGGCTGAATCGACAACTCTTCTTCACAAGCAATAACAATATCCACATCATGAAAGTTTTCAACCGGCTCACTTAATGAGTCCAAAACCTTCTCACCAAGCTTTTCGAAAACCTCAGGGTTCTCTTTCATTTGCTTTAAGACGCCGTCACTTGGATTTTCGCTGACAACGACTCTAAACATATCGCTAAGGCGGCTCTTGCCACCAAAGCCGGGCGCATTCTTGGCCAAGTGAGCTTTATGAATTCTTTTAATTTCGCAGGGAGAGACCCTTAAAGATCGCTGATCGAGTTGATTGAGTGTTTCATTTGAAATAGCACAACTCGACCAATCTTTTCTGGCAAAAACTCGGACATCAGCTCCAAGATCATCGAATTTGATTGAGGTAGCAGCCGCACTTGGGCCACTACCAATGATGGCAACCTTCATATGGCATCTTTGATACCATATTTGGGCTATTTATAGGAAGTAAACCTTATGCTCGTTACGATCGATGCTCGAATGTTCAGCAAATTTATACATAAAGTTAATAAAATGCTCCATAACCTCAAAGCTTGGCAGCGTTTTATCGAATTCACATCCGTAATGCATATAAGTTAGGCCGTTTTCATCAATATGCTCATTGCTATGACGCATACTAACAACAACTGGAACAAAAGATTGTTTAGTAAAATACATGCGAAGAGTCAGCTCCGTGCCTTGCTCAAAACGCTTATCTTTATTCACATCCCATGGGACTTGAAAGAGACAGCCATCTTTTGAAAGATCCACTAGCTTCACTGGATAGACACTACCGTTATCATCGATAACACTATAAGCACCTAAGAAATTTTGAAACATGACACGTTCGAAGTTTCGACGCTTCTTTTCAATCGTTTCATTTCTTTTGCCTACAAAATCCAATAACTTATCAGTCATTCCAGAGCTCCTTATCTAGGTCTGCTTCACGATGACTTATCGACCTAAAGGAGAAAACTCTTAGAATTTAGAGCCTTTTTTTTGCCAGTCTGGAATTTGGGAAATTTCTTCTAGTAGCTGCTTAAAGGCATCTAGACGGGTGATGAGCAGCTTTTGATCCGTGGAACTTAGATTATCCGAGTAAAAAGCGCAGCCTTTATTTTTTTCTTCATGACCACAATTAGTGAAACTGCAGCCTGTCGCCACTTCTTCAACATCCGGGAAAAGCTCAATCAAATCTTCACTAATAATATCATCAATAGAAAACTGGCGAATGCCTGGACTATCAATCAAGTCAAAGTCTTTACAGTGAACAATCTCTGACCAAGTTGTTGTATGGGCACCCTTTCCAACTTTTCCAACCGCACCGGTTCGAAGATCAATATTTTCACCGCTAATAGCATTAATGGTTTGGCTTTTGCCCACACCACTTTGTCCAACGAATAAAGCCGTCTTGTCTTTAAGGGTAGTTTTTAATTCTTCAAGACCAAGGCTTAGGTACTTAGGTTTGTAGTCAGGTTCGATAGCACTGATTTCAAAGCACTCAACTCCTAAAAACTTCAAGCGATCAGCTTCAAATTTGATATCAAAATCTTTTCCAGAGTACTGATCCATTTTATTGAAGATAACAATCGGATGAACTTGCCATTGATGAGCGCGAGTTAAAAAACGATCAACGATACCGCGCTTATAGGCTGGCTTAGAAGATGAGTTCAAAATGACTAAGCAATCGCAGTTCGCTGCAGTGACTTTCTTTTTCGATTCACGGCGAAGCATTCTGAAAATTTCATTTCGTCTTTCTTCAACAGACTTAATAATCCATTCATCAGATTGAGCTTCAAGCTCGACATAGTCGCCTACGACAATGGTGTCTTCTTTTAAAAGATTACCGAGAGCTGTGGCCTGAACAATTTGACTAGTCTCAATTATTTTACAATCAAATATTCGTTTATCTGATTTGATGACCCTAGCATTTGTCATTGTTGGCTACCCATAAAGCCTTGTGGAAAGAAATGTCCACGTGGATCAAATTCTTGTTTGAGATTTTTGAAAACTGTCGTTTGAATTGGTGTATAGAATTTTTGAATAAAAGGTTTTTTTAAAAAACCAATTCCGTGTTCTGCAAAAGGCGAACCCGTCCATTCATAGACTTTGTCATAAAGACCAAGAAGAGAGTGCTGACATGATTTTTCCATCTCGGGACTTGGCATAAAATTAAAATGCAAATGAGCATCACCAAAATGTCCAAACAAATTGTACTCAACGCCAATCTTGGTCATCTCACGGTAGTAACTTAAAAGCTTAGCAAAATCTTTTGTCGCCACTTGAACGTCTGTGCCTTTTTTCGTCACACCCATTTTTGTATTTCGCTCAAAGACAGCGCGAGGAACTTCCATGCGAAGAGCGTGGCAATGGGCCGCAGACATTTGAAAAATATTATCTTCTAAAACGCTACTAAGCTGACTTAATAGTTTGTCGTAGACCATTTCAAAATCAGCTTCTTTAATTTCTAAAAAAACGAGATCACTATTTTCACAATCAGCAGGCAGCTTTTCTTTAGGTAAAGTGGCTAAGCAGTGCTTATCTAAAAGCTCGCAGGCGAAGATTTGATTACGAAGTCCTTGTACTTTTTCAAAAATCTCAAGATGAGCTGAATCATCTTCATCCCAGCAAGGAAGCTTTAAGAAAAGATATGTTAAAGGTTCCAACTTAGCTGTTTTTAACCAGACTTCAGTCACAAATCCCAACTGACCTTCTGTACCTGTCATAAGATCGGTTTGAGTTTCAAAGCGTGGATAAGGGGCGTTCTTAAAACTTTGATAAATTTTATAATCACTTTGATATGATTTTAAATATTCTGAACCAATTTTTAATTCAAGTGGCTTAGATTGAGAAAGTTCAACTTCGTGACCTTGGTGGTTGATATATTTTAATTTAACAACTTGTGACCTAAGAGTTCCATGACCAAAACAACGCTCACCTGTACAAGATGTGGCAACGCCGGCAATGACAGAAGCAAGCTCTTCAGTTGGTGAAGTCATCACTTCACGTCCATGGGCCCTAGCAAAGACTTTTGATTCCTTCCAAGTTATTGCCCCTTTGATATGCAACAGGTCCCCATCCATTTCGATAAGCTGAGGAAGGCCTGAAGTATCGACGATAGTTAAATCAATATCGCCTAGAGTTTGCAGGGTTTCAAAAGGAATAACGGTTGAGGTCTTAGAGCCCGTGTATAGGCTTGGTCCACCCAGTCTAATATGGTCAATAGTTTGATCAATTGTTTTCAATGAAATTTGCTTCATGCCACCTGTTTTAGCATCTTTGCTGCTATTGGGCGAGAGATTGCGTAATTCCTTAATTGACGAAGTTTCACGAAAACTTTATCTTATTAAAGACTTAGGCTTCGCGCATCCTGTCAAAGGACTAGGGCGGCCAATTTCAAAGCAGACGTAGCTCAGCTGGATAGAGCATCCGCCTTCTAAGCGGACGGTCACAGGTTCGAATCCTGTCGTCTGCGCCATTTAATCTAACAAAAAATTTAAAATTCTTTTCGTGAAACTCTTTTTATAAATTCCAAAATGAACTCCACCCTGAACTTTGAAGTGCTCGACAGGTGCAAGACAGTTTTTCATTTCAAAATGTTGTGTCTCTTTGCCTTTTACAAAATTGGTCGCATTGATGACCGATTCAATTTTTACTAAACCTTCATCGCATCCATTATGAATTCCCCAACGTTTAAGTTGAGCCACAGCACCCACATGAGCAGTTCGACCATTATCAAAACCATCATAAGTGATCGTTTTGTCAGCATCTCCGTGAACATGAAGAACTGGAATAGGACGCTGATGCTCACAGTTTAATTGGTTTTCATCAACTAACTCACCCATTGGATTTCTAAGATCACTTGTTCCAGAAATTGTTACAATCCCAGCGATATTGATTTCGCTACTGCACGCAATTGTTGAAGCAAGAAAAGCACCATTTGAGTAACCAATCAGAAAAATTTTATCTGTATCGATTCGTCCAATTTGATCAGAGTTTTTAATCGATTCAATTAAGTTTTTTATGAACTCAAGATCATTGACTTGGCTATTATCAAAATCACAGCAAAATTCACTGGCATTCCAATAGCCTTTACCGTTTGAATCTTTAAGTCCATCTGGTGCGGCGTAGACGAAACCAAAATCATTTTGAAATGCACCAAGGCGAATATAATAGTTTTGTAAACGAGATGTTCCACCATAACCATGAAGAGAGATGATCAAAGGCCATTTGTCTTTTTTATCGAACTTTCGTGGCAACTCCACTTTGACATCTTTTCTAACAGAATCATTAAAAGTAAGAGTCACAGATTTTGCAAAAATCGATGACGAAGCAAACATAAGTATAAGAATTAAGAGGTTTTTCATGGGCTACACCTACCCTGAGCGGTTTCACTGGTAAAGGGATTTAGAAAGCTTACCTAGTTAGACAAACACTCAGTTGAATAAAACCGACCATTTAGCTCCAACATCCTAACATTTATTATCATAGCTAGCCGATCCATTGTGATCTTCCCACAATAGAGAGATGAAAAAATACGTCCTTATCACCTTGCTATTGATGGCCCAAAACTCTTGGTCAACGACACGTTTTTGTGACGCTAGTCGAAGCCCTGACTTCAGCGCGACAGTTCTTAGCGAAAGCAATAATCGTCTAAGCTTTACCAATCAAGGTGGACTTTTGGGTGGTGGTGTTTGTTGGTGGCATTCAAGGTTTACTCGAAATGCGATTTACAAAGCTAAGTTTAATCCAAATGCAGTTGCAGAAAGTGAAAAGCAAACGAAAGAGATCATCAAAGCGATTAGAAAAGGTGACAAAGTTATCACGATAAATGGTTACGCTAATTTAAAAGAATTTAGCCGCATCAATGAAGAATTAATTCAAAAAGAGCTCGAGTCGTGGCAACGATACGACGGATTTATAAGACAGCAATGGGTTGTTGGATTATGGGGTTGGCATCGCCTTCCTGCTCAAAAAATGAAAGCACGAGTTGAACACCTTTACGATTATGTTAAAAGACAGAGCAATATTGCCTATCTCAAACTTCAAATCAAAGGTATTACCGCTCATAGTTGGCTAGTTACCGATATGCAAAAGATGAGCGATGGTTATGATTTAAAAATTATCGATTCAAACTACCGCTACCCTATTTCTTATCGCTATCGTTTTGGTGATAGAAGTTTTGAGACACCAAGTTATGGGGATGTTGTCCCCTACTTAGGAAAAGTAAAAGAAAATCAGCAAAATAAAAGTATTAGAAGTTCTTATTGCCAAGCAGGACTTTAGTATTAAAGAGAATTTCTTTTTCTAGTTCATCATTTGATTTATTTTCTTTAATCGAAGAAATAACGTCTTTATAAAAGTTTAGATAACGGCCTTTTTCAGGATGAATTTTTATTCCCTCACTGACTTTGATTGATCTCGTAGGATAAATACCAAATTCAGGATCATCCACACTCATACATGATCGCAGCTGGTTTTCTTGAACATCAAGTGTTTCAAAAACAACACTACCCTTTGTACCATGAACTCTAAAACGAAAACCAAAGTCTTTGACGATACATGAAGCACGAAGATGAACTCGTCTTCCACAGCTATACTTAAATGTAATATTAAAGAAATCATCGGTATCGGTTTGGCGTTGTGATCCTATATCAAAATCAATATCATCAGGAATCCCCATTAATTGTGCTGCCTGATCAATAAGGTGAGGGCCCAGATCCCACCAAACACCAGACTGTGATCCTGGTTTTTCTCTCCAGGCATTTTCTTTGAGAGTTGGTCTAAAACGATCGAAATGAGATTCAATCGTAATAATGTCACCGAGCGTGCCAGATTCAATCATGTTCTTTAGTGTTAAAAAATCAGCATCAAAGCGGCGATTAAAAAAGACTTTTAAGCTGCACTTGTTTTGCTTGGCTAATTTAAAAAGCTCAGTAGCCTCTTGAGTTGTTGCTGTAAATGGCTTTTCAACTACAACATGCTTACCAGCAAGAAGCGCTGCTTTAGCTTGCTCAAAATGAAATTGATGAGGTGTTGTGATGATGACAAGATCACAGAGATTAAGGGCTTCTTCGAAATTACATTGTTTTGCTTTTGGAAAATCTTTCTTAATTTCATCAGTCCTTGAACTTACGATGGCGACAATATCAAGCTCTGGGCACGCCTTGATTAATGGGGCATGAAAAGACTTTCCAGATAAGCCGTATCCAATAATGGAGACTTTCATTTTTGTCATAGTTCAACTTCCCCGTGAACTGGCTCAGTTGCTTTAAGTGCAATACTTTCTTCTTGAGAGATTTGAGTAACAAGATTGATTAAAAAGTCATATTCAACTGTTTCGGCCAAAATTAAAAGTGAGTCTAAGGGTTGAAAGACAGTTGAGCCTCTTGGGGCAAAGACGTCTTCTCCTCTTCTTAGTAATACGATTAAAAGTTTTTGAGGAAGATTTAATTCGGCAATGGCTTTACCTACAACGATCGAATCTCTTGGAATTTCGATTTCTTTAAGTTCGTCCTGCATTTCAGAGCCCGAGACGTATTCAAAAGGAAAACGAATCTTCTTTTTAACTTCAACCGCTACTTTTAAAAGGCTTGCAAGTGGCTTCAACGTAAATCCTTGAACCAATGTCGATACTAAGACGACAAAGAAGACGATATTAAAAATAAGGCCACTCTTACTGGCTTCGGCCGATAAGGCATATGTACATAATACAATAGGAACTGCACCTCTTAATCCCATCCAAGAGATCATCATTTTTTCGCGCCAATTAAAACTAGTTGGAGCCATCGTTACAAAAACAGCAACTGGTCTTGCGATTAAAAGCATAAAGATCGCTAAGATAACTCCATCACTTGTGACATTTACAAGATCTGATGGATAAACAAGCAGTCCAAGCGCTAAGAACATTAGAATCTGCATCAACCAAGCAATGGAATCATGAAAAAGAATCAAACTTTTTTTGTGGATAAAAGTCGATCGGCCAAGAATCAAAGCTGCAATATAAACGGCTAAGAAACCGTTTCCACCAAGACGCTGGGTAATAGCGTATGTTAAAAGGGCAAAAGAAATAGTTAAGACAGGATATAACCCTTCAAACTCAAGTCTGACTTTATTAAGAAGGACTCGAAGCCAACGTCCAACACCCGCCCCAACAATGAATCCGATTCCCATCTGTAAAAAGAATGAGGCGAATAAAGCTGGGTAAGATAGATCTTTAGCGCCAAGAAGTTGAATAAAAAGCAGTGTCAAAAACACGGCCATCGGATCATTGCTACCTGATTCGAGCTCCAAAACTTCTCGAAGTCCGGTAGTAAAAGACAATCCTCTTGCTCTAAGGACTGTAAAAACGGCAGCCGCATCAGTTGAAGAAACAATCGCTCCAAGTAAAAGTGCTTCGAGCCAAGAAAAGTTTAAAGCATACTTTCCAAAGACACCGACTAAGCCACATGTAATCAAAACTCCAAATGTAGCGAGAGATAATCCATGCGGAATATAAGGCTTAATTCTCTTCCATTCGGTATCAAGTCCACCTGAAAACAAAATGAGCACGAGTGAAATAATACCGATCGTTTGAGCAAGTGAGTGATCATCAAAAAGAATACCGCCGATTCCTTCTGAACCAGCAAGCATACCAACGCCGATAAAAACCAAGAGAGTTGGAATACCAACTCGACCAGTTAGTTTACTCATCAGCACGCAAGCAATGAGTAAAAAGGAGCCAGAAATTAAAAGGATTTCAACATCAAGCATTTTAACTAATCGCTTCCACTTTATAGTGTCTTAATTCTTGAGGAGTTTCTAATTCAAATTCTTCGCCTAAAGATGTACCAAAAACAGCATCTCCGATTGGGGAAAATGTTGAGATAACTAGTATAGGAGTACCATCAATATTTAGCATTGTCCCACCAGCAGTCGGTGCAATAAAATATCTTCTCGTTTGTCCTTTAAAAGTTAAATCCACTAAGCTTCCAATTCCAACTTCTTCACCTTTTGAAAAATCTCTAATAGGAATTTCTTCAAGCATTTGAAGTTCTAGTTTAAGCTCTTCAACGCGTTTTTCTTGAGCACCTGCAAGGTAACCAGCTTCAATCCCTCTAGTGTCATATTTTCCATCTGATTTGATATCACCATCAGTCACGTAAGCTTTAGCTGACTTACTTGCTGATTCAAGCGCTGAAAGTTCGGTTCGAACTTTTAAAAGAAGTTCTTCAATAATTTTCTTTTTCATTTTCGTCTCAATTAAAGATCGATTAGTTGTTTTAAGCGAATAGGGCTTAAAGGCTTAGCTTCGTAAAAAGCCCCTATTTGATCAAGCTTGCGCTTAATCGTTTCATCAGGCTTAGTTGCCGACATTAAATAAAGGCTTGCATTGGGATTTTTATTTCTAAGTTTAGCTAAAAAATCAACGCCATTACCGTCTTCTAAGTTCCAATCCACAAGTGCAAGATCAAACTCTTTAACAGCACTTGCTTGAGCGATTCCACTACAACACAATGGATTGCAGCCTAATTTCTTAAGTACAGCATTAAGCAGCATAAGAAGCTCTTCACTATCATCAACAATTAATACATTCATGCTTTTAACTTCTTGATCGCTTCTTCATCAAAGCCTGCAATCTTTGGTTTACCATTTTTTTCGATTAGCGGTCTTTTGATCGCTGAAGAAGCTTCAATGAGAAGTGCTATTTTTTTTGTATCAGTTGCTTTTTCAAAGTCTTCTTTTATTTTTCTATAAGTTGGACCTCTGGTATTGACAGGCCAATCTTTCATGAAGTCTTTCCACTTTAAAATTAACTCTTTAGTTGGTTTTTCTTTTTTAAAGTCGATAAATTCATAGTCGAGCTTTGTTTTGTCTAAGGCGACAAGGGCTTTTTTAACTGTATCGCAATTTTTAATTCCATAAACTTTAAGCATCTTCTATTCCTTAAGAAAAATTCTTCTATAGCTTAAATGTTTAATTGAACTATTTCTAGTTAAGGATTGTTTTCGTTTGACCTAGATTTTTTGTCAAATTTCGAAGTGATCTTATTCCATAATAAATGAGGCAATGCGCCTCCGCCTTTAGCTGCGTAGTATCCAGCAGTTAAAACCATATTGGAATGATGAGTATTGAGGAGTCGGTGTGGTTTTTCGACGCCATCTTCAGTTGAACAAAAAGATGCATCACTTATAGAGTAATTCGACCTACAAACACTTGGTCTATCAGCATAAACAGAACAACTACCTTCACTATCTAAGAAGACGCACTGCCTAGATTGATAATCAAGTTTGTACCACTTTGTTGAGTCATCAGCTGCCTGGGCCTGATGAGCAAGTCTATCAATATTAATTTTGATGGTGCCGCTTAAAATCTTATTTGATAAAAGCTCTGCTTCATCATGACTTATCGATACTTGGGTATGGCAGCAGGCCGTACAGCCTTTTTTACAGCTAATATGTTTAGCTACAACTGGATCACTGAGATTTTTCTTTAAATGCTCTTCTATTTTTGCATGGACTGTTTTAGCTCGAGCAATCGGAGAGAAAATTTGACGAAGTTGATTGAGTGTTTGTTGAAAGATAGAGCGATAAACCGGATGGTTTTGGTATTGATTGAAAGATTTGGCTGCAATAGCGGGTAATTTCAAAAAA
>Ga0210009_1000477_pt1 | contig 44380 bp, 30 predicted proteins | sample CryGeyCG2114_065_FD_185457 | JGI IMG/M metagenome (GOLD analysis project Ga0210009, IMG submission 185457) | Groundwater microbial communities from aquifer - Crystal Geyser CG12_big_fil_rev_8/21/14_0.65 (SPAdes) (version 2) | ecosystem: Environmental > Aquatic > Deep subsurface > Groundwater ...
CGTTGGAGCAGAAATACCCCAAGGTGGGGCATTTGCAAACCGGTGTCAGTTCACACCTTGCGCCATTCATTTGCCACACACCTGCTACAAGCCGGGACCGATATTCGCACCGTGCAAGAACTGCTCGGTCACTCGGATGTTTCAACCACCATGATTTACACGCACGTGCTCAAGGGGGCCGCGGGCGGCACGGCCAGCCCGCCGGATGCGCTGAGTTGCGTCGCGTCATGAATGACAGCTCGCAGGGCCTAGCCAGTGTCCGTCAAATGCTATGTATATGATAGCTACTTACGCTTTACGTACAAGGGCTAGAAGCCAGTTTTACCAATCGTTCAAGCCGCCCGAGAGCCACCCCAGACACAGCCTCGATAATGGCGGCCCAATGTCTGCACCTCTGAAGATCGACTTCCCAGAAGACCTGCCCGTCAGCGCCCGCCGCGCAGAGATCATGGCCGCCATGGCCGCGCACCAGGTCATCATCGTGTGCGGAGAAACCGGCTCAGGCAAAACCACCCAGCTGCCCAAAATTGCTCTGGCGCTGGGGCGTGGGCTGTGTAACTACCCCAAGACTTTGCCAGACGGCCGACCCGCACCGCGCGGCAAGCTCATCGGCCACACTCAGCCGCGCCGCATTGCCGCCAGCAGTGTGGCCAAGCGCATTGCCCAAGAGCTGCACACCCCGCCGGGCGAGGTGGTCGGTTTCAAGGTGCGGTTTCAGGACCGGCTGGGCAAAGACGCGTCGGTCAAGCTCATGACCGACGGCATTTTGCTGGCCGAAACACAGACCGACCCGCTGCTGAATGCTTACGATACGCTTATCATCGACGAAGCGCACGAACGCAGTCTCAATATTGACTTTTTGCTCGGTTATTTGAAGCAAATCCTGCCGCGCCGGCCCGACTTGAAAGTGGTGGTGACCAGCGCCACCATTGATGCGCAGCGCTTTTCCGAGCACTTTGCGTCGGTTCCCAGTGGCCCCGCCCCCATCATCATGGTCTCCGGTCGCATGTTTCCCGTGGAGCAGCGCTACCGACCGTTTGAAGAAGCGCGTGACTACGACCTGAACAACGCGATTGCCGATGCGGTCGATGAGCTGTGGCGCGACGTGCACAACAGCGGCGACATTCTGGTGTTTTTGCCCGGCGAGCGTGAAATCCGCGAGGCGGCCGACCACCTGCGCGGCCACCTGAGCCACAGCGCGGTGTTTCGTAACGCCGAGGTGCTGCCGTTGTTTGCCCGCCTGAGCCAGGCCGAGCAAGACCGCATTTTTGACAGCCACGGCGGGCGGCGCATTGTGTTAGCTACCAATGTGGCTGAAACCTCGCTCACCGTGCCAGGCATCAAATACGTTGTTGATGCAGGCACAGCGCGCATGAAACGCTACAGCTTCAGAAGCAAGGTAGAACAATTGCTGGTGGAACCCATCAGCCAAAGCTCGGCCAACCAGCGCGCCGGGCGCTGTGGCCGCGTGGCCAACGGCATCTGCATCCGACTCTTCGATGAGGCCGATTTCAACGTCCGCCCCAAGTTCACCGACCCCGAAATTTTGCGCAGTTCCTTGGCCGGGGTGATTCTGCGCATGAAGTCGCTGCACCTGGGGCAGGTGGAAGACTTTCCGTTTCTGGAGCGCCCCTCGGGTCGCGCCGTTGCCGACGGTTACCAGTTGCTAAGTGAATTGGGTGCAGTCGATGATGCCAATGAGTTGACGGCAACAGGCCGCGAGCTGGCCAAACTGCCGCTGGACCCGCGCGTCGGCCGCATGATTCTGGAAGCGCGCAGCCGTGAGGCGTTGGCCGAAGTGCTGGTGATTGCCAGCGCCTTGAGTGTGCAAGACGTGCGTGACCGCCCAATGGACGCGCAGCAGCAAGCCGACCAAGCGCACGCCAAGTTTGATGACGAGAAGAGCGAATTCAGCGGCTACCTCAAGCTGTGGCAGTGGCTGGAAAATAATCGGGGTCAGATTCCAATTAATTCAGTGGGGGTCAGAGCCCGATCTACCGATTCATCCGCTGGCGCGGATGCCTCCGGTAATCGGGGTCTGACCCCCAAGTCTCACAAATTATCCAACCGCCAATATGAGCAACTGCTGCGCAAAAACTTCATCAGCATGCGCCGGGTGCGCGAGTGGCGCGACATTTACAGCCAATTGCACACCGTGGTGACCGAGCACAAATGGCGGCTTAACACGCTGCCGGCCAGCTACGAGCAGTTGCACCTGTCGATGTTGGCGGGTCTGCTGGGCAACATCGGCTGCAAGCTGGAAACAGACGGCGACAAAAGCGGTGGGGGTGAGTATCTGGGCGCGCGCAGCATCAAGTTTTACCCTCATCCCGGCGCGCATCTGGTCAAAAAGCCGGGGCGCTGGATTGTGGCGGCCGAACTGGTGGAAACCACGCGCCTGTTCGGCCGCGGCATTGCCGCCATCGAGCCGCAGTGGCTGGAGCAGGTGGGCGCGCACCTGCTCAAAAAACAGCTGCTGGACCCACACTGGGAAAAAAAACAAGCCGAGGTCAACGCGCTGGAACGCGCCACGCTCTACGGCATCGTCATCTACAGCGGCCGCCGCGTCAATTACAGCCGGGTGGACTTGCACGGCGCGCGTGAAATTTTCATCCGCGAAGCCTTGGTCGGCGGCCAGTGGGACACCAAGTTACCGTTTTTGGCCGCCAACCAAAAACTTGTCCAACAGGTGGAAGACCTGGAGCACAAGGCGCGTCGGCAAGACGTGTTGGTCGATGACGAGCTGATCTACGCCTTTTACGATCAGCAGCTGCCAGCCGACGTGTGCAGCGGTTACAGCTTTGAGCAGTGGTACCGCGAGGCGTCCCGGATCAACCCCAAGCTGCTGTGTTTGACCCGTGAAGAGCTGATGCGTCACGAGGCCGCCGGCATCACCAGCCAGGCGTTCCCGAAAACCGTGCGTCTGGGCGGTGTGGACTGTGCGGCCACCTATTTGCACGAACCGGGCGACCCCAAAGACGGCCTGACCGTGACCGTGCCGATTTTTGTGCTGAATCAGGTCAACGAAGAACGCTGCGAATGGCTGGTGCCGGGCATGCTCAAGGACAAGATTCAGGCGTTGCTGAAAACCCTGCACCAACGCCCGCGCTCGCGCCTGGTACCGCTGCCCGAGTCGGCCAACAAGATGGCGGCGCAGTTGAACGAACCAGCGCTATTCGGCCACGGCTCGCTGGTGGATGCAGTGTTGAAGCTGGTGCGCGCCGTCACTGCGGTGGACGTGGTGCGCGCCGACATCAAAGTGGATATGCTGCCGCCGCATTTCTTCATGAACGTTCGCGTAGTGGACGAACATGGCCGCCAGTTGGGGCAGGGGCGTAACCTGGGCGCGTTGAAAGCTGAGCTGGGCGCGCAGGCGCGGGGGGCGTTTCAGGCGCTGGCGGCGCTCAAACTGGGGGCTGGCACGGGCATCACCGGGGTTGCCGATGTTTATCAACCAAATCAAGCTCCAGCCCTTATCCATAAAGGGCGAACAGCTATACAAAATGAAGCTAATGCACCAGCGATCCCCGCTGCCGCAAGTTTTAAATCAAAACAGCTTGAGACCCCCTCGAAACAAGGGCAAGCAGCTATCAAAGTTGCAACAAATACAGCCCCGCCACTGGCCAACCAGCGCCACACCGCCTGGACTTTTGGCGAACTGCCCGAACTGCTGGAAATCCAGAAAGGCGGCCAGACGCTGATTGGCTACCCGGCCCTGATCGACGTGGGCGACGGCGTCACCATCGAAGTGTTTGACGAACCCGACGTGGCCGCTGCCAAGCACCGCGCTGGCCTGCGCCGCCTGTTTGCCTTGCAGATCAAGGACGCGCTCAAATACCTTGAAAAAAACATACCCGACCTGCAAAAAATGGCCGTCACCTACATGCAAGTCGGCAAAAACCCCGATGGCTCGGGCAGCGGCGGCACGCTGGAGGAATTGCGCGAGCAAATCATCAATGTGGCGCTGGAGCGCGCCTTTTTGCTGGAGCCGCTGCCAACCGATGAATTTGCCTTTAAAAAACGCATTGACGAGGGGCGAGGGCGGCTGACCCTGATCTGCACCGAAGTCGCCCGCCTGAGTGCTGCCATCCTGAACGAATACGCGGTGGCCGCGCGCAAAATCAAAGACACCAAAAATGCGCCTGAGGCCACGACGGATGCGTCACAGCAGCTATCAAAATTGATGCCTAAAAAGTTTTTGAGCCTCACCCCGTGGGCAAGTTTGCACCACTTTGCGCGTTATCTGAAGGCCATCACGGCACGCTTGGACAAGGTCCGGGCCGACCCGGCGCGCGACGGCGCGCGCCTGAAAGAATTGCAACCGCTGGAGCAGCGCTACTGGCGGCTGGTGGCCGAGCGCAAGGGCGTGATGGATGCACGCCAGCAAGAATTCCGCTGGCTGCTGGAAGAACTGCGCGTGAGCTTTTTCGCGCAAGAGCTGCGCACGCCGCAGCCGGTGAGCGTGAAACGGCTGGAAAAAGCCTGGGCGCAGCTGACGTAGCCCCCGACCGGCTGCCACGGGCAAGATATATTTGTCAGTTTGCAGAACCCCTGGTTGTTGACAATCACACCCAAGCTTGAAATCTTGGAGGTCATCGTTTCATGGCACACGTATTGATTGCCGGTGGTGGCATAGGCGGGCTTTCGGCCGCGCTGGCTTGTGCACGTGCCGGAGCGCGTGTGTCGTTGTTTGAGCGCGCGCCGGCTTTTGCCGAATTTGGCGCCGGTATCCAGCTCGGGCCCAACGTGATGCGGGTGTTGCACAGTTGGGGCCTGAAGCCCGCCTTGGACGCCGTGGCGGCTTTCCCTGACCGGTTACAGGTGTGCTGTGCCACCGGCGGTGGCGAGCTGGGCAGCTTGCGCCTGGGCGCGGATGCGGTGCGCCGCTACGGTGCGCCCTATGCCACGATCCGTCGTGTCGATCTGCATCAGGCGCTGCTACAGGCTGTGCGCAGCCACGACGATGTGGTTCTGCATTTGGGCAACGCTGTGGCGGGTGTGCGTCAAGACGGTACGACCGTGACGGTGCAACTGTCAGATGGGCAGACCGCCAGCGCAGACCTGCTGGTGGCCGCCGACGGGGGCTGGAGCGTGCTGCGCCAGCAGTTGCTGCACGACGGCACGCCACAGCCCACCGGGCACTTGGCGTACCGCGCGATGGTGTTGCAAAGCGACCTTCCACCCAAACTGCGCAGTCAGCGCGTCACCGCCTGGCTGGGCCCCAAGATGCACGTGGTGCATTACCCGGTGGCGTGCGGGCAGTGGCTCAATGTGGTGGCCATCGTGCACGGGCAGGTGCTGGGCGACATGTCGCACTGGGACCACAGTGCCAATGCGCAAGATGTGCAGCGCGCCATGGCAGATACCTGCCCCGTTTTGCGCAACCTGATTCATGCCATTGAGGCCTGGCGGCTGTGGCCGCTGAGCATCCGCCCCCCGATGCAAGGCGCGCACGAGCATGCCAAGGGGCGGGTGGCTTTTCTGGGGGATGCGGCGCATCCCATGGTGCCGTATCTGGCGCAGGGCGCGGCGATGGCCATTGAAGACGCCGCCACCTTGGCGCAGGTGCTGCTGGGCGGTGGTGCGCTGGGTGCGGACGGCACAGCAGCCGTTGAAGAGCTTTTGCACGCTTACACCAGCGCCCGTTGGCCGCGCAACGCACACGTGCAGGCGCGCGCGATCCGTAATGGCGAGATCTTTCATGCCACCGGCCCCGTGCGCTGGGGGCGCGATGCAGCCATGCGGCTGCTGGGTGAGCGACTGCTGGATGTGCCCTGGCTGTACGCTGGCGGGCCGCTACCGGTTGCGACGAATCGGTGAATCCCGGCTGATACCCCAGTCGATGGAACCGCTTGAGCTGGGCGGTTCATAGGTGTTGTATTTGGCGGTGTAGTACAGCCCCAGGCCGATCAGGGTGATCAGCACAATAGTCCAGATCACGAGCTTGAGCAAGCGTAACCAAAACGTTTTGTCTTTCATGGCGGCTCCTTGGCGGGCTTTGGCGGTCAGTCTTGGCGGCCAATGAGCAGGTATTCCATGAGCGCCTTTTGGACGTGCATGCGGTTTTCGGCTTCGTCCCAAACCACGCTTTGCGGCCCGTCAATCACCTCGGCGTCCACTTCTTCACCCCGGTGCGCGGGCAGACAATGCATGAAAAGCGCGTTGGTCTTGGCAACGGCCATCATCTGGGGCGTGACCCGCCAGGCGGCAAAAGCCTGTTTGCGCACTTCATTTTCCGCTTCAAAGCCCATGCTGGTCCACACGTCGGTGGTGACCAGGTCGGCGCCACGGCAGGCGTCCATCGGGTTACTATAAACCTGATAGTGATCTGCGCTTATATCTTCTGGGCTTAAGGCAATTTTTTCATCAATTTCATAGCCACTGGGGGTGCTCACGTTGACCTTGAAGTCCAGCAGTTTGGCCGCCTGCAGCCAGGTGTTGGCCATGTTGTTGCCGTCACCCACCCAGGCCACGGTCTTACCCTGGATGGAGCCGCGTTGTTCGATAAAGGTAAACAGGTCGGCCAGAATCTGGCACGGGTGAAATTCGTTGGTCAGCCCGTTGATCACCGGCACGCGACTGTGCGCTGCAAAGCATTCAATCTTGCTTTGTTCAAAGGTGCGAATCATCACCAGATCGACCATGCGGCTGATCACGCGCGCGCTGTCTTCAATCGGCTCGGCACGCCCCAATTGGCTGTCACCCGTGGTCAGGTGCACCACGCTGCCGCCCAACTGGTACATGCCGGCTTCAAAGCTCACGCGCGTGCGCGTGCTTGCTTTTTCAAAAATCATCGCCAGCGTGCGGTCCACCAGCGGTTGATGCTTTTCATAAGCCTTGAACTTCTTCTTGATGAACGAGGCCCGGTCAAACAGGTAGGCGTACTGGCTGGCGTTGAAATCGGTGAACTGCAGGTAATGTTTGATGGTGGGCATGGTCATGTCAATCCAATGAGTTGCGCAAAGGGTGTCAGGTGGCTAGCAGCTGCTTGACCAGCGGCGCCAGAATGTGCACCACTTCGTCGGCTTCGGATTCGGTCAGGATCAGTGGGGGAACGAGCCGGATCACGCTGTCGGCGGTCACGCTGATCAATAACCCGTGGTCGGCGCATTGCTGCACCAGCGCGCCGCACGGCTTGGCCAGTTCCACGCCGATCATCAGGCCCTGGCCGCGTATTTCCTTGACGGCCCCGCTGGCCAATTCTGCGGCCAGCGCCGCTGCCAGCGCTGCGGCCAAGTGCTTGCCAACACGGGCAGCGTTGGCCAACAGGCCGTCCTCTTCCATGATACGGATGGTCTCGACACCGGCACGCATCGCCAGCGGGTTGCCGCCAAAGGTGGAGCCGTGGTTGCCTGGCTTGAAAATGTGCGCCGCTTTCGGTCCCGCCACCACCGCGCCCACCGGCACGCCAGAGCCCAGTCCCTTGGCCAGCGGCATCACATCGGGCACGACGCTCGCCCACTGGTGCGCAAACCATTTGCCGGTGCGCCCCATGCCGGACTGCACCTCGTCGATCATCATCAGCCAGTTGCGCTCGTCGCACAGCGCGCGCACGTCGCGCAGGTACTGCATCTGCATCGGGTGGATGCCGCCTTCTCCCTGGATGGTTTCAAAAAACACCGCCACCACGTTGGGGTTGTCGTGGGTGGCCGCACGCAGCGCGTCGATGTTGTTGATCGGCACGCGGATAAAGCCTTCTACCAGCGGCTCAAAACCAGCGTGAATCTTGGGGTTGCCGGTGGCGCTCAGGGTGGCGATGGATCGGCCGTGAAAGGCTTTTTCATAGACCACGATCTGCGGCCGGTCGATACCATGGTCGTGCCCGAACTTGCGTGCCAGCTTGAGCGCGGCCTCGTTGGCTTCCAGCCCTGTGGAGCAGAAAAACACGTTCGTCATGCCCGAGAGTTCCACCAGTTTTTTGGCGAGTGCCTCCTGCAGCGGCACATGGTAGTAATTGCAGGTATGGATCAGCTGGGTAACCTGTTCTTGCAGCGCCGGCACCAACTTGGGGTGGTTGTGCCCCAGCGTGTTGACCGCAATGCCGGCCAGCGCGTCCAGGTAGCATTTGCCGTTGATATCCCAGACGCGACACCCCTTGCCGTGCGAGAGCGCAATCGGCAGTCGGCCGTAGGTGGGCATCACATGCGGTGAAGTGGCTTGCAGCGGTGGCGGGTCAGCGGTCATGGTGGGGTCTCTTGGAAAAAAGCAAAGCGGCCCAACGCAGGGTGGGCCGTTGATCGGCAATTTTAGACCGATGGTTTTGCAGGCAATGCGATTCAAAGTTTGTCTTTCTGTATGCAGCCTGTTGAAACGCATCCGGCGCAGGGCGTCTGGGCGTGACAATCGCCGCTTCAAGTCTTATAGAAGATATCTTGTATAAGACATAAGAATTGCTTTAGAATCACAACAGGTTACAACATCCTGTAACGAACACTCAAGGACCTCTACCCGATGGTTACTCATACTGCAAAAAAAGTTCATATTCTTGGCATCACCCATAATGGGCGCGTCTTCCGCCCGAGCGACTGGGCTGAGCGCCTGGCCGGTGTGATGAGCCAGTTTCGTCCCGGTAGTAGCCGGGCCAGCAGCCACATCAGCTATTCACCGTGGTGCGTGCCCGGTACCCTGAATGGGGCCAAATGTGTCATCGTCAGTCCGGCGCTACGCGAGCATAACGTGATGGCGTGGGACTTCTGCATGAATTTCGCACATGACAACGAATTGCAGGTCCAGGAGCATACGGTTGCCACTGCGGCCAATGTGGTGTCGCTGCGTCCTTCGACGCATACGCAGCATCCGCATGCCCAAACGACGGTGCGCGCGGCGCAGCAGGGAACCCCTGTAGCTGCCATGCCGTTGCGTGCCGTGGTCGGCTGAGCCACCCCCTTTATTCGACGCCCACAAAAAAGCCGTCTTGCGACGGCTTTTTTGCTTTTGCTGATAGCGCACCCGTTACAAACGGCGTTGACCTGTCAAGTTGAGGACAGAGCTTGCGGCAAAGCCGCTGCGGTCTGTCCCGCAATGTCAGGAACGTGCGATTTGCCTGAAAATCAGGCGGCTGCGGCCAGGGTTTTCACCTTGGCAGACAGGCGGCTCTTGTCACGAGATGCCTTGTTTTTGTGGAAGATACCCTTGTCGGCCACGGTGTCCACTACCGCTTGCATCTTGCCAAACAATTCAGTGGCTTTGGCCTTGTCGCCAGCCAGCACGGCTTTTTCAACGTTTTTCACGGCGGTGCGGTACTGTGAGCGCAGCGACGTATTGGCTGCGTTGATTTTGACGTCCTGACGGACGCGTTTACGGCCCGACGCCAGGCGCGGGTTCTTTTTCTTGGGTTTTCCAGATGCCATGATGAATGTTCCTTGAGTCTGTGGATGTTGTCAGCAAAGCCCAAGATTCTAACAGTGTCAACGGTCGGAGCGGCTAGGTGCGCCAGCACGGCTACACTTTGCGGCGTGAGTCTCTTCAAATCCGCCTCGGTTGTTTCCCTGTTGACGCTGCTTTCGCGCATCACCGGACTGGTGCGCGAGCTGCTGATTGCGTCCACTTTTGGCGCGTCTGCCCTGACCGACGCGTTCAACGTGGCGTTTCGCATTCCCAACCTGTTCCGGCGTTTTTTTGGTGAAGGGGCTTTCAGCCAGGCGTTTGTACCGGTGCTGGCCGCCACCCGCACGCAACACGGCGACGAGGCCACCCGCACGCTGATCGACCGGGTGGCCACCGTGCTGGCCTGGGCCTTGCTGGCACTGAGCGTGCTGGGGGTGCTGGGGGCCGGGGCATTGGTGTGGGCCATGGCCAGCGGTCTGCAGCAAAACCCGCGCGGGTTTGACGTGGCGGTGGTCATGACGCGCTGGATGTTTCCCTACATTGCCTTCATGTCGCTGGTGGCGCTGGGTGCCGGGGTGCTCAATACCTACAAGCGCTTTGCCGTGCCTGCGGCCACACCTGTGCTGCTGAATATCTGCATGATTGGCGCGGCGTGGCTGGGTGCGCCGTGGTTCAAGGCGCTGGATCTGGAGCCCATTTACGCGCTGGCCGGTGGTGTGCTGCTGGGGGGGGTGTTGCAGTTGGGCGCGCAGTGGCTGGCACTCAAGCGCCTGCACCTGCAGCCGCGCATCAACTGGCGCTGGGCGGCGCTCAAGGGCGCTTGGGCCGATGCCGGCACACAAAACATCTTGCGCCTGATGGGCCCGGCGCTGCTGGGTGTGAGCGTGGCGCACCTGTCGATGCTGATCAACACACAGATTGCCTCGCACCTCAAGCCCGGCAGCGTGAGCTGGATCACCTATGCCGACCGGCTGATGGAGTTCCCCACCGCCTTGCTGGGTGTGGCCATGGGCGTGGTGTTGATGCCGCAGTTGGCCAGCGCGCGCGCCAGCGGCGACACGGCCCAATACTCGGCCATGCTCGACTGGGGCTTGCGCCTGGTGGTGGTGACCGCCGTTCCCTGTGCGGTGGCGTTGCTGGTGTTTCCCACGCCGCTGGTGGCGGTGTTGTACCACTACGGGGCCATGACCGACTTTGACGTGCTGCAGGTGACCCATGCGTTGATGGGCTGGGGTGCAGGGCTGGTGGGCCTGGTGGCCATCAAGGTACTGGCCCCGGGCTATTACGCCAGCCAGGACACCAAAACCCCGGTGCGTGTGGCCATCGGCGTGCTGGTGTTCACCCAGGTGTTGAACATCTTTTTTGTGCCGGTGTTTGCGCACGCCGCGCTCACGCTGTCGATCGGCATTGGCGCCATGGTCAACGCGGGCTGGCTGCTGGTGGGTTTGATGCGCCGGGGCAGTTACCGCCCCGAACCGGGTTGGGGCGTGTTTCTGCTGCAGGTTCTGGCGGGTTGCGTTTTGCTGGCAGCGTTTTTGCTGTGGGCCAACAACCATTTTGCGTGGACTGCTTTGCGTGTCGAGAGTTTCAAGAGAATTTGGCTGCTGGCTCTTGTATTGACTGCATCGGCAGCTATTTATTTTGCTGCCATCAGCGTGGCTGGCCTGAAATTGCGCCAATTGGTGCGCCGATAGACAATCGGACTTGTTCATGAGCAAGCCCAAACTTATGCATCTTTCACTCAACGTTCCTACACCGCTGGAATACTTTGCCTCGCTGGTGCACAGCGACGCAGACTTTCCCCTGCTTGAAGCGGCGGTGAGCCTGGCGCAAGACGAATACCCGGAGCTGGCTGTGCAGCAGGTGTTGGGAGAGGTGGACCAGCTGCTGGCGCGCCTGACGCGGCGACTTCCAGCCGACGCTGGGCCTTTGCAACGGTTGCGCGCGCTCAGCCAGTTCATGTACCGTGACCTGAATTTTGGCGGCAACTTCAACAACTACACCGACCCCGACAACAGCTACGTGCACGTGGTGTTGCGCACGCGCCTGGCGATACCGATCTCTTTGGCTGTGATCTGGCTGGAGCTGGCCCAGGGCATTGGCCTGAAAGCGCGCGGTGTGTCTTTTCCGGGGCACTTCATGGTCAAGGTGAACCTGAGCGAAGGCCAGGTGGTGATCGACCCCTTGAGCGGTCAATCGCTGAGCCGCGAAGACCTGTCCGAGCGCCTGGAGCCGTATCGCAACCTGGCGGGCCTGGTGGACGAGCAAGAGCTGCCGCTGGGCCTGTACTTGCAGGCGGCGCAGCCGCGCGAGATCATTGCGCGCATGTTGCATAACCTGAAAGAAATCCACGCGGCGCAAGAAGATTGGGCGCGCCTGATTTCGGTGCAGGACCGGCTCATCGTGTTGTTGCCCGACGCCTGGACCGAAGTGCGTGACTGCGGCTTGGCGCACGCCGAAGCCGGCCACCCCGGGCGCGCCCTGGAAGACCTGGAAACCTATTTGGCCAACACGGCTGAGGTGAGCGCACCCGGTCAATATTCTGATCGGGTGGCTATTGCGCGTCGCGTATCCGAGTTGCGCCGCACCATCAGTTGATCACGTCGTTACAGTTGGGTTTAAGCCATCAGAAAGCTTTATTGAAAGGGCGATAGGCATGGATTTGGGTATTGCGGGTAAGTGGGCCTTGGTATGTGGTGCCAGCCGCGGGCTGGGTCTGGGGTGTGCCCGGGCGCTGGCGCAAGAAGGTGTGCATGTGCTGATGGTGGCACGTGGCGCCCCCGCTTTGCAGCAAGCTGCGGCGCAGTTAAGCGCTGATTGCGCAGACGCAGCAAGGGCTACCGTCGAATATGTTGCTGCAGACATCACCACGCAAGAGGGCCGCCGGGCGGTGTTTGCGTACCGGCGCGACTTTGACATCGTGGTCACCAACGCGGGCGGCCCCCCGGCGGGCAATTTCCGTGATTGGACGCGCGACAACTGGGTAGCGGCACTCGACGCCAACATGCTCACCCCTATCGAGCTGATCAAAGCCACAGTGGACGGCATGGCCGCACGCGGCTTTGGTCGTATCGTCAACATCACCTCCAGCGCGGTCAAGGCACCCATCGACGTGCTGGGGCTGTCCAACGGCGCGCGCAGCGGTCTCACTGGCTTTGTGGCGGGCACAGCACGCAGTGGGCTGGCGGCCAGTGGCGTCACCATCAACAATCTGCTTCCGGGTGCGTTTGACACCGATCGTTTGCGCGCCGTGATGCAGGCCAATGCCGACAAGGCGGGCAAAGCGCTTGCTGATGCGATGCAATCACGTCGCCAGAGTATTCCTGCACGCCGCTTTGGCACGCCGGATGAATTTGGTGCCATCTGTGCTTTTTTGTGCAGCCAGCACGCGGGCTACATCACCGGGCAAAATATCCTGGCCGACGGGGGTGCTTACCCCGGAACATTCTGATTTTTTTTAAAGGAGTTTTTGATGCGTTCTCTCCCGCTTCTTTCCAATCTTAAAAAAGTGGCCAAAGCGCTGGCTCTGACCACGCTGCTTTGCGCGGGTGCTGTCCAGGCGCAAAGTGGCCCGGTCAAGCTGATGGTGGGTTTCCCGGCCGGTGGCGGTACCGACGCCATCGCGCGCATCCTGGCCGACAAGCTCAAAGACCCGCTGGGGGTGTCGGTGGTGGTCGAGAACAAGGCGGGCGCTGGCGGCCAGATTGCCGCACAAACGCTCAAGGCGGCCGCGCCCGACGGCAACACACTGTTTTTGTCGCACGACCACACCATCACTATCTTGCCGCTGGTGCTCAAGAACCCGGGTTATGACAGCCACAAAGACTTTGTGCCCGTGGCCGGTTTTGCCACGTTTGTGAATGGTCTGGCGCTCTCTGGCGGCACACCTGCCAAGAGCCTGGCCGAGTATGTGGCCTGGGTGCAAAAGCAGGGCAAGGGGCAGGGCACGGTGGGCGTACCGGCACCGGCGTCGGTGCCAGAGTTTTTGGTGAAGGTGCTGGGCCAGAAATACAAGCTTGACCTGCAAGCCGCACCGTACCGTGGCAGCGCACCCATGATGGCCGACATGCTGGGCAACCAGATCAGCGCGGGTGTGGGCTCGGTGCCCGACTTCATTGAAAACCAGAAGGCCGGCAAGATCCGCATGGTGGCGGTCATTGGCGACAAGCGCCAGGCCGCGCTGCCCGACGTGCCCACCTTTGCCGAACTGGGCCTGGCTGGTTTTGAGGACATTCCGTACTACGGCATCTTTGCCCCCAAGGGCACGCCGCAAGCCACGCTGGACAAATTGGCTGCTGCCGCGGCCAAGGTGATTGCGCTGCCCGAGGTACACCAGCGCCTGACGGCGATGGGCCTGACGGTGGGCTTCATGACCGGCACGCAACTGGCCAACCGCGAGCAGGCCTACGCCAAAACCTGGGCGCGCATCATCGCCGACAGCGGTTTCAAGGCGCAGTAACTTCTGTCGTTGCGTCGGCTATCGGCGTGACGACACGACAATGCCGCCCACAATCATGACAAACGCCAGCGCGTGGTAGGCGCGCGGCGGCTCGCCCAGGAACACGCCCGATAGCACGGCGGTAAACAGCGGTGTGAGGTTGATGAAAAACCCGGCCACCTGTGGCCCTGCGCGCGCCACGCCCGCGCCCCAGGCGCGGTAGGCCAATACGGCCGGAAACAATGCGATGAACGCCAGCGCCGCAGCCGTGGACCAGCTCACGGTGAGTCGGCCCAAGCCTAGCGCCCATTCGGTGCCGGCAAACAGCCCAGCCCAACCCAGGCCAAAAACGATCTGCGCCAGCAAAAAGGCTGCCCAGTTGGTGCGGATTGCGGTGGGCTCTGTGGTGGGGTGCGCCAGCATCCAGCTGTAGTAGGCCCAGCCCGCAGAGGCCAGCAGCATATAAATATCGCCTGGCACCAGGCGCACCTGCAGCAGCACATCGAGCTGGCCGCGGCCCAGCACCACCATCACGCCCAAGATCGACAGCACGGCGCCCAACCATTGCCGCTTCGAAATGGGCATACCAAAGAACAACCGACCAATCAGCAGCATGAACACCGGCGTGATGGACCCCACTAGCGTGACGTTGATCGGCGTGGATGTCTTTAGCGACAGGTACAGCAGCGCGTTGTAGCCCCCAATAGCCAGTAGCGCCAGGCCAGCAAAGCGCCGCCAATTGCGCCACAAACCACTGTTGGCGCGCAACACGGGTGCGGCCAGCGGCAGCAACAGTACAAACGCAGTAACCCAGCGCAATAGATTCAGTGTCATGGGCGACACCTGGTCGGCGATCACGCGCCCTACCACCGCATTGCCGGCCCAGAACAGCGGCGGCAGCGTCAGTAGTAACGCCGCCTTGGCAGTGACATGTGGCACCTTCACATGGGCGCCTTCAGGCTGGGCAACAGGTGTTCAAAGTCTGCCAGTGGGCAAGGTTTGCCAAACAGGTAACCCTGGTATAGCGTGCACCCATTGGCTGCCAAAAAGTCTTGCTGCGACTGCGTTTCCACGCCCTCGGCAATGACTTCCAGCGACAGGTGTTGCGCCATGCCGATGATGGTTTGGACGATCATGTCGTCGCCGGGTTTGATGCCGATATTGCGCACAAAAGACTGGTCGATCTTGAGCTGGTCCAGCGGCAGTTGAGTCAGGTAACTCAGCGACGACTGGCCGGTACCAAAGTCGTCGATGGAAAATCGCACGCCCAATTGCCGGATCGCATTCATGGTGGCAATGGTTTCATGCACATCCATCAGCACCAGCGACTCAGTGAGCTCGAGCTTCAGGTTGGCTGGCGCAACGCCAGTCTCTTCAAGAACACCGCGCACGACATCGATAAAGTCTTTTTGGCGGAATTGGCGCGCGCTGACGTTCACCGCCAATTGCAGATGCGTGGTTTGCGCCGACTGCTGCCAGCGCTTGAGCTGCGCGCACGCGGTGCGCAATACCCACAAGCCAATCTGGTTGATCAGGTCGCTTTCTTCTGCCACCGGGATAAATTCCACCGGTGGCACCATGCCGCGTTGCGGATGCTGCCAGCGGATGAGTACTTCCGCGCCTATCACCGCACCGCTGCGGCTGACCTGCGCCTGGTAATACAGCACAAACTGCTGATGTGCAATGGCGGCTTGCAGATCAGCTTCGAGCTGGCTGTGCGCCGTAATGTTGGCCTGCATTTGCGGGTCAAAAAAGCACAGCTTGTTGCGCCCCAGCGACTTGGACTGGTACATGGCAATGTCAGCCTGCTTGAGCAGATCAGCAGACGACGGCATGGGGCTCCCGCCAAAAACCACGGCCCCCATGCTGGCGCTGCTTTTAAAGCTTTGTCCATCGGCTTCAAACGGGAGGTTGAGCGTGACGAGCATTTTTTCGCCAATGCGCCGCGACATCTCGGCGGCTTCAAGTGGGTTGGACGACAAGGCCTCGAGCAGGATGATGAATTCGTCGCCACCAAAACGAGCCACCGTATCCACATTGCGCACGCTTTGCTGCATGCGCCCGGCGACCTGCTTGAGCAATACATCACCAGCATCGTGACCGAGCGTGTCGTTGATGGTCTTGAAGTTGTCCAGGTCCAGAAACAACAGTGCACCATATTTGTTGCTGCGTTCGCTGCTGGCAAGCGCACGGCTCAAACGATCCATCAGCAGCATGCGGTTGGGCAAACCGGTGAGGTAGTCATAAAACGCCAGTTGCTCGACCTTGGCTTTTGATGCCTTGATGTCGTTACGCGCCTGCGCCATGCGCGTCCAATACCAGCCTGCCAGCACGCCGACGGCTACCACCATAGCTGCAAAGAGCCCCGCCATCCAGAGGATGAACTTACGTTCAATCTGCCAGCGCGCCAGTGCCGAACGCAGGGGAATGCTGGCTACTACCAGCAGATCGTCATAGATCACCGGCAAGGCTACCACCAGCGCGTCGCTTTGGCTCAAGCGTGCGGGGGCTTGCTGGGCCAAGCCGTTGGTCGCCGGGTTGACTGGGGTAGCCAACTGGCTGCCGATCAGGTCGCGCTGCATCGGGTCGCTGGTGATCAGCATGGCGTTGCTGCGCTCTAGCGTCACTTCTAGACCGTCGATGTCGGCACCTTGCAACAAGATGGTATTGAGTTGAATCAGCAGCACCTCGGCCACCGCCAGCACTTTGGTACCGTTGGCGGTACGGATATGGCGTGCCATGAAAATCACGTCTTCAGCGCTGTCCAAACTGCGCTGGGGCGCGCTGATGGTCAGTGTGGCAACGTTGCTTGCCAGCGCACGCGCCAAAAAATCAGCAGGTAGCCCGATAGAAGGTGGTGGCAGCAGGTCGGACGAGGCCAGCGTGTGCCCCCGCGCATCGACCAGCGCCAGGCGGCGCAAGATCAGGTTTTGCCGCACGATGACGCGTAGTGCGTGGTTGAGGGCGGTAGCGTTGAACTGTTCAATTTGCTGTGTGCCCAGGTCTTGCGTTTCCTCCACACTGGCCAGCAGTACGTCAGCATCGACCAGGCTGCGGTTGAGTGCTGCCACCGCCCCATTGGCAAAGCGACTGGCCTGCAATGCGGTGTCGTGCAAAGCGGTGTCGTGCTCTTCCCAGATCAACGCCGCAGCGGCCAGCGCAATGGCCACCAGAAAGGTGGCAACCACAGAGGCTACGACACCAAAAATACGCAGTTTGCGCCGCAACTTCATGGTGCCGAGCCGATGTTGACGACCGGTTTCAGCGTTTGCTGCCAAACCTGTCTGCCTTTGGCGCCGTAGCGCGCCAGCCAGCGTGGCAGCAAGCTCGTCGGACGACGCAGAAAGGAGTGGATGTAAAGAAATGACATGAGGGCATCGAATATACCCATTTCTGACATCCGAGCGGGTTCAAGTTTGATTTCGTGGCAACATCCGGTTAACCATTCCAACCAGGAGATATGTCATGTCAGACCAGACCTCACGCGCCATTTGCATCGACCAGCACGGCGGCCCCGAGCAGCTCAAGCTGGTACAAGTACCGGTGGGTGACCCCGGCCCGGGTGAAATCCGTATTCGTCACCGCGCGGTGGGGCTGAACTTCATCGACGTCTATCAGCGCAGTGGCCTGTACCCGATGCAGTTACCGGTGCAACTTGGCATGGAAGCCGCTGGTGTGGTGGAAGCGGTTGGCGCGGGCGTCACGCACCTGCGTGTCGGTGACCGCGCGGCTTATGCCAGCCAGCCCCCGGGCAGCTATTGCGACCTGCGTGTGATGCCGGCCAAATGCGTCTGCCGCTTGCCGGCGGACATCGACTTTGTTACCGGCGCGGCGATGATGCTCAAGGGCTTGACGGCGCAGTACCTGCTGCGCCGCTGCCAGCCACAGGGTGGGCTGAACGCCGGTGACTTTGTGCTGTTTCATGCCGCCGCTGGTGGCGTCGGGTTGATTGCTTCGCAGTGGGCTAAGGCATTGGGCTTGCGCCTGATCGGTACTGCGGGCTCTGACCAAAAGTGTGCTCTGGCGCTTGCCAATGGGGCAGAGTTTGCTATTAATTATGCAAAAGAAGATTTTCTGGCACGGGTCAAGGACATCACCGCTGGCAAGGGGGTCAAGGTGGTCTATGACTCGGTGGGTAAAGACACCTGGGACAAATCACTGGACTGTCTGAGCCCGTTTGGTCTGATGGTCAGCTTTGGCAACGCATCCGGCCCGGTGGCGCCGTTTGCGCCCGGCATTCTGGGCCCCAAGGGCTCGATTTACGTCACACGCCAGACGCTGTTTAGCCACATCACGACACGTGAATCAACCCAGGCCATGGCCGACGAGCTGTTTGCTGTGGTCAGCAGCGGCCAGGTGAAGGTTCACATCGCGCAGCGTTACAAGCTTGAAGACGTGCAGCAGGCGCACCGCGACCTGGAAGCACGCAAGACCACCGGTTGCACGGTGCTGACGCTGTAGTCACTCAGACGCGGTGAATGTTTTGCTCCTTCCCCCCCATTGGGGGAAGGTCGGGATGGGGGCTAGCCGTGCCGCTGCACCAGCGTCCAGGCGCACAGCGCAATCAGCGCGCTCCAGAACCAGATGCCCAGCGTCATCGGCAGCACATTAGCGCCTAGGTGGCTGCCCAGCCAAGCGCCCATGGCAAAGGCGCTGACCATCATGGCAAAACCATTCAGCGCCGAGGCCGCACCGGCAGCTTGTGGAAACGGCCCCACGGCACCACTCTGGCCACAGGGCTGGTGGATGCCGTGGCCGATCATGAACAATGTTTGTGGCAGCATGAGGGTCGCCACGCTGACCCAGCCCAGCAGGCTCAACCCAGCCATCAGCGTGCCACCGGACAAAGTCAATACTCCCGCAATCGCCACGCTGCGACGCACGCCCCAGCGCGCCAGCAACGCGCGGCAGACAAAGGTGCCCACAATGTAGGCTACCGAGTTGAGCGCCATCACCGCGCCATACTGCGTTTTGCTCAGGCCCAGCACGCCGGTAAAGACAAACGACGACGCCGCCAGAAAAGTGAACAGGCCAGCGTAGGAACACGCCGACAGCGCAGAAAACGCCAGGAACGTGCGGTTGGCAGCAATCTGCCGCCAGGTCGCCCACAGCGTGCAGGGTTCCAGCGCGCGCGGATTTTTTTGCGGCACGGTTTCGGTAAAGCGCCAGACCACCAGTGCCAGGCTGGCTGCCGCAAAGACGCCCAGCGCCAGCAGTGCATAGCGCCAGCCCAGTTGCTCGGTCAGCAGGCCGCCGCTGGGTGCACTCAGACAGGCAATGAGGCCTAAGCCGCTCAGACCCTGGCTCATCACGCGTGCACCTTCTACTGGCTGGTACAGGTCACGCACGATGGCGCGCGCGCACATCACCGCCGCACCCATGGCTGCACCCTGCACGCTGCGCCAGAAAATCAGCCAACCGATGTCGGGTGCCGCCGCACTGGCCAGTGCCGCAACCACGTAGGCACCCAGCCCGGCCAGCAGCACGGGTTTGCGGCCAAAGCGGTCCGACAGCGGCCCCCAGACCAGTTGCGACACGCCAAACGCCAGCAGCAAGGCGCTCAAGGTCAGTTGCGTCTGCGCCATGCTGGCCGACAAGTCGCTGCGCAGCACCGGCAGCGCCGGCAGGTACAGATCGGTAGTAATCGGTTGCAGGCCCAGCAGCAGCGACAGCAGCAGCACGACGCTGCCGCGCGCTAGTGTGGTCGGTTGCGAGTGGATCATGTGACGAGGTTATCAGATGCGAGTCGCCCGGCTACTGGTGGTTTATGCGTGTCGGTTGATATGTGTCAAATGAGTGCCCGTGGGGCTGTGCTATCACCCCCATCATGACTGAAAAAGAAGGTCACATGAATCCAAAGAGAAGTCGAAAAGACCGTTATCCATCGGTTGTTGCCTGGGGTTTGACGCTGGTGATCGTGCTGTCACTGCTGCTGCTGACGCAACACGTTGTCGGTGTGGCCTGGCGCGACAGCGAAAAGTCGGCACAGCGCGAATTGAGCAACCTGTCGCGTTTAAGTCAGGAGCATGCCGAGCGTACCTTGAACGCGGCCGACCAGGCGCTGCAACTGGTGCGTGCCTTGTATCTGCGTGAAGGCAACGCCCTCAAGTTGTCGGATTGGGTGCGCCAGGGGGCCATTGATGTGGATGTGTTTCATCAAGTGGGCATCATCGACGCCCAGGGCATTTACCGGTTGAGCAATTTGCCCAGTACACCGCAGGTGGACCTGTCTGACCGGGAGCATTTCCGGGTTCATCTGGAGCGGCCGGACGTCGGGCTATTTGTCTCCAAACCGGTACTCGGGCGGGTGTCAAAAAAGTGGACGGTACAGCTTACACGCCGCATCGACTTGCCTGACGGGCGCTTTGGCGGTGTGGCCGTGGTGTCGGTCGATGCCGAGTATTTCTCAAACTTTTACAGCAGGCTGGACCTGGGCGCTGATGGCGCCGTGGCGCTGGTGGGCACGGACGGTCTGGTGCGCGCACGGCATGGCAAAGTTGCCGTGGATATGGGTGTCAGTGTGCAGGGTTCTCCTGCAACAAAGATGCTGGCACAGGGTAAAACGGAAGGATTGTTTGAAGCCGTTTCCCCCGTGGACCGGGTGGCGCGGCTGCACCATTTCCGGCTTATCCCGGGTTACTCGCTGTATGTGGTGGTGGGCTGGGGGGTCAATGATTACCGCGCCCACTATCAAGAAATGAAGTTCATGTACTGGCTGATGGCGTGTGTGGCGGGCGCGCTGACCCTGTGCCTGGCGGCCTTGTTTTCGTGGCAGCGATCGCGCGAGATGCGCCAACGCCAAGCCTTGCAGGCCAGCCAGGCGCGTACCGAGCTGGCGCTGGACAGCGGTGGCATCGGGATTTGGGAGTGGGACTTGCGCAAGGGCGGTTTTACTCTCGATAAGCGCCTGTGGGCCATGTTGGGTTTTGCCGATGGCGAAATGCGCAGCGACAACACCGGTTTCCTCAAGCGTGTGCACCCGGATGATGTTCAGGCGGTGGCGCGATTGCTGCCACCCGTCCTTAAAGGCGAGGTCCCTCGCCTGCTGTTTGAACACCGGGTGCAGCACAAGGACGGCCACTGGATCTGGCTGATGGCGCGCGGCCAGGTCGTTGAGCGTGACGCGCAAGGCCGGGCCGTGCGGCTGATGGGTACCGACGTGGATCGCACCGCGCAAAAGCGGGCCGAAGAAAACCTGCGCGTGGCGGCGGTGGCCTTTGCATCCAGCTCGGCCATGATGATCAGCGCCGCCGACCAGACCATTTTGCGCGTCAATCCGGCTTTTGAAGCGCTGTCGGGCTACAGCGCTGCCGAGTGCGTGGGCCAGCACAGCAACCTGCTCAAGTCGGACCGTCACCCGGAGGCGTTTTACCAATCCATGTGGGCCGAGCTGACGGGGTCCACTGGTCACTGGGAAGGCGAAATCTGGAACCGGCGCAAAAGCGGCGAGGTGTTTCCAGACTGGGTGGCCATTACTGGCGTGCGCGACGAGCGCGGCCAGATCACGCATTACGTGTCGGTGCACGCCGACATCACGCTGCGCAAGCGCAGCGAAGAAGAAATCAAAAAACTGGCGTTTTATGACCCGTTGACCGGTCTGGCGAATCGGCGCTTGTTGCTCGACCGCTTGCAGCAGATGCGCGCCACGCTGGCGCGTCAGGGGCAGATCGGCGCGGTGCTGTTCATGGACCTGGACCGTTTCAAGCGGCTCAATGACACGCACGGTCATGCGCTGGGCGACGAGTTGCTGATTCAGGTCGGGCAGCGCCTGCAAGCGTGTGTGCGTGAGGGTGACACGGTAGCGCGCTTGGGCGGCGACGAATTTGTCGTTGCGCTGGCGCAGTTGGGCACCGATCAGGACGCGGTCCGGGCCAGCGCACTGGGCGTGGCGCAAAAGATCCGTGACGCCATCGACCACCCGTTTCAACTGACCGGGCTGGATTGGCAGCCTACGCTGAGCATGGGTGTAGCCCTGTTGCTTGACGCGCGTGAGTCGGTGGAAGATTGGCTCAAGCACGCCGACGCCGCCATGTACGCCGCCAAAGCCGCCGGGCGCAACAACGTTCAATTGCACCGCAACGAGCGCACGGGCTGAATCGCCCCTGATGGCCAGTCAAACGGCCCCAATTCTGGCTTCGGGAAAAAGAGGTGATTGTCGAGTGAGATGTCCGGGGCGAGTGCGAATGCGAATGCACGCGCTTGCCCTAGCCAGTGGCGGTCGTAAAGAACACGAACTAGCCCACGGTCGTGCGCGAGTGTGCCTACCTGGCACGCGGACCCGAGGTCACAGTCGAGCCAAACCGCCAGCACGTTATTGAACTTCAATCCACCAGCGCCTTCAACAACGCATCCCGAGCGTCTTGGTAAAACTCAATATCCAACTTGGTCGCCATGTCATCAGACAGGTCAAACAACTGCTTGCGGCAGGCCACTGGTAGCAGCAATGACTTGGCGCCTTTTTCAATCGCCAATTCGGCCAACGTGACTGCGTTGAATACGGGCTCGATGGTGCCACCCAAGGTCACCTCACCGACCACAACCAAACCACCCCTGACTGACTTGCGAAGCAGAGCGCTGGACAATGCAATCAGCGATGCCACACCCGTCTTGGCACCGGATTTAGCCGCGTCAAAGCCCCGTATTTGCACCGAGAACTCATGCTCACGCGGGTCACGGTCACCCACAAGCTGGGCGGCACGTGCATACAGGTTTTGCTCAGCACACCGAATCGACTCCCTGAACGGTGCTGGCACGGGGTTGTTCAACACCCGCACGCCGCTGCCCGGGCCTTCGGTCACCTCCAGCCGGAACAAGCCTGGGTGCTCTTCCTGGCCACCGGGGCTCAGTGTCCAAATCTGCCCGCATTCCAACGGCTCGTCACCAATACCGCTCTGGCTTTGCAGCTCGGGGGTGGAAACAAACTTTTCCACGCCTTCGGTGCCAATCGTGTAGCTGAAGTGGGTGTTGCGAAACTCTGCCGCGCCGATGCGTTTTTGCTGTTCTTTCACGCGGCGGCGTACTTCCAAGGCCAGACGCACCGCCCATTCAAGGTCTTCGTCGCTGACCTGAGCACTTTCATCCGGGTAAATCAGCTTGAGCAGGCCACTTGCGGTCTTGTTGACACCGTTCAGGTCACGCCCTGATAGGGCTCCACCCCAAAACACGCGCCCTTGCAAGGTCGCAACCCGACTCTGGCCGCGTAGCTGGGTAAAACACTCCGACAAGAAGTCGCTGACCAAGCCAAAGTGGTTGGTGAACATGGTCGGGTTGAGCTTGGGAACGTCCCACCCCGGCAAAAAGCAGTGAATGCGGTCCATGAAGGCCGTGTCGTTGCGCATTTCTGGCGGCAAGGGGCCAAACAGGTGGCCCACGCGCTGCTGGTGCTCTACGTCCACGTCGAAATTGCCGACCATGACGATGGAGCCATCGGCCCGGATGCTTTCTTTGCCACGGGAGAACTCCCCCGATTCCATGTAGCCCTTCATGATGTTCACGCCGTCCTTCTGGTCAAAAGACACACCGGACACCTCGTCAAAACAGACCACGTCGTACTGGCACACCAGGCCGCGCTGGCCACTGGCGTTATTCACAAACATGCGCGCCACGCTGGCCTTGCCGCCAGAAATCAGGTGGGCATAGGGTGAAACTTGCTGAAACAGATGCGACTTGCCGGTGCCACGCGGGCCCAGCTCCACCAGGTTGTAGTTGCGCTCCACAAACGGCACCATGCGCAGCAGCAGCGCATCCTTGGCGCGGTCACTCAGGTCCGCTGGCTCAAAGCCGACGCTGCGCAGCAGCACATCGCGCCACTCGACGGTGTTGAAGCTGGCCCGCCCCTTGGCCAGCACGGTGAGCACTTCGCGTTTGGAGAGCTGGATGGCGCGCAGGGCATCAATGCCAAAAGGTCGGCCACCCTTTTCTTGCGCAATAGATGCGTCGTAACCCAAAGTGACTTCGGCATAAAAGCCGCCGGTCAGCATGCGCTCATGGTCTTTGACCATTTCAGGGCTGATGCGCACGTCATTCAGGCGCAGGCTGGGCAGCGAGGCTACATACGAGTCGCTTTTGGCATCCAGTCGGGCCGTGATGATGTCAATAATTTTGACGGAGCCTTGCTCACGGGCGCGCGAGATAAACAGGTTTTCTTCTCCCGCCTTGACCGTGCGGGAGCCTAGTTGCTTCTGCACGATATCCAGACCCTCCTGGATTTCGGTCTCATCGGTGGTGGCACAGTAACGTCCCAGCAAAAATTCCACGACGTAGGTCGGAACCGGAAACTGGCGGCTAAACGTGCGCACCAAGTCCTTACGCACCACATAGCCTTCAAACGCAGCAGTGGCCTTGCGGTCCAGGTCATCTAATTCCATGGCATCTCATTTTTCATTGTGTTTATTCACCGACCGTGGTCGGCTTTTTTTGCACCACGTTGCCGGCAGCGTCCAACACCACCACAAACGCGGCCACGCCTTCATGGGCGTCGTCCTCCACTGCCAGTGAAGCCTTGCCGTTCTCAATAGCCCTGACGGTTGCCACCATTGTCGAATCTGCCAAGGCGGCCTTGGTGCGGATGTCCACACGTAGCCCAGCAACCACAGGGGTCACTTCCACCTTGCAGCGCAATCCGGTCCATGTGACCTTGGTGATGTCCACCTTGACGGTGCTCACGGTGCCGCCTGCAGCAGCCAGCTCCAACACCGGCACCAGACACTCTTGCAAGGTCAGGCCACCGTGGGTGTACACCTCACCGGCTGTGAAATTGGAGATGCCGGGGGCAAAGGCAATTTGCACATCTTGGCACCAGTCCCAACCAAAAGTCAGCCCCGTGCCTTGAGAAGAATCTTTCAGCACCGCACAGCGGCCCCATCGGGCTTCGGCTTCAAATTTAGAAAGCTCAGACTTGGGCAAACCACCCGGCACCAGCAGCCAGCCATGGTCGGTCACGATACGGAAATGTGCCCAACCCGCAAGCTGTAGCTCCGTGACACGCTCCACAATTTGTAGCAACTGGTTATCCATATCACGCGCCAGGCGCAGTCCGTGCTCATGCCCAAAATGGTCAAGGTCACCGCATTCCACCCAAGCTTTGCCACTGGGGTCACCGCATTCTTGTTTGTCCAGCACCTGAAAACCGCGGTCAGCCAGGAGCTTGCGGAAATTGTGGGTGGAAAGTGGCTTCCCGTCTGCCGCCACACTGGGCTGAAAGTCTTCGTCAGCCTTTTTGCCAGACACCCACTGCGCCACAGGCGATGCCCAGGCTTTGCCGGACGCTGTGACGGACGGCATGCTGGTCCACATGGCGCTGGTCGTGACCTTGCCCAAACCCGCTAACTGGGCTTTCAATTGCATGGCCACGTCATAGCGCAGGCCATCGACGAACACGGTGCAGACCCCGTCAAGCGGTGCATCTGCAGCATGGGCGCCCTTGGCACCAGCAGCGGTGTTCAACCCGCCTTCGGCTTTCACCAATTCCTGTAGACGATGCGCCGAATCTTCCAGCCAGGGTACGTAAATCGCACGCAGGGCCGAACCAATGGCATCGGTGTCCGCCTTGCTGTTGACAGCGGCCAGAGCTTGCATGGCGGCCTGGTCAACCTTCCAACCAGATTCTTGGTAGCTCTCTGCCAGTTGCACCAGATTGGCACCGGCTGGCGTTTGCTTTGATAGCGTTGCCAGCTCTGCCAGATGCTTCAAGCCCTGCACCAGCGGTGCACTGCCCATCTTGGCCCAAAGCCAATCGCGGCGGCTGCCATGTTCTTTATCCAAATCCAATACTTTTGCCCGTGCAAGCTCTGCCGACATCGATGCGCACGCACTCAGTGCATAGCGCAGGGCAGACTCGGCACTTTCGCTGGCACGCGGGTAGCCTGCCAACTGGTCTGGGGCATCAAACAAGCCTTTGGGGGGCGGAGGTTGCAATTGGCCCAGTAAATCTGCAATCGCCTTGAAGCTGGTGAACGACTCGCTGTACAGCTCCCACACATTGGCCCAGGGTCCTTGGTGCTCAGCCAGCTTTTCTGCGGCGGTCAGGGCTCCATCGGTCTCAGGGTTGAAGCCAAAATCTTTGACACAACGGCTGCTAAAGATGGCCCAACGTGCGCCGACCCATTTGGATTGAATAGCCGTTGGGTTATTCAGCCACGCCAGCACATCGCGTGTTGGGTTCGGTGCCAGCAATGCATCCAGCCAAGCCGCGTTGATTTGCTTGTCTTGCAAGTCTTCTACCTGGCGGTCGAGCAGCATGCCCGCAGCCAAGACACGCTTCAGCGCCTCTTGTGTTGCGCCGTCCTGGGCCACGTCAAGTCCGAGGCCCCCCTTTTTTGCAGACAAAAACGCATTGACCGTCCAGTCTTTGCCGTTTGCTTGGCTCCAGAACACACCACGGTATTGAAGCTCTGCGAGAGGTTGCAGCTCGCGTGGGCAGGTTTCGATGGCGCGAAGGTCGGCACGGCTGGTGCCTGGCAAGTACAGAATAGGAACAGCTCCACTTGGCAACTGGGTACCTAACTTGCCAGCAACGGCACACTTCAACCAGATGCTAGGGCCTTGACGTTTGTCTGGGGCATAGGTACCAAGTACAAACAGCTCCGGTAACTGGTTTGCCAATTGCGGCACGGCACTTTCCCAAATACTGTCTGCATCGGTCCACAGAATGGCAGCGGGTGGAACCATCAGGGAGCGATTGACCTTGGCCGCAGCTTGCACGCTTTCAATCAGTTTATCGGTCAGCGTCATGGTTTAGGCAGCAACACGCGCTGGCAAAGTGACGCGCAGGTAATCATCGGTCACATCAAAAACCGCATCGCGCCCTGAAAACTCGCGCGTCAAGGGCACAATTTTGCGGCGCACACCCATGCCACGCGCATCAACGTACCGGTAATCGCGCATGATTTCAACAATGATGGGATTGCGAGGCGAACGTTGTCCTTGCAACATTTTTTCTACGGTCATCGAGTTCTGCAAATTACCTGGACTGGTAACCACCAACCGGTCAGCATAATTAACTACTTCAACCTCGATAGAGCGTGTCCAATCACGGTGAATGAGTGCGTTTAGAACAGCTTCCCGTACGACTTCAAAAATATAGCGGGAGGTTGGGTCGCGGCGCATACCACTGTTAATGACAGCCCCATCTTCTGAAATAAATGGTTGCATTCGCGCAGCCAAACGCTCTACCAAACCATCCTCAATCAATTGTCGGCTTTCACCTGGCCTGCCTTCGCCCAAAGCCACCATTGGGCCATCCAGCACAGTATCGTCTTGCGCCTGGTATTCCATATCGATACCTGTAAACGACATCCATCGCACACCGGCAGCGCGAAAGAAACGGCGCGGATTACGCCCAAACAACACCATGCCAGCGATGCTGCATACCGGTGGTCCATCTGCGCGCTCAACCATCAAACCCAGTCCTATGAGGCGACGAAACCACTCAACCTCTGTTGAAGGAGCAGCTTCGTCACCGGCAAAATTAATCAAATAATCAGTCAGCCTTGCCGTATCCATGTCAGTCAATTGACTGCCCGATACGGGTAACAATTCAGCATGCAGCATTCCGCCACTCTCGAACAGTCGAGCCTGCTGTTCGCGCGTCGCTAGGCGCGACGTACTACCAACCCGTACAAAGATTTCCTCACGATCTTTACTTCGCACCACATAAGGCTTAACGACACCCTGAGTCATTGAAATCACCGCCACTCGTTTACCGTCATCAAACACAAGCTCTTCATAAAACGGCAATATCAACGGATGAACGTAACGACCAAACACCGTATCCATAACCCAGGTCTCCAGATCGTCGCGCTGGATGCCACTGATGCTGCCATCGTCTTCCACGCCTAGCAGCAACTTGCCACCCTGAAAATTAGCCAACGCAACTATTTCCTTGGCCAACTGTTCGGGGCGCAAATCATCCCGTTTGAACTCAACGCCCGAGTTTTCACCATGGGCAAGAATCTCCAGCAACTCAGACTTCAACATAAGTGACACCTTTTAGAACTCATACTTTTCTTTTCGTTGGATGAAGGCATCGCGCCCCCCTTCGAGAATGCTGGCCACTTGATCGCGAATTACAGGCACATCAATCGAACCCTGTGCCTCAAAACCCAATGAGCCCTGACTTTCAGAGGCTGTAAAGACCCCGATCCACTCAGCATCGCCAAAAACCGGAATATTTGCGTTGTGAGTTGCAAAAAGGAACTGGCGCTTGCCTTTGGCATCACGCAGTTCATGCACGATACGGTCGGCAATAAACGCGTTATCCAGGTTGTCTTCCGGCTGATCCATGATAAGTGGATCGCTATTTTCAAGCAGTAGCAAGTGCAGAATTGCAGTGCATTGCTGGCCCGTCGAAAGCCTGTTTAACGGCTTGAATACCGGCTCCGCATCACTGTGAGAGACATTAAGCGAAATATCTACCCGGTGTGCCAACTCAAGGGCTTCTAGCTCCATCAGACGCGATGGCGACAACTTACTTAGTGCATCGGCAACCAAGGGCGTTAAAGCCCAATCAATTTGCAAATTGGCTGACCCCTCACGAACCGACTGCGCTAATGCAGTGGGTTGCACCGACTCACGTTCATCAATCCAAGCCAAACGCTTTTCACCAACGCCCTCCAGTCCACTTTCCAACAAGAATGTCTTGAGTGGTGAGCGATCTGCCTCGGCCACCACCTCGACCTTCAATTTCCCGGCAAGTCTACGATTGAGCTTTTTCGCTGCTTGCTGCAACTGTTGAATATGCCGGGCACGTAAGTCCGATAGTTCAGCCAGCAAATTGCGGCGCTCCTGCCGCTGCTGTATCAACAACTTGTCAAAAGATGCTGTCCGCGCCGTCAGGGGCCTAATGCGCTCGATGTCCTGTAACAAACGCTGGTAGGCGGTACCCACCTCCTGCCCACTCTTGCCAGCCAATGTGGGCAAGCTACGAAGCGCCTTCTCCAGCTCATCCTCCCCCAGCTTCAAAGATTGTCGCCATACTTCAACTTGGGCTGTCATTTGTAGCTCACCTTCGGCAAGCTCCAACTTCATGGCTTGCAAATGCTTCTCAAAATTTTGCTTTAGCGAACCAAGTGTTGAGCGCAAGGGAATCAACAGGGCGGCATTTGGCAACCCCTCCAGCGCCTTGTCGTGAATAAAAGTTAAATCCGGTAAGTTCTCCTCCAGCCCGACTAAAGCTTCACGCAGGTGGTCGCGCTCCTCAGTAACACGCTCTGAAATCTGCCGCTCACGAGCAAACAAAGGCGTCTTTGCAAGTTTTTCTTGAATACCTAAAGCCCTAAAACCCAAAAGTTGTTCCTCCAACTTGGGTAGAAGAGCCACTTGAGCCTGAAGGTCGTCATAGTCACTCAGCGTTTTGACCAACTTTTGCTGATTCTCACGCAGACCCTTTTTCAGCTCTGCGTTGAGCTGCGTGATGGATCCGTCCTCTGGCAAAAAACGATCCAGTAATTTGGCGCGACTCTGCTCATCCTGCGCCAGCTCATAGATCTCGTTCTGGCCGTAAATATCAATTCTGGGCATTAGATCGCGCGGCTGCAGCATGGATACATTCCCCTGCTCATTGCCATGCACCTCACGCACGACGGGCAATTCGCCATAACGGCGGGTTACCCGATAACGCTTACCGTGCTGGGCCGATGAAACAATTTCGACCTCAATGCGACCCGCCGCCTTACCAAGATTTTCCCGGATGATTTCAAGGTGAAGCTTCTGCGCTTGCTTGCCCTTGGGCGGAATATCCAGCACGTAGCGCAAGCACTCCAACAAAGTCGATTTACCAGTACCACGCCCGCCAATGACAGCATTCAGATGCTCAGAGAACCCGATTTTCAAGCCATCCAAATAGCCACCGGAGACCGCCATCGTCAAAATTTTGCTAACTGGGCTCTCTGGCGCTTGCGAATTCAAGCGAATACGTGACCCAGGATCAAGGAATGCCACTTTGAACGCGGCAAAGCAAGGCTGAGTCATCTTGACCCGACAAGTAGCGCCGGGGTGATCCAGATCATCCGGTTTCGCCACGTCTTTGGCATTTATCACGGCAATGGGGCGTTCACGCTTCCAGTGAGGCTCTTGGTTGCAAACAATCGTCTTGTAATTTGCTGGAAGTTCATCCACTGAACCTGGTATCTGGCCAGCGCGCACGCGACGATAGTCTTGCCAGACATGCACCAATCCCCCGCCATCCTGGTTTAACCTGAGCAAACCATTGCTGCCGGTCATATGCGCCGCGTACCAAAAGCCGCCCAACTCCTCAATTTTTTTTGCCAGATCGAGACAGGTGAGCGACGATGGCCAAACTTTTTCTGCCGGATTAGTTAGCCCAAAATGGCCCATATATCGATTGAGCTGATCCTTGTTCGTGGCCTCTGAGAACAGGCACACCATGTGGATTTTTTCATTCGAGCTGATCTCGAACCCCGGGAATACAACAATGCCATGCGGCTCAAGCACCTGGCGCAGCGTGTCCACACTATCGACACTGCCATGATCGGCTATGCCAACCACCTTGATATCAAGTTCAAGGCATTTTTTCAGGAGCGCCTGGTTGTAGTCCGCCTCATTCAACCCATGCTCATCACCCCGATAGGCACCGTTGTAGCCCACGGGGTTGACTTGCAAAGCGCAACGCCAAAAACGTGCATAGGTATAGGAATCGCTCATTTTTTTGTCTCCTTGGCTGCCGCGATTTTCTCCGCCAGCGTCAAATGATGGTCATTGATACGCTCGCCGTTGAACACCTTGAACCACGGGGCAGACTCAACGTCTTTGCCCCGATCTTTGTCCCAGGTGATGTTTAGCTTGGGTTTCTTGTTGACGCGCAAAACTTCTGCCGTCATGAAGGGGTGGATGTTCAGGCGGATGCCGTCGTTGGGGTCGGGCTGCCAGCCGATGGGCTGCTCATGCAACGGCTTCCAGCGCACAAAAATGTCGTAGGGTTTTTCGCCTTCCAGAATGGCTTGCAGGCGGGCTTTGAGGTTTTGTGCGGCGGACAGGCGCAGCGGCGCACCGTCTGCGCCGCTGGCCACGCCGGCCTCTTGGGTGCGAATCCAGTCGCCCAGGTAGGTGTGGATGAGGCGCTCCAGGTTTTTGGCATCGAGCTTGTGGGCATTGACCAGGGCACCGAACCCGTCTTTTTGACCGTCCCACACATGCCAGATGAATGGGCGGTGGCCAAAGCGCTTGGCGTGCTGCTCAAAAAAGTGGTCGCGCAGCCAGACTGAGAGCGACTTGCCCGCGCAGTCGGCCTGGGCCAGCAACTTGTCGAGCACGCTGGGGCTCCAACTGCCGGGGGCCACCGTTTCCCAAGCATCAATCAGCAGGGCCAGCAGGCGCTGGTCGGCGGGCTGCTCGCCGCGCACCGCGGGCAGGCAGACGATGCCGTCGTCGTCGGTGTGTTTGGCAAGCGGCTGGCAGCAGGCTATCCAGGCGTGGGCTTCGCTGGACAGCTCCACGGCGGGTGCGCTGGTGTCGGCTGTGGCTGCATTATTGCTATTGTGTTGATAGCTTATTGCGCTTGTCGGGTCTGCGCTAGAGGCCGATTTGTCTTGTAACTCTTGCGCTTGAACAGTTTGCTGTTCTGCGGGCCAGCGGTAGCCCAGCAGACGGGCGACTGCCACTTGCAGCGGGTCGGTGGCGGGTTGCGGGTGGCCGTGGAACAGCCACTGGGTCGGGTCATCGGAATAGGGTTTGGGCAAGCCGTTGGGGTAACGCTCGGCAGCGATTTGTTGCCAGTGGGCTAGGTCGAAGGGGACTTTGACCAACGTGGCGTTGGTGACGTTCAGCTTTTGGTCGATGCGTCGGACGGCTTCGTTGTAGTTGGGGGAGGAGCAGAAGCACCAGATGGCGGGGAGATGGGTGGGGTCACGCGGGACAACTGCGGCGACGTTAGAGTCAAACCTACTTCCAAGAAACCTTGACACAGGTAGTTTTCCCATTGATGACACGGCAATTCCCAACTTGCCAACAACCGATTGACCACGCTGGTCCGAATTGTGCAGGCGCTCTCGGCGAATCCACTCTTCCTCTCTTAGGTGACCTTCCTCTTCATCGTATAGAACGATGTTGTGCAGACCGCCAAAGTTCGAAGTCTCAACTTGGGTCGTTTGCTGAAAACTCCATTGGTCTTTGCGGTTCAACATCTCCCAGAAAACCTTCAAAAACCTTGGGGAGTCACCATTCAGTATTCCAGCAAGACCAACGGCGTACTTTAAGAGAAGGTCGTGTTCGGAACCTTCGCCGAGTGCAATCCTTGAGTCAGGATTGGATAGTTGTCCCTTCTGTTCGACCGACACTAGGGGGCCGTTTAGCAGTTCGGTCGCTTTCTCGTGCACTGTGGTGAATGCGCTGGCATCCATGCCGCGCAGCTGAAATTCCGCAGTCGCCGTGGCATGGGTCTGGGTTAGGAGAACGGCCTGTACCACCTCGCCGCTGATTGTTTCGAAGGCGCCCGGTCCCAATCGAGCCAGCAGATTCCACTGCACTCGCTTTAGCAACGATTCACGCTGCTTCTTGTAGCTGGTGAGGAATAACCAGTTTTGCGGCATGACGATTTGCACCACGCCTTCACCTTGGTCGCGTGCCAGTTCTAGACAGCGCTCTAAAAAAACATTCGCCAAGTCATTTTTGGCGTCGGGGTAATGGGCGGCGCTGTACGCCCTTAACGTGTCTGACTGTTTTCGCACAGACAGATACGGCACATTGGTCACCACCAGGTGATAGCGCGCATCCAGCAGCCGGGCGGCTTCCAGCAGGCCACGGGCACTGATAGCCAAATCCCAGGCATCGTCATTCAAATCTTGCGCGCTGCCCCACAGGGTGCCGGGTTGCTCGCTGCTCAGGGCTTGCTCTAGCAACGTTTGCAGCGTCTCGAAGCTGGACGTGGCCAGGTCGTTTTTGATGCTGAGCGACGGATTGAGCAAGCTGCCCAGCAAGGGCGCTTGGGCAAACACGCTGTGCAGCAGGCGCAGCTCCTGGCGCAGCAGGGCTGCCTTGGGCAGGGTACCGGATAAATCATTGGGCAAGTCATCGGGAACCAAGGCTTCCCAGTCTTCGGGCCGAGCCGATACGCGCAAGCCGCAGCAGGCAATGCGCGGCGCGGGCATGTCTTGCCGCACGCCAAGCGGGTTGCCGTCTTCGTCGGGGTAGCGCCAAGCGGCCAGGGCCAGGGCGAACACTGCTATTTCGACACAGCGCAGGTCAATCTCCAGCCCGTGCAGGTTGTGCGCGAGCACGGCATCGACCGCGTCCATGGCGCTCAAACCCTCGTCCGCCATGCGCAGCGGAACCAGCAGCAAAAAGGCTGCCACCAAAAAGTGGCCCGAACCGCAACTAGGGTCGAGCAGCTTGAAGTCGGTCAGGTGGTCGGGCCAGCCGTCAAAGTTGCCAGCCGCTGGGCTGCCGTCTTCCAGCGTGCGCAAATACGGCATGGCCACCGGGCAAGACTGGCCGGGGTGGCGGGTGTGCCACCAGGCACCCAGCGAGTTGTGCAGCAAAAAGTCCACCATGTAGGGCTCGGTAAAGAGCTGGGTCACGGCGGGCAGCTCGTCTGCACCAATCTTGACCTCGGAGGCGTTGACTTCGTCTTTGCGTTTGGCTTGCCAGAACTGATAGACCCAACCCAGGCTGTCGCTGGCATAAAAGACTTCGGGCGGCAGGCTGGAGAGCAGCCGCTCCAGCTCGCGCTGGTGTTCAGGGGCAAAACTGATTTCAAACACCGGGCTGTGCGGTTTGAAGACTTGCGGCAACATGCGCGCGGCCAGCTTGCCCGCCAGCTCCCAATGGCTTTTGGCACCCATCGCCATGTCGGGGTGGTTGTCGACCATGTCGCGGCAGTCGTCCAGCGACACCGCAGCACCGGGCTCCCACATCAGCAGGTTGTTTTCGGCCAAAAAACGGGCAAACAACATGCGGTGCCAGTGCTCGTAGGCCACCTCCCACACCAGGGCTTGCAGCTCGACACTATTGTTTTGAGAGCTACTTGCGCTGATGGCACGGGCGTGAGCGCGCAGTTTCCTTCTTAAAATCCGCTGGGGTTCGTCCAGATAATCAGGCACCTTGGGCTCGGCCACTGCCAGTTGTGCCAAGGCGGCTTTGCCAGCCTTCTCAGCTACATCGCGCGCGGCTTTGACGGTGTTTTCAAGCTGCGTACGTAAGGGTTTAGGCAGGGGTTTGGGCAGCGGCGCGTTGGGGGTGGGTGTGACAGGGGACATCGGAATCTCGTTATGTTTTTAATAGCTGTTTGCGCTTGCTTTACGGGGGCTAGAGGGCTATTTAGTTCGAAAATATGGTTGACGCTTTACGGTGTCATTCACAAGGTTGTGACCCAGTTTTCTACCTTCAGGCCGGGGTAGCCTTTGAAGTCGTCCTCGTTGTTGGTGACCAGCGTGAGCCCTGTGCTCACCGCATGGGCGGCGATGAGGCGGTCCATGGCGTTGCGGCGGCGGTCACGCACGGCAGCGGCCAGCACGCCATAGCTTTCGGCGGCTCTTTGCTCAAAAGCCAAGACCGGCACGCGCTGCGTCAGGCGCGCAAGGGATTGGGCTGCCACCTCTCGGTCTGCGCCGGTACAGCGCTCTATACCATGGCAAAGCTCTGCGTAAGTCACCACCGACATGACAACCTGCCCCAAAGCGGTGGTCTTGAAGCGCTGCGCCACTTGTGGCGGGTGGGCATCGAGCAGGTAGATACAGATGTTGGTATCAAGGATGTAGCGCATGACTCAAACCTGTGGCTTATCTTGGAGCGCGTCTAGGGCAGTGGGGGTGTGATTCAAGCCAACGCAGTCCCAATCTCGCTCATGCTCCTCATGAAACTCGCGGCCCTCGGCCATGAAGCTTTTTGGGAAGGAGGCAAAAATCTCGGTCAGGTCGCCAATGGTTTCCTGCACCACCGGGCGCAGCACCAGCGTGTTACCCACCCGCTCGACTTCAACGTCTTGCGCGCCATCGACAAAGGCCAGCTCTTTGGGGATGCGCACGGCCAGCGAATTGCCGCTTTTGAAAACTCGGGTCAACATGAGGATTTCTCCTTAAAAAATTGAAGTATATACAGGATATACAAAAATTCAAAGTGCCACCGGACCGCTCTTTAATTTGTCGGCCAGCAGTTGCTCCACTTCAGTCAACCAAGCTTTAAGTTCTGCTTCGTTATTGAGAGTGCGCTTTGGAATACTGACGTGCGTGACGTTGGGTTTTAGCAGTTGCACTGCGGCATGGCGGGCGGCATCAAAACGGCTGCCCAGGGCTTGCGTCTTGGAAATCCAGTGGTCTAGCGTGCAGTCGTCCAGCGCGTCTTGCAGTTGGTCTGGCGTTGCCAAGTCCATCGGCTGAATCGGTGCCAGGTGATGGTCTTGCGTTAACTTGGTGCGCTGAGCATCCGTCAGCTTGGTCCAATCCGCATCGGCAGACAAATGGGCTTGCTGCGTGGCAAAGGTGGTTGTGAAGTCTTGCAGTTTGGCTCTCAAAGCTTGGCGCAACACGTCGGCGGTGCGGTCCAGCAAGGGGCGCACGGCATCGGGTTCGGCCAGCAGGCTGCGTTGGGTTTGGATGGCATCTTTTTCGGCCGCAATCTCGTCAAAGGGGCCAAGCTCTTTGGCGTGCTCCAGCAGGCTGGTGAGCTGGTTCCACACGGGTAGGCGCTTGTGCATAGCGTCCGCTGTGGTGGCCCACTGTTTGGACAAGGTCAGCAATTCGTCATGGCGGGTGTAGAGCTCCAGCAACTGGCCGTTGCCGGACTGGGCCTCCAGGGCTTCGATAGCGGTGAGTTTGGGCTGCAGCGGTGCCGGGGCTGGGCCACCCGCCTTGCCAGCCAGGTCGCGCAGCTTGGCAATCAGCAGGGGAACCTTGGTCAGCTCTTCTTTGGGTTGGCAGGGCACGCCCACAGCGCTGAACAGCTGGCGAATTTTGATGAGCTGCGGTGGCGTGATGGTGATGGATTCCTGGCGAAAGCTGGCTTGGGTGAGTTTGTTGCGGTCTAGGCTTTTGGCATCGACCAGCTTGCTGCTGGCATCCAGAGCGCGGATATGGCCGCTTGAGAGCAGTGCAAACAAGGCGCCGTCAATGGCATCACGCGGCCAGCCAAAGGGCGGACTCTCGAAGTGGTCGCGGATTTCGCCACCCTTTTTGCCGGGGCCGATAAAGGCCAGCAGCTTTTGGCACACAGGTTGTTTGTCTGCCTCTTGGGTGTGGCCGACGGCTTTGAGGGCTTCTAGGTTGCCCTTTCGAGCTTCATCAAGCACCCGGCTCCACTGGTCACTGTCAGCGATGTCAAAGTCTTTGTACAAACGAATGGCAGAGGATTTGGCGGCGCGGTTGATGCGGTCAGACAGTTCGCTGCCCTCGGTGACTTCCTGGCCACCGGCCTGAAAGACGCGGGCTCCGGCAAACAGGGTGTCCAGCAGGTCTTTGAGTTCTTTGTCAGCGTTGCGCTCGCGGCTTTCCATGGAGCGCTGGGCATCGCGGCCGGGCTCGGTGGCGGGCGTGCCCTTTTTGCGCAGGGTGGCGCGAGCAGATTCAAGTGCGACGATCGCGTTGGTCAGCTCGGTTTTGTTTTGGGCGCGCAAAAAAGCAAACAGCGTGGGGTTGCTGGAGGGCTTGGATTTGGCTTCGGCAATGACGGATTTTTCTTCGGTTTGCCAGCCGTCTTGCAGCCACAGGTACAGGGCTTTGTCGTTGTCGCGCGGCAAGGTGTCATCAAAAGTGGGGGTTAGGCGGCGCAGGGCGTTGTCTTTGCCTTGCACGACACGCACCCCTTTCAGCACCTCGGCAAAGCGGGCTTTGAACAGGTCGGCGCGCTGTTGTTCGATGCGCTGGGGCGAGGCTTTGAGTTCGGCCTCTTGGGCGCGGAACTCTTCGTACCAGGCGCTGGATTCGATGGTTTGCAGGCGGTATTCCAGGCCGTTGGGCCCGGCCAGCGACATGACCAGGCGGTCATCGTTTTGCAGCTTGTGCAGCAGCTCGGGCAGCTGTTTGCGCAAGTCGCTTGACCCATTGGCCAAATCGGTCACCAGCAGGTCAGCCAGCACGTTGTCAGTGGCCCGCAGGCCAATGTCCAGCGCCGCATCAGCGGGCAGTTTGTTGATGAGGTAGATGAGCTTGAGCAGCTTGCCCTTGAGCTGGGCGCTGGTGTCACCCGCGGCAAAACGCTGGACGTTTTCATACACCTCTTTAGGCAACTGGGCGGTGGACATCAAATTGGCGGCGATTTGGTCGTACAAAAAGTCGCCTGACACCACATGGCCCAGCGGCAGGTCAGAAGTCGCCAGCACGGCCTCGTGCACCACGCGCAACTGGCTGCGCAGTTGCGACACGGTGCCTGTGGTGTCGATGGTGCGCAGCACGCGCTCCCAAAAGCGGCGGCGCACAGGCAAGATGGGATAGTCGTCACTCATCAACTGTTCGTCTTCGGTGACGTGTTCGAGCTTGGTGCCGCGCAGGTGGCGCGAGATTTCACCCAGATTGCCGCGCCAGGATTGCTCGACCAGCGGGCGCGCTGAGGGCTTTTTGGCCAGGATGATTTGGCGGGTGACGTTTTCGACATCGACATCGCTGAGCATGATGGGCACCGGGAAGCGCCCCATTAAACGCATCAAATTTGGCATGCCCGACAGCGCAGACTGCCCGGTGCCGATAAAGAGCAGTTTGCCGGTGAAGTGCTTGCACAGCGACTCGGTCATTTCTTGCACGGCGTAGGCTTTTTCGGCATCGTTGCCGATGTATTGCTGCACTTCGTCCAGCACCACCAGGGTCAGGGGAAAGTTGTCGCCCTCAGACAGGGCTTGGGTGATGGCATCGACCATTTGCTCGTTGCTGACATCTGTCACCTGCGGAAACTGGGCTTTGAGCAACTGGCGTGCTTCGGGCTCGCTGTTGGCCATGCCGGGGCGCACCGCTAGCAAAGCCTTGGCCAAGTGGTTGGAGACGTACATGTGAGGCAGCTCTTGCGCCAAGCTGCGGCCGGCCAACTTCAGTTGGACTTCGATGGCATCCAACAAACCTTCGCGTTTGAGCCACAGCACCAGTTCTGCCTGGTTGTACTGCGCGGGCAAGCCTTTGGATTTGAAGATGATGCCCAGCAACGCCAGGCGAACCTTGTCGCCAGCCCCTGCGCCCAGCTTGCCCGCAGCAGCATGCAGGCCACCGTGACGCTTGCCCTGAATGGTGAGTTCTTTGAGCGGCTGCGCCACTGCGTCAGGCAGCCGGGCCAGGCTGCGGGCGGCAGCGCCATCGGTGAACTTGTAGTCGGTCCACAGGGTGCGTAGCATTTTGGCCAGGTGCGATTTGCCACTGCCGTAAAAGCCAGAAATCCAGATGCCGGGCTGCTCGTTACGCTTGTCCAAGTTGAGCAGAAACTTCTCCAGCACGGTCTGCAAGCCTTTTTCATACTGGCCATCGCAGACAAAGGTCTCCAGCTCGTAGCGCAGCACGCTTTGGGCGGCTTCGGAATGGTCTTCAGAAACTTCGGCCACGCCGTTGTTGACGAGTCGGTTTTCAGAAGGGAGCTTGTTGTAGATTTCTTTGTTCAGCATTTTTGGGTCCTCACCTGGGCTGATTTTTTAATAGGCAATTATTTGGTGGCGAGCAGGGGCACGGCCAGATAGTTCCAGCCGTCACGCGCGTCGAGCAGGCGGTAGGTGTGGTTTTCGGGGTGGTGTTCACCTGGGAAGAACACCAGCAGACGACCGGGTACTGTGTCCTTGATGCCTTCGACGACGGTGGAAACCCGGGCCATGCCAAACAAGCTGCCGACGCCCAACAGGGCAACAACAGTGTCTGGCGTGGCCTCGGCCATGATGCGGGTTTTGAGCTGCGCAATCAGGTCAGTGACGAACTCAGTCAGTTCGCCGGTCTGGTAGCCCGCCAGGTCTTCTGGAGACTCAAAGTATGCATCCCGATATTCCTGCTCAGACATCCACTGCGGGAAGGCGTTGGTCACGTCAATCAACAGCCACTGTTTGCCAGCCTGCGCAGTGACCAAGGCAAACTCTTCAGCGTTGGCACGCAAGCGCAGCTCGTCACTCTTGTCGTACACCGCAAAAATGACACGTTGCACGGCAGCTAAACCTGCTTGCCAAGGCACCGTGAGATGCTGGCGGTAGGTGGATACGAGTTTGCTGACCTTAGACGACATGAGACGCCTCTTGACACATCTGTTCTTCTTCAGGGGTGAGGTAGTCGGGGAATCGAACCTCTTTGACGCCGCCAGCATTCAAAAATACCAGTAGCCCCCTGTGAAACGCCGAGTTTGCAAGCGCTTCTAGCTCAACAGGTGAGCCTAGCAATAAATTCATCCACCTCGACGTGAAAAGGCGCTGCCCCGACAGGCCTTCCAAGTGACCCAGAAACAGGCAAAAAGCGACGTTGGCCGGAGTCACGACGGGGATGGAACGGGTCTTGCGGGAGTGACCCTGCAAATAGCCCGCAGCGGTCCAACTGCCGTTGACGTTTTGCGCAAACGATTTGAGCGATGCTGGGCTGAAACGGTCGGGGTGGTCGGCAGCCAGGCATTGTTCCAGGTCTTCGCGGGTGACCAGCACGCCGGGATGTTTGGCCAGAATGAATGCCTGGGTTCCACGTAATAGAGGGTCACGCGCCAAAGCGGCAGTCAAAGCCAGAATAGGCTGGGCAGCGACATCCACCGGCCATAAGCGACGTAAAACGCGAAACAGTGGCAACTGCGTATCTAGCCCATACAGCGTTGTCAGGTGCCGAAGCGCCAACTCGCGGGACTTTTTGGTGGGTTTGGCCAACAGGTTGTCGGCCAAGACGGCTTGGGCGTAGCCTGTGCGCTTGGCATCGATACCCACATGGTTAAACAGCACCTGTAGGTCATCGAACATCATGGTTCTGGCGGCGTGCGGGCCGTTGGAGCCGAAGCGAAAACCCAGCTTGGCTAAGAGTTGCTCTTTGGCTGCGCTCACGGTGTCTTTCGGCGCTGAGCGCTGGGTAGGGTCTCGCTGGGCACACCGTCCAAGGGGAAATCATGGGCACGGCAGTATTCGACCACCATGACTTCGACCATGTTGGCCAGGCTGCGCAGCTCCCGCTCTGCAGCGGTTTGTAGTGCCGCCTTGATGTGCGGTTGCACCCTGACGCTGACAGCTTGGGTTTTAAAGGTGGGCATGGGTGATGTGTGTGTAGAACGCTTGTATTGCGCGAGCTTATGACAAATAACTGAACACTTGGCGCGCATCCCAAAAAATATTGCTGCGCTACATAAGCTGTTGCAAAAATGTGCTGTAGCGTGGGCTACCCGTTGTGCTACCGGTTGTTGTGTCTGTTGCGACACCCCCCAGCAGCAATGTTGCGCCGCTGAGAAAACGCAAGCAAGACTGCAACTGACAGTCACCGCAACGTCCGGTTGTTGGGTCCTAACTGCCATAAACCGTTCCGGCGGCCACATTTTTTGTGCTTATGACGTGAACAATTTACCGCAATAGGGCAGCTTGATGCTAATGTTGGCGCCTAGCTGAGTGCGCCGCCGTGCAACACGACTGGGAGACAATGGGCTTTTCATGGCGAGCGGAGGGGTTAGCATGGCTATTGGTTGGCTTTCGGTTCTGAAACTGGTGCCTTGGGGCGATGTGATCGAAAACGCACCCAAGGTGGCGCAGGGTGCCAAGAAGCTCTGGGGCAGCGTCGGCAAAAAGCCTGCGCCGGTGGCAGGCGGGCAAAGTGACGTGGCAACCACTGGCGAACCGTCGCTGGCCGCTCTGCAGGTGCAACTGGCCGATGTGCAGGCCAACGTGACCGAACTACAGCGCCACTTGCAGCAGTCCAGCGCGCTGATCCAGTCGCTGGCCGAGCAAAACACCGCTCTGGTGGCGCGCGTGGAGCTCAACCGCAAGCATCAACTCTGGCTGGCAGGCGTGTTGGCGGTGCTGGTGGTGGCGCTGATTCTGCAACTGATTCGATAGCTGATAGCGCTTTATTTGTAAGCTCTGAAGGCACTTTTGATACATGATCCGTGGAACGAATAGGACGACCGTGACGGACGCACCTAACACGCCAGCCAACGACACGGCGGCGCAGACCCCCACCGGCTTCATGGTGCTGCACGGCAACCGGCTGGAAGACCTACGCGACCTGCTGCTGCATTACGTCAAGGCGCATCCGCTGGCCCCACTAGAGGCTGAGGTGATCCTGCTGCAAAGCAACGGCATGAAGCACTGGCTGGAGCTGGCGCTGGCCGACGACGGCGCTTTGGGCATTTGCGCCGCCACCCGCATGGAGCTGCCCAGCGCCTATTTGTGGCAGATGTACCGCGCCGTGCTGGGCGCAGCCGCGGTGCCCGCGCAGATGCCGTTTGACAAATCGGCGCTGCTGTGGCGGCTGGTGCGCCTGCTGCCTGGGCTGTGCGCGACCAACCCGGTGTATGCGCCGCTGCAGCGTTACCTGGCGGGTGACAACGCGCCGCGCAAGCTGTACCAGTTGGCGCTGCAACTGGCCGATGTGTTCGACGCTTACCAGAGTTACCGTGCCGACTGGCTGGCCGACTGGGCCGCAGGCGTGGATCAACTGCGCGGCGCGCTGGGTGCGCCGCAACCCCTGCCCGCAGAGCACGCCTGGCAGGCGCAACTGTGGCGCGACATTCGTCTGGACGTGGGCGCTGCGCTGGCCGATGCCTCACGCGCGGGGGTGCACGAGCGGTTTTTGAACGCCCTTTGGGCATCGGAACGCTATGAACAAAATAGCTGCTTACGCCCGTCTGCATTGCCTCAGCGGCTGATTGTGTTTGGCATCTCGGCGCTGCCCATGCAGGCCGTGCAGGCGCTGGCGGCGCTGGGCCAGGTCTGCCAGGTGCTGCTGCTGGTGCAAAACCCGTGTCAATATTATTGGGGCGATCTGGTGGAAGGCCACGCCGCTTTGCGCGCCCAGGTGCGCCGCCGGCAAGCCGTCAAACCCGTGTCAGCGGGGGCACCAGCCGCGCCCACGCACCCGCTGCTGGCGGCGCTGGGCAAACAGGGGCGCGACTATCTGCACTTGCTTGACGGCTTTGATCAGCCCGAGCGCTACCGCGCGCACTGGCAGCGGGTCGAGGTGTTTGTCGATCCCGCCAGCGGCCCGGCACCGACGCAGTTGGCGCAATTGCAGTCGGGCGTGCTGAACCTGAACGCGCCGCCCGATGCGCCAGTGCCGTTGGCAGACGATGGCTCGATTTGCTTTATTACCGCGCACAGCGCCCAGCGAGAACTGGAGGTGTTGCACGACCGCCTGCTGGCCTGGCTCGACGCCGATCCCAGCATGCAGCCGCGCGACGTGATGGTGATGGTGCCCGACATGGCCGCTTTTGCGCCGCACATCCATGCGGTTTTTGGCCGTTTTACGCCCGGGCAGCCGCGCCACATACCGTTTTCGATGGCCGACACCACGGCGCGCCAGAGCCCGCTGGTGCAGGCGCTCGAGCAGTTGCTGAGCCTGCCGCAGTCGCGCCTGTCACTGGCCGACTGGCTGGCGCTGTTTGAAGTGAGCGTCGTGCGCACACGCTTTGGCCTGAGCGAAGCCGACGTGACCCAAATCCATACCTGGCTGGCCGCCGCCGGTGTGCGCTGGGGGCTGGACGGCGCGCACCGCCTGGCCTGGGGCCTGCCCGAAAGCGCAGAAGGTTTGGCGCAAAACACCTGGGCGTTTGGTCTGCGCCGCTTGCTGCTGGGCTACGCCGTGGGCGCCGGTGAGCTGTGGGCTGGCATATTGCCGCAGCCGGCCTTGAACGGTCTGGACGCGCCGCTGGCCGCTGGTCTGCTGGACTGGCTGGACGCCATGGAGCGCACGCTGCCCACGCTGCAGCGCGAGCAAACCCCGGCGCAGTGGGGGCAAACGCTGCAAGCGCTGGTAGCGCAGTTTTTCCGCCCGGCCGACGACGCGGACGAGCGCGCCCTGAGCCGCCTGCTTGACCCGCTGGACGCCTGGCTGCAAGCCTGCGCCGCCGCGCGGCTCGATACCCCCCTGGCGCTGGAGGTGGTGCGTGAGCACTGGTTGTCGCAGATCTCGCAAGACGGCTTGCAGCAGCGCTTTTTTGGCGGCGGGGTGCAGTTTGGCACCTTGATGCCGATGCGCGCCATTCCGTTTCAGGTGATTTGCCTGCTGGGCATGAACGACGGCGCTTACCCGCGTGTGCAGGCCGCGCGCGACTTTGACCTGATGGCGGCCAGCTGGCGCGCGGGCGACCGCTCGCGCCGCGAAGACGATCGCTATTTGTTTCTGGAAGCCATCCTCAGCGCCCGGCAAATACTCTATGTCAGTTGGCAAGGCCGCAGCGCGGCTGACAACTCGGTGCGCCCGCCCTCGGTGCTGGTGGCGCAGTTGCTCGACCACGTCAACGCCTGCTGGGCGCCAGCCCGCGTGCCCCAGGCGCAGCCGCTGCAAGCGTTTTCCAACGCCTATTTTGAAGCCGGTTCGGGCTTTTGGACGTATGACCAGAATTGGGAACACATTCGGCCTCTAGCCCTGGTGCAGCAAGTGCAAGCAGCCATCGAAACAATAGCGAAACCCGCTGCTGTAGCCGCCCCGCAGACCCTGACCCTGATCGATTTGCAGCGCCTGCTGCGCCAGCCGGTAGAGGTGTTCTTTCGACAGCGGCTACAAGTGGAATTTGACAGCCTCGACGAGCAGGAGCAGGCGCTGGAACCCTTTGCGCTGGATGCTTTGCAGTCGCATAACGCCGGCGCAGCGTTGTTGGCAGGTGGTGGTGACGCGCAGGCGCTGGCGCGGTTGCAAGGTGCGGGTGAGCTGCCGCTGGCTGGGTTTGGCCAGCAGACGGCCGCGCAGTTGATGACCCAGGCCAGCACCGTGCTGCAAGCGCAGGCGCTGTGGCGCGCGCGCTATGCGCACGCGCTGCCTGCGGTGGCGGTGAATCTGGAATGGTCGGCACAAGAGGCGTCTGACGGCTGGCAGTTGAGTGGCGCATTGACCCCCAGCGTGGGTATGCCGCTGGAGCGCTCCGCCTCTGACAGTTGGCGTTTGACCGGCGCGCTGACCGATCTGTTCGGGCAAAACCCGGTTGATGCAGCGCCGGGCCCTTGCTTGCGCATCGCCGCGCGCACCGGTGCGGTGCTCACCGGCAAAAAAGGCGCTTGGGCCGCGCGTGGCCATGTGCTGGTCGGCTTGTGGGTGCAGCATCTGGCGGCGTGTGCCAGCGGGCTCAATCTCACCAGCGTGCAGATCGGCGTCGATGGCCAGGTGGTGTTCCATCCGCTGGATGCGCAAATGGCGCGCGACATGTTGCTGTGCTTGCTACAAGCCTACGCGCAAGCGTGGCAAGCCCCGTTACCGGTGGCTTGCAAAACCGCCTGGGACTACCTGCTGGCCGAGCAGCGCAACGCCGCACTGACCGCAGCGGGTAAACCCCCCAAAGACCCGCACGAGGCCGCGCAAGCCACCTTCGACGGCGGTCAATACGGGGGTGAACTGGCCGAATCGGCCTACCTGCAGCGCGTGTTTGCCAGCTATGACGATCTGCGTGAAGGCCTGCCCGGCTGGGCAACCACGCTGTACGGCGACTTGCTGGCGCATGCGGATGTGTCGCAACAGGGGGCCGCATGAACATGCCCGCATCCTTCACCCTGGACCCTTTGAGCCTGCCTTTGAGCGGTTTGCAACTGATCGAGGCATCGGCGGG
>Ga0210009_1000485_pt1 | contig 43901 bp, 32 predicted proteins | sample CryGeyCG2114_065_FD_185457 | JGI IMG/M metagenome (GOLD analysis project Ga0210009, IMG submission 185457) | Groundwater microbial communities from aquifer - Crystal Geyser CG12_big_fil_rev_8/21/14_0.65 (SPAdes) (version 2) | ecosystem: Environmental > Aquatic > Deep subsurface > Groundwater ...
CAGTATCAGTATCAGTATCAGTATCAGTATCAGTATCAGTATCAGTATCAGTATCAGTATCAGTATCAGTATCAGTATCAGTATCAGTATCAGTATCAGTATCAGTATCAGTATCAGTATCAGTATCAGTATCGGTATCGGTATCGGTATCGGTATCGGTATCCGTGTCCGAGTCTGAGTCATCATCAGTTGGTGGTACTGGATCTTCTGGGACCTCGGGACTGGTTGGTGTCTCGGGCAGCCGTTGGCCTGCGCCAATTGGCGTCACAACTGTTGGCTGGCTTGGCAGCGGTGGCGGGGTTGTTGCTGGTGCCGGGTTGTCGAATTGAACCTCTGCTGCGGGCAATGGTTGGTCTATCAATGGAACGGGAATTTGTTCCCCAAAACTTCCGTTCTTGATGTGAGGTACATCCACGCCGCCGGAGAAGCCAGAGCGGTTTATCTCGGAACCGCTTGACTTTGCCGTGCCAGTTGTTTCTGTTTGGATGGGTCTTCTGGCATCAGATAGGCCAGACGACTGAATGTTCTCATAGCCAGCATCGTCTTCACTGGGCGGTGCTTCAACTACCTTCTGCGTGTCATCAGGAGACTCCTGCACCTGCCCACGGCTGAGCACCGTCAGGTCGTCAAGCTGTATGGCGTCCTGATTTGCTTGTGTGGTTGGGTCGTTTTGGGCCATTTGAGGTTTTCTGCGAGGCAGTAGTCTGATCCTGCATAATAATCACCTACCCGCGCTAAAACCAGTCGGCCAGAAGTTATATCCCTACCGTTCATAGAAAGACATTGACAAGACATCGATCACTGGCTTGACCAGGTACTGCAACATGGTTTTTTGTCCAGTCAGGATTTCTGCTTCAACCGTCATGCCTGGTTGCATGGGGTGGTTTGATGGCACGTTACCGACGTATTGATTGGTCAGCTCAATCAGTCCCTTGTAATACGGTATGCCATCTGGACCAACAACGCTGGAAGCGCTGACAAGTTTAAGGAAGCCTTTCCCGATACCGTAGCGCGCGTAGTCATAACTGGTAACCCGCAAATTGACGGGCTGACCTACTTTGACAAAGCCGATATCGCGGGCAGATATTTGGACTTCTGCTTCAACCACGACCTTATCAGACACTACTTGCATGATCAGGGCTCCGGGTTGAATGACCTGCCCAATGGTTTTGACCTTCAGGTCATGCACCCAACCGCGTATCGGCGCACGAATGTCCAAGCGGTAAACCTTGTCCTGCAAGCGTTTGACCTGTTCTGCCACCTCCGCCATCTCGGCCCTGGCACTGCCGTATTCGTTCATGGCATCGCGGCGTAGTTGGTTGATGATGTCCGCGCGCCTGGCTTTGATCTCTAATAATTCCTTTTTGACAATACCAATTTCTTCAGTGAGACGCTCAATTTCACCAATTGCAGTTACCTTGGCCCGACGGGTTTCCAGCAACACCGTACGATTGATCAAGCGTTTTGCGCCCAGTTCTTCGCGCATTGCGCTGAGTTCGCTGGTCAAAGCCAACTGTTCTCTGGCAATTTGTAGTGATTGTGTCAACTGCTCAATGCGTTGCTTTTTTTGTAGTGCCTGATTGTCAAGAATTGCAATTGCTGATGCTCTGGCTGCATTTTGTGTTTGTAAAAGTTGCCACTGCCCGGTTTCCAAAAGGCTCCAGCCGGCGCTATCGGGTCCAAAGTTGGGTCTGCGTCCATCGACAAATGACTTCAATCGTTCGGTACGCAGGCGTAGATTTTCCTGGCGCGTCTGCATTTGCAACAGCTCGGCCTTCACTTGGGCACCATCGAGTGTCATGACCACTTGTCCGGGTTCAACCAGACTGCGCTCTTCGACGGCAATTTTTGACACAATGCCACCGTCAAGATGCTGCACCACTTTTATAAATCCGTTGGGGATAATTTCGCCTGGCGCGTGCGCCACCTCTTTCATTTGTGCGACTGCTGCCCAAATTAAAAATAAAACGATCAGCACGCTTATGATCAAAAAGATGGGTCTCACAAATGACGGAACCAGTTCTTCTTCAATGTGACTGGTTTCTGACAACAAACGCCGCTCACGGGTGCCAAGCGTTAATCCATCGCTGCCCTTGGCATCGTTTGAGGTGGTCTTTTTGGAGAAAATCATTTGGCTACATCCTGAAAAATTTTGCTTTTGACACTTTCAAAAGGTCCCATTGCCACCAAACTGCCTTGCTGCATCACAATCACGGCGTCAGCCAACCGCATGTGCGCCGGTCTTTGTGAAGCCATCAGCACCGTCGATTTGCCGCGCAGCCATGCCAAGCAACGCAGCAGGGCCTCTTCGCCCTCGCGGTCCATCCCGGCACCGGGCTCATCCAGCAAAACCACGGGGGCTGGTTTAAGCATGACCCGGGCTAAAGAAAGGCGCTGTCTGAATCCGTGTGGCAACTGATCTGATTTGCTGCTGGAGATGCGGGTATTCATACCCTCTGGCAATGCCGCCACGTCGGCTGTCAGACCAGCCATTTCGACCGCCCACTGAACTTCAGCGTCAGAGGCAGCCGGGTTTACCAATAGCAGGTTTTGCATGACAGAGCCATAAAACAACTCACTGTGTTGCGGCATATAGCTCAATTTGGAGCGCAGGTCATAGGCCGTGAGCTGGCGAATATCAGCCCCATCCAGGCGGATGGTGCCCGCTTGGGGCGAATAGGTGCGCTCAATTAACTGAAAAATTGAAGATTTGCCTGAGCCAACCCCACCTGTAAAGACCAACAATTGCCCGGGTTTGGCCTCAAAAGAGACGCCCAGCAGGACTGGATCTGCGTCGCTGACATACCGAAACGAGACCCTAGAAAAACTCAAATTACCTTTTGAATCGCCTCTGAGTGTTTGTGATACCCCGATATCGGCCTCACCCTTGAGGCGCATCAAGCGGTCGATTTGCTCCAAGTTGTCCCAAACATGGTTTAACGTGGTCGCGGTCATAAACAACCGTTCTAGTGGCCCAGTTACGCGCCACAAAATCATCATCGTCGCCATCATGGTGCCACTGGTAATTTGCCCAAGGATTGCCAGGTAGGCAGATGTGGCCAAGCCCAACAAGCCAGTGGCCGAACTGAGCACTTTGGAGATACCGCTGGTACGCGCTTGCAACTCGCGGTTGCGGAAATTTGTCATGATCGCCTTGCCACTGAATTCGCGAAAGCGATCAACCCAATACGGCGCAGCGCCGCAAAGACGGATGGTGCGCATATCGGTCAGGGTATCGTTCAAGAACTCCCGCCGCTCTTGCTGCATTTTGCTAATTTTTGTAACCGCATAGTCATTCGATTTTCTTGACCAATAACCTAGTCCAGTCGCCAAGGCGCCCATCACCAGCAGCACCACCAAGACATAAGGATTGATCACAGCGATCAAGATGATCAGGACAACAGTAGAAGGCAATTCGAAAATCAGCAAAGACAACGGCCCCATGATGAAGTTGCGCAAACCAGATAAGTCACGCAAACGACCGACCTGGCGGCTGATGGAGGCACCCTGGGTAAACGAGGTTGGCAAACTAATGACGCGTTCAAACAAATAATTACCCAGCACATAATCAGTGCGACCGCTGACAAAAGCCAAAATCCGGCCGCTCAAAGTCCTGAGCATATAGCCCACTGCCATGACCGTTAGTACCCCAATCGACATATAAGAGGCCATCAGCAGATCGCCTGAAGGAATGACCGAATCGTAAATAAAGCGGACATACAGCGGCGCTGACAGACTTAGCACACCCCCGACGAACGACAAAACAAAAACCAATGCAATATTGTTGCGCATACGCCAAAGCAATTGGCCGACCCAACTTTTCTTGGCAATGGATGACTTTTTTTGTACGTCGTGCGGCCGAAATACATAGCTGGTACCACTCACCTGCTCAGGCTTGACCAACTTTTCTGAACGGCTGGCGCTGTCAAAAACCCGCAAATCCCCGTTTGGCAAGACTTCATGGACTACCATGGCAGCACGACCATCAGGTACAAACAGGCAGGGCATCAAACGCGGGTGCAGACGCACCAAATTACTGCGGAAATGTTTTGGCAGCAGGCCCAAGTTGGCCATGATTGAGCACAAGTGCGACAAGTCCAGCGTGGACAGTAAATGTGGCATGGCTTGGGCTAGCTCACGCGCCTGGCCACGCCACTTTAAAGCTTGCAGCAAAGGTTGCAGGCAAATAGAAAAATCAGATTCCTGGCTGAATTGGCGCCTGATGACAACGCCAACATCATTCACGTCCGATGGGCGCTCTGGCGCCGGCGGCAAAGGTGCTGGTTGTTGAAAACCATGAAGCGACAGCTCGCCGGTCAGCTCGATCAACCGGTTATTTTCAATCTGATAGATTGTGTCGGCCAACGAAATCAGGGATGGCCGCGGGGTCACCAGTACCACCGTACACTGCCCCTTGAGCTCGGCCAAATAACTGCGCAGCAATTGGTCTGCTGACATATCGAGCGAGGTATTGGCCTCGTCAAACAAAATCACGCTAGGGTGACGTACCAAAGCGCGCGCGATCACAATGATTTGACGCAAACCAGTTGGAATTGTGCTGGCAACCCCATTGCCCAAGGCGGTTTCGTAGCCCATTTTCATGGTTGCAACAAAACGATCCAAGCCCAGCCGACTGGCTAGCCGCAAGGCATCGTCATTCAGGCTGTCATCAAACATGGTCAGATTTTGCAGAATCGTCCCCGCCACAATGGAGCCCGATTGAGGTAGCAGCGCAATCTGCTTGTAAACGCTGTCAGCAACAAACCCCTGTAGGTCATGGCCATCCACACTGACAGTTCCCTGGCTTGGGCGCAGCATACCGTTCATCACTGTCAGCAAACTGGTTTTACCCGAACCACTTTCGCCTTGAATGGCGACAAAATCGCCGGCCTTGATGCTCAGATTCAGGTGACTGAACAATAACTTGCCATTTTCAAAGGCTAGCGTCACATCACGCAACACCAGACTTTCTTTAACTGGACCTAACATTTCCTTGCCATCGTCTGGCTCGTGTGGCAGATGCACGATGGCGTTGAGTCGGTCGTTGGCCGCAACAAAAACCTGGTACCGAATCCAAACCATCAAGCCGTGTCGCAATGGTTGTAATGTTCGAACCGACAGCAGCATACAAGCCGCCAGGCCGCCAGGCGTCATGGCCCCTTTCATCACAATCAGGGAGCCAAAGAAAACCACACAGATCATTGTGACTTGGCGAAACGTGTTGCTGATATTGCCGGTTGCTGTATCTCCCTGGGTCAAGGCTTCATTTAACTCAGAGTTCGTTTGCTGAAGACGCTCATAACGGCGCAGCATCAAAGATTCGAGCATCTGGGTTTTCACTGTATGAATACCCGCCAAGACCTCGGTGATAAACCCCAAACGCCGATCGTCGATCACTTCGCGCTGTTGAACCTGGCTTTGCATCCAGTTACCAGAACGATAAATCAATAGAAAGAACAGCACCGATATGACCAGCGGTACCAGCACCAGCCAGCCACCGATGACAAAGATCAAAATTAAAAAGATAATTGAAAACGGAAAATCAAACAACACCAGCAAGGCATTGCCAGAGTAAAAATCGGCCACCTTGGCAGAGGCCAGCACACGTTCAGCGTGTGTTCCCGGTTCGTCCTTTTGAAAATGCTGCAGCGGCACTTGAACCAGGTGCTTGAGTGCATCAACGCTGGTTTGAAGTTCAAAGCGCGCCCCCAGCCATCCGGTGGCCAGACCGCTGGCCTCGCGTAAAAGCACCTCCAGCACCAATGCAGCAATCACCCCCAGCACCAATAAAAACAAGGTTTCCAGCGATTGGTTGATCATCACACGGTCAAGAATCTGCAAAATCGCCAGCGGTAACGCCAACGCCAAAATATTGGCCGACAACGCTGCCAGCGCCAACCAAGGGAACTGCCGCTTCAGATCGGCAGAGTCAAATATCTGCCGCAAGGCATTCAGTTTTTGGTTGAGGGCAATTTTTCTGAAAAAAAGCCTGGCCTGCGGGAAAATGTACGAGGCATTAAATCGAAGCATACGGTTCCATCACCAGCTTATTCAGAGCACATCGAATCATCGGATGCGCAAACGACAATTTGCCATCTGCGTTTGACACAAAAACACCCGATGCCAGAGCTCGGTCAACCTGTTTTTTCAAGGTTGACAAGTCATCCTGATAGAGTGGGGCAAGCTCGGCGACACTCACAGCCGCCGGCTGCCTGGCCACGAAAGATAACAACACACTGTCTAAATGCAACTTGTCAAGCCGAGCCTGTACCGCCACCCATAAAGACAAGGCAAGCTCGGATAAATGGGGAGTTCGCGCCATTTCAACTGCAAACAAAGGCACACCCAAGGCGGTATCCAGAATGTGCTGCACTATTTCGGTTCGTTGCTTGCCGCGTGGCAGATTGAGCCTGCTGCCAATCAAGTCTTGCATAGCACTGTCCGGCAAACGGCCAAGCGCAATGCACAGACAGGCTGGTGGGGCTTGCTGGAACAGCCCTTTGCGTCCAGCAAAAACCAGCAGGCGGCCTGGCAACAAACTGTGCGCAGCCACCTCGATCAATTCAAGTTGCAAGGCCGGCGCCAATAAATGAAAATCATCCAGCAAAATCAGACGGGCAGCTTCAAGAGATGTATTATTCAGTACCGACACAACATCGACTGCCTGGCAATTTGCAACTGACGTCACCTCACAAATGCCGGCACCCAACAAAGCTGGCAAGCCCCGAAGGTGTCGGATCCGTCCACCTCTACGGTGACACATTTGCACAAGCTCCTGGCACAAACGGGTTTTACCCATGCCCATCTCGCCTTCCAGCATCAGCCATACCGACTGTCCCGCAAAGGCTTGATTCAGCGCAACCGACATTTGCGACAACTCAGCTTGCCGACCGACGAGCGGATGAAGCTGACGCATACCATGCCACTGCATACCAGATAACGCCTGCAAAGGCACGCCTTCGATCAATTTAGAAAAGCCCGACACGCCAAAAGCCTGGCACAGCCCAAGCACCGCCTGATCGCAAGTCACCCGACCCCACGGGGTTGACTCAAGCAAGGCGCGGGCCGAAGCAATGGCAGCACTGGCAATCACCTCGCCAGTCCAGCCACCATAGCGGTGCATACTTGCCAAAGCCAAGCCAGCAGTCAAACACCCCCGCATTTGTGTCTGCACCTGGGGACTCAGGCGTAAAGCAGATTGATAGACGCCGTAGGCCACCTGAATTGCGACTGCGACGTCGTACTCTGTGACTTGCTGAACCCCAAAAATGATCTCGCCTGCGTTGCACTGGCGGGTCAAAAAAACGGCATCATGCGCGGAAGCCGCAGCGGCCAGGGTGCCGTAAAAACTGGCTGTCGTGGCAGCACCAGCCTCTTTGGCCAAGGCCATACTTAGCACCAAGCTAGGGCGGGGCGTTAACAAAGCACCATGCAAGCGCGATTCGGCTTGCATGGGCTGTATTGGTGCCGCGCTTGGCTGCTGCAAATCCAGATTTTGGGTCGCGGCAGCTGTGCGATTAGTAACTTTGAGCTTTTTGAAAATTGCAACAATATGCTGTTTGACAGTGCCCAGGCCAATGTCAAGCTCACGCGCCACTTCCTTGTTGACTTTGCCTTGCTGTAACAATCTCAAAATCTGTTGCTGCCGTGGCGTCAACTTGGGCGGCGCATGGCCGGGAGCGATGGTAGGTCGGTCATTCACGGCGTTACACTTTGCTGGCTGGCAGATACCCCCTGCGCCTCTAACGGCATCGCCTCGTTAAAAACTGGCGTAAAAGATTGCCTATCATCATCGTCAGTGCGTCTAACCCAAACCACCCGGCAACGTTGCTGCTTGGCCTGCAAAGATGTACATAATTGCTCGGCAGCGGCCCGATCCAGGTTGCGGGCCATATAAATGCGAAACCAGGATGCTCGTTCTTTGTCTTGGTTGACCACCAGGCCGATTTGCTGGGGCAGCAGAATCTGGTCCTTAGCAAGGGCAAAACGTGCCTGCAAATCACGCCATGCCGGCGCAATGGTGGTGCGCTCATATAAGCCCGTGACCTCGACCAGCCAGTGTTCACCAGGCTCGCGCCATAACTCCTGTTGCCAATCGATGCCATTGGCAGGCAATCGCAGCACCAGGCTTGGCGACATGGTCAGCGTGAGCGCTGCCGAACTATCGGCATGGCCGGTTGGCTCAAAGTCAATCCGCAGTTGCGCTGTATCGTCCTTGAATCGGGTATCAACTAAGACCGGTATTTTGGTGTGACTTGCGTCCACCGGAGCCTGCAACAAGGCACCATAATCGGCCGAGGCTTTTAACGCCAACGGACGCTCACCTTCGCCTGGCAGGGCAATACCTGGGTTGACGCCGCCGCCGAGCGCGCTGAACAAACTGACCAGGCCCTGATAGCGCTGATGGCGCGCGCTAATCCATTCCTCCTGATTTTTGGTAAACGTGCGCTCCGAGTCGAGCACCACCAAATAGTCCAGTGCACCGGCGCGGTACGCCTCCTGGCTGAACAACCAGGCTTGTAGTGCTGCGTCGGCAGAAATACGTTGCAAGCTCATGTGCGATTCCATCATCTTGATGGCGTCCAAAGACTTGTCTACTTCTCGTGCAGCTTCATACACCACCCGGATGTAGGTCTCAATCATTTCTTCATAAACGGCGCGTGAAAACTCAACCTCTTTGGAGCGCTTGCCGGCATCAAACAAATTGGCAGACAAATTCGCAATAAAGTTCCACGCCAGGTTATAGGGCTGAAACCAATCTGAAAACTGCTGACTGCCATAACCCACCTGCGCTGTTAAATCCAACGGCGGCATGATGCGGGCCCGGGCCAAGTCAATATCGGCATCGGCGGCCAGCAATTGCGCCTCGACCGCCCGCACATCCGGGCGGCGCAGCAACAAAGCGGTCGGCACCCCCGGCAGTACGGCAGGGAACTTAATCGAGTCGAGTCCCTGCTCTGACAGCCTAAAATGATTTGGCAATGCGCCAGCGAGTGACGACAACCGGTTCAACACCACTTCACGCTGCTGCTGAAGCACCGGAATGGTCGCCCGTACCTGATAGACCGCCGTCTTTTGCTGCTCATAATCAATCGCGGTGGCATCGCCAATCTCCAGGCGGGTTGCTACAGAAGCCAAGAGTTCGCTAATCAGAAAGTCGTTTTCCTTAGCCACCCGCAAACGGTCATTGAGTGACAGGTACTCGACATAGGCCGACACCGCACTGGCAATCACGGTGCGCTGCAAATCATCACGCTGAAACGTGCTGCGCCACAACTGCAATTTGGCCGCATCCATCTGCGAGGCAAATTCGCCCCATAAATCGGGCCGCCAATCCGCTCGCAAACTGGCCTGGTAAGTACGTCTAGAAACAATCGGCGCACCCGGTGTGTTGCTGCCGATAATGGTTGGCGCCTCGGTCTTAATCTGAACCGGCAGGTTCACTTCCGGGAACCGGCTGGCGTTGGTGACGTCCATACGCGCCTGCAACTGAGCCATACGCAATGTGGCGATGCGTAAGTCAGGGTTGTTGGCAATCACCCGATCAATCAATGCATTGAGCTCAGAGTTGCCCATCAGAAACCACCACTCGCCCAGTGTTTCGCCTAAGGACAAGGCTTGTAATGCTTGCAGGCTTTGGCCCTCTGGGGTACTGCCCAGGTCTGCTACAGGCCCAGCCTTCAAGAACTTTTCGGGCAGCAGAACTTTGGGCACACTGTAGGCATCACGCTTGATGGCACAACCGCTCAGGATCAAAAAAACAAATGCCACGACAAGCATTTTTTGCCACTCAAAGGAACGTTCGAGTTTGCAAAAATGGATCATGTGCGCTGATAGAAGTTAGATGACAGGAGTCAGACGTTAAAAGATATAGGTCAAAGGTTACATCAGTATAGTCAAATTAAGTGCTATCCGTGCAAATGAATCAAGATTTAACTAGGCATGAGTGTTCTCAAATTTCAGAGCACTCGGCCAGCAAAGCTGTTGCGATAGGTGGCAACTCATCAGGCCAAGGCAAGCCGCCATAAGCGCCGACCCTCAGGGCAACTGCATCTGCCGCAATACCTGAGCGAATTCTGCCAACTCGGGCTGGATCATCACCGGGCACTGTTGCATCATGGCTTTTGCCAAGGCCCCCAGCATCCAGGCGTTGTTGCGCTCAGAGCGCTGTTCCTGCTCGGTCCAGTTCGATGACTCAAGGTCACGCGCTTTGGCTGCCAACGCGTCAGCGCTCTGGAATTCTTCCAGGACGGCTTTAACCAAGCGCCCGCCGCAGACCGGCTCGTGGGTTGTTGTGGCTGCGCGTGGCAGAGCACAAGTTGGGTCGCATAACCAGCGCAAACGGCTCCAAAAAGGCGCAGCGTTGTAAGACTTTTTTAACAAGGCGTTGAGTTGTTCGGCGTTGTTAGGCAATGCTGGCTGGCCGCTTGGCATCTGCTGTGATGTTTGCGTCAAACTGAACCAGTCCTGAATACTGCGCGCCATGCCTTCCAGAAACCAGGCATTTTTAAAATAGGTGTAGGCGTACTGGTAACTGTGAAACAGCTCATGCTCGGGCGTCAGATTGCCGGGTTGCCAGCGTCTTGACAAACTGATGGTCAAAGCTGAAGAAGGCGCGGCTGCCAGTCGGTAACGGTAGCTGACCACCGCATCACCGGCAGAGCCCATTTGTCTTTTCAGCGGTAACAAATGCACATCGATCGACTTGGCCGCTCGGTATTTGCTGCTTTGCAGCGGTGCCTGCAACCCGACTCGTTGGGAATAAAGCACATCGGCGCGCTCAAATTGAGCTGCCAATTGTGCCAGGGCCGTGTCAGACAATTGCCCTGGCAGCGGCGCGTCAAAAATACGAATGTCGCCCGTCACATAGCGCAGCACCAGCGCTTGCCTGGGCGCTTTCCAATCGGCCGTGGCAGAACCTGCCGACACCACCAGCCCGAACCCAGCGACCAGCCAGCGTGACAGTGGGCACAGATACCAAGCGGTCATTTTCAAAACATTTTTCTTACAGCATGACCCTTGGCGAGCAAGGCTTGCACCAGCCTGTCCAGGCGTGACTTTTCAACCCCGCGCACAAAGATCACATCATCATTGGAAACATAGTTGAGCACTCTGGTGAGGATGGCAGCGCTGTCGGCTTCATGCGCGACCCAGTTCAGGCCGTCGGGCAAGGCCAGGGCGTGATCTTTGAAGTTGGCCACGGTAAACAGGGCATCGATCCCGGCGCGCGCCATGACAGTTTTCATCTCCAGCAAATCAATCGGCGCGTTCGGGTTGTCTTGCAGGTTGATCAACTCGCTGATGACGGCAATTTTTCTGCCCGCACGCTCAGGTTTGATGCGCGACATCAGCTCAAACATCGACAAAAACCCTTTCCACTCACCGCGTCGACTCTGGTCATAAACCATAAACCGACCGCTTGGCAGACTCACCTCATACAAATTACCGCTACTTTCGAAGTGCTGGTAACTCGGGTAGCGGGCAGCACATTGCTGTAGATCACAGCCCAACAATTTGGCCATCAAAAAAACACTGACCGAGGCCAGGGGGGCATAGTTTTCAGGGAGAGGAACAAGGTATTCAACCAGCTCATCAAGAATACGCACCTTGACCCGCCATTGAAAATTATCGAAAACAGCATGGATCAAATAAGCACTATTTTCATCCTTTGAACCAAAAGAATAAACTTTACATTGAGATACTTTTTTAACCGCTCGCAAAACCTGCGGGAAATAAGGATCATCAGCATTCAGCAACACAGCTCCACCGGGCCTTAGAAAATTCAAACTTGATACTTTGTTTGCAATCAAATTGTCCAGCGATTTATGACTGGATAAATGCTCAAAACCAATGCCTGTCAAAATAATATAGTTGGGCCGAATATAAAATGCTCGATCCATACCGGCAAAGCTTGTCGGTATGGCAGCCTCAATAATTGCCACCTGCGCATCTTGCGGTATCGCCGCCAACGCTCGCCACACCGGGTTTTGTAAATTTGCGCTGTCCAGCTGTGCATGAACACGCAACTGATTTCGTAAAAGATGATATAACTGGGTTTTGAAACCTGTTTTACCGTGCGAGCCAATCACCTGAATTTTGACACCATCAAACTGAAGACTGGTTGCCAAAGCCATATCTTGCAGTGCTTTGGAAGGATTATCAACCAACAATGCCGGGGCACTGATATTATTTCTGTAACTTCTGCTAATGACCAGCGCACTCACGCCCTTGTTAAGTGCTCTGGCTAGATGCAAACCGTCCTTATCTTTTTCTATATCCTCAGGTTTTCTTAGGTCAAAAAATAAATCTCCAGGATTGACATAAGGCAAATAATGGTTGATGCCGGTCAAATTCAAACGGTCAGCATCACAATGCTGCCATTCGCCAGCGGTAACTTGAGCGACTTGCTTGGGCGACAAATAAATTGATGTTTTCTTTGATTCAGAATCCGGATTGAGTCTTGAACTACTTTTATTCAACAAAAAATCCTGCTGTTCAGACGTGCCAATCAGCATAAGCATGATACTGCCGTGCTCAATGGAACCCCAATTAATAACAATAACACCCGATGCAGTGACAGGATTAAATTCAATATCCTTCAAATTGAAATCAGTATAACTCCTGAACGAGGTTTTAAAGGTAACCGACTTCCATTGATTCACGCCGATTTTCTTGGCTACCATAGCAGGATAAGTTGCCGCATTAATTCTGGGATTACATTCAATAACAAAAAACTGATCTCCAAAGTCTGATTCAACTACACCAACATCAAAAGCAAAGATACCCCGCATTCCTTGATTAACAATCAATTGCGCGAATTCATGAAAAACTTTTACATCAGCATATTTGCTGGGATAAATATTACCAAGGTGTGCGTTGTCTTTAATGATTTGTTCCGTGACAAGAAACATCAGTGCTTTTCCAGCAACTTCTTGAAATTGGAAATTTAACCAACATTTAACAGTCAGTGCTTGTTGTAACTGACATGCGAAATCGGTGGAGGTATGATCCAACAGTCGGATCAGCGTTGCACTTGACTCGCAACGGACGATACCAAGACCAGATAATGAAAATTCGGGCTTAAAATACAAAGGAAAATTGATTTTTATATTTTTTATATTAATATCAAATACTGATTTAAAAACTTGAGTATTTGGAACATTTACCCCGTTTGCTAAAGCATATTCGATAAAGTTATTTTTTGAATTTAAAATTTTGGTTAATTTGAATCTTTCATCATCAGGTTGAAAAAAATTCTCCCTTTTCCCGAAGAAAAAAAAATCCAACTCACAACCCGGATAATCTTTGATGTAATCAAGATTCAAGCTCCAGACCACTTTATTACAACATGCAAGCCCGACCCGGGCATAGTGCGTCTGGATAAAGTCCCAATGTTTTTTCAACTCAGCCGGCAGTTGAATCACATCGTCTGGGTCCGTGATGCACAGCGCGCGCGACGCATACATCCGGCCCAGACCCAGGTTGGCCGGACCACTGCTGCGGATGTCGTGGTTAAACAGCCGCATGTTGAGGTTTACCCAAACTGGCCATGGCTTGCGGCGGCGTTCGTGCCTGGTTGGCGTCCCAGTACGGCAACAGTTTGGCAAAAAACGACGCCACGTGCTGGATCGTGTCGATGCGAAACCACTGGCGCGTGTGCTTGAAACGAATGCCGCCCAGGGCAAGAGCGGGCTTGGGGGCAAAGTAAATCGAATCCTCGGTATTGACCAGGTGCAACAAAGCCCAGGCGGCCAGGCCAATCGCCGCCCACAGTTCTTGTGCTGTCGCTGTGTCGTTCATCTTGACGGCCAGTTCGTAGGCGCCAAGCAAGCCTTCACAACGCGCGCCGTCAGCGTAGGGGTAGTCGCCAAAGTTGTAATAGAAGCCACCTGCATAGTCAGGGTACGGTGCGTCTGTCACCTTGTACATGTGGTTGATCATTTTGCGCGCATCAGAAAACACAAAATCACTGTACATCGGGTCGCGCATGGTCTCAAAGTCCCATAACTCCATGATGCCCATCATTAGCCAACCATCTGAGGGTAATACACTGTATTCACTGGCACGCACCAGCGGGCGCTCAACCAGCAAGAAGTGCAGCGCAGCCCGCAGCTTGGCAAAAATCGGCTCACGCTGCTCGGGTGCTACCAGATGCAGGTAGGTGGCCAGGCCGCACACCGCTTCGCCCGGGTAGAAAAATGAAAAATGGCTCGGGTTTTCAGCCTCCGAGACTGGCTTGTCGAGGTAAATGTTGTAATAAATAAACTCGCCGCTGGCGGTGATCTGATTCACCAAGTGGCACGCCATCTGGTCCGCCCATTGCCGGTATTGGGCATCGCCCGACACCTTTTGGTATTGCGCCAGCAAATACAACGCAATGCCGGTGCCACCCAGTTTGGCCTTTTTCTCGCTGTAAATATAGGCCCCGGTCTGGCCTTGGTAGTCTAGCTGGCGCGCCTGCACCAGCAAGTAATCAATGGCGCGGGTGATGTTCGGCCAAGTGTTGCCAAGGTGGCTGAGCTTTTCGTGGAACAGGCAGGTCAGTGCGCCGCCACCGTGGCGCAGGATGTTGTAGTACGGGTTTTTAACCACGTCTCGTCCCGGGTGCTCATGGTCGCGGCGTGAGTCGAGCGCTGCATCGTAATAGTACAAAAATTTGCCATCCTGCTGCTGGGTCAACCGAATGTGCCCAACGGCCAACTCCAAGGCGTGTTCAATTTTCTGGCGCGTCAGAGGCCCTACTACGGGGTGACCACGGTAGAGCGCATGCCAACCCTCGGCGCTAGAGATAAAACTGGCTGAGCGAAAACATTGAAAACGGCAAGCTTTCAAGTAGTCTTGGCCATACACCCGCGTCAAGTAGTCCCGCAACTGTGCCATCGACATAACCGAGCGCACATAACCATCGCCCGGCGGAAAAATATGAAGTTTTCCATCAGCCCCCTGGATCAGCAGGCCATCGACACCAATTTCAAAATGGCGATCCCCAGTCTGAGACATACCCATGGCAAAAAAATTGACTGCGCGCGGTGGCTCCAGCACCAGGTCAAGCTGTAGCCGCATACTGGCACCATCCATCTTGGCGCGCCGCGGATGCGCCAGCAGCCGTTTGAAGACTTCAAGAAAACAGGCACCCGCAGGTGCCTCGACGCGGGTGGCACGTGACACCAAAATTCTGGGTTGTGCGCCAGCATACAAAATAAGCACCACGCGCACGACGTGCTGCGGAAAACTGGACACTGCAAAGGCGTCAATCACACCTTGCTCATCGAGCTTGCCGCTGCGCAGACTTGCCAGCACTTGGTCATGCAGAACGCGATCTGCCAGGGTTGGCTCAAAGGCGCTCAGGCGGCTTTGCGGATCAGCGAAATGCGCGGGTTCGAAGTTCATGATGGAGACCTATGGGGTGGTGATAATGCAACGTCTGCTTGCATTATTCCAGTATGACTAACGATCGGTGGTTTTGCATCGATACGATTCAGCACGTTGCATTTTTTTTGCCAAACTTTTACCTTACTGACGTCATGCCTATTGATTCATGACGCGCGCCTCAGCCCTGCGGCATAGGCTCGGTTGCTAATGCGCTGCCCCTCTTGCAAACCGGCTACCGTTGACTAACCCATGCACACCAGTGAAGCTAAATTGTCTGCTAACCGCACAGAACGAGAGCGAGAATGTTCATGAATTGTCGTTACCCTGAGTACCCTGAGTGTTTGATAGCGCCAGGAGCCCCCCATGAACCTCGACTACCCCACGCTTGACGCGCTGCGCCGCCAGCACCCGGCGTGGCGGCTGTTGCTGGCCGACCACGCGCCGCTGATTGCCAGCTTTTTGCAGCGCACGTTTGTGGAACCCAACGTACGCGTCATGGCGCAGTCGGCCTTGGTGGAAGCACTGGAAGACACCTTGTTTGGCCTGCGCGAGCAAATTGGTGAGCAGGCCTTCCCTAAAGGTGCGTCAGAGTATCTGAACGACTGGGCCGCACCGGAGCGCGGCTGGCTGCGCAAGTTTTACCCGCCCGGCAGTGACGAGGTTCACTTTGACCTGACCCCCGCCACCGAGCGCGCCTTGAGCTGGCTCGGCAGCCTGACTGACCGTGCCTTTGTCGGCACCGAATCGCGTCTGCTGACGCTGTTTGACCTGTTGCAGCAAATGCGCCAGGGCAGCCAGACCGACCCGCAGGCGCGCGTGGCCGAATTGCACAAGCGCCGCGCCGCCATTGACGATGAAATTGCCCGCGTGTTGGCCGGTGATATGCCGCTGCTGGACGACACCGCGCTGCGCGAACGCTTCATGCACTTCAGCACGCTGGCGCGCGAACTGCTGACCGATTTTCGCGAGGTGGAGCACAACTTTCGCACCCTGGATCGCAGCGTGCGCGAGCGCATTGCCCTGTGGCAGGGTGCTAAGGGTGCGCTGTTGCAAGCCATTTTGGGCGAGCGCGATGCCATTGCTGAATCCGATCAGGGCAAAAGCTTTCGCGCGTTTTGGGACTTTTTGATGTCGCAGCAGCGCCAGGAGGAACTCACCCAGTTGCTTGAAGAGGTGATGGCGCTGGCACCCGTGGCCGCGCTGCACCCGGATGCGCGCCTGAAGCGCGTGCATTACGACTGGCTGGACGCGGGTGAACACGCGCAGGCCACGGTGGCGCTGCTGTCGCAGCAGTTGCGCCGCTTTCTGGACGACCAAGCCTGGCTGGAAAACCGCCGCATCATGGATGTGGTGCGCAGCATTGAAGCGCGCGCGCTGGCCGTGCGTGCCCAGCCGCCCATGGGTGACTTGATGGTCATCGACGACCTCAGCCCCAGCATCAACCTGCCGATGGAGCGCCCGCTTTACAGCCCACCGGCCAAGCTGGTGCTGGACAAAATTGCTTTGCTGGCGGGCGAGGGCGATCTGGACGCCAGCGCACTGTTTGACCAGGTGCGTGTGGACAAAACCGTGCTGGCAGGCCAGGTACGCCAAATGCTGCAACAGCGCGCGCAAGTCAGTTTGAGCGAAGTCTTGGCCGAGCATCCGCTGCAACAAGGCTTGGGCGAGTTGGTGGCGTATTTGCAGTTGGCCAGCGAGTCGCCGCACGCCGTGGTGGACGACAGCGTGCTGGAGAGCGTGCAGTGGACCAACGCGCAAACCACCCGCCAGGCGCGCCTGCCACGAGTGATTTTTGTCAGGGAGTAGCTATGACCAGTTTGAACCCGCCCACGGATGATGTGCTGTCAGAGCGTGGCGACGATTTGTTTGGTTTGCCCAGTACCGATGTGGCGAGCTTGATCGACGGCGGCGCTGTCAAGCGACCTGGCAAGTTGGCCGACAAGTCCGCTGATTCGGCTCAGCGTATCAAGAAAAATAAGCCTGTAGCGCCCGTCAGTGCTGTGCAAAAAGCTATCCAAAATGAAGCAAATCGGGCACTGCATGACCTCACCAGTGTGGTCGTGGCGCTGCTCAAGGGCGTGCTGTACCGCGCCGACGACGCGCCGCTGTGGGCGGCGCTGATCGATCTGCAAGAGCGCGTGCGCGACTACGTGGCGGTGTTGGCGCTGGAGCTGGTGCTGGACGAATCCGAGGGCTATGCGTTTTTGAAGGCCCGCCCCGACCCGGATGACGAAGCCGCCCCCGCGCCGCCGCGTTTGGTGGCACGCCGCCCCTTGAGTTTTCAGCTCAGTTTGCTGCTGGCGCTGCTGCGCAAAAAGCTGGTCGAGTTTGACGCCAGCGGTGCCGACACCCGGCTGGTGTTGTCGTTGGACGCGGTGGTGGAGCTGGTGCGCGTGTTTTCATCCGCCAACGCCAACGAGGCGCGTCTGGCAGACCAGGTGCAAGCGCAGCTCAACAAGCTCGTTGACTTGGGCTTTGTGCGCAAGCTCAAAGGTGCCAGTGGCCGCGTTACCACGCCGGACTACGAGGTGCAGCGCATCCTGAAAGCCTTTGTTGATGCCCAGTGGCTGGCCGACTTTGACGCGCGGCTGGCTCAATACCAGGCGCATTTGGCGCAGGCGGATGATGCAAATGAATGACTGGGACAAAGTGATACTATCGGCAATAGTATGAAACTCCGTGCAGTCCTTGATACCAATGTGCTGGTTGCGGCACTGTCAAGCCGTCGTGGCGCTTCGTTTGTGTTGCTCAACCAAGCCATGGACCAACGCTTTGCTTTGCTGGCATCGCCTGCGTTGTGGCTGGAATACGAAGCCGTGCTCAAGCGCCCACAGATGGCACAAATGCATCAACTTACGCGGCAAGACATTGATGACGTGCTCAATGCTTTGTGTGCGGTGGTTGAGCCGGTGCAGGCTCATTTTTTATGGCGACCGCAATTGCGCGACCCAAATGATGAAATGGTGCTTGAGGCCGCCATCAATGGTGCTGCAAGCCATTTGGTGAGCTTCAATTTACGCGACTTTGATTCACCGGTGCAACGCCATCAGTTGTCTGGGGCGGCACGGCTGGGGCCGGTGGCGTGCCTTCCGGCAGATTTTTTGAAACTTTTGGAGAAACCATCATGAGCCAGGTTGCCCTGCGTTTGCCGGATTCGCTGCACCAGTACGCCAAACAGTTGGCGGCGCAGGATTCGGCTTCTTTGAACCAATTTATCGTGACAGCCGTGGCTGAGAAAATTTCGGCGCTCAACACAGAGGCATTTTTTCAGCAACGCGCCGCATTGAGCAGTCGTCAAAAATTTGACCGTGTCATGACCAAAGTTGTCGATCGCCCACCCCGTTCAGGTGATGAAGTTGTCTGAAAGAGCATGTCGCCTGAAGATTCACATACCGGGCCGGATGCCTTGACGTCCGGCGAGCTCGACTTTGCCGCCCCTGGTGCGCTGGCCGGTTTCCGGTTGCTGCGCCTGGAGGTCTTCAACTGGGGCACGTTTGACAAGCGCGTCTGGACGTTTCAGCCCGAGGGCAAAAACGCGCTGCTCACCGGCGACATCGGTTCGGGCAAATCCACCCTGGTTGATGCCGTGACCACGCTGCTGGTGCCCGCACAGCGCATTGCCTACAACAAGGCCGCCGGGGCTGATGCCAAAGAGCGCACGCTGCGATCCTACGTACTGGGCTATTACAAGTCTGAGCGGCACGAGGTCAGTGGCAACGCCAAGCCGGTGGCGCTGCGCGACAACCGCAGTTTTTCAGTGATTCTGGGCGTGTTCCATAACGCCGGGTTTGACAAGACCGTGACCTTGGCGCAGGTCTTTTGGTGCCGTGAAGCCACCGGCCAGCCCGAACGCTTTTACGCCGTGGCCGAGATGCCGCTGGCCATTGCCGATGATTTTGGCCACTTTGGCAGCAGCATCGAGCCGTTAAAGAAGCGTCTGCGCAAGACTGGTGTCGCGCTGTTTGACAGCTTTCCACCGTACAGCGCGCTGTCGCGCCGCTTGCTGGGGGGCTTGAGCGAACAGGCGCTCGAATTATTTTTGCAAACCGTGTCGATGAAGTCGGTGGGCAACCTGACCGATTTTGTGCGTCAGCACATGTTGGAGCCGTTTGACGTGGCGGCGCGCGTAGCGGCTTTGATCGCGCACTTTGACGACCTGAGCCGCGCCCACGCCGCCGTGCTCAAGGCGCAGCAGCAGGTGGCGCTGCTCACACCCCTGGTGGCAGACTGCGACCAGCACGCTGCGGTACTGGCCAAGGCGGATGAATTGCGGGCTTGCCGCGACGGCTTGCGCGCGCATTTCAGCCGCCTCAAGCTCGCCCTGATCGACCAGCGCCTGGCGCACCTGAATGAGGATCTGGCGCGTGACAGCGCCAAGGTGGCCAAGCTCGAAGACCAACGTGCCCAGCAGCGGCTGCAAGAGCGCGACCTGCGCCAGGCGCTGGCGACCCACGGTGGCGACCGGCTGGCGCAGTTGGCGCGCGACATCGCGCAGCTTCAGCAAGAAGTGACGCGCCGGCGCGCTACGGCCGAGCGCTATGACGAGCTGCGCCGCGCGCTGGGTCTGCTGCAAGTGGCCAGCACCGAAGACCTGGTGGCGCAGCAGCAAACCTGCATGCAGATGCTGGCCGGTGAGACCGCACAGCTTGATGCGGTGCAAAACAGTTTGACCGAGCGCAGCGTCGAGCTGAGTCAGCGTCGGCGCGAGCATGCTGTGCTGGTGGATGAAATTACCAGCCTGCGGGCGCGGCGCAGCAACATCGACGCGCAGGCCATCCGTATGCGTGCCGACCTGTGCGCCGCGCTGAAGCTGGATGAAGACAGCATGCCGTTTGCCGGCGAGCTGATTGAGGTGCGCGACGACCAGCGCGATTGGGAAGGGGCGATAGAGCGCCTGCTGCACAACTTTGGCCTGTCGCTGCTGGTGCCCGACAGTTGTTACGCCCAGGTGGCGCAGTGGGTAGATCAAACGCATCTGAAAGGACGCCTGGTGTACTTCAGGGTGCGGCTGGATGTGCGCGCCAACGCCCCCAGCTTGCACGCTGATTCCCTGGTGCGCAAGCTCATCGTCAAACCTGATTCGCCGTTTTACGCCTGGCTCGACCGCGAGCTGGCGCAGCGCTTTGACGTGGCCTGCTGTGCCACCCAAGAGCAGTTTCGCCGCGAACTGCGCGCCGTCACCCGCGCCGGCCAGATCAAGTCAGGGGGTGATCGCCATGAAAAGGACGACCGGCATCGGCTGGACGACCGCAGCCGTTATGTGCTGGGCTGGAGCAACGCCGCCAAGTTGGCCGCACTGGACGCCAAACGCAAGCTGCTGGAGGCACAGGTGGCGCAGGTGGCGAGCCAGATTGCGCAGGGTCAGAAGCAGTTGGCCGATTGCCAAAGCCGACTGTCCACCCTGGCCAAGCTGGTTGAATACCGCGACTACCGCGAGCTGGACTGGGCCACACCTGCGGCGGAGGCGGCCAAGCTCGACGAAGAGCGCCGCCAAATCGAATCGGCTTCAGACTTGCTGCAGACCTTGACGGCGCAACTGCAGAAGCTGGAAACCGCCCAGTTGCAGACCGAGCAGCAAAGCCGCGATCAGCGCGACAAGCGCGCCAGGACCGAGCAAAAAATCAGCGACGTGCAGTTGCTACAGGGTCAGACGCAAGCGCTACTGGCCGGACCAGGCACGGGTGCCGACGCTGATGTTGATGCGGTGTTGGCAGCGCGGCTGGATCACTGGCGCAGCGAGATTCTGGGCAGGCAGGCCATCACCCTTGAATCATGCGACAACCGCCAGCAGGACTTGCGTGAGGCGCTACAAAAATTGATAGACGCGCAAGACCTGAAGGCACGCGGTCTGGTTGAAAAAATTGTCGATGCCATGCGCAGCTTCAGACACCGTTTTCCGCTGGCTACGCAAGAGGCCGATGCAAGCGTTGCGGCGGCGGGCGAATTCCGTGCGTTGCTGAAACAACTCACCTTGGACGATTTGCCGCGCTTTGAGGCCAAGTTCAAAGAGCTGCTGAACCAGAACACCATCAACCAGGTGGCGCAGTTCAGCGCCCAGTTGGCCAAAGAGCGCGAAACCATCAAGGAGCGCCTGGCGCTGATCAACCAGTCGCTGACGCAAATTGACTACAACCCAGGGCGCTTTATCGAGCTACAGGCGCAAGTGACACCCGACGCCGAGGTGCGCGACTTTCAGACCGATTTGCGCCATTGTCTGGACGGTGCCATCTCGGGTGCTGCTGCCGGTGACGAAGGCCAGTATTCAGAGGCCAAGTTCCTACAAGTCAAAGCCATCATCGAGCGTCTGCGTGGCCGCGAGGGCCAGACCGACGCCGACCGGCGTTGGACGCAAAAAGTGACCGACGTGCGCAACTGGTTTGTCTTTGCTGCCAGCGAGCGCTGGCGCGAAGATGGCCGCGAGCATGAACATTATTCGGACTCGGGCGGCAAGTCTGGCGGGCAAAAAGAAAAACTGGCCTACACCATTCTGGCGGCCAGCCTGGCGTATCAGTTTGGCTTGGTGCGTGGCGAGGCGCGCTCCAAGGCATTCCGCTTTGTGGTGATCGACGAGGCTTTTGGCCGTGGTTCAGACGAATCGGCGCAGTTCGGTTTGAAATTGTTTGAAGAGCTCAATCTGCAACTGCTGATCGTCACCCCCTTGCAAAAAATCCACATCATCGAGCCGTATGTCAGCAGCGTGGGTTTTGTGCACAACGACGAAGGGCGCGACTCCAAGCTGCGCAACCTGACCATCGAGGAATACCGGGCCGAGAAAGATCGCCGTCCCCAACCCTCTCCCAGCGGGAGAGGGGGCGAACAGCCGCAGCCGCCGAATTCGAAAACGCCGCATTTGCCACCTCTGCCTTTGGGAGATAGGGGCGCACCGCAGCCTATCCTGAATGTGCCAGCGGCAGAAACGCCGGACTTACCCCTCTCGCCCTTTGGGAGAGGGCAGGGGTGAGGGCCTGACTTTGGCATCCGCACCATGACCTGGACCACCCCCGCCGACCTGCGCGCGCAGGTGCAAAAGCTCTGGGACAGGGGCGATCTGTTGCGTGGCTTGATGGCGTCTGACGCCTGGCAGCCCCAACGTTTGCGCCTTGTGCGGCCCAGTTCGACCGAGCTGGCCGACCAAGTGGAAGCGGTGCGCCGCTGGCTGGAGGCTTTGCGCGATGTGGCGCAGGTGCGCGTTGTCTGGCGTACGTTCACCCACCGCGTGCTGGGCGAATGCACGTTGCCGGACGAGGTCTGGCTCGATACGCCGCAAAACGGCCTGGCCCTGATGGGTAAAACGCCCGAGGCGCGGCGTTTTGAACACCTGTTGCAGTCCACCCGCGCAGCTGATGTCCAACTGGCCCAACGGCTTTGGCCCTGGCTACACAAGCGCCCGTTGACGGCGCTGGCATGGGCCGACGACTGGCCGCGACTGCTGGCAGTGGTGCAATGGCTGCAAGCGCACCCGCGCCCGGGTATTTACCTGCGCCAGGTCGATTTGCCGGGTGTTGACAGCAAATTCATCGAAGCGCAACGCACCGTGCTGGCCGAGTTGCTGGACCTGTGCCTGCCGCCACAGGCGATCGACCCTGCTGCCACCGGCTTGAGCGCCTTTTGCCGCCGCTACGGCTTCAAGGACAAGCCGCTGCGTATTCGTCTGCGCGTGCTCGACGCGGCGCTGGCGTTGCCGGGTTTGGGGGCAGAGCAAGACGTCACCCTCACGCAGGCTGATTTTGCGCAACTGAAGCTGCCGGTGCAGCGTGTGTTCGTGACCGAAAATGAAATCAATTTTTTGGCTTTTCCGCCGGTAACGGACAGCGTGGTGATTTTTGGTGCCGGTTACGGGTTTGACGCGCTGGCCGATGCCGCATGGTTGCAGCGCTGTACGGTTTTTTACTGGGGCGACATCGACACCCACGGCTTTGCCATTCTGGACCAGTTGCGTGCCCATCTGCCGCATGTGCAGTCGCTGTTGATGGACCAAGCCACCTTGCTAGCGCACCGCGCGCAGTGGGTGACAGAGCCGCAGCCACTGCTGCGCGATTTGCCACGCTTGACCCCCCATGAAACCGCACTGTTCAACGACTTGCGTGACAACCGCTTGCAAACCCGGTTGCGGTTGGAACAAGAACGCATCAGTTTTGGCTGGATCAGTCTGGCTTTGCAACAAATTGTGACCCCAGTCCTTATGGAGCAAGCATGAACAGCTCTCACATTAATAGTGATTTTGCCGGCGTTCACAACACGGCTGACCCAAGATGACGCAGTTCATGCGCCACTACCTGCTCAGCGTGCAGTTTTTCACGCGCATCCCTGTCACCGGGCGGCTGGCGGCGTGGGTGGGCTACAGCCCGGCCATGCTGCGCGCCAGCGCCGGGCATTTCCCGGGAGTGGGCGTGCTGGTGGGGACACTGGTGTCGGGGTTGACCGCCGTGCTGCTGGCGTTGCTGCCGCCAGTTGGATTGGCCCCGCTGGTAGCGGCGGCGCTGGGCACGGCTTGGGGCGTGTTCGTCACCGGTGCGTTCCATGAAGACGGCCTGGCTGATGTGGCTGATGGGCTGGGTGGTAGTCATGACCGGTTGCGTGCGCTGGCCATCATGAAGGACTCACGTGTGGGGGCTTTTGGTGCCATTGCCGTGGTGCTGGCGCTGCTGTGCAAGGTGGCGCTACTGGCCTTGCTGGGACAGCTCAGTGCGCCGCTGATGGTGTTGGGGTTGTTTGCCGCGCATGTGGTGTCGCGCACCTGGCCGCTGCTGACGATTCGGCTGTTGGTACATGTGGGGGATGCGGCAGGCTCCAAGTCCAAGCCGCTGGCAGACCAGATCAGTGGCGCCGCGTTGGCGACCGGGTTTATATGGTGTTTTTGTGCTTATACCTTTTTATGGATTGCACTGACAGCTATGAATGATGTAGCGGTTCGAGGGGCTGGTGTGCTTCTATTTCAGCCATGGATCAACGCTCTGTTGGCTTCGGGGTTGGTCTGGGCGGCGATGGCACGCTGGTTTTATAAGCGTCTGGGCGGCTTTACCGGTGATTGCCTGGGGGCTACGCAACAGGTGTGTGAACTGGCTTTTTACCTCGGGTTAGGGCTGAGCCTTTGAACCTGCAAGCCACTGCCACTGCCACTGCCACTGCCACTGCCACTGCCACCGGCATCGACACCGGCACCGGCACCGGCACCGGCACCGGGCAGCTCTGGCTGGTGCGCCACGCCCAGCCGTTGGTGGCCTGCGGCGTGTGCTACGGCGCGCTGGATGTGGCCGCCGACGGCGCGGCCACGCTGCAAGCCGCGCATGAACTGGCCAGCGCTTTACCATGCGGGTTGCGCGTACACACCTCACCGCTACAAAGGTGCAAGCGGTTGGCGCAGACACTACAGGGGCTGCGACCCGATTTGACGCTCCATATTGAGCCGCGCCTGGCAGAGATGAATTTTGGCTGCCATGAGGGCCAGCGCTGGGATCAGATCGAGCGCGCTGCGCTGGACGCCTGGACGGCAGACTTCTGGCAACACCGGTTCGGCGGGGCAGAGAGTGTGTCAACGCTGATGCAGCGTGTGGCCGCCCTTTGGGACGCGGCGGTGCAGCGTGGTCAGCCGTGCGTCTGGGTCACGCACGCCGGGGTGATTCGCTCGGCCATGTTGCTGGCACAAGGGGTACGACGCGTGGACGATGCGGCGTTGTGGCCCGTCAGCGCGGCCGCGTTCGGCCGATGGGTGCGCTTAGGACTTGTAAAGCAATAATTTGTACTTTTGCCTAGCCATCTTTGGGCGCATTGCGTCGTTGCAAATCGCTTGTTTAGCATAGCTAAACGGCGCGCTTTGCGCCTAGCACTGCCTCCCAAATCTGGCCGCCAAAATGCATAACTTATTACTTTACAAGCCCTTACCGTTGACTTCAGTGGTCAATGCGTCGTGAGTGCGGCGTTCAGCGGCCAAAAAAATCAGCATCCAGTTGTTCTTCTGATGGCGGATGTTGCAACAGGGCGGAACCGTCGAGCCCGAGCAGTTGCATCAGCAAGCCGGGCAGGGCATCAACACTCTGCGCGGTGACCGGGCCGCTGTCGGCCAAGCGTGCGGCCAAATGCAGCACGCCCGCTAGTCTTGCAAACTCGCTAGATGCCAGGGGCTGGGTGCAGTGACGCATACCCAGCACGAGCGCTTTCGGAAAGTCCCAGCGCTGTGCCATTTCTGCCGTGACCACGCCTTCGTCAAAGCCGATCAGCTGACGCTGGCGCGCCCAGCGTTCACCTGGCGCGATCGGTTGGGCTTCGATCTTGAGCAAACAACCCGGCCGCGCGGTGGCCATGGTGATTTCTCCCAGGCGCAGCATCATGCCGCACAACCAGGCTTCCTGGTCGTCCACATCACACTGTTCGGACAGCCATTGCGCGTACTGGGCACAGCGCAGGCTGTAGTGCCAGAACGCCAGGCGATCCATACCCATTGGAAAACGACAGGTGCGCGCCAGGCACAGTGACATGGCGCGCGTGCGCACCAGCGACAAACCCACTACGTTGACGGCGCGCTCCAGTGTGTCCACCGTGCCAGACAGGCCAAACATGGCGCTGTTGGCCATGCGCAGCAAAGCGGCTGTCAGGGCCGGGTCTTTCTTGATAATCTGGCACACGGTGAACATGTCGGCGTCGTCGTCGTTCAGGGTACGGATCAGCGCTTGCCCGGCCTCGGGCATCACGGGCCAGTCTACTCCGTTGATTAATGTATTTAGGTCAGAAAAGGGCGCCGGGTCTGGCTGTTTCATGGTAGTCGGAATGTACGTTGTGACAGAAACGTCTGGCAGTAGTTTGCCACAGTGCAGCGCGTGCATTGCGGCGCGCGCGCCTGGCACACATAACGACCGTGCAAGATGAGCCAGTGGTGCGCGTGTTGCAGGTACCGCTCTGGGATGCATTGCAAGAGTTGCTGCTCGATGGCCAGTGGCGTTTTGCCAGCAGCCAGCCCGGTGCGGTTGGCGACGCGGAAAATGTGCGTATCCACCGCCATCGTGGGTTCTCCGAACGCCACGTTCAGGACCACGTTGGCGGTTTTGCGCCCCACGCCGGGCAACGCCTGCAGTGCCTTGCGGCTGCGCGGCACCTGCCCGTGGTGCTGATCCAGCAGGATCTGGCAGGTTTGCAACAAATGGCGCGCCTTGGCGTGGTACAGGCCAATGGTCTTGATGTATGACTCCAGCCCATCCTGGCCCAGTACCAGAATTTTTTGCGGCGTGTTGGCCACCAGAAACAGGCGCTGTGTGGCCTTGTTGACGCTCACGTCGGTGGCCTGCGCCGACAGCAGCACCGCGCAGAGCAGCTCAAACACGCTGGCAAATTCCAGCTCGGTATGCGGTTGCGGGTTGGCGCGCGCCAGGGTGTCAAAAAATGCGTCGATATCGGTGTGCTTCATCGGTGACAATTTAACCGAGATTGTCCATTGGGGTTTGGCGGGCAGGCGGATGCAGTGGCGAGTCAGTTTTTGCCCTGACTGAGGTGTCCATAGCCAGTGCTATGGACACCGAAGAAGGGCGAAAATGGCCGCCAATGCGCCGCTTGCACCCAAACAGCACCGAAGGTGCGTCTAATGGACAATCTCGGTTTAACCCATTCCGACAACGATCCCAACGCCATCATGTCCCTGCCCTTTGCCACCCGCCTGCAAAACGTCGAAACCTCTGCCATCCGTGAACTGTTCAAGCTGCTGGGCCAACCCGGCATCATCAGCTTTGCCGGGGGCTTTCCAGACCCGGCGCTGTTTGACGCCGAGGGCATTGCCGCTGCAAGCGCCGCAGTGCTGGCCGACAACCCCGGCCCGGTGCTGCAATACGGCGCCACCGAGGGCTTTGGCCCCACGCGTGAAGCCATCGCCGGTTTCATGGGCAACAAGGGGTGCAGCGTGGCGCCTGAAGGCCTGATCGTCACCACCGGTAGCCAGCAGGCGCTGGATCTGATTGGCAAATGCATGATCTCCCCCGGCGACAAGGTGATTGTGGAAGCCCCCACTTTTTTGGCCACCATCCAGTGTTTTCGGCTTTACGGTGCCGACATCGTGAACGCGCCGATCGATGCCAACGGTGTCGATGTGGATCGGCTGGAAGCGCTGATCGAACAGCATCACCCCAAGCTGGTGTATCTGATCCCCACCTTCGGCAACCCGAGCGGCGCCACCTTGACACTGGCGCGACGCCACCGTGTGCTGGAACTGGCGGCACGCACGCATACGCTGATCGTGGAAGACGACCCCTATGGCGAGCTTTACTTTGACCAGTCCCCGCCGCCGAGCCTGCTGGCTTTGAGCGGCAGCGTACCCGGCAGTCGCGACTGGCTGGCCCACTGTGGCAGTTTCAGCAAAATACTCAGCCCCGGCCTGCGCGTGGGCTGGATGATTGCGCCGCCAGAACTGCTGGCCAAAGCCACCATGTGCAAGCAGTTCAGCGACGCGCACACCAGCAACCTGAGCCAGGCCATTGCCGCGCATTACCTCACGCTGGGGCGGCTGCAACCGACGCTGGACAAAGTGCGCCAGACCTACGCCGAGCGCGCCCGCGTGATGGCCGAGTGTTTGTCTGCCGAGCTGGGCGACGCGATCAGCTTCAACGCGCCGCAGGGCGGCATGTTCTTTTGGGCGCGTCTGACCGGGGCTAACGGCGCACCCGCTGACGCCGCCGCCTTTGCCCAGCGCGCCATTGCCGAAAAAGTGGCCTTTGTGCCCGGTGCGCCGTTTTATGCGCACGACCCCGACCGCGCCACGCTGCGCCTGAGCTTTGCCACCGCACCGGTAGCGCAAATCCGCGAAGGGTTGGCGCGCCTGGCGAAGGCTTTGTAAAGAATTAATTCAGTCGTGCCTGTAGCCGTTCCCTTTTGGGCGGCAGGCCCGGGCATCTTTCCACCGCAAAGCCCAGCGCCGTCAGGCGCCGCCGCACCGCACCGGCCACGGTGTAGCTGGCCAGATGGGTACCAGGATGGCAAAGCCGTGCCACCCATGCCAAGGTCTGTTCTGACCACATCTGCGGGTTGGCGGCCGGGCTGAAGCCGTCCAGATAGACCGCATCGACCTGTTCGGTGATGCACGCCAGCATGGCGTGCACGTCGCCGATATAAAGGTGTAGCGCCAGCGGTTGGTGCGCCGGTCGCCAAACGTTCAGGCCGGGTTGTAGCGTGGACCACAGGGTGACCAGCTGTTGCGCCAATAACTGAACTTGCTGCACCGTGGGGTCATGGGGTGCGGCGCACGTTTCCAGCGCTTGGACGCTGTGCAGCAGATCGTCTGCCGATACAGGGTAGGCTTCGATGGCGAAGTAATTCAGCTTGGCGCAGCGGCTTGGGTCGGTCAACCAGGTGGCCCAGGTCGTCAAAAAGTTCAGACCCAAACCAAAGCCGGTTTCAAGGAGGGTGAAACTGGCCCGGCCTTGCCAGCGCTCAGGCAGATGGCATCCCTGCAAAAAAACCGACCGCGCCTGCGCCAACGCGTCGTAGCGGTTGCGGTAGATGTCATCAAAGCGTTGACTGCGGGGTGCGCCGTTGTCCCAGTCCACCGGTTCGATCTGCATCGGTCATGTGATGGTCTATTGCGACTGCGCGACAACCGAGTGATAGCCAATACGGAAGCCGCCCCAATGGCGGCCTTCAAGATAGATGGGCACCGACAGGTCGTGCATCACTTCGCCGGTGTCGCGCTTATAAGTCTGCAACAAAAACGGCTTGGTGTTGGAGCCACAGCGCGCACCGGTGCGGTCGCTAAAGATGCGTTTGGTCCGGTTATTCACAAAGTCGGTGGCATAGTCCCCGGTCAGGGGTTGTGCAAACTTGTTGTTATGGGTCGGTAGGTAGCCGTTGTCATCGACCGCGATGGCAAAAACGAGTTGTGGCATGGATTGCAGCAAACCCTCTTGAAGCGGCGGCAATACCCGATCACAAAAGGCGTCGAACTGGGTCGTGTGTTTTTGCGGATTGGTATTCGGGATCGGTTGGTACTGGCGATCAAACAGTGCCTCACGCGTGATCTGTCCAGCGGCGATGGCTTGCGAAAAAATGCGCTCAACCTCTTTCGCTGCAGAGTGTGCGGCCAGGCGGATCTCGTCGTGTGCTGTTTTTACGTTCAGTTCCGCCAGCCCGTTGCTGATGCCCTCTGCCAGTTCGGCCAAGGCCATCGCCGAATCAGTGGCACGCGGCAGATCGGCTTCGGTTGAATGCATGCTATCGCGAATTCTGGAAATCGCTTCAAAAATGACGCGTGCCGTTGCAACGTGTTCGCGCGCCGCCTCTGCGATTTGCTGGATTTGATGCTCCGATTCGCCCGACGAACGTTCAATATCGCTCAGAAAAGCGTGCACGCGTTCGACATTTTTTGCCGCTTGGCTCACTTTGCCAGTCAAGCCAGTCATGCCAGCGGCGGCTTTTTCGGCTTGGTCGTTTATTTCGTGCACCATGACGCCAATCTCGTCGGTGGCAGATTTTGTGCGCTGCGCGAGCTGTCTGACTTCGCCTGCAACCACGGCGAAGCCGCGGCCGTTTTCACCGGCGCGTGCGGCCTCGATCGCGGCGTTGAGCGCAAGCAGGTTGGTTTGGGCAGATATCCGGTTGATGGTTTCCGTAATGGCATGAATCTGGCGCGACTTATCCTGTAGCGTCTTCATCGTCACCAATGCAGACTGTGCGTCTTTGGCGGCTTCGTGAATGCCATTCAAACCACGATCCACCTCGCCGCGTCCGGCAACGCTTTCACTGAGCACATCGGAGGCAACCTTGAACGCGCGTTCCGCATTGGTAGCAATCTTTTCGGTGGTGCTGGCATTCTGTTCGGAACCAATCACCACCTCGTTGATGGTTTGTACATCCAGATCCATCTTTTTCTTCACCGAATCGACAAAATAAGAGGTTTCGGCCGCGCCAATCATGACCTGGTCGGTGGCCTTGCCGATCGTGTTGGCAAATTCCATGATGTTAGAACCTGTCGCGTTGCGCGTTAGCAGCCAGCTGGCTGCGGTTGCACTGAACAGCGCGGTCACGACAGACAGCCAGATGGCCCCTGTTGCCGCGTCTGCTAGCCAACCCAGCAACAACGTCAACAGCAGACTGCCTAGGATTGCCAAGCCAAGTAACAGCACCTTGCGAGTGAATGCACGCCAAAAACTGTTCATACTAAGTCCTTTTTATGGTGCGAATGTCCAACGACGTCAGTTTGGGGAAAAACCGTTTCGCCCCAGCATTTACCAGCCATTCAAACCCAAATGAACCACCAGGGGCTTGCAGCGCAATGCCGGTGGAGAGCCGGGTTCCAAATTCGGCTGCAAAAACCATCTCGTCTTCATGCTATGCCAAACGGGTGCAAGAAATCAATCGGACAAACCCGTGCCCGCAGCCTATCAACCCAATCGCAAGTTGACGAGCCAGAAATGACGGGCTCTGCCTTGACTTGTGTCGCATCCCTACAGGTGCGTCTGCAGCCACCATTCCAGCAGCGCCAGGTGCCACAGCTTGCTGCCGTTGATGCGGGTGAAGTGCTCGGGCGCTTCGGGCGCGGCCAGCAGTTTGTCCACATAAGCGCGCTGGTACAGGCCGCGCTGGCGGCACGCCTGCGAATTCAGCAGGTCGCGCATCAGCTCCAGAAACGGCCCGCGCACGTACTTGAGTGCAGGCACCGGAAAGTAGCCCTTGGGCCGGTCGATCACCGCATCGGGGATCAGCCCGCGCGCGATGGCCTTGAGCGGAAACTTGCCGCCTTCCTTGAGCTTGAGCGCAGGCGGCATGCGCGCGGCCAGTTCTACCAGCTCGTAATCCAGAAACGGCGTGCGCACCTCCAGCCCCCACGACATGGGCATGTTGTCCACGCGCTTGACCGGGTCATCGACGATCAGCGTGGTGGCGTCAAAGCGCCACACCTGGTCAAGAAATTCGTCGGCTTGGGGGTGCGCCAGTTCGGCCGCCACCAGTGCCGAGGTAACGTCGCCCACCTGATACGGCGCGCTCACCATCTGCTGGTATTCGGCGTGCTCACGGTCAAAGTAATGTTGGCTGAAGCGCTCAAGCGGCGTGCCTGGCGTGCTATTCATTTTGGGGTACCAGAAATAACCGCCAAAGACCTCGTCGGCACCCTGGCCGCTCATCACCACCTTGACGTCTTTGGCGACACGCTCGCTGAGCAGGTAAAACGCGATCACGTCGTGGCTGACCATCGGCTCGGTCATCTGCGCTACCGCTTCGGGCAGGCGCGCCATCACCTCGCGGTTGGGAATGCTGTATTTCTGGTGACGTGTCTTGAAGTGCGCCGCCACCGCATCGGAATACTCGAATTCATCGGCCTTTTCTGAGCCTGCGCCCACGTCTTCAAAGCCGATGGAAAAGGTGCGCAAGTCGGGCACATGCGGGGCCAGCAGCCCCACCAGCAGGCTCGAATCGAGCCCACCCGACAGCAGCACGCCCACCGGCACATCGGCGGCCAGCAGGCGGCGCTGCACGCTGGCCTGCAGGGCCTCGCGCGTGGCCTGCAGCCACTGCGCCTCGGTCAGGGCGTGGGCTGGGCGGGTGGCATCGAGCGTCCAGTAGCATTGCTGCGTCACCCGGCCGTCAGGCGAGATGCGCATCGTCGTCGCAGGGGCCAGCTTGCGCACACCGGCCAGCACCGTGCGCGGCGCGGGCACCACCGTGTGCAGCGTGAAGTGGTGGTGCAGCGCCACCGGGTCAAGTGCCGAGTCCACGCCGCCACCAGCCAGCAGCGCGGGCAGGCTGGAGGCAAAGCGCAGGCGCTGCGTCGTCTGGTTCAGGTACATCGGCTTGATGCCAAAGCGGTCACGCGCCAGAAATAGCGCTTGCGTGCGCGCGTCCCAGAGGGCAAAGGCAAACATGCCTTTGAAGCGCTGTACGCAGGCCTCGCCCCAGGCGTGGTAACTTTTTAGGATGACTTCGCTGTCGCCATCAGAAAAAAAGCTGTAGCCCTGTTGCAGCAGCTCGGCGCGCAGTTCTCGATAGTTGTAAATCGTGCCGTTAAACACCAGCGCCAGTTGCAACGTCTCGTCCACCATGGGTTGGTGCGCGTGGGCAGACAGGTCGATGATGGCCAGGCGCCGGTGCCCCAGCGCCAGCGGGCCACTTTGGTAGGCGCCTGCGTCATCCGGGCCGCGGCGCGCCAGTAGCGCCGACATGCGCGCTACCGCCGCCACGTCGGGTGGCGTGCCGTCCAAACGCAGTTCACCACACAGCCCGCACATCAGCGCGCACCCTCGTCGGGCACCACGATGACGGGCGCAAAACCGCCGCCCTGGGTGCGGAAGTTGGTGGTTTGCCCGGCGTAGATGCGCGCGGCCAGCAGTTGCACTTGGCCGGCATAGGTAAAGGCACGCAGGTCGAACTTGAGGTCGGTAGGCGTGCCATCCACATCGATCATGCGCCCGGTGGGCGGCACCAGCGTTTGCGCCACGAAAGCACCTTCCAGAATCTCACCCCAGACGCGTTTGGTGAGCTTGTCGCCGCGGTAGGCGGCCTTGGCGCCAAAGCCGGCCACGGGTTTGAAGAACAACTGGCGCCTGCGCTGCCACAGGTCATCCGCGCGCTCAGGCGTCACCAGCTCGGTGTGCGGGATGTGCTGGCGCAGCGTGGCACGCTCGGCATCTGGCACGCCCCACTGGGCCAGCATGGCGTCGTCGCTGAGCGCGATCAAATTGCGCTTGTCGGCCAGCAGCGCGTGCGCGCGCGAGTGTGGCGTCAGCACGACCGCACCAGCGGCATAGGCCTGGCGCAGCGCCACGTGCGCGGGTTCGATCAGGTAAAAGTCGGTCAGCCGGTTATAGACCAAGTCCACTGGCGCGTTGGCAAACAGCAGGTGCTGGCCGTCGAACGACAGTTCGCTAGGGTCGGCAATGTGCGCCTGCACGCCGTGCTGGGTGAACAGTTGACGAAACAGCTCAAACTCTGGTGCCAGATACTGTGCCACGGGGGCACTGTCCACAATCAGCACATTGCACCAGGGCCGATCGCCGCGTTGCAGCCGCCATTCAGCAGCAAACATGTCAAACACGTTTTGTCTGAGCGTGTCGCGCCGGGCATCAGACGGGAAAGCCCAGTCGAGTTCGTCGCAGCACGCCTGCTGGGCACGCGCCAGCGCGCCGTTGAGCAGCAAACCACCGGCATTGGTGTTGACCTCGATCAGCTGTGCTCCCGCGTCACTGACATGAAAGTCGTAGCCCATGCACACGCTGTACGGCCCCCAGGCGTGCTGCGCCAATGCATCGCTTCGCGCCCACGCCTGTGTCTGGTAAGGTGCCAATTGAGCTACATGTTCTATAGCTGTAAGCGTTTGTTCTATCTGGGCTTGAACCGCTTTTGAAATAAAAACGACGGTGCTGGAAAAGAGGTTGGGTCGGGTCTGCAGGATGTGCTCGGTCATGCCGTGCAGACTGGGGTCACTTTCCAGTTGCTGGCGCAGACGATCGACGTTGAGCGTGCGGCAAAAACAGTCGCGGTTGAGTTGCGCGGCACTGGTCACGTGCGCGTTGGGCGGCAAGGGTGCGTTCATGGTGCGATTTTGCGTCAGGCTGCAGGAACCCGTCGCCACTTGAAAATATCGATAGACAGCGCGGTTCCGCTCAGAATAATGGCACCGCACAGCAGCATCCAGGTGGTGACTGACTCACCCAGGAAGATCACGCCGTAAATGACGGCAAAAACGGGGATCAGGAAGGTCACGGTGAGCGACGCTGATGCCCCCATCTTGTCGATCAATCGAAAGTACAGCACATAGGCCACGCCCGTGCACAGTACGCCCACGGCCAGCAAGGCGAGCCAGGCAGTAAGGCCAGGCGTTTGGTTGGGCCAGAACCACCAAGCAGGCAAGGCAAGCCCCAGCGTAGCGCCCATTTGACTGCCCGTTGCCACCACCAGCGACGACACGCCGCCCAGGTAACGCCGGGTGTAACTGGCGGCAATGCCGTAGCACAGCGTAGCCACCAGACAAGCCACCACCGCCCAGCCACTGGACACGCCCGACGCATCGGGTTTGAAGCTGGCTTTGCCCCAGGCCAGCATGGCCACCCCGACAAAGCCGATCAGCAAGCCCATGATCTTCAGGCCGTGCGGCCGGTCTTTGAGCCATAGCCACGCGACCAGCGCCCCAAACAGCGGTACCGTGGCGTTGAGCAAGGCCGACAGCCCGGTGGTGATGGACAGCAGGGCGTAGGCGTAGCAGGCAAACGGAATGCCCGAATTGAGCAAGCCCAGAAAAAGAATCTTGCGCCAATGCCGTGCCAACGTGGGACCTTGCCCGCGCGCCAGCAGCAGCGGTGTCAAAAACAGCGCCGCGATGCCCACGCGCACGCCCGCCGTGGGCAGCGGGCCGAACTCCGCCGCGCCCAGGCGCATGAACAAAAAGGAGGCCCCCCAGATGGCCGCCAGACTGATGTATTCGGTGAGCCAGGGACGCCCCGGCGCAGCAGGGTTCAAAGCGCACCTTCGAGTTGCAGCAGCGCTGCCTTGCGCTGCAGTCCCCCGGCGTACCCGGTCAGGCTGCCGCCCGCGCCCACCACACGGTGGCACGGCACGATGATGCTCAGCGGGTTTCGCCCTACCGCACCACCCACGGCGCGCACGGCCGCAGGCTGGCCAATGGTGCTGCTTAACGTTTTGTAGCTGCAGGTTTGCCCGTGCGGGATGGCCAGCAGGGCTTGCCAGACCTTTTGTTGAAAGGCGGTGCCGCTGCTCAAATCCAGCGGCAGCTCAAACTGGCGGCGCTGTCCGGCAAAGTATTCGGCCAGCTGCCGGGCAGCCCGTTCCAGCACCGCGTGGCCGCTGGCCTTTGCACAGCCGGACAGATCGGGCCGGTGAGCCTGGGCTTCAAACCAGACCCCGACGAGTTTTTCACCCGCTGCGGCCAAGGTGATAGGGCCTAATGGGCTGGGGGTGCTTGTGCAGACCGTATGGTTCGGGAGTTTCATGGTGCTTTTTGCTTGTAGCCCTTTGTTTGTTTGAACAAGCAGCTATGTAAATAATAGTTACTGAGTCGCCCATGCGCGCATCACCGCGTAGCTGCGCCAAGGCTGCCAGGCCTGTGCCACAGCCAGCGCGGCCTTGGCCGGGTGAGCGGCATCCCGCACGCCCAGGGCTTTGTGCAAGGCCACATCTGCAGCGGGAAAGGCATCGGGCCAGTTCAGGGCACGCATGGCAATGTACTGGGCCGTCCAGTCACCGATGCCGGGCAGGGCCTGCAACTGAGTCAAGGTGGCATCAACATCGGCCAGCGTGTCCAGACTCAGCTGGCCACTGCTGACCGCACGGGCCAGCGCCTGGATGGCGGCCTGTTTCTGCTTGAAGATACCCAATGCACCCAGGTCATTGGCGCTGGCCGCAGCCAGAACCTGGGGCGCGGGAAACAAGCGGTTTAACCCGGCCAGCGGCGTGTCGACGGGTTCGCCAAAGCGTGCCACCAGCCGCAGCGCCAGGGTGCATGCTGCCGCCACAGTGATTTGCTGGCCCAGCACCGCACGCACCGCCAGCTCAAAACCGTCCAGCGTGCCGGGCAGGCGCAAGCCGTCGCCTTGGGGAAAACTGTCGTGCAGCACTTGGTTGATGGCCTGCGGGTCGGCATCCAGGTCAAGCAGCGCGCGCACTCGGCTGATCACCTGCGGCAACACTTCGGCCAAAGCGTCGCTCACCTGCAGATTGACGCAGCAGTGGGCTGCATCAAAACGGGCCAGTACCCAGCCGGTGACGCGCTGTTGGCCATGCATCAGCGACATGGTTTTGCCCAGGCTGGCGTTGACCGGGTCAACGACCTCCAGTCCCGTGATTTGGCGCTTCGCCAAGAACTGCAGCAGGGCCGCTACGTCGTAAGGGGGTCGGTAACCCAGCCTGACATGAATGCCCTCTCTGGCAACCGCAGTCTGCGCGGATGCGTGGGTGCGGCGCAGCTGCGTCGGGTTCAGACCGTAGTGGCTCGCAAAGGCGGCGTTGAAACGGCGCACGCTGGCAAAGCCGCTCAGTTCAGCCACCCGGGCTACCGCCAGCGAGGTGTCGGTGAGCAGTTGCTTGGCATTGAGTAGTCGGCGTGTTTGCAGGTATTGCAAGGGTGGCACGCCCAACTGCGCCTCAAATATTCGGCGCAAATGGCGGTCGCTGATGCCCAGGCGCAGAGCCAGGCGCTGTACTGTCAGCGCCGGGGCATCTGCCGGCACGGGCGCGTCCATGAGGGCTGCCGCCTGGGCCGCCAGAATGGCCGAGGCATCCTGCATGGACCAGGCCTTGTCTTGTGCCATGCCGGGGCTGAGCTGGCGCGGGGCAAGTTCCGGTCGGCAGCGCAGGCACGGGCGAAAACCGGCCCGCTCGGCTTGCGCGGCCAGGCTGAAAAAACGGCAGTTTTCCCGCTTCGGGGTGCGTACCCGGCACACCGGGCGGCAATAAATGCCGGTGGACGTGACACCGGTGAAAAAATGGCCGTCAAACCGCGCGTCACGCGCCTTGAGCGCGCGGTAGCAGGTGTCCCTGTCATCAAGGGTGGATAGGCGGTTCATGCTGGCGATCATAAGCGTGCACCCCACAGTTCGCGACCTGATTTTGGCACCTGGAACAGCCGTTTCCGGACATGTAGCCGCAGACTCCCGCCCCTACAATCCCTTGGCATCAGTGAGCCAGACGCTCAATCAAGGGAAATTTCATGCAACTACCCGCTTCCATTTTCAAAGCCTACGACATCCGTGGCGTGGTCCCCAGCACCGTCAACGAAGCCATGGCGCAAGCGCTGGGCCGCGCCTTTGGCACGCTGGCGCTGCAAGAAGGCCAAAGGACCGTGGCGGTGGGGCGCGACGGGCGGCTAAGTGGACCGATGCTCAGTGGCGCGCTGATGCAAGGGCTGGCAGACGTGGGCATCGAAGTCATCGACATCGGCATGGCCACCACGCCCATGCTGTACTTTGCCGCCAACACGCTGTGTGCCAGCGGCATCCAGGTGACTGGCAGCCATAACCCCAAAGACTACAACGGCTTCAAGATGGTGCTGGGCGGGCGCGCCATTTATGGCGACGAGATTCAGGCGCTGCGCCGCATCATGCAAGACGAGTCGTGGGCGCTGCAAACGGGTGGCCAGATTCGCCAGGTAAGCGTGCTCGCCGCCTACACCGCGCGCATCGTCGGCGGCATTCAATTGTCACGGCCGATGAAGATTGTGGTGGACAGTGGCAATGGCATTGCCGGTGCCTCGGCCCCCGCTATTCTGCGCGCCATTGGTTGTGAGGTGACCGAGCTGTTCAGTGAAGTCGATGGCAACTTTCCGAACCACCACCCCGACCCGAGCAAGCCCGAGAACCTGCGCGACGTGGTGGCGGCGCTGAAAAACAGCGACGCAGAGCTGGGTCTGGCCTTTGACGGCGACGGGGATCGTCTGGGCATCGTCACCAAGGACGGGCAGACCATCTACCCGGACCGGCAAATGATGCTGTTTGCCGCCGACGTGCTTGAGCGCGTGCCCGGTGGCACCATTTTGTTTGACGTGAAATGTTCGCAGCGCCTGGCCCCGGCCATTGCGGCGGCCGGTGGTGTACCGCTGATGTTCAAGACCGGCCATTCGCTGATCAAGGCCAAGATGAAAGAAATCAATTCGCCGCTGGGTGGCGAAATGAGCGGCCATATCTTCTTCAAGGAGCGCTGGTATGGCTTTGACGACGGCACGTACGCGGGTTGCCGCCTGCTGGAGATTTTGAGCCGCAGCGCTGATGCCAATGCCGTGCTGAACGCGCTGCCCAGCAGTTTTTCGACGCCCGAGCTGAACGTGAAATGCACCGAGGGCGAGCCGCACGCGCTGGTGGAGCAACTGGTGGCCAAGGTCAACTTTGCGGCGCCTGCCACGGTTAACACCATCGACGGCCTGCGCGTGGACTGGCCCGACGGCTTTGGGCTGATTCGCGCCAGTAACACCACGCCGGTGCTGGTGCTGCGCTTTGAAGGCCACACGCAAGAGGCGCTGGAGCGTATCCAGACTGACATGCTGGCGCTGCTGCGCACGGTCAAGGCCGATGCCCGGTTTGACGAGGCGGCGCATTGAAGATTTTGATCGTCAAGCTCAGCTCGCTAGGGGACGTGGTGCACGCCATGGCGGCGGTGCAAGACATTCGCCGTGCTTACCCCGCCGCGCAGATCGACTGGGTGGTGGAGCGCAACTTTGCGCCTTTGGTGCGCCGCTGCAAGGGCGTGCGCCGGGTCATTGGCTGTGAGCTGCGCCGCTGGCGCAAGGATATGTTCAGTCGTGAGACGCGTCAGGCGTGGAGCGCCTTCAAGACAGACTTGCAACAGGACACCTACGACGCGGTGATCGACCTGCAAGGCTTGTCCAAGTCGGCGCTGGTGGCGTGGTTCGCGCAACTCGCGCCCAACGGCCAGCGCTTTGCCATGGCCAATGCGACCGAGGGTTCCAGTTTTGAAGCGCCCACGCGCTGGGTGGCTGATGTGCAGGTGACCTTGCCGACGCACGTGCACGCGGTCACACGCGCACGCCTGCTGTGCGCCAAGGCGCTCGGATATACCGTGCCGCATGAACTGTCTTTTGGGCTGCTAGCCCAGAAGAATCAAGCGCTGCCAGATATGAAAAATGTAGCGCTTCGGACCGGCCTGAAAGGGGTGGTGGCGCTGGTGCATGGCACCTCGCGGGCCGACAAGAGCTGGCCGCTGAGGCACTGGCGCACGTTGGCCAGTCGCCTGAACGAGGCCGATTTTGGCATCGCCTTGCCGCAGGGCAGTGTGGCCGAAGAAGCCTTCAGCCGAGACGTGGCCAGCGGCATGGCGCACGCCCAGCTGTGGCCGCGTCTGCCACTGGACGCGCTGATCGATTCCATGGCCTGCTGCGCGGGGGTGATCGGTGTGGACAGCGGCTTGAGCCACATCGCCGTGGCACTAAACCTGCCGCACGTGCAGATCTACAACTTTGACACCGCGTGGCGCACCGGGCCGTTGACTGAAGTCTCTGCTCCCACTGGGGTAAGGTCGGGGCCGGGGCAATCGCACCTGGTCAGCGTGTTTGCGCAGCCCACGCCGACGGTTGAGGCGGTCTGGCAGGCCTGGCAGGGCTGCCAATTGGCGCCAGCGTCTGGTTTCGGCCCTAATGATTAATCTGCCAAGGCCTGGGCCGTGACGCACCAACTGTATTCCCTGCTGATGTGGCTGGCGCAGCCCCTGTTCAGGCGCAAGCTGCGCCGCCGGGGCCAGCAAGAGCCTGGCTATTTGCAGGCCTTGGACGAGCGCTTTGGACACTATCCTGCTGCGGTGCAAGCGCACTCTGGTCCCACGGTGTGGATCCACGCCGTGTCGCTGGGAGAGACGCGCGCTGCTGCGGTGTTGATCAACGCCCTGCGTGAGCGTTTGCCCACGATGCGGCTGTTACTCACGCACGGCACAGCCACGGGTCGCGCCGAGGGTCAAAAGCTGCTGGCCAAAGGCGACTTGCAGGCTTGGCTGCCGTGGGACACGCCGGGGGCGGTACAGCGTTTTCTAGCGCATTTCAGACCATCTATCGGCGTCTTGATGGAAACCGAAATCTGGCCCATCCTGGTACACGCCTGCAAGGCGCACGGCTTGCCGCTGGTGCTGGCCAACGCGCGTTTGTCTGAAAAATCTCTGCGCCAGGCGCAGCGCCTGGCCTGGCTGGCGCGCCCGGCCTATGCCGCGTTGACAGCGGTGTGGGCACAAACTGACGCGGATGCACAGCGCCTACGCAGCCTGGGCGCTACGGTACGCGGTGTGCTGGGTAACCTCAAATTTGACGCCACGCCGAATGCCGATCAATTGGCGCGTGGCCGCGCCTGGCGCGCCAGCGTGGGCCGCCCGGTGCTGATGTTGGCCAGCTCGCGCGCGGGGGAAGAACTGGCGTTGCTGAAAATTCTTAAAGAAAATATGCCCCTTGCCCAATCAGGGACTGCACAAAATGATACAAAAAAAAGAGCGTCAGACGTTCAGTGGCTGATCGTGCCAAGGCATCCGCAACGCTTTGATGAGGTGGCGGCGTTGATCCAAGCCCATGGTTTTTCCGTGTCGCGGCGCAGCGTTTGGGATGATGCACCGCCCAACGGCGAAGGGTTCACACCGGCCGGATTTGCAAGCTCGGACGGTGCGTTGGCCGACGAGCGCGCAACGCACACGCCGTGCATCTGGCTGGGTGACTCGCTGGGCGAGATGGCGTTGTATTACGGTCTGGCTGATGTGGCGCTGCTGGGCGGCAGCTTTGAGCCGTTGGGTGGCCAGAACCTGATCGAAGCGGCAGCCTGCGGCTGCCCGGTCGTGATGGGCCCGCACACGTTCAACTTTACCGAAGCGGCAGAGCAGGCGCTGGTGGCCGGAGCGGCGGTGCGGGTGGACGACTTGCAGCAGGCTGTGGAACAAGCACGCCAATTGGCAGCAGATACATCCCTGCGAGCGTCGTATATCTTGGGCTGTAGTGCATTCACCCACATGCACCAGGGCGCGGCCAAGAGACTGGCAGACGTGCTAGTTAAGGAAATTTCCTTCGAGTCGCGCGGCAGTTGATGACGTCACTTTGCAGGAAGGTTCAGTCAAGTTGCCGGAATTCGAAGTCATGTTGACGGTGACGTCCTCACGTTGAACTCGCACGGCGACTGGCATTGACGGCCTCCTCATGCGGGGGTACCCGAAAACGGAGTTTCGGCGAAGCCAAATCGTCGGCCGCCAATGCCAGCCACCGCGCTAGGCGCTGTCGTCCAAGAAAGAGGTCAGTTGACTTATCTTCATACATAAATCGCCTAGCCGGATGGGGCCCACAGGTGAGCGCCGATTTCGGGTACCCCCGTATGAGGCCCTCGCCTGTGGGCCCCGTCCGGCGGGTTCGGCCGTTATCGGTTCGGTTATCAGGAGGCTGTTACTTGGTCAGCAGCGCATTCACCGCACCCAGGTCGTCTTCCTTGAGCGTGCCGTTGGCTTGGCGCAGCTTCAGGCTGCCCACCAGCACGTCGTAGCGCGCCTTGGCCAGCCGGGCCTTGGTGTCAAACAACTGGCTTTGCGCGTTGAGCACGTCGATGTTGATGCGCACGCCCACCTGGTAGCCCAGCTTGTTGGCATCCACAGCGCTTTGGCTGGACGCCTCGGCGGCCTCCAGTGCCTTCACCTGGCCCTGGCCGGACTGCACGCCAAAGAAAGCGGCGCGCGTGGCTTGCGCGACGCCGCGCTTGGCGGCGTCCAGATCAGATCGCGATTTTTCTTCCAGCGCCAGCGTTTCCTTGACGCGGTTCTGGATGGCGTAGCCGGCAAACAGCGGCAGGTTGAAGCTCAGGCCCAGAGACGCCACGTTGGTGCGGTAGTCGATGGGGGTGCTACTGGAACCGTTGTTTTGCGTCACGTTGTAGCTGCCTTGCAGGTCCAGTGTGGGTCGGTTACCGGCCTGGGCCTTTTGCGTTTCCAGTTGCGCCACTTCCAGACCCAGTTGGGCCTGGCGTACCGTGGGGTGCGCTTGCTCAGACTGGCTCACCCAGGCGTTCACGTCGGCGGGTGCCAGCACGGGCAGCGCCAGCGGGGCCACCACAGGGTGCGGCGCCGCAGCCGATTTGCCGGTCAACTGGTCCAGTGCCAGACCTTTGACGCGCAAGTCGTTTTCAGCGGCAATTTCTTGTGCCAACACCAGGTCAAAACGGGCTTGCGCTTCACGCGTGTCGGTGATGGTGGCGGTGCCGACTTCAAAGTTGCGTTTGGCCGAAGCCAGTTGCTCGGTGACGGCCGCTTTTTGCGCGCGCACAAAGCTCAGGTTGTCTTGCGCCGCGAGCACGTCAAAGTAAGCTTGGCTGACACGCACGATCAGGTCTTGCTCAGCCGCTTGCAGCTGCGCTTGTGCCAGTTCCGCCTGTTTTTTGCCTTGTTCGGCGCTGGCGTTGTTGGCGGGGCGGTACAGTGGCTGCGAGGCGTTCAGGGCGATGTTCTGATTGCCATAGCTCTTTTCGAATGCAGCCAGGTCGCTGCCAATGTTGATGCGGTTCACACCAGCGGCCAGACCGACGGTAGGCAGCAGCCCGGCACGCGCCTGCTCACCCTTGGCCAGTGTGGCGTCGGCCTGCGCGCGGGCCGACTGGTAGCTGGCGTCAAACGTTTTGGCCGCTTGGTACAGCTCCAGCAGGCTTTGCGCTTGCGCGGGCAACGCCAATGCGCAGGCGAGGGCAACAGACAGGGGAAGTAGGCGACAGGTTTTCATGGTGCAGCAATCAGTGAATCAAGGATAAACAGTGAAACCGGCAGTGGCAGGCAATGACAGTGCTGGCTTAGTAGCGAGGAACCGTGGGGTCCACCTCAGCCGACCAGGCGTTGATGCCACCGGCGATGTTGGCAACGTGCGCAAAACCACGCGCTTTCAAAAAGGCCGCCACCTGCATGCTGCGCCCACCGTGGTGGCACAGGCAGGCGATGGGCTGGTCAGGGTTCAGCTCGGCCAGCCGGGGCGGGATCACGCCCATGGGAATGCTGATTAGCTCAAAACCATCCGCCTCGATACTGGCAAACTGCTGCTCGTGGGGTTCACGCACGTCCAACACCAGCGGGTCACCATGACCCCGCACGGAGTCAAGCCACTGTGGCAATTGGGAGGGGCGGACTTGCGTGATCATGCATTAAAACTTGAAGGCCGAGGGCTCAGGAAAATTTTGCAGGCGCGGTGCCACGGTGTCCCACAGCTCGGCGCTCTTGAAGTCGGTCTGGCTGGTGCGCGTGATCAACATGGCGTGCATGACAGGCTCGTTGCCGACGATGGCAATCAACCGACCGCCTACCTTGAGCTGGCTCAGCAATTGCTGTGGTGCTTCGGTCACCGATCCGCCCAGCAAGATGGCGTCAAACGGGGCTTCTGCGCCAGCGCCCTTGACGCCGTCGGCCACGCGCACCTCGGCGTTGGTGATGTTGGCCTTTTGCAGGTTGGCGCGCGCCAGGGTGGCCAATTCGGGGTTGATTTCGAGCGAGATCACGCGCTGTGCCAGGCTGGCCAGCAAGGCGGTGGTGAAACCGCTGCCGGTGCCGATTTCAAGCACTTTGTCGGTGGGCTTCAAGGCCAGGTCTTGCACCATGCGGGCTTGCAGGCGCGGGGCCAGCATGGCCTGGCCAGCAGGCAGGGGGATTTCCAGGTCGGCAAAGGCCAGCGCCTTGTGCGCCAGTGGTACAAAGTCTTCGCGTTTGACGCGCTCGAGCAAACCCAGCACCGTGCTGTCATCGACATTCCACGGGCGGATCTGTTGTTCAATCATGTTGAAGCGGGCTTGTTCGACATTCTGCAAGTTCATTTGGTACTCCGGGGGGTATGTTAACGGGCTTTTTCCATTTTAGCTGGCGGACTGTCAAAAACCCTGTTTTTCGTAACTACTCAGCCCCGCAGTATGAGGTTGCCCCGACTTCAGGCGAAGCTGGGCTGAGGTGTTGCACCCTTGAAGGCTTGAACCAGGGACTCAAAGATATTTCTGCCTTGCTTTTGCATGGTGGCGCAATAGGAGCGGATGACGCAGTAGTTCTGCGCACCTTGCGGTGTTCGAAAGCAGCCCGAGACCTTCTGCTTGACTTTGGGCATACGCACCGTCTGCTCGGCCAGG